>Ga0302233_10002151_pt1 | contig 12695 bp, 7 predicted proteins | sample II_Palsa_N3_1_FD_193516 | JGI IMG/M metagenome (GOLD analysis project Ga0302233, IMG submission 193516) | Peat permafrost microbial communities from Stordalen Mire near Abisko, Sweden - II_Palsa_N3_1 | ecosystem: Environmental > Terrestrial > Soil > Palsa > Peat permafrost | place: Sweden...
GTGGAGCAGGACCAGCAGCAGAATGACGGCGAAGACGGCCGGGAGGATGCGTAGTGCGCGACGCAGGTAAAACTTCCGGTAAAATTCGGGCTTGCCTTTGCTATCGATCAGGATGCCGGTGATGAGGAATCCGGAGAGGACGAAGAAGAGGTTGACGCCAAGCCAGCCGAATACGGTGAGATTGATGAAGATCTGACCGATGCGATTGGAGGAGACGGCGCCGACGAAATAGAGGCCGTGGTAGAGGACGACCACGAGGATGGCGACTCCGCGCAGCACATCCAGCTCTGGCATCTGCTTGCGAAGGAGAGACTGATCAGGTGAATTCGCCAAAAAAATCCTCTTAGAATTCAATTTCACGCGACGCTGCGGAGCCTGTCTCCACGCGACATCCTACCATTTGAGAGCAACGCGGCTTGCCGCTATAAGACCGTTTAAGGATGTATCCAGAACGGATCTTTCGCAGCGGTCTCTTCGCTACGGTGCGGATCCGTTACTTTGCGGCGATGGCTAGCTGCTGTTGGTACTCCTCGTAGGGGCCCTTGTGGTCGGTGATGTGGAAGTCGGTGGGGCCGCCTTCAAAGTGCCAGATGCGTGTGCCAGCCTCTTCGATCAGGTCCTGGTCGTGAGTGACGAGGAAGACCGTGCCTTCGTACTTCTGGATAGCCTGGTTGAGCGCGTTGATGCTCTCGAGGTCAAGGTGGTTGGTGGGCTCATCGAGAACGAGGACGTTGGGCTTCTGCAGCATGATCTTGCAGAAGAGCAGCCGAGCGGCTTCTCCTCCGGAGAGAGCATCGGTCTTCTTAAGACCCTCTTCGCCCTTGAAGAGCATTTGGCCGAGGATGCCGCGGATGTCTTCTTTGGTGGCCTGGGGATCGAACTGGTGGAGCCAGTCAGAGGCCGTCATACCGAGCTGGATGCTGCCTTTGTGGTCCTGCGCGAAGTAGCCGATGGAGACCTCGTGACCCCACTTGACGGTGCCGGAGTCGATGGAGACGTCAGTCTCTTCAATGCCGGGGCCGTTGGCGAGGAGCGCTTTTAGGAGGGTGGTCTTGCCCTGGCCGTTGCGACCCATGAGGATGACTTTGTCTCCGCGAGTGACCGCGGCGGTGAAGTTGTTGATCACGTGCTCGGTCTTGCCGTCCTTCTGTTCGTAGGACTTGTTGACCTGCTCGAACTCAAGAACGTTTTTGCCGGAGGGGCGCTCCATCTTGAAGCTGATGAAGGGGCGCGCGATGTTGGAGCGTGCCAGTTCGCTGGTGGCGAGGCGTTCTACTTCTTTTTTGCGGGAGTTCACCTGTGAGGAACGCGTACCTGCCGAGAAGCGGGCGATGAAGTCGTTGAGCTGGGCGATTTTCTTTTCGCGCTGCTCGTTCTGGCTCTCGATTCGGGTGCGAACGCTGGTCTTCTGGAAGACCATGTCGTCGTAGCCGCCGTTGTAGGTGATGATGGTCTCGTAGTCGATGTCAGCGATGTGGGTGCAGACGTTGTTGAGGAAGTGCCGGTCGTGCGAGATGGTGATGACGGTGCCGTTGTAGCGGAGCAGGAAGTCCTGGAGCCAATGGATGGACTCGAGGTCGAGATAGTTGGTGGGCTCGTCGAGGAGGAGCGCCTGCGGGTTGCCGAAGAGTGCCTGAGCTAGCAGGACGCGGACTTTCTGGCCGCCTTGAAGCTCGGACATCTTGCGTTCGTGGAGTTCGTCGGGGATGTCGAGGCCCTGCAGGAGGACAGCGGCGTTGGACTCGGCTTCATAGCCGTCTTCGTCGCCGACGATGCCTTCGAGTTCGCCGAGGCGGGAGCCGTCTTCGTCGGTCATCTCGGGCTTGGCGTAGATGATCTCGCGCTCTTCAAGAGCAGCCCAAAGGCCCTTGTTGCCCATGATGACGGTGTCGATGACACGGTAGGCGTCGAAGGCGTATTGGTCCTGCGAGAGGACACCGATTTTTTTGGGCTTCACGACGGTTCCCTTTTGAGGGTCGATCTCGCCGGTGAGGCACTTCATGAAGGTGGATTTGCCGGCGCCGTTGGGACCGGTGAGGCCGTAGCGACGGCCTGTGGTGAAGGTGACTGAAACATCCTCGAAGAGGAGCTTCGAGCCATAGCGCATAGTGACGTTGGATACTGAGATCATGGGTTTCTTCCAGTTTACTAGGAATCGTGGTGTTGCAGTGGGATAGGCGTGAAAACACAGGCAATTTTCGGGCGAATCGGATGAATTTGCTATGGTTGGAGAAAGCGGCTGTTGCAGTTTCCGTCATATCTCCCCTTTAGTCGGCAAGGAGCGCAGTGTCTTCAAAGACGAACACAATCGGTTTGCGAGAGATCGCTGCCGCGGTCGGGATGTTTGCCTTGGGCTTTGTTGTGATCGCTGGAGTGGTCCACGCCGGAATTCGCGACCCCTTCCACCTGCATGCAGACTTTCGGAGTGAGAAGTTGTTGCTGTTGGATCGATGGAGCGGTAAGGCGTTTGCGGCGAGCTTTGGCTCCAGTCGTGTGCATGAGGGATTCGACCCGAGAAGATTTGACCAGACGATGGCAGGGGGACTAGACGAGACAAAGTCGGTGAACCTTGCCATTGCGGGAGGCAGCCAGACGGAGCAGAGGCTGACGGCACTGGAGTTTCTCAAGCATCTGCAGGCTCCACCGGACGATGGGACGTCAGGGCCGAAGGCTTGCATGGTCCTCCTAGAGCTTTCGGCGGGAGCGAACTTCGGCACCGCTTTTCTGGTGCATCCCCGCACGATCAACATTTACGACTGGGACACGACACGATTTTTGATGAGGCTAACTTCCCCTCAGATGTCGAGGTCGCAGCGCGTAGGCCGAATAGGCTTTGCACTGCTTGCCATGGGAATGCATTCCATCAACCTGGGCATGTTAAGCAGCATGATCTTCCCTGCCCCGATGGATACGCTGAGGATGGGTTATGAGACGAGAGAAGACCGGCGCGGACTGCTGATTCTCGAAGACTCTCGATCGGATCAGCAAAGGCTTCAGAAGATCATTGCGTCTTCGCCGAAGCAGCCAGAAATAGTGCAGGCGATGATTCTGCCTGGCAACAGAGAGCTTGTGGATGAGTTGGAGGCAGCGAGCCCTGTAAGAAATCTGGAGGTTGTCTACGCGGTGTTTCCGAACCTGTCAGATCTTTCCGTGCAGACCGAATACCCGGATTCAATTGCAACGGCACACGGGCTGGCGCCGATTCTAAATCTTGCCAGGCCGGATTTGTATCCGCAGTTTTACCAGACAACGATGTGGTTCGACGAGATGCATCTGAGCGAACAGGGTGCGGGGCTGGTGACGAAGCAGTTAGCTGAGAATCTGAAGACCTGGAACGCCGCGCATGGTGAACCCGGCAGATGCGAGAGGTAGACGATGCTCTTTGTCGAACTCCGCTTCTTCTTCTTCTTTGCTGTCGTCCTGCTTATCTACTGGTCCTTGCAAACCAATAATGCGCGCAAGTCGTTCATCCTGGCGGCGAGCTACTATTTCTATGGCAGCTGGGACTGGCGCTTTGCGGGAATGCTGCTGGTGCTATCAACTGGCGACTGGTTTTTCGCGCTTCGGCTCTCCGATACGGGAGATGCTCGGTTGCGCAAGATCTACGTCACTGCGAGTCTAGTGATGAACTTGTCTGTACTTGCGTTCTTCAAGTATTTTCATTTCTTTGTCGGCAGTGCGATTATCTTTGCCGAGCAGTTTAAATTTCATCTCAGTGGACCGACGCTGAAGATCATTCTGCCAGTGGGCGTCAGTTTCTTCACATTCCAATCTCTGAGCTACACCATTGACGTCTACAGAAGGGAGATTGCTCCGGTACGGAGTCTTCGCGACTACCTGATGTTCGCGTCGTTCTTTCCTCAGCTTGTTGCAGGCCCTATTGTCAGACCGAAGTACTTCGTTCCACAGATGGTATCGAAGCGAGTTCTGACTTTAGAAGACATAAAGGGGGCGATGTATCTTTTTCTGCTTGGATACATCAAGAAGGTTTGTATTGCCGACAATCTTTCTCCTTATGTCGACCGAGTCTTCAACCATCCTGCAACCTTTAGCGGGTTCGCTTCCATCACGGCGGTCTGGTTGTACACGATTCAGATTTTTTGTGACTTCTCTGGTTACAGCGACATGGCGATTGCAGTAGCCGCGTTGCTTGGATACAAGCTGGTTTTGAACTTTGATGCGCCGTACCTGGCTGTGTCGATCCAGGATTTCTGGCGAAGATGGCACATCTCGCTGTCCTCGTGGATTCGGGACTACATCTACATCTCTCTGGGCGGGCGAAGTCAAAAGAGCAGGCTGATTACATACCGGAATAATCTGATCACGATGCTTGCCGGAGGGCTGTGGCATGGGGCGGCGTGGACATTCGTGGCATGGGGCGGAGTACACGGAACCGGACAGGTCATACATCAGGAGTTCAAGCACGCAGTTCCGCTCAACCAGAACCACGAGCCATGGCGCAAGCTTATGGGATGGTTCATTACATTGAACTTCGTCTGCCTGGGATGGATTCTCTTTCGGTCTCCCAGCTTTGCGACTGCGATGCTGATGACAAAGCGCTACCTACTTCTGGATCGTGGCGGCAGCGACACGATTCCGTTGTGGTTGGCGGCAATTGGGCCAGTCCTTCTCCTGTGCCAGCTGATGATGCGGCGGATGAAGTTTGGCGAGCGTGTTTGCAGCTTGTCGCTGCCACGCTTCGCGTTGCTCTATGGCGGGGCTTGGGCGCTCGCGTTAAGTCTGCTTCCCCTCGGATACCGCCCATTTATCTACTTCCAGTTTTGAGGGACAGTGGGAGAGCCAGCGATGGCGTGCTCTTTTTTGCGGGAGGCACCGGTTAGCCAGGCAACGAATTTGCGAGGCCAGTTGGGATCCATGCAGGGCCGCTCGATGAGAATGAAGTACGCCGTGCAGAAGAGGTAGATACAGGTGCCTAGCAAGACGAGCTGGATGATGTAGCTGAGCATCAGGCTGGAGGGCATGATAAAGCGGCGTGTGAAGCGGAAGACGATGGAAACTACGAGCATGTGCATGAGGTAGAAGGAGTAGCACATGCCACCAGTAAGCGCGATCCATGGAGTGCGGAAGATCTGGCGTGTGACGGGGCCGTTGAAGGCTGCGAGGTAGGCAACGAGGATGAGAGCTGGCAGAGTGTAATTGAGATAGTTGTTCGGCACAGCAAAGATTGCGATCCAGACGACGAGGCTGACAAAATCCCACCAACGGCTGGTGGTTGATTCAGTACGGGTGGCGCGGAGATCGGCCAGGAGAAAACCGACCAGAAAGAATTGAAGTTGGCCGGGCAAGTTCCAGGTGGCCAAGCCCTGGAGATTGGCGCGGACCATGGCGCTGGCAAGGATCATTGCGATGATGATTCCGCGACGAAGAGTAGTGGGGCGAATGGCGTAGAGGAATCCGAGAAGAGGCGCGAGGATGTAAAACTGCACCTCGACCTCCAGACTCCAGGTGACGAAGTTCAAGCCCTCCCCCCCCAGAAGGTTCTTTAGGTAGATGATGTGCGTCAAGAGAGGCAGGATCAGCGACCACAGGCGATGCTGGGTGATGGCGATCGCAGCGAGAGGATGTAGGGCGGCTCGAGGCGGGTCAGTCTGCGACGGAAGAACGCCTTAACTGAGACGGGCTGCCCGTGAAGAAGACGCTGACGCAAGAACGGCTGAGCCAGGATGAAACCGCTGATTGCGAAGAAGAGAAGAACGCCGCGGTCGCCGCGGTCTACGAAAGTAGCGACGCGGTTATAGTACTCGTGGGAAAAAGTTTGACCGCTGCGGAGGTAGGTCTCTCCGAGAATGTGAACGAGCAGAGTTGCGGTAATGGCGACGAAACGTAGTCCATCGATCTCGGGAATCCAGTTTCCGTGTGTCGTGATGCGGCGAAGTTTCATTCCATTCCCGGGGAGAATCAGCTGCTCTGCCTGTAACGAAGGCGCATGACTTGGACGGTCTACGCGGCCCCACTCAGAATAGCAAGAGTTTGCGACAGAACTTCGGGACAGGTATCTGATCAGGACTGACCGCTGAAGATGCCGGGGAGTACAGCTAGAAAGACGAACGCTCCGCTCTGCGGCTGGTTGGCTGGCAGGGCGGAGCGTCTTTGTGTCTGAGGTGACGGAGTTACTGACCGCGACGAGCTGGGCCGGAGCGGCTGCTGCCGGGACGGCTGTTGCTGCGAGGGCGACCACCGGGGCCACGGCCACCGGAGTTTCGTCCGCCGGAGAAGCCACCACCGCCGCTGCGGCTACGGAAACCGCTTTTGTTGCCTCCGTAGTTCGCGTTTGGGGTCGTCATGGGTGATACGGGCTCGTTGCCCTTCCAGGAGCGGGTTTCGAGCTGCATGAGGTCCTGCCCTTTAGTTGTTGTGTCAAGGGGTGCGTTGCGTACTTCCTTCTCAAGGTTCTTATCGGCTTCGCGCCACTCGAACTTTATCTTCAGTTCGCGCTCAAGCTTGCGGGCGTCGTGACGCTCCTGCGGCATAACGAAGGTAGTGGCGACGCCCTTCTTGCCGGCGCGGCCAGTGCGGCCGATGCGGTGAACGAAGTCGTCCGAGGCATTGGGCAGGTCGTAGTTGACGACGTGCGCGATGTCGTTGACGTCGATGCCGCGGGCGGCTACGTCGGTTGCGACGAGGACGCGGTGACGGCCGGTGGCAAAGCCCTTGAGAGCGGCAGTGCGCTGCGACTGGCTGCGGTCGCCGTGGATCACGTCGGCATCATGGCCTAGCTTCTCGAGTTTCTTCGAGATGCGATCGGCGCCGTGCTTGGTGCGCGAAAAGACGAGGAAGGTTCCCTCTTCCTGACGGAGCATCTGGTCGAGCAGGCCGAGCTTCTGGTCCTGCATGACTGTAACGACGCGGAGTTCGACGCGGTCGGAGGGCTTGGAGGTGGTGCCGATCTCGATGCGGATGGGATCCTTGACGTAGTCGCGGACGATCTCGCGGATGTTCGCGTCGAGAGTTGCCGAATAGCACATGGTCTGACGGGTCTTCGGCAAAGCGCCGACGATGCGGCGGATGGCGGGAAGGAAGCCCATGTCGAGCATACGATCGACTTCGTCGAGGACGAGCATTTCAACGGCGTTGATGTTGATCTCGCGACGGCGGAGGAAGTCTTCGAGGCGGCCAGGAGTGGCAACGACGAGACGAGGACCGCGGTCGAGCTGATCGAGCTGGTTATTCTCGGAGAGGCCGCCGCAGACGAGGACTGCGTCGCTCTTGGAGCCGGGGACCAGCTTCCAGTAGGCCTCGAGGACCTGCATGGCGAGCTCACGGGTGGGCAGCAGGATGAGGGCGCGGATGGGACCTCGTTTGCCCTTGGTGCTGGGGATCGAGTTCGCGTCCATGCGCTGGATCATTGGGATGAGAAAGCTGAGGGTCTTGCCGGTGCCGGTGGAGGCAGTGGCGAGGATGTCGGAGCCTTCGAGGGCAGGCGGGATGGCCTTGGCCTGAACCGGTGTCGGCATGGTGAAGCCGGCGCTGGTGAGGCGGTTCTTGAGCGAGTCTGAGATGTTGAAGTCGGTGAAGCGAACGTCCTCAACGAGAGGGAGGCCTGCGGGATTCGCGACGGCGCTGGCCTGGGGGGTAGAGGTGTTCTGGTTCTGAGAGATCTGATCGTTCTGTTCCAAAGTTGCTGAAGTCAAAATTTTTCCTGTCTGAGGCCCGGTAGGGGCGTTGAAAAGCGGCATAGGGGTGCAGGGATGCCAGCGTGGCATCATGGATTTCAATTAGTCAGCATTGCTGTCGGTTGTCGAAGCGCTGCTGCTGCACGGCGAGACTCGTCCGTTGACGGGTCTTCCAGCCAGAGCAACCAGCGCGGCTTCCAAGGTGCGGGAAGGTATGCGGTGGGAAGAGGCGAATCGCAGTCTCTGGCCAAACTCCGAAGTCCATGAGGAGTCTTTGCCTGCGATGCCCGTACTCCTTTTAGTCAGAGTACAAAATAAGCATACCACAGTCGCAATTCGATTGGCGATAGTTGGCGTGAGATTGTCCTGGCGCAGTGCTGCGAAAGAGCTATTGAGAGTCGACAGGTTAAAGGCTATTCAGAGAATTGCGATTGCGTTGAAGGGAAGTACATACGGCCCGAGTCGTTCGTAAATGGACAACCTAATCCACGGATGAACATTGATGAGGGTGGCGATGATCGATAGCACCTTTATTTGCAGGGATTTGCAACAGGGATAATTGGCAGCAAAACTGCATGAATGATTGTCATCACTTATGGCAGTAAAAAGGTAGAGATGAACTCACTGATACAGGATCTTCGCTTCTCTCTTCGGCTGATTCGCCGGTCTCCGGGGTTTATGGTGACGGCTGTTCTTACGCTGGCGCTGGGCGTGGGAGCGAATACGGCGATCTTCTCGCTGCTGGATCAGGCGCTGTTGCGCTCGCTGCCCGTGCGCGAGCCGAAGCAGTTGGTGGTGCTGAGCGGCACGGGGAAGGCTTGGGATGGACATATCAGCAACCACGGTGGACCGAGCGAGAACTACTTCTCGTACCCGATGTATCGGGATCTGCGGGATCAGGGCAAGGTCTTCGATGGGCTGATCGCTACGGCTCCGGTGAGAGTTGGAATCGTGCGGGACAACAGCTCCAGCGTGGCCCATGCCGAGATCATTAGCGGCAACTACTTCACTGTGCTTGGAGTACCGGCGATGGCAGGGCGGCTTTTGACCGCGGCAGACGATACGATGCCTGGCACCAATGCGGTGGCGGTATTGAGTTTTCGGTACTGGAAGAGCCAGCTGGGAGCCGATCGCGGGATCGTGGGACGGACGCTTTCGATCAATGGACATCCGTTCGATGTAGTTGGAGTTGCGGCGCCAGGGTTCCAGAGTGCGGTGTGGGGTGAGATTCCGGATCTGTTTGTTCCGATGTCGATGCTGGATACGATTATTCCCGGCAAGGGACGGAGACTTCAGGACCACACAGATCGGTGGATGAACATTGTAGGTCGCCTGAAGGACGGCGAGACTCCCGAGCATGCACAGGTGGCAATGGCTCCGCTGTGGCATGCGCTGCGGGCTGAAGAGTTGAAGGCGCTGGGACATAAGTCGAAGCGGTTTGAAGACGATTATCTGACCAACAGTAGATTGCAGGTGATGCCGGGATCTCGCGGGCTGTCGTATGACAGAGATGATCTGCAGGGGCCGTTGATGGTGGTGATGGCGATGGCGGCACTGGTGCTGCTGATGGCGACGGTAAATGTCGCGAGCCTATTGCTGGTGCGATCGGCAGCACGCGTGAGGGAGTTTGCGTTGCGGTATGCGCTGGGAGCAAACGCGCGGCGGGTTGTGCAGCAGCTTTTGCTGGAGGGTTTGCTGATTGGGATCGCAGGAGGAGCGGCGGGATTGCTGATTGCGCCAGCTTGCATACGGGTTTTGGTGCAGAGGCTGGACGCTGACGGGCCGACGGCGTTTCTGACGACGCTGAATACCCGGCTGCTGATCTTCAACTTTGCGATTGCGATTCTGGTGAGTGTGTTCTTCAGTCTGGCCCCGGCGCTGCAACTGCTGCGGCCTAACATTGTGAACTCGCTGAAGCAGCAGACCTCGACTGCCACGGGAGGCACATTGAGCCTGCGCGGGCTTATCGTTTCGCTCCAAGTTGGCTTGAGCGTTCTTCTGCTGGTTGGGGCTGGCTTGTTTGTGCGCACGATGGAGAATCTGCGGCACGTCGAGACGGGGATCAACCCTTCGCATCTTGTGACCTTCGGTATTGATCCGGCGCTGTCGGGTTATTCGCCAGAGCAGATTCCGGCGCTGCAGAAACGAGTGCTCGATATGATGGCCACGCTGCCGGGCGTGCAGTCGGTGGCGGCTACGAATGATCCGGAGCTGGCTGATCAGGGAATCGTGGGCGACGTGAATGTGGAGGGATACGTGGCTCCTCCGGAAGAGGAGTTCGACGTTGAGAAGTCAGCGGTGAGCGCCGATTACTTCCATACGATCCAGGAGCCGCTATTGATGGGTCGCGGGTTTAGTGAAGACGACGACCGCGATCATGCGCTGGTGGGGATCGTGAATGAGAGCTTCGCGAAACATTTCTTTGGTGGCTCCGCGGCTGCGCTAGGCAGGCGTGTTGCAGGCGGCAGCAGGGCGGATGTTCCCTTTATGACCATCATCGGCGTGGCGCGTGATGCGAAGCACGACAATTTGCGGATGCCGGTGATACCGACGTTGTTTGCTTCGTTGAAACAGGCGGCTCCTGGTGGCGAGCTTTATTTCTATCTGCGTACGGCGGCTGCGCCAGAGCAGAGCTTCGCGATGGTTCGCCGGGCGATGAAGGAAGTTGATCCTGGACTTGCGGTGGATTCGCTGCGGACGATGGAGGATCAGGTGGATTCGACGCTCTCCAACGAGCGAATGATCGAGCTGCTGGCTATCTCGTTTGGGCTGCTGGCTACGGTGCTGGCTGGAGTTGGGCTTTACGGAGTGCTGGCTTATTCGACGGCGCAGCGGACGAAGGAGATTGGGATTCGCATTGCGCTTGGGTCTTCGCGGCTGAGAGTTTCGCGAATGGTGTTGATGGATGTGTTGCGATTGGCGGGTATAGGAGTTGCGTTGGCGATTCCCTGCTCCGTGCTGCTGGCCCGGTTATTGCGGAGTCAGCTATTTGGGATTTCAGGTGCCGATCCTTTGACGCTGGCTGGTGTGGTGTTGCTGATTGCCATCGTGGCTGTGATTGCGGCGTTTGTGCCGGCAAGGCGAGCTTCTTCCGTTGATCCGACGACTGCGCTGCGTGCGGAGTAAAGTTTCTGGCTTGCGCCAGAGAGAGAAAACGGCGGCAACGAAACATGGAATCGTTGCCGCCGTTTTTGATTTGTGATGCGGGTTAGATGTGGCAGCTGACCATGCCACGCTTTTCGAGATATTTCTGGTGATACTCCTCGGCCTTCCAGAAGGTGCTGGAAGGAACGACGTTGGTTGCGATGGGTTTGCGGTAAGAGCCCGCGGCACTTAGTTCACCGATCTTTGCTCGTGCCTGGGCAAACTGTTCGTTGGTGTTGGTGAAGATGACGCTGCGGTACTGGGTGCCCCAATCAGGACCCTGTCGGTTAACCTGGGTGGGATCGTGCAATGCGAAGAAGGCGTCCAACAGTGTTTCGTAAGAGACGCGGGATGGATCGAAGGTAACTTGAACGACTTCCGCATGGCCGGTGCGGTCGGTACAGACTTCTTTATAGGTTGGGTGTTCGAGGTCGCCGCCTTCGTATCCTACGGCCGTGTCGATGACTCCTGTGATTTCTCCAAAACGGGCTTCAACTCCCCAAAAACATCCTGCTCCAAATATTGCTTTTTCAATTGCCACTCTACTACTCCTTGACTACATCCTTGTTGCTCTTATTGGATGCTCCCGGGTTGCGATTGTCATCACCCGAAAGGTTAATAGCGCGAGTATTCTGAGCGCGTCGAGAGAGACGTGTCAAGCGATCAAAGGTGTTAGAAAAACAGGGGTACACGACACGTACTCCTATAGACGAAGGTTGGAGAAATATGATTACGAAAAGGTGACTGTCGGATAGACGACAGACTAACTTGGGCGACGCGGACGGCTCGCAGATTTAGTGCCGGTGGGTTGGCGACGCGGCTTTGAGAACTTCTTTTTTGCGGGAGCTTTGAGCTGCGCGAACTCAGGCGTTTTCTTTTTCGGGACGACCTTCTTTCCCTTTGCTGCGCGGTCGAGCGCCATCACTTCGCCGAGAGTGAGCTCGCGGAATTCGCCGGGAGGAACGTCTAGGCGTAGTGCTCCATAGCCGACCCGGCGGATTTTTTCCACGTGGTGGCCGATCTCTTCGAACATCTTTCTGATCTGGCGATTGCGGCCTTCGATGAGGGTGAGCTCGTACCAGGGATTGTCTCCGCCACGAACGAGTTCGATCTTTGCGGGTGAGGTGATGATGCGATCGCGACGGCCGCTGCGGACTTCGTCGAGTCGGCCGCGGTCGATCATGATGCCGCGACGGATCTGGTCGAGGCCTGAGGCAGGCGGTGTGCCACTGATCTTTACAAGGTAGGTCTTTTCGACGCCGGCTGCGGCCTTCGAGAGCGCGTTGGCGAGGTTGCCGTCGTTCGTCATTAGGATGAGGCCCTCGCTGAGATAGTCGAGGCGGCCTACAGGATAGAGGCGAACGTTATCACCATGCGGCCCGGACTTCTGCTTGGCCATGAGCTGCATGACGGTGGGGCGCTTCTCGGGGTCGTCGAGCGTGGTGACGTAGCCGCGCGGCTTGTTGAGCATGTAGTAGCGCTGCTGCTCGGGGCCGTGAAGGAGCTTGCCGTCGACGCGGATGTGGTCTTTGAGCGCGTCGTGGCGCGTGCCGAGGGTGTTGACGATAACGCCGTTGACCTGCACGCGGCCTTCGAGGATGATCTCTTCGGCTTTGCGGCGACTGGCGATGCCGGCCTGCGCAAGGATCTTTTGGAGGCGGTCGCCTTTGGGTTCTTCGTTGACGCCTGGTTTAGGGGTGGAGGGGGATTTCGTCATGATGTTTCCGGCTTTCTGACTGCGGGGCTGCTCATCGCGGTCGGTGATTCTGTATCGATTGTATCGTGCGGGGACTCTTCGGCTGGCCGTGATTGTGTGTAAGTTGTAGAGACTTTGCATCTGAAAGTGGGTATAGATGTTCGTGTAACTGTCTAACAGGAGAATACGAATGAACGTATCGATACGAAAAAGTATGCAAA
>Ga0302233_10002156_pt1 | contig 12658 bp, 9 predicted proteins | sample II_Palsa_N3_1_FD_193516 | JGI IMG/M metagenome (GOLD analysis project Ga0302233, IMG submission 193516) | Peat permafrost microbial communities from Stordalen Mire near Abisko, Sweden - II_Palsa_N3_1 | ecosystem: Environmental > Terrestrial > Soil > Palsa > Peat permafrost | place: Sweden...
GGGTTCGGTTTCTATCGTTTCTATTTTAATATTTATTCAGTTCTTATCGTACATATTCGCTTCATTAAGGTTAGTCTCCTCTCATCAAAAAGCGGCAAATCAGCATTTTTCCAATAAGAAGCAAGTCGATGTCTCCTGGCTTTCTTCTACAATAATATTTTTTTTATTGATTATCATCGCAACAATGGCAAATGGCTTACTTGCGCAAACTCCTTTGGCCACCTATTACATGGTTGGCTTGAATATCATTATTCTTGCGATGCTCATTTTTATAATGACAGTATTCCTCAAAGCCCTTCAACAACCATATTTTTTTTCATTTTCGGAAGAACATGTTTCCATTGAAGGATCCCCGCCCTCACCGCAAACAATCATAATAGATTCAGAACAAATTAAAAAAGAAGAAATAGCCAATACAGTTTCGGACTATATGAAAACCCAAAAGCCCTTTTTGGAACCGGAACTTACCTTAGAACAACTGGCCTTCCAACTGTCACTAAAACCACGGATCCTATCTCAAGCCATCAATGAAATACTAGGGCAAAACTTTTATGATTTCATCAACCGCTACAGGATTGACGAGGCTTCACGCCTGCTCAAAAACCCAAAAGACAAAAAAATAACGGTTCTTGAAGTATTATATCAGGTGGGCTTCAATTCAAAATCCTCCTTTAACACCCTCTTCAAAAAATATACCGGGTTGACACCCACAGAGTTCAGGAAAAAACAGGAAAGTTAAAACCGTTCGACTTTAGGTTTACACAAGTCGAACCAATTAAATCGGTACGACTTTGTTTATTCGGACGAAATTACCCTGTCCCCGATAGCATCTTTGTGCCCTAAACTCTCTTTCAATGAAACAAGGTACAATTTCCAATCAAATCTCAATTGTCTGGAATAGGTTGCCGCTAGTCATTCGCGCAGTATTTACCGGCCTTATTGTTAGTTCCATCGGCATCGCCATCTGGACTTTTATGTTTTTAAAAATTACCGCCCCCTGGTCTGTAATTCCTATGATTATTGCTTTATGGGCCTACCTAAAAAACTTTAGCGGGAGCCGTCGGGCAACTAAACTTTCACCATCAGTTTGGAAACGGAGTATAACAGCCGCTCTCCTTTTTGTTATCATTGTGCAGGCTTCCTTTGTGATTACTTTCCGGCTAGTTGAGTTCCCGGCTGAAAAATTCACCGCCGACTACAAGATACTAGACAAAATGCCGTCATGGATTGCCTTTACAGTTATTATTATGAGCTCCATCGTTGCGGGTATTTGCGAAGAAACCGGTTTCCGCGGTTATATGCAGGCGCCTCTTGAAAAAAAATACGGGCCACCCGGAGCCATAATTATTACGTCGGTTATTTTCATGCTCATTCATTTGAGCCATAGCTGGGCATTTCCAATACTTCCCCATATCTTTTTTGCCAGTGTGCTTTTGGGAATCCTTGCATATAAAACCGGCTCGCTCATCCCTGGAATTGTTGGCCATTCCATCCTAGATATTTTTGATTACTCAGTCTGGTGGTCAAATATTACCGGCGGGTTCCATATGCGGACCATTTTTAAAACAGGTATTGACCTTCATTTTATTGTTTGGAACCTGGTATTCATATTTGCCCTCTTCGTGTTCTTCAGGTTAATTAAAACTGTGCCGGAACGCCAATGGCGAAAGCCCTGTCTTAGCCTTGAATAAACGGCTGAACGATTGCGGATGCTCAAAGCCCATCGCATACGAAATCTCACTCACAGACAACTGCGTAGTAGATATTTTCTCCTTGGCTTTCTCTATCATCCTGTCCTGAATATGCTGCAGGGTATTCCGTCCTGTTAATACTTTCAGCAAGCCGCTCAGGTAGTTGGGTGAGATGTTTAATTCCCCGGCTAAATACTGAACGCTGGGTAGCCCCTCGGTTAATAAGTCATCGTTATTGAAATAGCCTGTCAGCAGGGCTTCCAGACGGTCGAGAATCTGGTGGTTCTCCATCTTCCGGGTAAGGAACTGACGGTGGTAAAAGCGATCCGCGTAATTCAGCAATACTTCGATCAGGGAGATGATAATGTCCTGGCTGAAATTATCGATGTTCGCCAGATATTCCGACTGAATATTTTGCATGACGCCGATAATCATAGCCTCCTCCTTTTCAGAAAGAAACAAGGCCTCATTGACCGCATAGTCAAAGTATTCATACCGCCTGATGGATTTGGCCAGGGGCGTATTCCAGAGAAAATCCGGATGGATATACAGCGCCCACCCTGACATGAGAGGCGCCTCCGTTTCTTCTGTGTCAGTGGCACCCATCCACCCGAATACTTGACCCGGCGCCATAAAATACATGATGCCTTCGTCATAGGTATATTGATGCTGACCGTATTTGAATTTTCCATTGCAATACCGTTTCAATGAAATGGAATAAAAATCAAACACAAGGCTGCCGGGCACTTTACCCGGTGACCGTGTCAGGTCATCCAGGTTAAGCACGCTGATCAGGGGATGCTCCGGCCTGGGTAAGCCTCTTAACTGGTGTAGCTCACTGATGGTTTGAATCCGCAATGGTTCTGTGCCTGCCATAGAACAATATACTTATTATTGATGATAAACAGCGGCGAATTCCTGGGCGAATGCCGCCAATTTTGCTTTTCCCAACACAGGTTTATGCCGATCATAGTCCTCATATATTTTTCCGTTATGGGTGCTGGCATTCATTTGTACAAAACTTTCGGCAAAGCTCGCATTCATGCCAAAGGCTTTGTATCCGCTGAACAGTCGTTCGTCGGTAATAATGATCCATTTCAAATCGGGCTTCCCGAGAGCTGTGCCTAAAATAGTCGCCACTTCATTGCAGGTAAGATCTTCGCTGGCGATATAACGAACTTTTTGGGCAACCACCGGCGATGTAAGTTCTTCCACAATCGCAACAGCAATATCTATGGAAGAAACCAGGAGCACCCTGTCGGCTGCGCCATAATTGGAGGCAATCACCCCTTGCGTTTTTATGCCATGAATAAAGCTGAAGAGATTTTTGTAAAACCCAACCGGGCGCATAAAGGTAATGGCTATGTCGGCCGGAAGTTGCTTCAGGACATTTTCTGCATAGTAATGCATAGCAATGAGGCCATTGCCTTTGGCGGTATGAGCGCCTATACTGCTGAGATAAACAACACGTTTCACCCCCGATTGTCGAATGGCTTGTACATAAATATGCGCAATGTTGCCTACCCGCGCCAATACATCCTGTACCGTATTATTGGGGTCAGCGAAGTCGCCGCCCGGCGCCATCATACAATACACGGCATCTGCACCTGTAAAAACAGCGGTCAGAAAATTAACGTCTTCCATGCTGCCGATAGCGGCTGTGGCACCCATGGCTTCGATAGCTGCCCGTTTTTCGGCGCTATGGCTGATAACTGTGACCGAATGTCCTTTTTCAACCAATTCCTGTGTCAATGGTTTGCTGACGTAGCCCAGCGAACCTGTAATAACTATTTTCATGGCTTGTCTTTTTGTACAACAAAGGTAGACCGGTTGCAAAAAGACAAGGTAACAGTATCTACGAACCTTGTAACACAATCTCCGCCGCCGCATGACCGTTATTCATCGATTTGGCGTATCTTGGAAAACGAAAATCAGTTGCCGATGAAAAGGTCTATTGCTCTCGTTTTATACTTTCTCAACTTCTGTTACGCCATAAACGCACAAACAACCGTCGCTCAGCCCGGATCCACCGGCTCCGCCGCTCAGCCAGGATCCACAGCTTTCACCGGCGCCGCTACGCCTAATGGTTTCTCCGTACTACGCGGCATCAACGTCAGCCACTGGCTCAGCCAGGTCAGCAATGGCCACCCCATTAAGTATGACGACCAGGACGCTACCTGGCTCTCCGCAATGGGCTTTGACAACGTCCGCCTGCCCATTGACGAAGTCGAACTCTGGGACAGCACCGGCGCACCTATCGAACCCAACTGGGCCATCCTCTACCAGGGCATCGATGCGAGCATCAAACATCACCTCAAGACCGTTATCGATCTCCATATCGTCCGGGCGCATTACTTCAACGCTGCCCATGAAGGCAAGGGGAATATTTTGTTCTATGATACGACTGCTCAGCGTAAGTTTTATGATCTATGGCGGCAGTTATCCTCCCATCTCGGCCATTATGCCGATGACCAGGTCGCTTATGAGATCCTGAATGAGCCTGTCGCCAAAGACCCGGCCCAATGGAATGTCGTCATGAACCACGCCTATAAGACGATCCGCGGTCTTGAACCCCGCCGTACCATCGTCATCGGATCGAATATGTGGCAGAGCGCCGCCACCTTTCCCGCCCTGGATGTACCGGCCCACGATCCCAATATCATCCTCAGCTTTCACTGCTATCTGCCGATGCTGATCACCCACTATAAGGCCAGTTGGGTGCCCACCGCCGCCTATGACGGCCCCGTCAAATATCCCGGCGTGCCGGTCGATAGCAGCTATGCCGCCAGCCACTATCCCGCAGCGTTAGTCACCGCCATCCGAAATATGGGTGGGTTCAAGGATTGGGATCGCGATGCCATTGCAAAGACCGTGAACATCGCCGTCCAGCGCGCCAAACAACTCGGTCTCCCGGTCCAATGCGGTGAATTCGGCTGTCTGCCTACCGCCGGCCGCACGATCCGCCTGCAATATTATCGCGATATGATGTCGATCTTCAAACAGTATAATATCGCCTTCGCCAGCTGGGACTATCACGGCGGTTTCTCTGTAGTCGAAAACGAAAACCTTCATCCCGACCTTGAACTGATCAGCATCATCACGGGGAAATAGCCACCGCCGCCTCACTCGCGCATCCGCCCGCCGCCTCACCACCCGCCCCGCGCGCCGCCGCCGCCGCGCCTCCTCATTCCACCACCGGGAACGCCGAAATCCTTAACCTCGCCGCTCCCATCGGGATCAACTCTATCTCCCGCACCGGCGTACTCTCCTTCACCGGGCTCTGCGGCAACACCCCGCACAACCCATATTGGTCTACCATCCACTCCGGTATCACTTTGCCTTTTGCCCTGATCATCAATGGAACGCTATCCGCAGAGAAAGGATAGCCGCTCGCCGGCATCGGTCGCCTCACGACCTCGAACTGGTCCGCCACCGGCCGCTTGTCGAGCACCAGTCCATAATTCCACAGGCTCGCCGGGAAGATCTCATAGGCAGGCCATTTCGACGGATCGGCCCCCGTCTGCCATTTGGAATCCCACATCGCCGCCTGCCGGCTGTCCACCAGATGATACGACTCGGCAATCTTCAAGGAAAAGGTCAGCGGCCCATAGTTGACACTCACGCTGTTCTTATTTTTCGCCCAGGCCCGTACGGTGACTTTCATCGGCAACGTCAGTTCCACCACATCCCCTGGCCGCCAGGTCCGCTCGATCCTGATATAATCGTCTCCCGCAGCATTCACCGACTGCGCCTCGCCATTCACACTCACCGTCGCCCCCGCAGCCCATCCCGGAATCCGCAGGTATAACGGAAAAGTGACGGCCCCGGCTGCACGCCCAGACCGCCCCGCTTCGGCGCCAGAGCCCCCAACGCCCTCCACCTCAATCTTCACTTTCCCATCAAACGGATATTCCGTCGTCTCGCTCAAACTCACTAGCCCACCGGACGCCCCACCGCGCGCGCCAGCCCCGACCCTTACCCGAAGCGTACTACTGCTATACATCACCGCAGCCACCCCATCATCCGGCGTCGCCATCCACAAATGCTCGGCATAATATGGCCAGCCCTGTGAATGATTATGCTGACAGCAACGGCTGCTGAAAGGGTTCATCATCAGAAAAGGTCCCTCGTTCTGGATGCCGGGTGAATGATTCATGCTGTCGCTGACCACCATATTCGGCGCCGTCAGATAACGCAAGGCCCTGAAGTCGGGCATCACGGCGGCCGGATACGTATTAAAGGCCACATCTTCACAATTGTCCGCCCACAACGGATCACCGGTAATGCCGGTCAGGATCTCATCGGAAGCCATCTGTTCGACCATGCCGCAGGTCTCTACCGCCTGACGGGGATCGCTATATCCCTTCCGCGCATTCTCATCCGCACCGAACATCCCGCCGGGAACTTGTCCATACAAGCTCCGAACAAGAAAAAAATCATGATACGTCGCGGCCAGCCCGGCAGAATCACCGCTCTGCATAAAATAGGTAGCGGGTTCGCGAAAACATTGCGCAATATTGACGTTATGCCAGTTGGGCAGGCTGTCGGTTAACGCCCAATTGGCTGTATTTCGATGGATCTTTGCCGCCAGTTCCAACAACCATTTCTCGCCCGTGAGATCATACAGCCAGTAAATACTGTACAGGTTATCGCCGCCCCGGCTGTTCTCCCAATACAATTTCAGCAGCTGGTTATCGGGCACCGTCAGTTGCCATTTGAAATATCGTGTCATGAAGGGAATGACCCGCGGATCATGAGTGTAGTCGTAAAAGGACTGCATGCACCAGAGCATCAGCATATTCGGCCAGAGGTCCGGCGTTTGTCCTTTATTATCCTGGTGCTCGTTCTCTACGACCCGGGGACCGAAATAGCCGTCAGGAGTCTGGCTCTCGAATACCTTGTCCAGCCATCGCCGGGTCTCGCTGATGATCGCCGTGTCCCGCAGGATATAGCCGAGGTCGCCATATCCCTTCAGCCAGTAAGGCACTTCCTCCCAGCCGTGATCACCTTTCCCGTTACCGCTGTACCAGGCGTTGTTGTGTTTGTCCAGCCATGCGCTGATGCCGCCCAATTGCCCCGTCAGCCCGTCCCGTTGCAGTTGCAGATATTTTAGTACCCAGCCTTCCGGCCGGATGCTGCCGATCGGTAGTTTGATCAGGCTCAATGGCCGCAAAGGCAACCGGTTCCCGGTGTAATAGCGATTGCCCGGCCCCGTCAGCGGCCGGTTCACGACACTAACCTTCGCGGCATTCCCCGCGCGCACATCCCCTTGCCGCGCGTCCCCCGCGCGCGCATCCGCCGCCCCCTGCTGCGCCCAACTACCCATCGGCGCCGCGACCAGCCAAATTCCTATGACCTTTGCAAATAGTCTCATGATTCCCGTCTTATTTATACACCACCCCCTCCTTCATCACAAACCGCACCTGCCCCATGGCATGGATGTCCTGCACCGGATCACCCTCCACCGCCACGATATCGGCCCACTTCCCCGGTTCGAGCGTACCCGCCTTGTCACTGATCCCGATCAGCTCTGCACCATTGACGGTAGCGCACTTGATGGCCTCCAACGGCGGCATCCCGGCCTCGGTCATGTACACGAATTCCATCCAGTTCTTCCCATGCGCATACACGCCTGCATCCGTGCCGAAAGCAATCTTTACCCCCGCTTTATACGCCTTCGCAAACGTCCCCTGAATGATCGGCCCGACGGCCAGCGCCTTACCCGCAATCACCGCAGGGAAAAAACCCGGGATCTTCGCCGAATCGGCTACCGACTTGCCGGCAATGATGGTGGGTACATACCAGGTACCGTATTTTTTGAAGAGCGCAATCGCCTCGTCATCCATGAAAGTGCCATGCTCGATGGAGGTGACACCCGCACGGATAGCGCGTTTGATGGCTTCTGCCCCATGGGCGTGAGCGGCCACTGACATCCCGTAGTCTTTGGCTGTCTGCACGATAGCATGCAGCTCCTCATCGGAAAATTGCGCACCCAAACCATCCTTCTCCAACGAAAGCACTCCGCCAGAGGCGGTGATCTTAATCAGATCTGCTCCCTCCTTATACATCTGCCTGACGGCCTTGATACAGGCGTCCGGTCCGTCGCACACGGTCTCGGTATAGGAAGGCTCTGCGTAAAGCCCTTCCCGATAGCCATGAGTGGGATCGCCATGGCCGCCGGTCGAAGAAAGGATCTTGCCCGCCGTATACACGTGGGGTCCGACCACGAGGCCTTTCTTAATGGCATTGCGCAGGGCAATATTGACGCCCGTGCCGCCGACGTCCCGCACGGTGGTGAAACCGGCCATCAGCGTCGTCTTGGCATAGACGGTGGATTGAAAGGCGATATCCGCCTCGTTCATGGTAAATCCCCTGAGCTGAGAGTTGGCGCTGAACTGGTCTTCGAGATGGACATGCGAGTCGATCAGCCCCGGCATCACGGTCAGGTTCTTGAGATCGATCACCTTATCCCCCGCCATGGCAGGGACATACCCCTTCTGCACCGCGGTGACGGTATTGCCGGTCACGATGATAGACATCTCCGTCAGCACCTGCCCGGCCTTAGGGTCGATCAGCTTGCCGCAATAGACGATGGTCCGCTGGGCGAAAAGCATCGCCGGAAGGCAGCCCAATAACAATAAGCATATTTTCTTCATAGCAGTTATTTTTAAAATTTTCGCCTCGCCCCAGCCTTAGCCCGAAAACCGCCGCACCTCGCCGCAGTCTTAGCCCCAAAAACGCCCCGCCAGGACCCGCTGGCTACAACTGTACCGGCTTCATCCTCGTTTTTTACTGTTATTCCATCCGCACTCAGTACTATTCTTTTTTGATCCAATTGCCCCGGAACCGCCAACGTCTTCCGGGCCTTTCGACTTGCCCGTATATAGGGTATCACAGAACCGATGACGATGATGACCACAGCCACCACCAGGACAGTCAGCAGATTCGTCCAGGTAAAAACAGAATGACCCTTTTCCGACCCATTAGCGACCATCAGGCAGACAAGAGCGACGATGAGGATGCGCAACCCGATCTTTCTCCGAAAATAAAAGTATTTGTAAAAGGCAAGGTAATCGTCGATGGTTGTCCGGAATTCTACTTCCATGCCGATAAGATAAGAAAATAAATCGGATCCCAAAAACGCCGGCCCGGCGGTGGCCGGTAACAAATTATTTTTACCTTCCCGTCCTATTTTATCTCCGTCGTTTGACATGATCCCGATTCCCGCCATTAATTGCTGATCACTAAAAAAAACAACAATGAAAAAACTCATCCCCTTTCTCTCCATTTGCCTCTTTTTATCCGCCTGCACCACTAATAATACCCCCGAAACGGGGGCGGCCAGCGTCAGGGACACGCTCAGCTACGCCTACAAAGCCAGCTATTCCTCCGACTTTACCGTACCCGCCAATCCCGTCAACGCGCAGAAAGTATTGAAGGTTTGGAAAATGTTCGAGACTGCCGACATCCAGGCCATGCGGCCCTATTACGCAGACACGGTCATCTACGAAGACGCGAGCGGCATGCGTTTTCATGGTTCGACGGAAAAGCTGCTCGCCTACGCCAAACAAGACATCGCAGGCCTGGATTCGATGCGTTTCGATATCAGCGCATGGCAAAGTTCCCATTCCAATGACAGGAACGAGGATTGGGTCAATATCTGGTCGACCGAGAGGAGATACCCCAAAAATGGCCATCCCGACACTGTCCTGATGCAGGAAAACTGGAAGGTCAGGGACGGCCTCGTCGTCTACTTTAATCAATACCTGGCTAAATTGCCGAAATAAAGCTACAAATTCACGTACCCCGTCCACGTCTGCGTCGTATTCGCACTGAAATACCCCAGTGCCCCACCGGACAAATTATTATTGGGGTTGGCGGGCGCCACGTCCGTGAACAGCACTGCCGCGAACGTCCCCGTATTCTGTTGCTGCGCCAGATCCCGGAAATAATTGTAGGTGTTCTCATCGACGCAATACATGTTCAGGGAAAGATAGTCGCCGGCCTGCAGGTGTGCACTATCGTCTGCCAGCGGCTGATGGATATAGTTCCCGGCGGACAACCGGTCATCGAATACGAAGATCTTGTTCAGCGGAGATCCATTGATGGTCTCGGCGAACTGGTAGTAATGGCCCACGCCGGGCGGGTCCTGGAAATTGGGCACGGCCTCGATGACGCTCTTCTTCAGCCGGCTCACTTGTTCGAAGGTCACGCTGTCCAGGTTCACCGGCTGCGGCATGGTCGATGTGCCGGTATAGCTGCCGCCATTCACGCTGACGCTCAGGGTATAGGTATTGCCCGGTTGCCCCACCCAGTTGCCCTGCGTGCTGTAGATGCCGGGCGCGGTCTCCGTCAGTGAATCGTACAGCCCCGCATTGTCGGTGATCGTCACCCTGGCCCCGTCGACGGTAGGGAAAACGTTGTTGGCGCTGAACGGCACGGTCGTCGTGATGGACACCTGGTAAGGGCCGGGGCCATTGGTCACATTACCCTCGATCACGATCTGCGTGGCGGCATTGGGCACGGAAAGATTGATCACCTTGGTGCAAGCGGGGCAGAACATCAGTACCATCAGCAATCCCCCCAGCGCCACGATTGCGGCCCGAAAGATCATCGACGTCATTTGATAAGTGGTCATATTTGAAGTGGTCATACAATTAAAATTTAAAGTTCCAGGTAACGGAAGGCACCAGTTTGTACAGGGTATACTTTACTGCCTGCGTCTGTTCGGGGTTATTAGGGTTCTGCTGGAAGATGATCGCATATGCATTCGCGCGGTCATAGGCGTTGTACACCGAAAAGGTCCAGCTGCTCTCCGATTTGGCCGTCTTCGTAGCGATCACCGTCGCCGCCAGGTCCAGCCGGTCATACGGCGGCATGCGGCTGGCATTCCTGTCGGTGTAATAAAAGAAGACCTCCCCGTTGTTGATATACTTGCCGCTCGGATAGGTCACCGACTGCCCGGAATGATACACGAAATCGGACGACAACGTCCATTTCGGGCTGACCTTATAGATGCCCACGACGGAGATGTTGTGCGGCACGTCCTGGCTGGCATCATACCATTGGTTGTTGTTGATGCCGTCGATCTGCAATTGCGTGCGGGACAACGTATAGCTGACCCAGCCCGTCAGCGCCCCTTCCTTCTTCTTCACGAAAAGTTCTACTCCATACGCCCTGCCCTTCCCATACAGTAGCTGAGACTCCACATTTTCATTCGCAATCAGCTGCGCGCCGTTCTTATAGTCGATCTCATTCTGCATCGTCTTGTAATACACCTCCACGGATGTCTCGTATTTGTTATCGGCCAGGTTTCGGAAATACCCGATCGATTCCTGGTCGGCAATCTCCGGCTTGATATTATTACTGCTGGGCACCCACAGATCGGTCGGATTGCTGGACGTGGAGTTCGTCAGCAGGTGCAGGTTCTGAATATTGCGCGCGTAGGACCATTTGATGCTGCTGACGTCGTCGAGTACCCAACTGGCGGAGAACCGCGGTTCGGGGTTGATATAATTCTTTACCACGCTGTGCCCCATATACACAGAAGAATCAATCGCATCACCCAGACTATCGTAAGTATAGAAAGTTCCCGGGCCCAGTATCGCAAAAGAAGTCACCCGAACCCCGTAGTCGATGTGCAGGTTGTCTGTCGGCGACCACCGGTGGGATATATACGCGTCGCTTTCGAGGCTGTATTTCTTGGGCAGGAACAGCGAGTTGAAGCTGCTGCTCTCCCCGGCATTGAGGATGCCCGGTGCCAGCGCGTGGTGGGTGACGCTGATCCCTATGTCCAGCTGGTTGGCCGTATTGATATAATATTGCAGGTCCTCCTTCAGGCTGGCGTCCTGGATATAGCTGCTGATGTTGACGTCGTTATTATTCTGGTTGTCATTGATCAGGTAGTTGTACTTGCTGAAGACAAGCGAGGTATTGGAAAACAACCGGCTGTTGAAGATATGGTTCCAGCGTAACGTTCCGGTGGAATTGCCGTACTCCAGGTTGAATAGGTTATTGATGCCGAGGTTGTCCTCGCCGTTATATCCCGACAGGTAGAGATGGTCCTTCTCGCCCAGCTTGTAATTTGCCTTCGCATTCAGATCGTAAAAGTAAAGGCTGCTTTTGTTGAGGTTCGTGTCCTTCGACAACTTCAAAAAAAGATCCGCATACGTCCGGCGAGCGCTGACAAAAAACGATCCCTCATCCTTCACGATCGGCCCCTCGATATTCAGTCGCGAATCGATCAGCCCGATACCCCCGCTGACGCTATAGCGCTGGTTGTTGCCATCATTCATCCGGATGTCCACGACCGACGACAGCCTGCCGCCATAATCGGCCGGTTCTTCGCCTTTGTATACGGTGACGTCTTTGATGGCATCCGAATTGAAAGTGGAGAAAAAGCCCAGCAGATGGTCGGGGTTGTAGACGACGGCCTCATCCAGCAGGATCAGGTTCTGTGCGGACGTCCCGCCCCGGACAAAAAATCCGCTGCTGCCGTCCCCTGCCGATTGCACGCCGGGCAGTAGTTGTATCGTCTTCAGCACGTCCTTTTCGCCAAAGATGACGGGCACATTCGCGATCTCCGCCGTCGTCAGTTTTTGAACGCCCATCAGCGGCTGCGTGACATTGGCGTTCTTCCGGACCGAACTGACCACGACTGCCTTTAATTGATTCGTATCAGGAATGAGTTTTGCGGACAGTCGCAGGTTGCCATTCAACATCACAAAAAAAGTATCTGCCCCATATCCGGCAAAGCTTATCACGACCCTATATTTTCCCTCCGGCGCCGTCACAGAATAAAAGCCGTAAGCATTCGTCGTCGCACCGGCCACCGCGCCCGTCCCCTGACCTGGGTGCGCCCCTTCACCGCCCGCCGCTCCGCCGTCTGCCGTCTCTCGCGCTACACTCACCGTTGCCCCGATCAGCACCTCCCCCGATGTCGTATCCCTGACGGTCCCGCTGATGGA
>Ga0302233_10002157_pt1 | contig 12634 bp, 14 predicted proteins | sample II_Palsa_N3_1_FD_193516 | JGI IMG/M metagenome (GOLD analysis project Ga0302233, IMG submission 193516) | Peat permafrost microbial communities from Stordalen Mire near Abisko, Sweden - II_Palsa_N3_1 | ecosystem: Environmental > Terrestrial > Soil > Palsa > Peat permafrost | place: Sweden...
CTCAGGCAAAGCCGTGGGGATTCTTTTCCTGCCAGCGCCAGTGGTCCACACACATGCGCTCGATATCGAACTGCGCCTGCCATCCGGGCAGCTTCGCCGCGGCTGTCGGATTCGCATAGCAGGACGCCACATCGCCGGGGCGTCGTGCCACGATCTCATATGGCACGGGGCGGCCCGAAGCCTTCTCGAACGAGCGCACCACGTCGAGCACGCTATACCCCTGGCCGGTCCCCAGGTTCACCACAAAACTTGCGTCGTGCTTCACCAGCGCATCGAGTGCGGCCAGGTGACCACGCGCCAGATCGACCACATGGATGTAGTCGCGCACACCCGTGCCATCCGGCGTTTCGTAGTCGCCGCCGAATACACGCAGCTTCTCGAGCTTGCCCACCGCCACCTGCGCTACACACGGCGGCAGAGTGCTCGGAATGCCAGCCGGATCTTCGCCAATCAGCCCGCTCTCACGCGTACCCTCCGGATTGAAATAGTGCAGCGTCGCGCTGCACCGGCTGGCACCCGATACGTCGAGGTTGCGCAACGACTAGTTGACGATCAGCTCCGCCCGCCCATGAGGACTGTTCCTCCCGGCGCAGGCGCCAACATCATTGCGGAAGGAGGCGGCACGGCGATCGTGCAACCCGTGAGGCAGGTCGCGATGACGGCTGCACCAATGCTCAGGGTGGACTTCAGTTGCTTGTTCATAGGATCTCTCCGGTTTCATGCCTGATGACAGGCGGTTAAGTGAGGAGAGAGCGCTTGCGCTCTGATGAGTGAATCTCAGCAGAACGCAAAAATGCTTGGCCGCGGGCCTGATCTGCCCACGCGCGCTGTGAGAGGGCGAGTGGGTCTGGTCAGGAGTCGTGCCGCCAGCTCGGGGCAACGCCAAGTCGCGAGTCGGCTCGCCGGTTCGGGATGCGAAGCGCGGCGGCGTGTGCCTCCTCGAGGGTGGCAAAGTTTGCAGTTTTGACAGCCGAACCTCGCACCTTGATCAGGCCGTCGGTTCCAGGCGTTCTGTCGTCAGCCGATCCGCCGAAGAACGGATCACCTCTGCCGTGGTATTCGATTACGATCATCGAGACGGGTTTTGCTGGCCACGAGGCATTGAACTGATCGACATAGCGCGAGTCGGTCAGGTCCGGTGCGGCGGTTTCGTTGCTGGTCATGAGAGTTCCTTTATGGTGCCCGGGTGGACGTGGAGAAAGGAAACGCAGAGCATTCGGGTGGCCGGCAGGCCAGTCGGATGTCGCTGCACGGCAGCCCGTACTCTCCGAGGAGGAGAGATGGGGCGTGATGGCGGGCGGTGGAGAGGCCGCTAAAGATTGCAGGGTGCAGACAACGTCCCGGACTCACGGAAGGCGTGTCAGGGCGTATAGACGTGAATTCTCTGTCCGTGACCCGTCCAGCCGAAGGACATGACGCTGTAGAGTTGATCGCCTTCCGTACGGGGCTGTTCTTTGCGCCCCGGAAAGATCGACTGGTTAAATTACGCCGCAAAAATTCCTGCGGCTTTATGCGGATTCGTCGCGTCGACCATGCGTTCGACACGAACGGTATGGTTCTCGTCGGTATAGGCTGAGACGCGATGGGTTATCGTGTTGCGCGGTGAGATGCTGCCGGAACCGGTGCTTTGTTTCAGCGAAACATCGTCAGTCGCCAGATTCTCGACAACCTTGCGGGTCGCGCAATGACGCAAAACGCGCACGACTTCGTGCGTTGCGCGGGACTGTCACGTCAAAGTTCCGGGAAATGCGCTCGGCGAACTCGACGAGTGAGAGATGCTCGTTGCGTTCGATCAGAAAGCCATAGGCGCTGAACGCGTACTCAAGCTTGTCGCGTTCGTCCCGCGAAGTCGCACCGAATTGCGCCGTGACCTTACCTGCGACAGTCCGGGCAACAGACTGTTGAACCTCGCGAGTGGCGGCGTACTGTTGCTTATCCATGATTCCTCCTTGGTGCCTTGAACAGGCGGTTTGAAAGGAGGTCGTACTGCTACGGTGAAGGACATGCCTCAGCGGAGCAGGGGAATTTGCGCGGGAGTGTTTCAGAATCCGCTTTCCATGCGTGGCGTCTGGAAAGGACGGAATGCGATGCGCTCTGCTGACGGCTTCCCAGCGGAACGATCGTGGAATGCAACGCCGCGTGCGCGGGCCGTTGCGAAGATGATAAAAAATGGTCCTGCCGATCTAACGGCTGCTTTGATTGTAAGACGAGGCCTTGATCGTTGGCAAGGGGGAGTTCTGCGTGCCGCGGGCCGGTTGTTCAGGGGTCGCGCGGGGCGCGTGTGGACGTCGTGCGCCACGCACCCACCGCACGTCAGCGGGACGCACCGGTTGCGAAAGCGAACCAGCTTTTTCGCGACGTTCAGCGCCGCTGCCAGTGTGACCGCGCTCGTCGGTGCACAGACAGTACAGCGCGCTTGAGGAAAGAAGAAAGACAAGCAGCGTGGTCACTGCGCACGTCGCGTGGACGTCGGACTCGCCGTACACAGCGATTACCTCCTCTATGAGCGCGACGGAGACAGTGAGCGAAATCAACATCGTGAAAGTGAGAAACAGCGGCAGTAATCTGAGCAGTTTTTTGAGCAGCATGCCCTATCCGACTTTCATTTGAAGGGTGACAACCGGGCGCTGTATGCCCAGAGGAGTCGGGCGCACAGCGACGCCATCATGTACAGATCCTATGCACCGAGCAGTGCACCTTCACGGCTGCGCAGGGTCTCCTGTGTAAGCGCTGGCTAGCCTGATAGCCCGACATGGATTTGACAGGAAGATTTTATGAAACGCCTTGTAGGATCTGGATTGTTCGCCCTGGCGATCGCGTCGGCTTCCTCTTTCGCGGATGGAGAAAGCACCAGTAAATTCTGAAGCGGAAGTTACGAGTACAGCGATTCCTTCATCGCCAAGCCCGTGCTGCTGCTCACGGGCGCGCCAAGCGTCAATCGCGTGGCGTGCCTGTACACCTCAGAATGTGTACGAACCGTACACCGGATTAGTGATCACCATGACGGGCGCCTGGGCATTCGTAATATACGTCTGCACATCAGCCGGCAACAGCAGCCGTTGCGCCTCGAGTGCCTGGGCAGCCGCCGTGACCGCTGCGACATAACCTGCATGCGTACCGTAGCGTTCGACGAGCGACGGCCGCGGATCGCCGATGGCGGTGCGTGCCGTCGCCGTCGGTGCGAACGGAATCAGCGAACCGGTCGATTCACAGCCGTCGTTGCCGCCGAAAGCCGCGCTACGCAGGTTCCATCCCGTCGTCGTCGCGACCGGTGCCGCCACGGGCGGCAAACGGATGCCGGCCACCTCGTTGCCGTCCGAATCGACCGTCGAGACGAACGATGGATAGACTTGTCCGGTCGCTTGCGGCGGATTGATGCTCATGATGCCCATCGACGAAAACTTCGGCCCGAAGTTGAAGCGGTTTCGCACGGTAACGAGCCCCGTATATAGCACCCCGGGAATCGTCGGCCAGTTGAGCGTGCTTTGCGCAATCGTACCGATGCCGAGCGGCGAGAACGGCCCCGTGCTCGTGAAAATGGCCGTACTGTTGCTGCGGCTCGGCACCGCGCTGGCGGGCGGCTGGGTACCATCGATCCACTGATCCAGATCCTCGAACAACGCGCGCAGCACCGGATTCGGATCGGTGGAATTGCCAAACTGCTGGCAGATGCCGAGCGAATTGGCCGGCGCGCCGCTGGCGTGCTGCAAGCCTGACAGCAGATAGTTGCGCACGTTCACAGGATCGGGGATGTCGTTGCCCTGCAGGTCCGTATGCAGCAGCGAACCCGCCTTCACCCAGTATTCGTTCGCCGAATCGATGTTCATGATCAGCGGACAGGTGCCCGTCGCTGTACATTTCATGTCGCGTCCATCCGTTTTGCCGGTGAACGGATCGGTGAGGGTCGAATACGAGAACGGGAAGCTCGCCTCGGCATAGAGGTGGTCCTGCCGGTTGCGCTCGGTCGGCTGGGTGTGCGCGAAGCGCACGTTCATGTCGACACCATCGCCAGCCCCCACCCAGTTGAACACACCGTCGAACGCCTTGTTGCCGGCCACGGCCTGATTAAAGCCTAACCAGATGAAGTCGTTCATGGTCCGGGCGGGCTGGGACAGGCTCCAACTGACGATGCGCGAGGGTGGTTGGCCCGCCAGCGGGTTCGGCGTGCCGAGCGTATCCGGTTGCCCACCGCGCAGGAACGAGGCGAAGTCACGAATCGAGGCGAAGCCGATTCCCGCCACGTACGGGTCTTTGGCCGTGTACTGGAGTTCGTAGATCGCACTCTGCTGGAAAGGCGTGCCCGCCGGAAGCAGCGCAATGCTATTCGGCGCGGTGAAGGTCCAGCCGGACGAAGAGGCGGGTTGCGGCGTGTCGGTCAAATGCTGCCTGACCGTGAGCGTCGCCTGTGTGGTGTCCGTGCTATTCGCGTTATACGGCAGCGTCATCGAGGTCGTCGTCGCATCGTCCGTTTCGAGGTATTCGTAATCCGGACCGGTGATCGACGAGCCACTGGCATTCTTCGCAATCGGCAGACTGATCCGCAGCAGGTTGTCGGCCGAATCGAGCTGCACGGGCTGGCCAGTAGGCGCGACGCCCGGATCCCAGCCGGTCCATACCAGCGTATAGCCCTGATTCATCAGGAACGCGTTGCCGGCGTCCGCGGCCGTGGTCGGATTGTTGCCACCCGATGACTCGTCGAAGGCACCAAACATCTTGCTGCCGCGGTTTTCAATTTCGTAGAAAACCTTGTGATTGCCCTTGCTGAGATCGACCGGCCGCAGGATGTAGAAGTCCATCGAGTATTCGACCATGCCACTCGAATCGCGCGGCGCCAGGTTGATGTCGACGATGCCGGAGTTATGAGGATCGGCAGGATTGAGGCGACCGAACGCAATGCCGCGTATTTTTTCGTAAGGGCCGACGCTGCCGAACGATTCGCCACCGAACGTAGGATTCTGGCTGGGGCCGTTCGGATCGCTGCTCGAATTGATTACGATCTTATAGATGCCCTGACTTGCCGCGACCGGGGTCTGTCCAGCGCCGGGAGGCCCATTGACGGTGCCGCCGCATCCGAACAATGCCATAACGCCCAAGACGGCCAGCAACGGGCCGCGCGAAAGCGCGGCCCGTGAAATTGCACCCATGTTATGTCTCCAGTGTTGTTGATCTTTCTGTTGCTCAACATTGGTCGTGCGCTGGCAGATGACATGAGCGTCGACCGCTGGCAACGGTTATTGCCTGTCCGACTTCGGATGGAGGACATCCTCGTTGGACACGGCCGCGAGAGTGATGGTCGCGGCCTCAGCCCGACAGTCGCCGGTTGCAGGAGGATGAACTCATCGTTTTACGACGCGCCGGATCACACAGTGGTTCCTAGGGCGAATAATGATATTCATCGCTGATAGAGCCCTTGAGCTCGTCGGCATTCGGCGCGTGCCGAGTGAATACAAAACCAAGGGATTCGACGAGTCGAATTGACGCTACATTCCGCGTGTCGATCTCCGCATTGAACTTAACTATGCCGTAGGCTTCGCGAAGAGCAGGGAGGAGTACGTCTAGAGCTTCCCTTGCATAGCCTTGACGTTGACTCGGCGAAAATATGAAATACGCGATAAAAGCCTCTTCGGAATTCAGGTTGACCGTCGCCTGAACATAGCCGTACGCTTTGCCATCAAGGCCAATTAGCGCCCGGTTCAACCAAGCCTCGGTACCATCAGGAGAGCGGCGGCTTTCAAGCTTCCGATATCTGGCCGCCAAATCTTCCAGTTTTGTCGGCGGCTCTTGCGGAATGTAACGATACCCAACGGGGTCGGCAAGTCCGTCAAACATTACTGCTGCATGGCTTGCGACAAGAGTCTCAAGCCTGATACGTGGTGTCAACAGAATTGAAGAATCAAAAGGTGTCGTGGTCAAGGATGTCCACTCGTTAGTTTTTGAAGGTCTGTTCAAAAACGTGGTACAGCCATTCGAACGACAAGATAATATCGCGCGCGAATGGCTGTTGCTGGCCGCGACTGTCTCACGCAAAGGGCATAAGTGATTCGGACTACGCACGTCTGCGATCGTCCAACACGCGTCCCGATGTGGTCTCCTGGGTTTATCCAGAGCGCTCATTGCCCGCGCGTGCGGGTCCTGTAGACCCCCTATTCCGAACGTCGCTAGCCAGCTGGCAGGTCATCCATGCGACCGTCAACCGATTACATCGGCGGAACGACTCCATCCTTTTCGACCACCACGCGCTGCGCCACAAACGCGCCCTGCGATGCGGCCGTCGCAACGACATACACCTTCTTTCCCGCAGTCAGGTCGGTGCGTGCGGCCGGCGTGAAAGTCACGACGGGTACGTTGGGCGGCACGGTCACCTCATTGCTGCCGCCTTTGTACGACAGCGTCAGGTTCCGGCCGCTGGTACCCTGAACGACCGTGTCGACGTTCGCATTCGTCATCGAGCTGTTCGGACCCAGGTCCCAAGCGTAGTGACCTTCACCCGTGCCGCGCGCGGATTCCGGGAAGACGTGCACTTCGGTGGCCGTCAGTTTGCCGTCAGTGCCGGTGATCGTGGTCGTGCCGACGAAAGAGCCCGGTTTGATGTCGGCAAGCTGCAGGAGTTTGACTGCCGACACACTGACGGCTGGTTTCAAATCGACCGTAACGGTATCGCCGCTGCGGCGATGCACTGTCAGGACGTCGCCGTTGAGTGAGACGATCTCGCCTCGGATGCGCGACAGTTTGCTGGCGGGCATCTGAGCGAGCGCGCCCCCGGCAAAAGCCAGCGCGGCGAGGGTAACGCCAAGTTTCAAACGGATAGACATGGATGCTCCATAAAGGACTGTTGAGCTGAGAGTGGCCTGATGCACATCAGGAAACCGAACCGGTTGTGCCCTGGCCCTCCCGGTAACCACTGGGATATTCGTTCCGGCGATTGATGAGGCTGCCCATTATCAGAAAAGACAAGGCGCGGCCTTGCGATTCGTTGTCGCCTACAGCACGCGCGTCGCGAGACCGATGAGCAAAAATGGGCAACCTGGTAAGTCGAACTCCCGACCGGACGCGACCAGGCAGAGTCACCGTAGGTAAACATCAACAGCGCGCAACTATTCCATTGCGCGACAAATGATTTTTCTTACAAGCGACCGACGCTCCGACTGCATGCGTGGGGTTGTGAACGATAGCGCCAGTTGGTCCATGTTTCGAAGACAGTGATTCGAGTCAGGCACGAAACAGATCCGCGCATTGATGGTCGGGCGGTGCCGCACCTGTACCCACGCAGGATTTTCCGCTGTGGGAGACGGAAAGATCCTGCGCGCAACCGCCGCTCTCAACGGTTACGAACAACCAGTATTATCCAGTTGTTCGTGTAGCGTCGCCTCGCGCCGGCCGCCTGCCACGAAAGACCGAAGGACTACTTGGCCAGGTACTGATCGAAAAATTCAGTGATCTCGTGGAAAGCTTCTTTGGTTTCCGGCGCAGTGGGATCGAAGAGGTACCGCGCATGCGAGAAACCCTCGAAAACCTCTAGCTCTGCGCGCACGCCTGCTTCGCGTAGTTTGCGGTGGGTGCGTACGGTGTTGGAGAGAAACAGGTCGCGCGTGCCGTCGTCAGGATGGTGGGGGGAAAGCCATGGAAATCGCCGTAAATCGGGGATAGCTGGGGATCCTTCAAGTCGTGCCCGTTCGCATACAGGGCTGCAGCGTGACTAAGGTAACCGCTGTAGCTTACCAAAACGTTGTCCACCCATTCATTCGTTTTATAGCTATCGCCCGTCTCCGTCAAGTCGGCCCAAGGCGTGCCAGGAGCGATGGCGGCGGGCAGCGGCAAGCCTTCCTGCTTGGCGCGCAAAATCATAGCCAGCGTCATTCCGCCACCAGTCGACGTGCCCACGATTGCCATGCGTCGCGGGCTTTGCATTTTCAGTGCGGCCTTCCAGACGGCCATGGCATCGTCCATCGCCGCGGGGTAGGGCGCGTCCGGAGGCATGCGGTAATCAAATTCGATGACCTTGTAGCCGCCGTACGCTGCCATCAGCATCGCTTCGGCGGTGCCCGACTCGCCCGGACCATAGACATATCCACCGCCGTGAACATTGATGATTAACTGGTTGCGATGGGCGGCCGGCATAGACTTGGGAGTAAAGATGAAACCTTTAACCCCACCGATCACTGTAGGCTTCATAGTCACGCCGAGCATGGCACGTGCTTTGGCCAATCCGCGCAGCGAAGCATCGGCCAGTTACTTGACCAGCGCGCGCCATTCGTCGGCAGTTGCGGGGTTGGCATTCCAGGCTGGCAAGCGGTAGGGTGCGGCGATTAACGCCTGGGCAGCCGGCCCGAGGTCGGTCGGCACAGGCACTACCTTAGCCGGCACGGAACGCGGCCCTGCCACCGCGTTGGCGGCATTCTGCGACATTTCCAGAGGCGACGGGGTGGCTTTCCGACGACATGGACATTAACGTGGAGGAGGCCAGATGGAGCGGGTCATGAGCGCGCTCGCGGCAAATGAAAAGACAGCAGGCCAGCTAGGTATAGCGGAAATCCGGGATACCTCGATGGAGACGGATTACGAACTGTCTCCTGGCGTAAAAGTATTCGGTCTTGATGCAGCGAAGGTTGCCATGCTGACAGCGGGAACCGATTTCTTCTGGGTATATCTGGCGGGCAACGCCAGCGACTCGGGCAAACTTGCGAAGAGACTGCATATGCATGCTTACCCTCCGGATTCCATTGCCGTCGAATAGGAAGGCATTCCACGCCATCCCTATTACAAGAAAATAAGCGAGGGTCGTCGGCAGAAAGATGGTAGTTTTGTTGGAGAAAGAGAATCCGCAGAACTAGGTATAGTTGTGTCGCATGGTCGACGTCTGCTAGTGATTGGCTGTTGGGACTACAGCGGTGATCCAGGATGAGACCGAAGACAACCACACCATGAAGATCTCCAGGTTCATATGCGCAATTATTCCCGGCCTCATCGCATGCGTCGGCTGCCCGCTCGCGCTGGCAACGACCACATGTCCGCTGGACCACGTCGTTTTCACTGACCGGGATAGCGGTCGAACCTTCGTGGCAAAGCGCGTGGCGCAGGATTTGATCTATCGGTGCAACCATGCCGGCACACTGCAGACCTACCATTTTTCCAGGCACCAGCCCCGACTCGAGGGCATTAACGATTGCAGAGGTCCGTTTGGGGACACGATCGTGCAAGGCCGACTCGGCGATAAAACCGTGTTCGCCATCTATTCAACGGAAGACGGTGCGCCCTGCTGCAGTTGGGACTCGTTTGCTGCAAAGGACAAGGCTGTCGTCGGCAAGCGCTTCGTCTGGCTGACCGGAACGGATGTTCCGCGCATCGAGCTGAACGACCCCTGGTACAGCATTTCTAACACCCCGGTGCGAGGCCCGGTGAACGGGCCACTCGCGGGTGGCGAATATGTTCCAGGCAAGTGTCGCTGAGTAGCCGTTGTCAACAACGCGATTTCGCAGACCCAGCAACCGGATGTTTCGGTTTGACCGAAACCGTGTCGAAACTCAAGGTCGCCCGGTTTTAAGAGTTGCTTTACCCTTCCCGAGATCGCAGGCGGGCCGTCCAAAAAGATTTGCGCAGCCAGTAAAAAGCAGCGCTCGCACACAATACGCGGAGCGCTACCTTCGGCGAAGGATCTTCAGGAAATCGATCGCCGAAACCCGGGTCTACCGAACCGCTAGAACGCAGTTCGAATGCCTGTTGCGACAATGTAATTCGTCGACTCGAATCCATTGAACGCCGAACCGTTGAACTTCGAGAACATATAACCGGCGTAAACGTCCGTGCGACGACTCAGATTGTAATCTGCCAACAGGGAGTATTGCAGCTGATTGCCGCCTGCGACACCGGTCGACTGCATGGTCTGCGTATCGTAAAAGCCAGCGGCCACGTCAAATGTCGGGGTAATCCTGTAGTCGCCGCCCGCAAAGTAGAGGTTGCTCCTGGTCGCATTGACCGTATTTGTCAGGGTGCCGGTGAAGCCAAAATAGTTCACCGTCGTGCCGGCCGCTACCGGGTCCGTAGGTGCCTTCAATTCAAAATGCTCGTAGCCTGCCTTAAAGGTCGCCGGACCAAACGAATACTTGGCGGCGATCATGAAATCTTCATCGTTGTTCAGCGTCAGCGGTCCCACGTTCGAGCCGATTTCGTTGCTACCCACCGCGTTCGCACCGACGAGTGCAGCCGAATGTATCGCGTCGCGTGCACTGTAGTATGTCGCCTGGATTCCGAAGTTATTCGCCTCATATCCGAGATTAGCACCAACCGTCGATCCATCGCCAAATTTACCAGCCACCCCGCCGAAACTATACGAGGCGCCGAAGTTCACCGGCCCGATATGGTTGGTGTATTTGAGGTTGTTATCCGTACGCGATCCTTCCGTGATACCCCCGGCGGAGTAGGATCCGGAAAAGCCCAGAGGCGAGAACAACTGCGCGGCAAATATAGGATCGTAGTTGACGATCGTGTCATAGCCTAGCGTCGCGGTTCTGCCGAAAGCCAGAGAGCCGAATTGATCCTGGCGCAGGCCAACAAACGCACCTCGATTAAACAGTTGCCCGTTGAGGGCCGATGCGGCTGCCACCGTATTGTTCCCCCCGGCAATCGAGCCGGCGGCATTGTTGATGTTCCCCGACGGCACGTTGAAGCCAGACTCAAGGCCGAAAAATGCATTGAGACCGCCGCCAAGGTTCTCATTGCCTCGAATTCCCCAACGCGAGTCAGAGATGCCGCCGTTAAACTCACCCCAGACAGGGTTATTGAACTTCGTACTGACCTTGCTGACAGGATTGACTGTCGAAGGGAACAAGGGGCTACCATTCGCGCTATGCTCGACGACCCCGACTGCCACGTCCATGATCCCGTACAAGGTAACGCTGTCCCCGTCGTCTGCATGCGCGACGCCGAACACGGAACCCAATATCATCGTAACTATAATTTTTTTCTTCATATATCCGTCTCCTGTTTTAAAAACTATAAAGGATTGCTTATGTATTAATGTCTTCCTATTCTGGCCAATCTTGCAGAGGTTTGATCCGGACTTGTGGGACGCTTTTCGGATGGCCCGAAATATACGGCATCCGAAATTAAAATCAGATGGAATACTGTTTTTCAAGAAATATGTATCTCTTGCGACACAGCGTCGCCATTTATTAACAGTCTTCCTCCATCGATTGCACCAGTCGTCTTTTAAGAATGGATGTAAAGGTCAAGTAAATACCGTCTAATCAGGGAATAACTTACGCATCCCCACGGTCTTTGCAAGTAGGACAGGATCGAAACGGGTGATTAAATGAACATAGTCGGCATTGCGCATGCATCGGGATTTGCCGTCACCCTCGACGGCAGAATCGGCCACGAGGAATGCCAGAGCGTATGCGGTTCGGTATCGGCATCACAGCGATTCGCCGAAGCGGTACATCAGGACGCGGCGAGTCCGCTCGAATCTGCGTCGCTGCAGTCGCCGGCGGCTGATCTGCCTGGACGGTTACGCGGCAGTTTCACTGGAGGTGCGCGAAAATCTGGCGACCGGGGGGTGTTTGCTCGTCGCGCGCCGCACAACGCTCGCCGGATGTTGGCATGACGGCGCAGATGCAAACCATTCCGCGTCGGTTGCAACCGGGGTCTGGCGTGGTGTTGCTGATCTATCTCTTTCTCCATCTGATCAATCACGCGCTCGGGATCTGGTCACTCGAACTTGCGGGACGCGGCCTTGTTTTAGCGCTACGGCTCTGGCGCAGCACACCCGGAACGATTGCGTTGTACGGTGCGGCTGCGCTCCATTTTATGTTAGCCATGCGCACGATATACGGGCGCCGTCACGGGGCGTTACCGCTAGCCGAGTGGGTCCGCCTGTGGGCAGGACTCAGCCTGCCGCTGCTGCTTATCCGCCATGCAGTGACGACCCGGCTCGCGTCCTCCCTCTATGGCTTCGAGCCAGACTATGAGCGCGTCGTGACCCTCCTGCTAACGAGTGGTACGCAGGGTTTGCAGTTGGCGCTGCTCGCGCCTGGATGGATACACGGTTGTCTCGGACTATGGTTTCGATTGCGTCACTTCCCGTGGGCGCGCCGCATGAAGCCCGCAGTGTTGGCTTTGGCCGCTCTATTGCCATTGTTGTCGGCGGCAGGCTTCATCCGGATGATGCGAGCCGTCGAGGCGAGGAGCGTTGCGCTCCCGGCCCCCGATCCAATACTGATTGCGCATCAGCTCGCCCTGGATGCCTGGCGTCACAATCTCGTGAGTTTCTATTTGTCTCTGATCGTCAGCGCGCTTGTCGCAGGCCAATTGCGCAACGTCCGTTGTTCGGAGAAACATCCAGGAAACAGCGATGGCCGAGTTGGAAAGCGCCCACAAACTCACTTAATTCCGACACAGTCTATAACGCCTGGCGATAACACCTCAACTTGAGCGCAAGGCCTTCCGCCGTGTCGAAGTAGCTCGAATGGATCCCGAACGCCCTAGCCACCCGCCCCAATCACAGTCGGCCGAGCGTTGCGCAAACCAGTGATTTGCAGCGGCATATGGGAATGATTGTGATCGTCCATTGCGTAGGTGCCGCCGAGCAACGACGGCATCCGGGTGGTCTTCAGCGCAGCCTCGATATCGGCCGGCTTGT
>Ga0302233_10002160_pt1 | contig 12623 bp, 20 predicted proteins | sample II_Palsa_N3_1_FD_193516 | JGI IMG/M metagenome (GOLD analysis project Ga0302233, IMG submission 193516) | Peat permafrost microbial communities from Stordalen Mire near Abisko, Sweden - II_Palsa_N3_1 | ecosystem: Environmental > Terrestrial > Soil > Palsa > Peat permafrost | place: Sweden...
AAAAAAAAAAAAATAAAAAAAAACGATATTTACAAACTCTTGGCCTGATCAAAGTTCATCGAATCGTTCTTGAGGCGATAGGTCGACAGGAGGTTGAGCACCTGACGAATGTCGCACTGGGTCGAGTTGACAAGGATTTCGAGCGACTGGGTATCGATCTGCAGCTTTTCCCTGCTCAAGAAAAGAAAAGGTTATACTTTTGTGTATAAATTTCCTGTATACTTGAAGGCAATCGCACGCAGACGACCAGCCACCTTTAGGGCCTCGGTGCGACGGAAGCGCATGTCAAAACAGTTGTTCAAGAGGGTCTTCATCTTTGGAGACGAAGGGTCATTGCAGATGCAAATAATCGGAATCTGCGAGATGGCGTTGTTTAACAAGCAGAGCACCAAAAAATTCAATAGACCTTGGTCTTCTTGATAATCTTGTTGAGCTCTGCGACACCACCACGGTCGCCGGACGACATGCCATCTACCTCGTCCATCACGAGGACAATCGGCTTGCTGTTTCTGACTGCCCCGCTCGCGTTGTAAAATTCGCTCATTGAGCGGTTGCCCACCAAGTCCATTACGTGTTGCTCGAGGCTCTTCTTGCTACGGGTATCACTCGCGTTGAATTCGATCACCTCGTAGCCAGCCTCGTTTGCCGCCACAAGTGCCGACGTCGTCTTGCCGATGCCAGGTGGTCCCTGATGACAGAATCAGTTTATAGGGCGCATATCAATTGTACCGAAATCAAGACAGCCTTGTTCGTCGCAATCGGGTCACTCTTGTTGACCGGCGCCGCGCCTGACCGGTTCTTCTCCCAGTTGGTCAAGAATTGGATGAGCTTGTCGACGTTGCCCTCGTTGCCGATGATTTCTTTCCTTGTCTTGGGACGGTACTTTTCCGTCCAGAGGGACGGTGCGGTATGCGCAGATGGTGACGCCGACGACGCAGAAGCAGCATTTGATGAAGGTGACGATGACAAAGGCAATGCTTCAGTTGGCTTGGACGCAAAAAAGGGTGAAGTGGCGGACAATGATTTTGGGGCATCTTCGCCACTGCTGACGGCCGCAGTGGAAGGGGGATTGGCAGAACGCTGCAGCATCTGAGACCTGAAGTCGCTTGCAGGTTCAGGGGCCTTGGTGGTTGCGGACGACAACGTTGACGAGGCAGTGGCGGACTTCTTCTTCTTAGAGGGCGAGGTGGGAATCGGTGGCTAAAAATTATTCTTATTTTTTAATGTCTGAATTTGGCGAAAATATACCTCTTTTTGCGCGGGCTTGTTACGGATCAGGTCCAAAAAGGTGTCTTCGTCGATAACCTTGACTCTGAGCTCAGCAGCCTATGGAATAAAAATAAAACACGTGTTCTCATTACAAATTTGTACGTGTTGTTTTAATGCGCACCTTTTTCGACTTGGACTCACCCGCATTCGCACCAGCCACAAGGTAACTTGTCTTTGAGCTGATGCTGCTGGTGACACGCCCACCGTACCGTTTGACCGTCTCTTCTGCCTGATCACGAGGCGTGGAATCCATGTCGCCCGAAAACACAAACGTCAATCCCAACAGGCAGTTTGGCGCGCCCACAGGGATCGGCTTGGAGCCTGGGTTGAGCGGACCGGTGCGCTGCATGAACTGCTTGTACGAGCTCCTACAAGCGATGGTCAATATATCTTAGCAATCAGGGGAAAAAGTACGTACTTGCGTGCTTCCTCCTTGGCTTGCTTCTGCGCCTCTGCGACCTCGGGATCCAGGGGTTCTGGTAAAGAAATTATTGATATTTTTTTTTTCCTCCCCTTGAAAGTTGAACAACACACCATCACCGTCACTCTTCTTCTGCTGCTTGGACGGCTGCGGGGGATGCGCTGCTGCTTGGCTCGATGCCGAATGGTGTTCTGCAACATCGTCGTTCTTGCGCTTGACTGCCGTCGGTGCCGGCGCAGGCGCGGGTTTCTTCACTGGCGGCTCGTCGTCGAAATAATCTACGTCGTCTGCAAAGAACGCGTCCTCGTCAAACGCGCTCGAGGTCTGCTTCTTTGCGTGTGCAGTCACCACGGATGGCTTTTTGGCAACATTGACGGGCACAGACGCGAAAAAGTCCTGCGGCGAAATCTGCTTGCCCGGAAGCGACCTAACTCCGACAGAGCCAATTAGGAACGCCGCACCGATGTCATTACTGTGGTTCTGGCTTGGCGTGCTGTTGTTTGCCATCGTCGTCATCGTCAGCCTTGTGTTTCTTGGGCGACCGCCCGAGCGTGGCCGACACAGCCGAATCGGCAATGGGGTCGTCCACGTCGGTGCCCTCACCGCCATCGTTGCCCTCGTCGTCGTCGTCGTCGCTCTTTGCCTTGAGCAGACGCTTCTTTGCCTTTGGTGGCGAACCAGACGTCTTCTTGCCACTGTCGGCCTTCTTGGGCGGCGTCATCGCCTTGGTCGCCGGAGGCGCTGGAGCTGGCTGCGAAGAGGACGGCGCAGGTCTTGGTGGTGGGGCGCCACCCGCACTGCTAGGCTTTGCCTTGAAGAACGAGCGAATGTCCTAAAAAGGACCCAGTCAGGTTTTGGCGCGCTTTTTTTTGAGCGGTACCATTTTAGAGAGTGCAGTCCCCAGAAAATGCTGTCAGCAAGTTTGCGCTGTCGATTCTTCCGCTCAACGAGGGGTGCTGCTGCTGCGTCTGTTGCTCCTTCTGCTGCCGCTGCCATTGATGATGTTGCTCAAGATGAAGACGAGGATACAAGACTTATCCGAGAGGCAGCTCGCAAGTGCGGTTTTTTTTTTTCAGTGATATATTATCTGACTTTCGAGGTATCCTGGTCGCAGATATGCCCAGAAAGAGCTGCCTCCGCTCGCTGCACAGCTTGAGAAGGAGCATGTTCCTGTGCCTCACGATTGGCTCAAGAGGTTTGCGTCAATGGTATCTCTCTCGTGTGTGTGCCCCTTACATTGTTAAGTGACTTGTTCAGGGTTTCCTTGGAATCAACATCCCCAGCGAGTTTGGAGGCCACGGCATGTCCAACACGAGTGCGATCGCTGTGATTGAAGAATTGTACGTGGAGAGCAAAAAAGAGCACCTGTGTCGCTTTAAGGATTTTCTTTGGCGGTAGCGCAAAGATTTCTTCGGCAGTTGCCTTCCCGGTCTTTGAGAGCTCTGTGGGCCCGATCAAGATCGTCCAAATGTTTGGATCTGACAAGCTCAAGAACCTTCTTTTGCCGCAAGTTTGCCAGGGCGATCTCGTTGTGGGCATCGCAATGTCTGAGCCCGATGCAGGTTTGAATATTAAAAAAAAAAAAATAAAGCGCAATCGAACGTTTATTTATTTATTTATTTTTTTTTTTTGCAAACAGGCACGGCACTGACCGATCTAAAAACATCGGGAGACGTGAAAGGCAACATTGTAACAATCAACGGCCAAAAGAGGTATCAGTGGTCATGTTTTTTGACGAAGCAACAACGACTTGTTTTATTTTACAAAACAGATGGATGTCTGGAGGAGGCCACTCTGACATGATTGTGTTCACGAGGCTCTCCAAGGACCCCGGTCCCAAGGGTATCGGCGCCGTGTACGTCCCCGTCGGTGCAAAGGGGTTGTCGTTTGGGCAGAAGGAGACGCTGATGGGCTTCCGCGGGGTGCCGTCTGCAGACATCTTTTTCGACAATGTGCAGGTGCCGGCAGAAAACATCATTGTCCCCGCAGGCGGGTTTGCCAAACTCATGTCTGTTTTTTGTCTCGAACGTCTCGGTAAGCATTGCATTCTTTAAATAAAAAAAGAAAAAAAATTTTTTTTTGGTTCACTGAATCCTAAACAGGCAATACGACGATGTCGTTTGCACAGGCTCAGGCGTCCCTGGACGATGTGGTCCAGTACGTGCAAGAACGCAAACAGTTTGGAGGGAAGCCGCTGTGCGATTTCCAGGGGGTGCAGATCAAGCTGGCCGAGATGAAGATGAAAGTGGACGCATCGAGGCTGCTCTTGTATCGCGCCGCTCGCCATGCCGATCTCAGTCCGACTGGCCTGCCGTCCGTTTTGGACAGCTCTCTAGCCAAGTGCTTTGCAAACGAGATTGCCGTCGAGGTGTGCTCGACAGCGATGCAGCTCATGGGAGGTTATGGGTACTCGACACAGTTCCCGATGGAGCGCAGGATGCGGGATGCCCTCGGTTGGCGCATCGCCGGCGGAACAATCGACATCCAAAAGGTCAACATTGCCTCTGCCCTAATCGGGCGTCGATTCGACCAGCGAAAGTGAGAGAGCCTTGCCCCCCTCGCCGGTCGTTGGAAAAATAGTTACTGTCAGATGTTCATGGATAAAAATACAAAGCGGGCACAAAAAAGCGGGCACTATAATGATTTCTTAATGTTGACTTTGAGGGATTGGCCAAAGAGTTCCAGCCACTTTTGCTTGAGCATGCGCACAAAGTGGTCGCGTTGAGAGGCATTGCTGCAAACGAGGCGCCATCGTCGTGGAGTGGCGCTGTTGTTCAGGAGTGCGGTCGAAGGAACCGTGTTGGACAGGGACCGGGTGGGGAGCTGGAATTCCTCAAACGAGACCATGATTTCTGGCGGCCACGAGTCGTTGATCTCGACATTGGAGATGTCATGCAGACGGAAACACCCCAGCTGACGATAGCACATTTGTTTCTGGTCATAGGAAAATTGGTTGATTTATTTTTAACGAGGAACACTCTTTTTTTTATTGAACGTACGTTAAAGTCGTACACGGGCGCAAAGCTCGGCGCAGGCCAGCCGACATAGTCCTCTTCGAGGAGAAAAAGGGCCATGTCTGTCATGACGACCGTGCGGGGAACGATCTCGGTCGGGGTGCGTTCGTGCACGAGGATGTATTCGAGGAATTGGTCCATATCGCGAGACGCAGCAACTGGGCTCTGTGGCTGATTGGCCTGGCGAGGGGGCTGAATAAAAGGTTTGAGCTCTTCCATCACCTGCGAGTTGTTGGCCACATGCTGCGAGAGCCTTCCGATGCGGGCCTAAGGCAACAACATTGGCAAAATAGACATTTTGCTTTTGAAGCCTTACTTGATCGCTCTCAGGGAAGACTTGCTTGCAGCGGCTGGTGATGTTGTCCAGGAGCCTAGCCGTTTTTCCGGGATCACGTGTAATCATTGAGACCGTTCGAGTCGCGTCCACTTCCAGGCGAATGTACTGCGCAAACACGCCGACAATGACGGCCTTGAGCTCCGCCAGACCGATCGTGATGATCTTTGTAGCTATTTTTTTGGTGTATTTAATTTGCGCGAGTGAATTAAAAAAAAAATAGAACACCAACTACGCACGTTGAACGGACGACTCCAGCGGCGCAGATAAGCTCCTTGTTGGGAAGAGCATCACGCCAACGCGATCGAGCAACACAACGACGAGGCCAAGCCATTCTGGTTGTGCCAAAGGGTACACACACACTGGCACCCACTCAAACGCCTGAATGTCCTCCCCCTTCACGTTCTGCTTGGGAAGGGTCAGTCTTAGAGGCAGAGGAAATGTTGTACCATGTTGACGCAGATGAACGTCATAATCTCGTCTGCAGGAATTAGCGGATTTGTGTCGTCCACGATGACTGCAGACATCGTTGCGTTCAGCGATTCAACGGAGGTAGCGGATCCCGCGGCGAGCAGCGGCACCGGTGAAGGGTTTGTCGTGCTGCGCTGCTTGACGATCTTTATGCTTGTCGAGGGCTCCAAAGACAGACCCTTTGGTTCAAAGAAGTCCTTGTGCAAAAATGTGAAGAGGGATGACAGGTCCGACTTGTCTGTTTCCTTCTCAAGCACGATCTCCATCGCCTTGGTCAGGGAGTCGGGGTAGGGCAGTTTGACGATTGCGCGATTGGTCTTCCCATCCACCGCAAACGTCACCGGATTAGGCGAGGGCCAGTCTGTTTGCAACGACCAGTGGCACAACAGGCTGCCCGACTCCACCGAGATGACCCAGAGGCCGCGCTCAATCAGGTCCACGCTGATCACGCAGTCCTCGGCTCCCTCCACCACTTGCGCGTAAAATTCAAAAGTCATTCTAGGCGACAAATTAAGAAAAAAAAAATTTTTTTTTTTAAAAACAGGACTCACGGCGAAACGAGCTGAAGGGCGCCCGATCGCAAGTCCGCCAAGGCCTTTTCGGAATCCGTTGGCACGGGCTCCTTTTTCACTGGCACCGGGACAGCAGGAGGCAAAAGCGGAGCCACGTTTTCCTTCCTGGAGATGGCCAAAGATGTCAAGCTTGGAAGCTAAAATCGCAACAAAAAAAAAAATTTTTTTTTAACAAGGAAACCAGGTCTTCCGAATCGATACCGGGTTGGCCTTGATCAGACCCCCATGCTTTGGAGGGGATGCCGGGGGTTCTTTAATCAAGGACGGTTTAGGGAGTGGAGGTGATATGGAAGAGGCGGCCACCGATGCTGTGTCGGCAAGTCCTTTCGGTGTGGCAACAGGTGGAACGGCAGACTTTGGTGTCTGCACAGATGCCAGGTCAAAGGACGAGCTGGGAGTGCGTGCGTGCATTTTCGAAGAAACGGAGCTGCCTGTGACGTCGACAAACATGGTATTTGGACGGGGCTTCTGTATTCCCGCCGTCGGACGTCTTTGCACTGGGACGGTCGTCACGTCGGCAGCAGGGATTGTCAACGAAGCAGTCCCACTTGGGGTCGTCGGCGATCTGCGGATCGTGTTAGAAAACAAAAAAGTACTTTCATGATTAGTACAGAGGCTCTCCGTCGTCGTGTCGTGCAGGCGGAACCGTCAGAGGGACGGCATGCAGATCGTAAGTCTCAATGGGGAACATTTCCTCCAATACTTTCTGAAAAGAAATAAAATGAGTAAAAGAGAGAGGGGAAAAGGCCGGGTCTTTACGAAAAAGTTGGTGAAGCGATCCACCTTTGAATTTTCGAAGAGCTCCCTGAATTGCTCGTATCCGATTTCTGTTTTTTTTTTTGCGTGTGTGTGTGTGTGTGTGTGTGTGTGTGTGTGTGTGTGTGTGTGTGTGTGTATGTGTGAGTGTGTGTGTGTGTGCATTTTTTTAGAATTTATTTTTGTTGTTTACACGTGCAGTACCTGTGCTGTCTGCGCTGTATGCATCGCGAATACCGAAAATGTCGATGATGGGAATCTGGACGCCGGTGTCGGCAATCGAGTGGCTGGTGGGATCATGTGGAAGGAAAACAGGTGGTCCAGGCTGAAACGGCACTCTGAACTTGCGGTGAAAGACGACAGAGTCAAACCGGACAACGCGCGTGAGCTGGACCGCCTTCCTCTTCTTCTGCTTTAGGGACTTGGTGGTTGACGACCGCCTTTGCCTTGGCCTGCCCTCCAAGCTTGCAGTACTCACTCTCTTGGTGCTGGAAGAGATCAAGCTAGCTTGTGAGCTTCTCTTGGCGTTGGCGGATGCCGCTAGACTGACTTGCGAGACCCTCTTCGCGTCTTGGGGCCCTGATGTTGGCACCATAGGTGTGACGTTCGACACTTGGCTGCCATTTTCATCGTCCTCGCCCTGCACGGCGTCGTTATCGCTGATTGACAGATCGTTGTCTGCATCAATGTCGCCCTCTCTGTCGCCAGCAGTCTGGACCGCCGTCTGGCCCTTCCAGGTGCGCTGCAGATCAAGAATCTCTTTTGTCTCGCGCTGCGACGCCACCGCGCCGTCCAGGGTGACCTCGAGCGAGCGATCCTTGAACGTTGCGAGGACGTGGGTTCGATACAGCCGTCCAAGCGGATTTCCGGCCACATCGAGCTTTTCCAGCAACGGCATCCCACCTAGCTTTGGATGTTAAGATTCGGAAGCACATCAAGCTTGTCCCGTACCCAACCGGTTGAGTTCATTGACTTCGGCAATCTGGTTGTCGCTCAAGTCCAAGACCTCGAGGGAGACGAGCTTCTCCAGTCCCTTGACACTCTCGATTGCATTCCCCTTCAAGTTCAAACTCTTGATCTGTGCGATGACTTTGTTGACGTCGTCGAGTTTGGACAGCTTGTTGTGGCTCAGGTCGAGTTTGGTAAGGCTGGTGAGAACCTTGAAGTTATTGAACAAGTCATTAATGCAGGAAAAAAAAAAGGAGGGGGGTTGAGAGGTACATCGAGATGCGATAGCACGGTTATCTCGTTGTGGGAGAGATTGAGCTCGACGAGGTTTGGAGCCAAGCCCTGAAATTTGCGAGTGAGGACTTAAAAAAAAAGAGGAGCGATCACCATACCAACGAGTCATCACAGCTCATGATATTATTGTTGGACAAGTCAAGGATTCGCAGTGCAGTCCACTGGCCGAGTTGACCGTTGTTGCTGGCAACCATTCCAACGAGAGCCGCCTACCAGCACGCAGTTAAAAAAAAAAAGGGGTGGGAAAGTGGGTTACATAGATCGTGCTCAGCTTGTTGTGACAATGGAACTCGACAAGGCTTGGCTGGATGGTCGCGAGATCTTTGAGGCACGACGTCTGAATTTCTTCGATCTGGAGTGACTGAAGCGACTCAAACATCGCGATCCGGAACGCAGGGTCGTGGTAGTTGCCGGCCGCCTCCATCTGCAGGTTATTCCAGTAGGCCGACGATATTTTGAGTGTGGGCATGGCCTGGACTGCCCGGAAGAGCGTTGCCAGGCCATACATGCGTTCGGTCTGGTACTCTTGCAGGTCAAACCCTGCCTCGTACTGTGGGATGACCTGGTGCAGGCGGACATCCAGGCAGTACATAAACGTCGGGTTGAGGGGGAACTTGAACACCGATGCGCTCCCTTGCAGCATGAGCGAGTTGAGCAGCATGTTTGTCACGGCGACCACGTCCTTAATGTCAATACGGCTGGTGAGCAACGGTACTTTTTTCCGACCCGCACGTACGTAGAGCTGGATCTCCAGAAAGGTGAAAAAGTCGTCGCTGAGCGCTATCTTGGGGTCCTCGAGCACGATGGCCTAAGCAAACGCACGCGTGAGCAACGGGACCCAAAACTAGGCTAGGTACCTGCAGGTACTCCTCCAGCGACGCCCTGCGCTGCTCGACGACGCGGTCAGACAACTTGTTGGCCACCTTGCGCGGTAGCTCCTTTGGCAGCTTGTTGTACCTCCTCTTGAGCTGCATGCAGCGGTTGTATTTGGGAGGGGATTGGGAGGATGTCAAACATGGTTTAGACGTACCTTTTCGTGCATGGCCGTAAAGTCGGAGAAGCGCCGTGCGACCGTCCAGCTGTTGGTGAGCGTGCACACGTCGATAAGGTACACGGTGTGCGGCTGCGGCTTGGTCCTGTTCTCAAATCGAGGCACCTGTGTGTGTGGACGGTGTGTGTGTTTTTAGGTCGACCGCAGCCTGGACACGCTATGGCCTGGGCATACCAGGACGGTCCTGATGGCTGTGCCCGCCCCTCCGACGCTGGCCGACACGGGAGCCGGCAGGGCCAGCGACCGCAGGAAGAAGTCGGACGCTTCGTCCGCCTCTTCGGTCATTCACGATGTTCAAAACTATGTACAACAGCAAAAGCGCGTTTTAAATGCCTTCAATTGTGACATGTCCTCTTCGACCTCCGTCGCCCATCCTGTCCACATTCGACGCCCCGAATGCATTTCAAACTCGTTTCCCTGTATTTCGTAGTGTAATGTCGCGTCTGCACAAGCAACTATAGACTTAGAGGGGGGATGCCACCGCTGTCTCTGCCACCGCTGCCTGGCGTCCTTGGCGATGCGCTGTAGCCGGGCGACTTTACCGCGACGAGGCTGGGCGAGGTCGTGGCAAAGTTGCGAATGCCGCCGAGGTTGAGTGTGGTAGTGGCGCCCACACGCCTGTGGCCGGGAGGATGCATGCCGGCCATCTGGATGATCCGGTCAAAGATGGCCATGTTCTTGTACGAATCCTGAACGTAGGATCGTCAGGACAACTTCCAAGAGTGAAAAAAAAAAAAAAGCGTACGTAGAGGTCTGGGTTTGTGGGGATTTTGTACATGACATCGCGTAGGAAGGCGCCCAGCTGGTACTCTTCGGGGCTGGCGCCGTCCAGTCCGTAGTGTTTCTCGGTGGATTGCACACCAGTCTTCTTGTTGCTGATGGTGAGCTGATGGGCAATGTTGGGCCAGAGAAAGTTATCGAGCACGAGGTCACTGTCCATCCCGAGGATGGTGATGATCGCCTGTGGCAACGGGATCCACGCCCGTAGGTCTAGGTTGATGCTGGCCGTGACCTCGGATTTGAATGTCCCCCCTCGTCCTTCCCGCAAAGCCGAGTCGCCACCGCCAAGACCGCTATGGGAATATGTTTCAAAGTGGTCGCACTTCATCGCAATCGAGATCTGCTGGTCGATCCTGTCCAGTTGTCTTTTCATTTAGCTATAAAATTTCTTTTTGTTAAAGAGTTGTACTTGTGCTTTTTGTCGAAAAACACTGCGTCGACCTTGTCCACACTGGGCTCTGCGCTGAGGATCGTGCGCACTGCATGGATCGCGCTGGGGCCGAGCAACGACAGACAGCCCTGCGACTTTTCGACCAGCTCGGTCATTGCGGCCTAGTAGAGACGAAACAGCTATTGAATACAGACGTCTTTTTGCAACAAGGGCACCTTGGTGTAATAGTAGATTGGCCACCGGACTTCGACGTGGATCGAGCGAATGGCGCCTAATTGGTTGTTGTGCACGATTTCTCGCACGCGGGCGATGATTGGGTGATGTGAGTACGACATGTCTTCGACGAGGGAGCGCCGTAATTGGGCCGAGAGGATCATGAGATCTTTCACATCCTTTGCCGTTGCTGAGGAATCCGCAGTTTATTAAAAAAAAATAAAAAATAAAAAAAGACGATAGAGGGTGAGAAAGCGTTACAACACATTGGTGACGCGCAGAGGACGTGCTTTCTGGCCAGCAACGCTTCCTCGATCAAGTTCTTTTGTTGGTGCGGTGGCGCCGAGATGTAGACAGAGTCGACTTTGCTTACGAGTTCCTGCGCCTTAAAAATGCCAAAAAACGGGATAAGCACACAGAGCAGGGTTTGGGGGTACTCTGTGTGTGTGTGTGTGTGTGTGTGTGTGGTGGTGGTGGTGGTGGTGGGGCGTACCGAGCCAAAGGTCTTGAGTTCGTGGTAGGCATCATTCACTGATGGCAAGTATTTTGCAAAGATACTCCTGTTTGCTGCCGCTGCTGCCGCTGCCGCCGCTGCTGCTGCCGCCGCTGCTGCTTGAGCAGTCGTTGCGGAGCCGTTGGCATTTGATGCGGCCGCAACGCCGACAATGTTGACAGCCGCCAACTTTCGTGCAGGGAACACGACCGACTGTCGTGTGGTCGTTTTTGGCTTTAGCAACCACAGATCCAGCACGTTTGCCGTCCTACCCTTGCCGTGTTGACGTCCAGCCGCCCCACAATGCCCATGTTGACCACGCCTTGGCTGTTCTCGCGTTTCTTGGCGGTGATCTGCCCACCGTACATGTGAGGACCTGGAGGCAACGACGGTGTACGCACGTACCTTGGGGATACGAAGGACCCGCCGCAAGGGGTAAAACAGCTGCTGGACGTAGTAAGTGGCCAGGAGCGCCACGAGCAGGACAGCGGCGATAACCCAGCCCAGCGACGACGTCGACTCGGCCGTCTCTGCTGACGTCGCTGTCATCAGTTATGGGCGTCAGGTCTCTAAAATGGTATTTCATTTATCAAGATCACTTGATTTCATGTACATTCTGCTCTACTTTTCAGCACCTGCCTGGCTCACTGGCCGGTTCGTGGGCTTGAGGATCCAGCCACCGCCACCGCCGCCGCCCGACTGGCTGATGATGAAATCGCGCGACTTGTTGAAGAGGGCTGTAGGGATGCCCTTCTCCATGTCGGTCCCGCTGAGCTCGGCAAACTTTTGTGACATGTCGGTCTTCTTGTAGGACGACTTGCCGCCATTGGTATACATGTCCACCAGGAGATTGCGGAGCTTGTCGGCCTGTTCGTTGCCGACGCTCCGGGCAACGAGATCAGACTTGAGTGGCATGGAGACTTCGGCCAAAGTGGAAGCAAGGAGGTCAGCAGAGACACTCTCGGGGTTGATCAGATTTTTGGGGACGTCTGCACTCGTACCAGATTAGTAATTAAAAAAAAAAATAAATAAATAAAAAGAAAAGAAAGACGCATACCAATAGCCTGCGTTCGCGAGTGCACTTGTTCCTCGATGAACGCCTTGTCGCAGTTGCCAAACGCTTTGAAGACCTCTCTTAAGAACAACTTGAGCTGCTCCGTCGCATTGCTCCCGCCAAGCTCCTTCTTCACAGGAGACACATCTTCGGCGCTTACACTCACGCTAGCCCTGCGAGCAGACGAAGAGGATCCACCACTCACTGCGAGGGACAATGCCGTAAGCTATCGTCTTTTTTTTTTGGTTGGGGGGGAGTACCAATAGTGACGTCCGAAATGTCCTCCTTTAAAGTTTTGACCTTGGCGCCGCCGTCTTTGTCTGCTTTCTTCATCGATTTGAGCTCTTTCTCGACCCTAAAACAGTGAAAATAATACTTTAGTTTCATTTCCACGATAAAACAAAACAAAAAAAACGACGCACGCTTTCCCGCGAGCGGCCAGGCTTTCTTTATGGCTGGTTTCGAGCTGCTCACACGCGCTTGCGAAGTCGTCGCCAAGTTGGGAGTCGTCTCGTTCGAGCTTGAGTTGCCATCCGTGCCCCGCGTACAGCTTGCCAAGCGG
>Ga0302233_10002163_pt1 | contig 12607 bp, 17 predicted proteins | sample II_Palsa_N3_1_FD_193516 | JGI IMG/M metagenome (GOLD analysis project Ga0302233, IMG submission 193516) | Peat permafrost microbial communities from Stordalen Mire near Abisko, Sweden - II_Palsa_N3_1 | ecosystem: Environmental > Terrestrial > Soil > Palsa > Peat permafrost | place: Sweden...
GTTAACCACTCCGCCAAGTTGCCTAACTCGTGGCCGTTGGACAGTGGGTTTTCGAAAAGACTCTACAAAACCAAAGTGGCGTGTTTGGGAACGTCAGCATTTTTGTTTTTTGGGGGGCGCTGCATGCATGCGCTGTACGTGCGCTGCTCACGGCCTGCTCACGGCCTGCTCACCGCCTGCTCACGGCCTGCTCACCGCCTGCTCACCGCCTACTCACCGCCTGCTCACGTATATCACATGTTTACAGGGTTGCTCCTTGTTTCAGAAACGTTTCTTTCGATCCGTGTCAACAAATCCCCCTTTTTCGTCGTTGGCCGACGGATGGACCAATCTAGACCCAACACCAAAAAAAAAAAAATCGGCCCCTTCCGCCCCTTTCGCATCACCCGAAAGAGTTGCATTTACATCAAAGGCTCCCACTCTGCTCGTCCTACCAGTCCGGTACACCGCCCGTTCATTTTCGTTGCCGTAAAGTCCTTCTCGCTCACTCAACTGCCGTGGTATCTTTTTTTGGCAACGGCCCTCATTGCTGACACCTCAGTTGGCGAATTAGTCTGAAAAAAAAAAAATAGACAACGAAAATGTCGTCGGACCAGTTTGCATTTTGCGAGTTCAACGTGAATGTGCACAACTGCCCGTCCGAAACGGTGCACCAGGGCGTGCGAGTGGCCTATCTCGCCTGCGACATTGTCGGCGTACTGTTCATGACGATGACCCTGAGCACCCGCTACTTCAAAAAGTACCACTCGCTGCGCATCCTCTTCACGGGCGTGCTCGACTCGTTCTGCTTCTTCCTGTGCGTGGCCGCGGCCGTCGACCTGCTGCACTCGTGCATGATGCTGTGGGGCCAGTACCAGTCGTGGGTGGCGCCGTACGCCGTGCACTACCTCAGCTACGTCCTCGTCAACCACGCCCTCATCTTTGCCCTGTACGCCCTCGTGCACTCCATCCCCAACGCCTACATGAACCACGACGGCAAGATCACGTCGACACTGCTGCCCCCGCGCTGGACATTCCTCGTGTTCATCGCCCTGCAGAGCTTCGCCATGACCGTGGGCACCATCGGCTTCGCCATCTACGGCGGCCTGCTCCTCGACTCGCGCGACCCCGCCACCCAGGGCTTTGAGGTCGTCCGCCCAGGCCTCCAGGGCGCCTACATCCTCAACGGCATCCTCAACATCACCCTCGGCTTCTCCTTCTACTTTTACGGCTCGCGCCTGATCATGATCATCCGCTACAACGAGGCCGCAACCAACTCGGCGGCCGCAGCCGCGGCCGGCAGCGGCAACAGCGCCGTCCAGATGGGCAGCGTCATGTCCGAGGCGTCGCACTCGGTCACGACCAAACGCCACATCAGCCGCCAGGCCATCGTCGCCATCCGCCGCCTCAAGGCCATCGTGGGCTCGGTCATCATGTGCTACCCGCTCTCGGGCGTGGCCTTCATCATCTTTGGCGCCCTCGTCATCGAGATCGAGAGCAACGTCGCCGCCGACATCTTCTTCAACATATTCTCCATCATGCCCTACTTTGCCACGGCCAACCTGGGCCTCCTCTTCTTCTACCTCGAGGAGGTCGGCAGCTTGCCCTTTCTAAAGTCGATTGTCACCCACTCGAACAAGGTCAGGGACCAGAAGGACGGATCGTCGTCGTCCACGCCCGGTACCCCCCTTGGCTCGTCCTCTCGTGTCGCCTCGGCCGTCAGCAATGCATAAATTATATAGTGTCGCTTCTGGGTGGGGGGAGAGGGCTAATGTACTAAATTGCCATCTGAGTAAGTTTTACCGTGACGCCTGTTAAAGACCAGAATGCAATGCTTGTCCATTCAGTCAAAGTTTTTTCAGTTTTTTCAGTTTTTTTTCATCTCCTTTTTTTTTTTTTCCTCGAGTCTCAGTCACCACGGCGTGGTGCGCGAACACGCATGTCACCCACAAACACGTCGTCGCCCGGGCCGACCCTTTATTTTCATACGTCCGATTGTTATGTCGTCGACACTGAGCGTCGTCGTGCCGGAGGATGCGAACGGGAGAATGAGCAGCAGCAGCGAGCCGCCCGCGTACACGTCGCCAACCAAGCTGCACCCGCACGACCAAGGCGATGAAAACGTGCCGCAGCAGCCGCATTCGGCGCAGCACACACCGCAGCAGCAACAGCGAACGAGCGTGCGCCGCTCGAGCCTGCCCGATGTCATCATCAGTATCCCGTCTGGAATTGTGCCGCAGCCGCCCGTGTTCGCCACCAGTGGCAGCAAGCCCTCGACCACGGTCCGGATTGTCCAGCAGGAGCTGCAGGCGTGCATGAAGTCGGGCAGCCTCAACCTGTCGGGCCACCACCTCGGCCCATCGGGAGCCAAAGCCCTCGAGGACGTCTTTGCCGACGACTCGACATCCATGGCCATCATCGAGCTTGAGTACGTATATTTTATTATTTATTTATTTTATATTTTATTAATGTTGCTACGTTTGCAGTCTGTCCCGCAACGAGCTCGGCCCCGCCGGAATGCACGCAGTCTCCATGGCCTTCAACCGCGGCCTCGCCCACTTCACCTACCTGACCAAACTCAAGCTGAGCGAAAACAGGTTTGGCCCCTCGGGTGCAAAGGCGCTGGTCCAGTGCTTTTCCATCCTCGCCAACCTGCAGCACCTCAACCTCGATCGGAACGAGCTCCGCGCAGAAGGCGCGCGCTACCTGGCCGAGGGCCTGCCCATGTGCATGCAGCTGCAGACCCTCTCGTAAATATATATAAGAAGGAAAGAAATCAGTTCTAATTGTTATTTTTCCCCAAGGATCAACGAAAACATGCTGGGACCGCAGGGCATGATACTGCTCGCAGAGGGACTGGACAAGGACTTTCCGCAGCTGCTGCATCTGCACCTCAACAAGAACAAGCTCGGCGACGATGGCGCGCGGGCCCTGTCCAACGCGATGATCGACCAGAAGCGGCTCGTGTCCATCAGCATCGAGCAGAACGACATCCACGCCGTCGGCCTCAGCTGCATCGCCGCAGTCCTCCACCGCTGCCCCAACATATCCCAGCTGCACTTTGACGAAAACCCCTTTGGCGACGACGGCATCGTCATCCTCGGCACCCAGATGCGTCGCTGCCCCAGCCTCATTTGGGTTTCCCTCGCCGATGCAAACATTGGCGACGAGGGAGCCTCGGCGATCGCTGGCGTCCTACCCTACTGCGGATCCCTCCAAAAGCTCGACCTCGAGGCCAACGACATTAGCAAGGACGTCGTGGAGGTGCTCAAGCGCAACCGCGGGCCGTCACTGCGGATGCTGCGCTTCGACCAGCCCACCAACGAGGAGGAGATCCGACGTCTGCCCCGTGACGAGCGACCCAACGATCAACGCAAGGGCGGCGTCCACGTGCCCGAGTCGCCCTCGACCAACCAAAGCCGTTCCATTTTCTGTTGGTAGGACCAAACATTCCATAACGTCATAACGCATCTATCATTATATTTGTCAAACTGCTCCTGGAAGAAAAAAAAAATTATACTCTTTTCTGTATTACATTCAGTCTACAATGATGCGCGCACAGATGACTCGGTCGAACAGCTGTTGTTGCCACACCCACAGCCACCGGTGACCGGCTGGCTGGTCTCGGCGGCAGAGGTGAAATGATACGACTTTGACTGGGGCTGCTCGAGGTTGGCGTGCTTGGGCACGAGGCCCAGGAGCTCAAACATGAGCTGGTCGTCGGTCTTGTCGTTGTTGGGCGTGGTCAAGAGCTTGTCGCCGGTGAAGATCGAGTTGGCCCCGGCCATGAAGCAGAGAGCCTGTTCGGCGATGGAGAACTTGATGCGGCCGGCAGAGAGACGCACCATCGACTTGGGCATGACGATGCGCGCAGTCGCAATCATGCGAACCATCTCAAAGATCTCCACGGGCTTGTTGTTCTCGAGGGGCGTGCCGGGGACGGCGACGAGGGCGTTGATCGGCACCGACTCGGGGTGCTCGGGCAGGGTCGACAGAGTGTGCAAGAGACCAACACGGTCCTCCTCCTGCTCGCCCAGGCCGATGATTCCACCGCTGCACACGCTGATGCCGGCGTTGCGCACGTTTTCCAGCGTCTGCAGGCGCTCGTCGTACGATCGAGTGGTGATGATCTGTAATGATGAATGTTTATATTCGACGTAATCGTAAATAAAAATAAAAATAAAAAAAAAATTTTTACTTACTTTGGGATAAAACTCGCGCGACGTGTCGAGATTGTGGTTGTAGCACGTCAGGCCGGCGTCCTTGAGCTGGTTTGCCTGGTCCTGGTTGAGCATGCCCAAGGTGCAGCACACCTCCATGCCCATCCCGCGCACCTCCTTGACCGACTCGAGGATGTTTTTAAAGTTGGTGGGGCGATGGAGCACGTCTCGCCACGCCGCGCCCATGCAGAACCGCGTCGATCCGGCCTCCTTGGCCGCCGTGGCCGCCTTGACGATCTCGTCGCGGATCATCAGCTTGGTGGCCTGCACGCCCGTGTCGTACTTGGACGACTGCGGGCAGTAGGCGCAGTCCTCCGAGCACCCGCCCGTCTTGATTGACAGCAGCGTGCACTGTTGCACCTCGCGCCCGTTAAAGTGCAGGCGATGGACGTAGCCCTATCGTCAAGGCGAGCGTGTGAACACCGAGTAGATAAAGGGAAAAAAACAAAGAGCATACCCCAAAGAACAACAGGTCGACCAGGGGCGAGTCAAAGATGGCCTGGATCTCTGGGCGTGTCCAGTCGTTGCGCAGCAGCGACGACGACGACGACAGCGCAGCCTTGGCCGCGGGCGAGTCGCCCATGGGCTTTGTGACGGGTGCCGTGGGGATGGCCGTGCTGAACGACCGCACAGCCAAACGGCCCACATTCACCACCACCACTACACGCATGTTATCAGCATGCACGACCCTGCTCTATGTGTGGGCATGTGTGGGCAACGTACAAGCGGGCCTGTTGCGGACGAGCATTTTTTTTTTTTCGCGACAAAAGGTAATTCAACAGGGAGCCCACTCACTCTCTCCTCTCGCTTCTTTACCGCGTTATCGCACATACGCTTCATTTTCTTTTACAAAAGCATAGGTTTTAGTGACCGAGAACGGAGAGCTCCTTCTGGATGGGGGCGAGCTGGTCCTTCTTGTTGGCGATGGCCTTTGCCTTGAGGGCAAGGAGCTGCTTCTTCTTTTGGTAGTAGACGGCACCCTGCGGGGAGGGTAAACGAAAGACAGATTAGCTTTTCTTTTTAATTCAGCAAGTGATTCTAGTTCACCTTGGCCTTGCGCTTCTCCTCAAGAGTCTTGACAATGTCCTGGTACTTCCAGCCGACCTCTTGTGCCAGGCGGCCGAGGTTGGTGGTCTTGCGGCCAGGGGTGAGGCGGACAACCTTGAGCGCATCGGGGACGACGAGCTTCTTCTTGACGTCGTACACCGGGGGAACACCCTCAAAGACCTTGAGGCGCTCGAGGGCAGCTTCACCGCGCTTGGACTTGCGGGGGATCATGCCACGGACAGCCTTGTAGAACATGCGCGAGGGGGCGCGGAAGTGGTACGGGCCGCGAGCGGGGTTGGTGTTCATGCGCTTGTCAAGGTAGCGGAGGTACTTGACTGTTCACGAGTTGGAAAAGAAAGGGATTAAATTAAAAAAAAATAAAAAAATCCATGCAAAATATCGCTCCACGTACGCTTGTTGCGGATGAGCTGGCCGCTGATCTCAATGTCCTCAGAGCGGACAATGACGACCTTCTGGCCCTGGAGAAGCTGCTTGGCCACGATCGAGGCAAGACGACCAAAGAGGTGACCCTTGGCGTCGATGACAACAGTCTAACACAACACACATATATTAGTAAAAAATTTAGCACAGCGAGTCTATTAGAGCCACCACCCCCAAAACGACAGGAGACGGAGGGAAGAAGAAGAAAAAGACACCCCTCCAAATCAATCCCTTTACACCCATCCCAAAGAGCTCGATCGTTGCGTTGCTTTCCATGCAGTATTTCCAATCCAGCTACGGCAAACGCCCTCCTTCGTCTCCGCTTTATTTTTGCATATGGCGCGTGTGCTGGGAGGGGGGGGGGGGGGGCTTGCTGCGTTTGCCTTTTCCTTTTCCTTTTTCCCTTTGCGAGGTAAAAGGGAAAGAGGGAAAAAAGTACGTGTCGCGCCGCGTTCTTCCCCAGCCCCCCACCACCAAAAAAAAATCACCAGAAGCCTCCCCCCACCACCCGTCCCGCCACCGCAGGTTTAGTCGTCTCTTTCTTTACCTTGAGGAAGGGTCCGTCCGACATGGTTTTTTTTTCTCGAGGTAAGAACGAAAGAGGACTTTCACCCGGGTAACGAGCGGCCACGATGTTTGCGTTTTTCCATACACTTCCAGAATACCATCGAACAAGCGCGGCCGCGTCAGCACAAAAGCGTTGAAACAGCGTCAAATGGCTACAGCTGTGCTCGCGAAACCCGTCGCGCCCGCTGGAGGAGCAGCGGGAACAGTTGTGGGGGGCGCCACAGCGGCAAATGACCAGGGTCTTGCCAACTATTACCGCACCAAGATTGCCGAGCTCGAAGTGATCGTCAACGACAAGTCGCAGAACCTCCGACGTCTCGAGGCGCAGCGCAACGAGCTCAACACCAAGGTGAGGATGCTGCGCGAAGAGCTGTATCAGCTGCAGGAGCCAGGGTCGTACGTGGGCGAGGTCGTCAAGCTCATGGGCAAGGGCAAGGCCCTCGTCAAGGTACTGTTTTTTTTTTTTTTCTTGCTTGTTTTCTTTTTTTAAATGACACCGCACAGGTCCACCCAGAGGGCAAGTACGTCGTCGACATTGACAAGAGCATCTCCATCGACAAGCTCACGCCCAACGTCCGTGTGGCTCTGCGCAGCGACAGCTATGCTCTTCACATGGTACCCCTCCTTTTGAATCCACTGGCTAATCTTCGCGAAACAGATTCTGCCAAACAAGGTCGACCCCCTCGTCAGCTTGATGATGGTGGAAAAGGTGCCCGACTCGACGTACGACATGGTCGGCGGTCTCGATAAGCAAATCAAAGAAATCAAGGAGGTGATCGAGTTGCCCGTCAAGCACCCCGAGTTGTTTGAGAGCCTCGGCATTGCGCAGCCCAAGGTAGAAGAACCTCCTGGCAGTGGAATTAGAAATATTAATGGAAAAAAAAAAAGGGTGTGCTTTTGTACGGACCGCCCGGAACCGGCAAGACCTTGCTGGCTCGTGCCGTCGCCCATCACACCGAGTGCACGTTCATCCGTGTCTCGGGCTCTGAGCTCGTCCAAAAGTACATTGGTGAGGGTTCGCGCATGGTGCGTGAGCTCTTCGTCTTGGCAAGGTTTGTTTGCACCTTTTTTTTTGTGTGTGTTAAGTTAAATTCTTTTTGTGGCCAGACAACACGCCCCGTCCATCATCTTTATGGACGAGATCGACTCTATCGGCTCGTCCCGCATGGAGGGTGGCTCTGGCGGCGACTCTGAGGTCCAGCGCACCATGCTCGAGCTCCTCAACCAGCTCGACGGTTTCGAGGCCAGCAAGAACATCAAGGTCATCATGGCCACCAACCGTATCGACATCCTCGACGATGCCCTCCTCCGACCAGGGCGTATCGACCGCAAGATCGAGTTCCCCCCACCAAACGACCTTGTAAGTCCTGATAAATTCACGAAAGTTTTAACCAAAACAATAAAAATAAAAATAAAAATAAAAAAATAAATAGGCCCGCCTCGACATCCTCAAGATTCACTCGCGCCGCATGAACATGCAGCGAGACGTCAACCTGGCCAAGATCGCCGAAAAGCTCACGAATGCGTCCGGCGCCGAGTGCAAGGGTGTCGTCACCGAGGCCGGCATGTTTGCCCTGCGAGAGCGCCGTGTGCACGTCAACCAGGAGGACTTTGAGATGGCCGTTGCCAAGATCATGAAGAAGGACAGCGACGCCAACATGTCTATCAAGAAGCTCTTCAAGTAGATAGGTTGCTGTTTTCCAAATCATGGAACCAGGGGAATACACTTGAAATATGTCCGCGCCGTTATTGCGTGCATGGTGCGCACTTGCCGCCCTGCTTGCCGCCACCCCCCCGCCCCCCACGGACCCATGCGCCTAGCATTCATTGCGACGCCCTTCCTTTCTACCTGCCAAACTCTCTAGAATAGAAAAGACACACACGTTTTCGTTTCACTGATTTGACCGCGTGTGCGCTCCACCCCCCACCCAATTTATTAGGCGCGCTGAGAAATGGCCATTGCCGTGGCCATTGTGACGCTCGTGGCCCTCGCCGGGTTCGTGTTCTACCTCATTTACACGTACGGCAACATCCGCAAGATGAACAAGTGGACGCTGCTGTTCTCCTTCCTGGGCTGGTACTTCCCGTTCTCCATCGTATTTATCATGCCGATCGACGTGATATCGGCGCAGTACAACGACTGCATCATCTACCACAACTCGACCGAGTATCTCAACGCCACCATCGAGGCAGGCGCCCCGTGGTACCCCGACCCGGAGGCCAACTGCCCCATGCCCATCGCCTACGCGCCGTCCGACTTTCTCGCCTACTTTTGGATGGCGGCCTACTGGACCATGTTTATGCAGTGCTGGTACGATTTCGCACTCCCCCTTCTCACCCTACTTCTTGCCCTAACAAACCTTTTAGGGCCATCGCTCCGCTCCTCCAGTCCTATTCGCTCTCGGGAGGGTTCACCTTTTTGCAAAAGCTGTGGGACTCGTTCAAGGAAAACATCATCCTCTATGCGGCCATGGGCGTGCTGGGCGCGATCGGCCTCATTTACATTGCCGTGTCCCAAGGCCTTGACATGCACGTACCCTTTTCCCCCCCCTTTGCAGTGTCTTAACTCTCATTGCGTTTGCAGGGAGTCGCTGCTGGGTCTGGTGATGGCAATGGCAAACGCATACGGTCTCTTCCTGCTGCTGCCCTTCATGGGCTACGGCCTCGTAAACATCCCCCGCTCGCTCTGGTACAAGGCCAACCGCACCATGACGCTCAAGTACCAGCAGTTCAAGGCGCCCATGTACCGCGACGACCTGGACGAGGCCAACACGACGCTGCGCGAGGTCATGCGCGTACGTAAACACCTCGTGAACTGTCCATTCCATTTTTTTTTTTTGCATTTTGCTGTTTTAGGATGTGAACGCCGCAAACAACCAAGTGCCACACGGGCACAAGCTGCGGCCCTTTGTGGACACGATCCTGACCAAGTGTGGTGACGAAATCGACAACCGCGAGCGCGAACGCCACTCGTCCTCGGACGAGGAGATCAACCTCAAGACCCTACGCAAGCTGCACTACCGTGTCATGGCCGCCATCCAGGCCCGCAACCGTTGCCGCACGCAGTGGCAGCGCCTTGTCATCCGTGCCTTCCACCTGCAGGACGTCGAGAAAAACGTCGACAACAGCTCGCACTATTTCATGCGCTCCTGGAAGCAGTCCAACGACAACGACAGCTTTGCCCGCTTCAAGGCGACCTTTGGTATTTATTTCCTTTTTTTTTTTTATTAAAAATATGTTCTCATAATAAATAAAGCTTGGTACTATTACGTCCAAATCGAGCCGTGGTTCTACAGGATCCTGTCGATTGGAGCCATGCTCTTGTCGATCTTCATTGTCTGGTCCGAGTGCACGTTCTCGGTGCAGAACCCTCGCCTGTCGGTCTTCTACTACATGCTCAATTTCGAGGGCGTCGACTCGCTCGGCATCACCATCATCACCCTGGGCACGCTGTCCTACATGTGCCTGTGCGCATACTCGTCGCTGCTGCGTCTGCGCATCTTCAACTATTTCTACATTGTCAATGGCCACGAGACGGACGAAAACAGCCTCCTGTTTTGCTCCGCGTAATTATTGATACAATTGTGGAATCTTCTGAAAAGAAAAAAACCTCTCTCTAGAATGCTCGGCCGCCTCACGTTCCCGCTCTGCTACAACTTTCTGTTTTTGCTGCAGCACCACACGACGACCTACTTTACCGTGATGGGCGAGATCGACTTTCTGCCCTTGCTCGGCCTCGGGTTCAACATTTACATGCCCATTGTCCTCGGCATCATCGTCGTCCTCGTCCTCCTCAACGTCACCGAGCGCCTGCTCAACTGGTTTGAGATCAAGGTCTTCCGCTACGATCAAGCCTTTGAGGACGACTCGATCCAGGAGGGCCGCGAGATGCTTGACAAGGGTAAGCTTAAAAAAAGCCTATTTTTTATTTTGAATGTTTGTATTTTGTTTTTGCAGTCCGCGAAAGGACCGAGCAAAACCCGATCACACATCCGTCCGAGCTCGACTATGAGCGCGGAGGCAACATCAACACGCGCATGCTCGGCCGCCCGTCGTCGCGCGGCCCAGCAACCAGCGGCGGCAAGAACGCCACGACGTCGCGCTCGTCAAGGAGCGTCAACAACCACAACGACGACGAGTACCACGACGACGAGCCCCTCCCCCCGCCAGCCACGCACCCATCGTCCAAGAAGACCACGTCCCGGTTTGGCGGCTGGTTCAGCGGCGTCGGCGGGAGCAAGGTCGACACGTCAGATCCCAACGCAGACACGGTGCCCCTCACGAGCCGCGTGGACGAGTACAGCGACGATCGCATCACAACAAGCAGCAGTCGCAACTCGAACAACGCCTTTGTCCGTGGATCCGACGTCCGCAAACAGCAACAGCAACAGCAGCGCGTCCAGACCGACGCCGTCGAGGCCAAGCTGGCCGCGATGGACCTGGACTCGATCAACCTCTTTAGCAAGCCCTCGACCCGCCCATCGTCGACGGCACCACCTCACCAGGCCAGCAGCAACAGCTACGCCAGCGCCGCCGCCGCCACCACTACAAGCACGGCCTCCTCCTATGGCCCCTCTGCGTCATTAGCAGCACCCGTCCCGTCGTCATCGTCAGCACCCGTCCCGTCGTCATCGTCAGCACCTTCGTCAAACACAAGTCGGAAGAAGCCCCCACGCGACATGTTTGCCGATCTATAGCGCCCCCTCGCCTACAGCATGTTAGGACTGTTAAATAATAGCAAACGCAAGAGCCATGCGGACTGAAACAAGCAGACAAAACAGGGAATAACTTCCTACTTTTTCTTCTCGAGGCTTGCAGAGACGTAGCCATAGTGCGAGTTCTTGTGTCCCTTCTCGTCGACCTCGTTGACCTCGTACGTGGGGAAGTCGGAGAGCGTCCCTGCGAGGATGAGCGGCGTGCACGACGAGAACACTTGGACAACGTAAGCCTTGGCCACCTCAAACGTGTCTGCGTAGAAGATGGTCGTCTTGTCCTTGAACTTGAACTCGACGGTGAACCGGGACATGTTTTCGGCTGCTGTGAAGTTGGGGGAGGAGGGGCAGGAAGGCTGTGCCGGTCTAGGACTCCGAAGGAGGGGAGGGGGGAAAATAACGAGTTTTGGGTTTTCGACCTTTCAAACAAAACAATGTCTCAAAAACGCATTTGGAACAAAAAAACAATAGGATTTTTGGTTGCCATGCCATCGTTCGAGTTATTTCCTTTTTCGTGGTTTTTCCTTGCTCTGAACGCGGGCTTACAACGAAATTGCGCCAAGAAGGAGATGAGGGGGGGGGATGAGAGACAAAGAGAGAGGAGACAACAGGCATAAGATAGCGGAAACGAAAAAGAGGTGATGGAGCGTTTTGTTATTTGTTTTTTGTTCTCGGCTAAACAGTAAAACTGTCCATCACGACGACGCGGCAGGCTTTGTGTGTGTTGAGAAACGTCAAAACAAACCCATCAAAGCATAGTCATCAGCTTACAGCAGCGGGCTGGTCGCGGCTATAGTAGTATTTGCCACCGGCGTTGCTGTTGCCCTGCTGGTGCGAGTGCGATCGATTGCCGCCGCCGCCGCCGCCTCCGCGGTTGCCGCCGCGCCCGCCACGATGTGACTTGTAGCCGCTGGTTGCTTGTCCAAAGGTTTCCATGTTGGTCTGGCGCTCTTGCTGGCGCAGCTCGCGGCCCGACACACTGAGGGAAAGAACACACGTAAACAAGAGCATTCTCGTCTTCCTTCTAGTACCTATTCTTGTCGGTCGACTTGGTCGAGAGCGAGTCAAAGAAGGACGACGCCTTGTTGTACGTCTCCACGCCATCGTTGGCGGCCTCGGTGTCTCCAGTGGGCTCCAGACGGGCGTTGGCGGCTTCAAAGTCAAACTCGTCCTTGGGAACAGACCAGTTGGGGTCCACACGAGGCTGGCGCGACTGTTGTTGTTGGTTGCTGCTGCCGTGGTGGTCACGATCGCGGTGGTGCTGCTGCTGCTGCTGCTGCTGCTGGCCATGTTGACCTCGCGAATAGTAGTTGTTCCCGTCGCCTTGCTGCCGTGGCTGCTGCTGGCGGTCACGGTAGCCACCGCGGTTGCTGCTTCCTCCTCTTCGGCTGTGGTACGACGAGCTGTCGCCCTGGCCGTGGCTTTGGTACGAGCGCGGCTGGTGCTGGTGGTGTTGGTACTCTTGCTGGGTGACGGCAACATAGGTTGGTGCGGCGGCAGGGACTTGTGCGGGACCCAAGGCAGCCGTTGGCAAACCGGGGATCAGTGCCGGTACCGCTGCTGCTGCTGCTGCTGCTGCTGCTGGTGCCACTGCGGGTACGGGTGTTGGTACGACTGTTGCTGCTGCTGCTACGACAACAG
>Ga0302233_10002166_pt1 | contig 12595 bp, 5 predicted proteins | sample II_Palsa_N3_1_FD_193516 | JGI IMG/M metagenome (GOLD analysis project Ga0302233, IMG submission 193516) | Peat permafrost microbial communities from Stordalen Mire near Abisko, Sweden - II_Palsa_N3_1 | ecosystem: Environmental > Terrestrial > Soil > Palsa > Peat permafrost | place: Sweden...
CACGATCCCGGACAAGACCCGCAGAAGGGCGGGTTGGTGATCGCCAGGTCTGGAGCAGGCGTCTATGTGTATACAGCTTATGCATTCTACCGGCAGCTTCCTCTGGGGGTGCCTGGAGCGTATCGGCTTTTCGCAAATATCCTCAGTCTCGCGAAAAACCCCCAAGAGAAAGAGGCCAAGTAGGAAGGCTGTAATGAAGCTCCTGCACAATGGAGTTTGCAACTTCTTCCGGACTTGTATTTGATGACCTATTCGATCCTGAAGGAACCGGCCAAACTCGAGCGTGAAATCGGCCCCGTTGGTGCAATTTCCACCAACATACTGAATATGGTCGGAGTGGGACCGTTTCTGACCATCCCGCTGGCGCTGGCCGCGATGGGCGGGCCTCAAGCGATGATCGGCTGGGTGCTGGGCGCGCTGCTTTGTTTGTGTGACGGCATGGTATGGGCTGAGTTGGGATCGGCCATGCCAGCGTCGGGAGGTTCTTATACCTATTTGCTACAGGGCTTCGGGGCACATGGGTGGGGACTTCCAATGAGCTTTCTGTTTCTGTGGCAGACACTGTTGACCGGGCCACTTTCGATCGCTGCCGGGGCCGTTGGCTTTTCACAATACATGGGGTTCATCACACCTCGAATGACGGCTCATGAGGGTGTGGCACTGGCGGTGGGCGTGTGTCTGCTCAATATATTTCTGCTCTACCGTAACATACGATCGATCGATCGCATTGCGATTTTGATCACCGTGATTGTGCTTGCGACGTGCTGCTGGATCATCGGAAGCGGTGCATTGCACTTTCATGCGGCGAGAGTATTTGATTTTCCTCCAGGTGCCTTTCATATGACGCGCGGCTTCTGGATGGGGCTGGGCGCCGCAACACTGATTGCGGTGTATGACTATGGCGGATACAACAACGTTTGCCTGCTGGGCGGTGAGATCCGGCATCCTCGCAAGAATATTCCGCGTGCTGTGCTGCTTTCGATTTGTCTTGTGGCCATTCTTTATCTATTGATGAATGTTTCGATTCTTGGCGCGCTGGACTGGCGGGTGGCGCAACACTCGAAAGCAATTGCCGCGGATTATATGCAGGCTGTATATGGGAATTGGGCGGGACTACTTGTTTCGGTGCTGATTCTTGTGGTGAGCTTTGGCGGAGTCTTTGCGAACATGCTGGGCTACTCGCGCGTGCCTTATGCTGCCGCGCTGGATGGCCGCTTTTTCGCCGTTTTTGGGCGACTGCATCCGAAGGGCAGGTTCCCGACTGTATCACTGCTATTTATGGGAGTGCTTTCTACCGTGGCATGTTTGTTTTCACTCAGTGAGCTGATCAGGGTGCTTATCGTTGTGCAGGCGATGTTCCAGTTTGCTGCGCAGTGCGTTGCCCTGGCGCTTATGCGAAAGCGTGGCATTGCCGCTCCAGATGTTTACCGTATGCCATTCTATCCACTTCCGGCTGTAATCGCGCTGCTTGGCTGGATCTATATCGTGCTGAGCAGCGGTGCCCGTGATATCTCTATCGGGCTCAGTATGGCGGCGGCTGGGTTCGGCGTTTACTTTATCAAAGCGAAATACGGCGGGGAGTGGCCTTTCGAGAGCCTATGAAACGAAACGATGTAGCTGTAGTGGGTGAGATCTACGTGGATCATGTGTTGACCGGCTTTTTGGATTGGCCGCAACCTGGAGAAGAACTGTTTACGAAAGAGTATGTTCGCGAAGTAGGAGGAGGCGCGGCTATTACAGCTTGTGCTCTTGCACGGCTGGGGCGTTCGGTTAGCCTGATTGGGGCTGTGGGGGAGTATGAAATTCCCTGGCTAATGCGCAGGCTATCGAGCTTTGGAGTTTCAGCCCAAGGGCTTCACAGGGGTGATGGCTCTACCGGGGTGACGATCAGTCTTTCAAATGCCACGGACCGATCCTTCTTTACCTTTGTGGGGGAGAATGCATATCTTGAAACGCAGCTTGCCAATGATGCGTTACTGGAGAACCTTACTGAGCATACGCATGTGCATTTTGCGGTGCCTCTTTCGATTGGGCTTGCGGCCCATCTGCTGCCGCGTCTGCATGAGGCTTCTTGCAGTGTCTCGCTTGATGTCGGCCACCAGGTGGCGTGGCTGGCTGATCCAGTGAACCTTCGCACATGCGCGCAGGTGGATTACCTTTTGCCCAATGAACGCGAAGCGAAACTTTTGTGTGATGGCGATGCGGATGCGTATCTCGAATTTACCCGGCAGCATCACTGGGTGAACGGTGTTCTCAAGCTGGGGGGGCGTGGAGCAGCGATGCGGTCGGGCAGCATAAACGTTTATGCGTCGTCTCCGGATGTTGACGTAGTGGACACGACCGGCGCGGGTGATGCGTTCAATGCGGGCTTCATCGATGGTTTACTGGACAAGGCGACGGCTGAGGAATGCTTGCGGCGTGGGTGTGTTTCGGGGGCAATGTCAACGCGATTTGCAGGAGCGCTGGGCGGATTGGCAAACCGGCAGGAACTGATGGAGTGTTATGAGCAAAGCTATGGGTAAGATTGCGGTCATTGGCGGAGGCAGTATCAGGACACCGCTCGTTGTGTTTGGTATAAACGAAGCTCAGCAGGTGTTGGGTATCGAAGAAGTAGTGCTATACGATCCTGACCAAGAGCGGGCGGCGATGATGGTCACACTGGGTCGAACTGTGGTTCAGCGCGAAGAGGGCGCGCTGAAGGTGAGGCAGGCGGAGTCTTTGGAAGCTGCTGTTGCCGGTGCAGATTTCGTTCTGAACAGTGTGCGCGTCGGTGGCATTGTAGCGCGCGCCGCTGATGAGCGTGTGTCGATTCAACACGGCTATCCGGGCCAGGAGACAACGGGACCAGGTGGCATGGCGATGGCATTGCGCACCGTGCCAGTTGCCGTGGAACAGGCACGGCAGGTGCGCAAGCTTGCACCGCAGGCGTGGTTGATCAACTTCACAAATCCAGCCGGACTGATCACGCAGGCGATAACGCAACACACGGAGGCACGCGTAGTGGGTATATGCGATACGCCCACGGAGATGTTGCATCGTATTGCGAAGGCTCTCGGAGCTACACCGGGGGAAACGCACTGCGAGTATCTTGGTTTGAATCACCTAGGCTGGATCCGGAAGATTGAACTGCGTGGAGAAGACGTTACTGATCGAGTGCTCGCCAGCGACAGCATTCTGAACCAACTTTACTCCGCGCAACTGTTTGATCACGCTCTGATCCGGAGTCTGCGTCTTATCCCCACCGAATACTTGTTCTTTTATTACTCGCGCAGGCGCGCGCTCGCGAACCAGATGGCCCACGGAGTGACGCGTGGTGCGGAAGTGGCGGTTCTGAATGGAGCGTTATTTGCGCGACTGGAAGCGCTGTTGAAGGGCAAGGATGAGGCAGGGGCACTGGCGGCTTATATCGACTACCTGAATGTGCGCTCGGGATCGTACATGGTACAGGAGGCTTCAGGAGGCACTGCGGCGATGGCACTTGAGGAGGATCCGTTTCGTGCAGCCAGTGGCTATCACCGGATTGCTCTTGATGTGATGACCGCATTGCGTGGCGATGTGCCCCAGCGGGTGATTGTGAACACGCGAAATCGTGGCGCGATCAATGGTGTAGATAGCGACGATATTGTCGAGGTGCCATGCGGCGTCAGCAAAGATTTGATCGTGCCTGAGGCATGCGGCGAACTTCCTGCTGAGGTTCGCGGGCTGGTGATGGCCGTGAAGGAGTATGAGCGCGCGACCATTGAGGCGGCGATGACAGGGGACGGGTTGATGGCACGCAAGGCCATGCTGCTGAATCCTGCGATGGGGGAATGGGAGCCTTCTGCGGAACTTTTGCGTGATCTGTCGCACTGAGGATGATGCTTTACAACTCTGAAAAGAGGATGCTCGTTTGAAAGCGTCCCGGCAAGTGGGAGCAGCCATCTCCTTGGCACAAACGACACAGACCCCAACCATCCCGCGCTCGACAAAACCTGTTCCGGCGAAGTGAAGGTCCCTACCGCTTCTCCCGCGGCAAAGCCTACTTCCGGTACATGGAACTACGCCATCCCGAGCTCGCCACGCCTCCCGCCTCGCAAAAGCTCGAGTTCGTTCCCGGTGTCGAGCACGGCGGCGACAAGATGCTCAACTCCGTCTGCGGCTTAAATGCCCTCTTCGATACTGGCTCCTGTACGACCCGCGTCTTCGATCCCAAACCCTGACGTGTGCTGTGATGGGCGTTAGATTTCGAGAAGCAGATCCGGGCATTGCTAAACATCTTCCCGAATACCTTGCAGCAAGCCACGGCTGCTATCCGGAAGTGCCGCGAATTGCGCCCCCCGAAAACGCGGCTAGTTGTCGCCGACGTATTCTTTCCAAAGAAATAAAGGAAGGGGTTTGCTTCTTCTTGCTTTTGGCATCTTGAATAAGAGAACCACTTCTCCCAGCGGTTCACACTCCAGTAAAGCTACTTCCCGCAAGAATATCCGTGATTTCTATCCGCACCTTGCCTTTACTGATCCTGACGCGGCAGTGCAATCCTAAGAATTTGAATCTTATTCGGGAATCTTGCCGCATTCCTTAGAGGTTGCGCCTAGCGCAAACTCCATACGATCACGCGATTGGGCTTGCTTGCCTATAGCCTTCCGTCTAGGGTCTTCTCCCGGTAATGAAAAGGGGCTAACAACGTCTGTGTAAGGGACACGGGTAGGACGGGCCGTATTGAATGAGGCTTTTTGGCTACTCCTAACTAGTTTCAGCGTTATGCGTAGTTACGGCAGCCGCTAAGGTAATGCAGTTGGGTGTCGATCAGCCCGACGCGGTTCCCCAGCTTCTATGGACTTTAAGGAGATCAACCATGCAAGCCATCAGGAACCAATTGAACTGGAAGGCCACCACGGCATTCCTTGCGTTTCTGCTGTTTGGCACCACGGAACTTTACGCAAATTCGCTGCCTCAGTTGTGGCCCACCTTCTCCGAACCCTCTGCCATTGTCAACATCGGCCTCACAGGTCAGGCGGGAGATGACTTTATGGCGATCACTACGTTCCAGGGTGCTTATAACCAGCTGCAACTCAGCACCCGTCTGTATGTCAACACCCCTGCAGATGCAAGTTATTGGCTGGCGCATGCCGTGCCTTCGGGCATCACGGTGACGAATCTTTCTTATACTTCGAGCGATCCGGACGGGATGCTAAAGGCCCTGCTGAGTACCTACGGTTCCTCAATCAAGGGATATTACATTTGTGACCCGTACAACGCACCGGAAAGCTGCAACATGGCTACAACATTGGCCGGAATTAACGATGCCATGGTAGTCAGTGCCGACAATCTCGCCATCATGCAGAGCGCCACCTACAACCCCAGCGTGCCCTTGATGGCCAATGGCGATCTGCGCACGTACTCAGTGCCTACTTCGGGCGAATACACCTGGATCGGTTCCAGCTCCGGTCTCGTCAATAGCACAACCATGAACATGGTTTCCAATCCCAGCGGTGGACTAGGGACCTCGGATTGGAGCGTGAGCGGTGGAACCGTGAGCACAGGGACAGGCACTGGCAGTTGTAGTGGACAGGGAACCACACTGAAGTATGCAAGCACAGCCGCAAATACCTGGGCCTATAACGAGCCGGCGATCCCATCCAGCCGCATCAATACTACCCCGTATATTTTTTCATTCCAGGCGTGTGTGCAGTCGGGCTCGCCGGTTTTTCTTGATGCCTGGAATGGCTGCGGAGACGTTCAGAGTGGAACAATCGCATCGGGTACCGGGTGGCAGACCTTGCAGCTTGCAGTGCCTCTTCCAGTGAGCGGCTGCGTCGGCAATAGCACCATCAAACTCGAAGTGCGCACCTCAGGAAGCAGCGGCACAACTGTTTTCTTCGAGAATGGGGCTGTCATCGACAATCGAATAGCCATAGACACTTACCAGTACAACAACTTTATCTCCGCAACCAACACATCGATTTTGGCGCAGGACTTCGCAAGCAGTAGCAATCTCCGCGACTACATGATTGCCGCGAAGATGTTCGTTTTCGACCTCACGTCTAATGATGCCGACGAGAAGACGCTGTACGGCCAGATCATCAACTCAACTGCGCACAACACGCCCATTATGGGCTATATCGACAACGAAGCCAATGATGTCCTGTACCTCAGCGGATCGGGAGAAGGTCACTTCCTGAATGCCTCTGACGACTACAACAACGGTTCGGTGTGGGCCTCGTTGCCACAGCCATCGAGTCTTTCTCAGCCAGGGCCGACGGCGCCGTTCAAAACGAACAACGGTACCGTCTATGCTGCTTTTGCGGCTTCGGATGGAGACAATGCCTCCATCGTTCAACACCAGAATGTTCAACGCTGGACTGAGGGTCAGTTCCTGGGTGCCGTGCCTATGGCCTGGACCATATCTCCGGGGATGATCAATTTTGCGCCCGGGATCATTAGCAACTACTACCAGTTTCTGCCCCAGAGCCAGGAGATGATGGCCGGGCCCTCGGGTGTGGGCTACGGCACTGGGGAAACCGGTACGGACCTGAGTGGCCTAGCCTCGCTCACCAATCAATTCATGACCAGCGAAGGTATGAGCACTGTGACCGCCTGGGAGTCATCCACGATTTCGGGCGGACTGAGTGATTATGCAATCGATGTCAATGTGCCTCACGTGGTCTATAGAAATCCGCAGGCCTTAACTATAGAAACCAATACTGCGAAGACAGTACTGGATGGTCAGGACAGCTTTTATAACAGCAATCCTCCAGATCAAATTTCGGCAATCGAGACAGCGCTCGCTACGGGTGGCGCTACTCCGTATCAGTCGGGCGCGCCCAACTTCCTTGAGTTTCTGATCGATAACCTGACTATGTCACCGGACGACACTCTGTATATCTCTCAAAAGCTACAACGTGATTTGAGCTATCCGATCGTCTTTATGACCCCAAGTGAATTGGCGGCTGCCGAAAGGGGTGGCGGCACAGTAACCAGCAGTCCCCAAGCTGTTTTGGGATCGACGCTGCAAACGGTCTATCCGCAGAATTTTATCTGGAATGCGAACGGGCAGGAGCCGCATGCGAACATCACGTCCACAACCTGGACGCTTGGTAACACTGGCACTACGTGTGCCAATGAAGCTCTGTACACCAACGTAGATTTCCTGGGAGGCGGTAATAACGAGTTGCACGTTCCCGCAGGCAACACCGTCAACTGCTATGCCCAGGCAAGCCTAGCCGCTACTTCGGATGTGTCTCCTGCAATGGTCGCAGGCCGCTATTACTACTTCTCGATGAATGTTGCCGGAACCGGCTCGGCGTACCTGAATATTTATGACGGGTCTGCGTATCACCAGTCGACGGCAGTCACGCTGTCTCCGAGTGCATGGACGCCCATTTCAATGATTGTTGAAATGCAGAGCGCGTCCGCCGGCAATGTCGAGGTTGGGCTCGTTCCGTCCGCGAGTTCCGGCCAAACGCTTTACTTTAGTGGCACCCAATCAATACAGCCGGGTTGGTATTACGGTACGGCTCAAGGCTCCGGCACCACCAGCACAATGACGTTTGGCTCGGGAACATATGCCAGTGCACAGGGCAATGCGCAGGCGCTCTTCTTAAATAATCCCGCCAACGATGGTACCCAGTGGATAGACTTTTATCCGACTGGTCTTACTTCTGGCACCACTTATACCGGTTCGGTGGATGTGGCAGGAACAGGCTCGGCGTACCTTGCTTTCTACAATGGGAGCACGGGTACGAACTCGTCAACCGTGACTCTTAGCAACAACTGGCAGACCTTGACTTTAAGCGGAGCCGCAAGCGGTTCCAACCCGCCGCGGGTCCAGATTGTGGCGCCTAGCTCAAGCTCGAGCCAGACGGTGTACTTCCGTAACGCCTCCTTGACACCGGCACCGGCAACCGCACCGTTGTTCACAACTGGACTTGAAACCGGACAGACTCAGCTCACTGCCACCAATACTGTTGATACGATTTCGGGATCTGGCGGTGAGAGCAACGTTAGCAGCGCGATTTTGGAAGCTTCTACAACCGCATCGCATGGTGGAACCTACGCTATTCAATACGGAGGCACGGCCAGCGGCGGATCGACGACCGATGCCTACATGGAAGCATTCGCCAATGGCAGCGTGTTGAGCTCCACCACCCGATTGTCTTACTGGATCTATCCGATGAGTCCGATGGGATCCGAGTCAGGCGCAAGCTCGATGACAGGTCTCAACAGCACATGTGTTGCCGTTGACGTTGTCTTCACCAACGGCACAGCGTTGCGCAACCTGGGAGTTAAGGACCAGTACAGCAACACGCTGAATCCTCCCGGTGAGTGCAACCATCTACAACCGGATCAGTGGAACTATGTGACTGCCAGCCTCAGCAGTCTCTCGGGGCTGACAGTTGACCATATCGACGTTGGATATAGCCAGAGTGGCGCGAGCGGCAACTATGGTGGCTACATAGACGACATTACATTGAGCCACTAAGTTATGTTCATGCATACAATGTCGACAAGAACGCGCTCAGGGAGAGTTAACTTATTCGCATGAAACAGAATCGCAGAACGTTTCTTCGCAATACTGCTTTGGCCGGAGGGGCTATAACCCTCCGGAATATTTCCGGCAGCGGTCAGATTCCCGCATGTTCCAGGTCGGTGTCGGCAAGCCCCATAGCTGAGAGCGCCTCTGTTCGGCAGCAGTTTCAATCGCCACCGAAGAGGTACCGGCCTTTGGTGCGCTGGTGGTGGCCCGGCAACAATGTTGCGGAAGACGAACTGCGCCGTGAAATTGGTGTGCTCGACAGGGCCGGCTTTGGGGGCGCCGAGATTCAAGCCTTTTCCAAAGGCTTTACGGACAAATTTTTGTCTCAAGCTCAGCAGCAGATTAACAGCTTTGCTTCCCCGTCTTTCTTTCGTCACGTTGGGGTCGCGGCGGAAGAAGCTCGAAACCATGGGATGTTCGTCGATTACACGTTTGGGTCTGGGTGGCCTTTCGGTGGTGGAGACGCGATTACACCGGAGCTCTCATCGATCGAGTTGCGTTGGACACATCTTTCTGTTGCGGGGCCCGCGACGTTCGATGAGAAATTGCAAATTCCGTCCATCACCGATGGGGACCCACTGACAGGCTCTGACAACCTGAAGCTATTGCCCGATGGATGGGCAGAGCGCATGAAGAAGCGGACTAAGGTTGTTGCCGTAGTGGCCGTATGCGGCGAGGATGCGCAATGGGATTTTCATGCGGCCGATGGGCCGAGGCAGAGCATAGTCAAACCGGGCCAATTACAGAAAGGAACATCGGTCGATCTTAGCGCGCACCTGCAGCCCGACGGAGTATTGCAATGGGATGTGCCGCCAGGAACGTGGCAACTTTTCGTCTTTTGTTCCGTCCCGACGATGCAAAGAGTCAACGGGGCAGCCGGAGAAGGCTATCAGCTTGTAATGGATCATCTAAGCTCGGAGGCCTTCGCGGCACACGCAAAGCGCGTCGGTGACGCCGCGATTCCGTATATCGGCGAATTCTTTGGCAACGGTCTGCGCGCGATTTTTTGCGACAGCCTTGAGGTCGGCGCAAATCTCTTCTGGAGCGACGACTTTCTTGCCGAATTCCGGCGCCGTCGCGGGTATGACTTGGTGCCGTATCTTCCCATCCTTAAAGTGCAGGGCCATTCGGAGCTGTTCGGCGAATTTGCCGATCTCCCTGTTTTCGAAATCGTGGAGATTGGCGATCAAGTTCGACACGATTATCGCCAAACTGTTTCTGATCTAATGATCGAACGGTTTTACAGCCAGTTCAACAACTGGGCACACAACCACAACCTGCTTTCTCGCACTCAGGCCCATGGCGCGCCCACGGATGTATTGCGCGTTTACGGCGAAGCAGACATCCCGGAAACCGAAGACCTTTACGACAACGGTTGCTACGACTTTTTGAAGATGGCCGCATCGGCCGCGCATATCTACGGTCGTTCGATCGTTGGCAGCGAATCTTTTGTATGGCCGAACGCGGCCTATCAGACCACTCCCGAGAAGATGAAGCTCGCCGCAGACGAGCTGCTGACTGCTGGCGTCAACGCCATTGTTTATCATGGATTTCCCTATATCATTCCCGAGATTCCTCCACCCGGCTGGCATCCGTTCACCGGATTTGGGGAAGGGAACTATTCGTCGCAGTTCAACGAACTCAATCCCTTCTGGCCATATCTAGCGCAGCTGAACGCTTATATCGCGCGCTTGCAGTACATCTCGCAGGCAGGAACAAACGTCGCCGCAGTTGCGCTCTACTGGAATAGCCGCGGGCATGGTGCGAATGAAATGCCGCCTACGCCGAAGTTGAATCAAGCGATCATGGATGCCGGTTACAACTACGATCACATCAATGCCGATTCTCTCCTGCATTGCATTGTGCATGACCGGATGCTGGTGACTAAGGGCGGAGCGCGCTACAGGATTCTCGTTCTGCCTCCACTCGACGCCATTAACGCCGAATTAGCGAAGAAGCTTCAGAGTTTCGCAGCAGGCGGCGTTCCGATTGTCTTTGCGGGAAATGTTCCGCTGGAAGCCGAAGGCCTGTTAGATAGTTCGCTCCACACACAACACATACAGACCGCAATGCAAAAGCTTCGCGTATTCCAGCATGTTCACTTTTGCGCGGATACCAAGCCTGCCATTTCGTCGCTTACGAAGGCTACAAATCCAAACGTCAAGTTTCATAGCAAAGCCGTCCCCTTCATCCAGAAGCAAATTGGCCGAATGAATACCTTCTTTCTGCGTAATGACTCGGATGCAATGCAGCACCTCAAAGCCGAGTTCGAGTCGGAAAGCAAGCCTGAACTATGGGATCCATGGACCGGTGAGAGTGCATCCATCGCCAATTACCGGCGTAAGGGCAATTGGACCGAGATCGAACTCGACATTCAGCCGCTTTCTTCAGCTTTGATCGTTTTCAATCCGGACGGCGGCGCAACGGCTTCTGTGGCGGCTGTTCAGCCTGTCGGAAAGCTGAAAAGTACACAACCCATTGGCTCCAACGGATGGAAGCTTACGGCTACAGGGCTCATTCCTTCCGGCAAATCGGCTGTCATTCACCGCGATTTGCCGATGTTGGTTGACTGGTCGCTCGATAGCGAGCTCCGCGGGATGTCTGGACGCGGGACCTACACAACCTCGTTCATGGTTTCTGCCACGGATGCCGGTAGCCGATTTGTTCTTGATCTCGGTAATGTCAAGGATGTCGCCGAAGTGACCTTGAATGGCAGGCACGCTGCCACGCTGCTCCTGCGTCCGTACCAGGTCGACATCACGGATTTCGTTCATTCGGGAGAGAACCTGTTGGAGGTTGCAGTAACAAACTGCCTCTTCAACAGCATGGCTCTCCGCGAGCCGCGGTCATTTCGCGTCGGGCCAGCAGATAACCTGTCAGGGCTGATGTCTGCCGGCCTCATCGGTCCAGTACAGATCAAGCTGATGGGCTAACTTGCCCATTTCTTGTGATCTGCCATCTTGTTCTGTGCCAGTTGGAATACAGGCATCCGGTGTTGTCCGGATGCCTGAGTCCTTGAAGCAGCTGGTGATGAAGCTGGCCCTGTAGACGAAACGGATTCTACTTCGCCGCCGCTGCCTTGAAGTCCGGGTTTTTGCCCAGGCTAATGAGGTTGGACATGATGCGGAAGGAGCCGGGGACACCCTCGGTCATTTGCCGGTAGAAGGCGAATGCCATATAGATATAGGCTCCCTTGCCGTAGTGAGCGTATAGCAATCCGCCTTGCTGGGGATCCTGATCGACGTCGTGCATTTCGGTGAGCGCCGTGTATTGCGGAGCCCACGAGTGCATGAAGCCGTGACCACGTTCTTCTACCCAGCCGTTGAAATCGCTGGTGGTGATCTTGTTAGGCCAGCTCATAAGAGGATCGCCGGGCTTGAGGAACGTTACCTTCGAATCTTCTTCAACGACCTTTTCAGGATCGTTTGAGAGGGTCAAAGGATAAGGGCCGAAGTTATGGTCGTACTCTCCGGTCTGGTACTGGACAACGATGACACCACCCTGCTTAACGTACTCAAGCAGACGATTGTTGAGGGTTGCCAGCTCCGGACGAGCAGCGTAGGCGCGGATGCCGAGGATGATCGCATCGTAGTGGGAAAGATCGGTGCTGGCGACATCCTGTGCGGAGAGGAAAGTGGCGTTGATGCCAAGATCGACGAGCGACTTTGCAACGTCGTCTCCGGTTCCTGAAATGTAGCCGATCTTAAGGCCCGGTGCGATCTTAACGTCCACACCGGTGGTGCGGTAGGCGGAGTCCCGATAGTAGGGATAGGGACGCAATCCAACATAACCGGTGTTTTGGAAGCCTTCGGTGTATTGCTTGCCATCGTACTCAGCGACGGCTGAGATGGTGTACGGTTTGGTCTCGATGGAAGAAGGCAGCACGTGGAAGTTGATGATGCTGTCGTCTCCGTAGTTTGCCACCGAGAAGTCCGGATTGGCGGGCTCGGAGGTCCAGCCACGCGGAAGGACGAGATGCACCGTTCCCTTCGCAGAACCTTTGACGCTGCTGTGGATTGTCACCGAGAGGGCGAAGGACTTGCTGCCGAGTGGAACGATGCCGGCATCAGGCGAGACTGT
>Ga0302233_10002167_pt1 | contig 12594 bp, 10 predicted proteins | sample II_Palsa_N3_1_FD_193516 | JGI IMG/M metagenome (GOLD analysis project Ga0302233, IMG submission 193516) | Peat permafrost microbial communities from Stordalen Mire near Abisko, Sweden - II_Palsa_N3_1 | ecosystem: Environmental > Terrestrial > Soil > Palsa > Peat permafrost | place: Sweden...
AACGAAACTTCTTCGAGCGAATACATGGACTCTCGATCGGTCACGCGTTCTGCGTCCTGATCGAGAAATGCAGGGATGGCGTTCATATTGGTTATGCCGATGCAACCGGCGCAGACGCAGATGCAAATGCATGAGCCTGCGGATGAATCGCATTCGGATGATCGACCTGCAGGTCTGCGCCACGGCCAAGTTCAACAACCTGACCGTAGTCGAGCTTGATATAGCGATCGGCAAGATGGTAATAGCGATCGTCGTGCGTGATGACCACGACAGTCTTACCCTTGGCCTGAAGCTCCGGCAGCAACTGCTTGTAGAAAACTTCTTTGAAGGTCGGGTCCTGGTCGGCGGCCCATTCGTCGAAGACGTAAAACGGCCGGTCTTCCAGATACGTGACCAGCAACGCAAGACGCTTGCGCTGACCCTGTGACAGATCGGTCGTGGAAAACGCGCCGTTCTTGATCGTAACCTTGTGATCGAGTTGCAGGTGTTCAAGCAACAACTTCGCTTGGGCGTCGAGCCCTTCCACCTTCATGCCGAACAACGTGTCGAACAGGTAGAAGTCGTTGAAGACGACCGAGAAATGCTGGCGATAAATATCGCGGTGCGATTCATCGACCGGTTTGCCGTTGAGCAGGATCTGCCCGCCTTCGGGTGCGTAGAGTCCCACGAGCATTTTCGCGAGCGTCGTCTTGCCGCTGCCGTTACCGCCGATCAGGTAGATCAGTTCGCCCGGCTTGAACGTCAGGTCGATGGGACCCAACGTGAAGACTTCGTTCTCTTTTTCGCGGAAGTATCGATGCGTCACCTTGTCGAACACAATGCTGTCGAAGGACTTGGCCGGTGTTTCATGCAAGGTATCTTCGAGTGGCAATTCGGCATTGACCTGTTCAATGCGCTCCATCGCAACCTTTGCCGAACTGATGTTCGGGATGGCGGACAGCAGCCCTTCGATCGGCATGATCATGTACAGAAAGATCATGGCGTAGCCGGACATCACGTGCGTGCTCACCGGAAACAGTCGCGCGAGCACGAACAGCGTAATGCCGATAAACGCAAACAGGATGAAGCTGCCCCAGCTCGCGGCCGCTGAGTACAGGATGTAACCGCGCGTGCGCTGGACGCGTACTGCCTCCACGTTGGTTTCCAGCGTGTCGGTCACGAACGCATTCTTGCGCTCGCGATGCAGCTTGAGCTCTTTGGCGCCGTCGAAGAGCGCGCGGAAATGCTTGACGAGATCGTCCTCCTTGCGCCGCGACCCGCGCAGATGAAACAGCGCTTTCGTGTTGGCAATATGAAAACCGAGAGAGCCGATGAAAATCGTCAAGACGGCGAAGAGCAGGATCTGCCATGACAGATAGCCGAGATACGCGAGGCAGCCGGCGATCACCGCGCCGTGCATGGCAAGCGCGGGCAGGCTCACGAACAGGATGACGATCGTATCCAGGTCTTGCGTCAGCACGGTGAGCGCCTTGGAAGCCCCCTGCTTTTCCAGATGCTGATACGACGCTTCGGCAATGCGCCGGATGGTACGCATGCGCAGCGTTGCCTTGGCGCGCTGGCCGAGCTGCATGAATAAGGTTTGTGACAGCGTTCGTGTGCCGAGCACCACTACGCCCACGATCAGGAATTGCCAGCCGAGTTCGACGAGCGTCGTATTCGACGCCCCAAGTGCCTGGTTAATCAGTGCTATGAGGGCCGCATTGCCGAACCCGCTGACGAGGCTCGCCACCACCGCGACAGCCAGCACCCAGCGTGAATTGCGGACAAGATACAAGAACAGCGACATGAAACTCCTTGTGGGGCAACGAGTGAAAACCGAACGTAATCCCGCGAGCGAAAGGGCGGCCCGAAGACGGTCCGACCGCGTCACAGAATAATAAATTTGACAAGTGAAGTCAATTAAATGCGAATCATTTGCATTTGACGAGGTTCGCCGATACGGGAGAAAGGTCGCTGTGGAGTGGCGCGAACTTCCAAGCAATCACCTTCGACTTTGCCCAGCTAGATCGTTGGTCTATCGTCAAGCCAGGCCGCCCGCAGACGGAAGTGCATGCCGATGTTCGCCCTGATGAGGCGTTTAGCTTGGTCGATTTCCAGAGATTTTCCTGCGGCTTCGACGGAGTTGGAGCCCGGCCTCGGCTATTGACGACCGGCTAGGGGAAGTGTGGGTCGGGAGAAGGTCATCGGGACTATCGATGACCTTTGAGCACTACATCACTCAGCATTCCTCATCGAGCGCGTTCTGCTTTCGCCATCACCGCTTCAACGATGCTCATGATCTGCTGACTCGCGACTTTCACGTGGGTCTCGAGCAACCTGGTACCGAGTTTTACATCGCGATTACGGCAGGCATCAATGATCGCCATGTGTTCCGCATGCGATTGCTCACGGATCGGTACCTTCACCACTTGAAAGCGGAAATACCGATCGCAACGGTCATGTAAGACGCGAAGCATCTGAAGCGTGATTTCGCAACGTGCGGGACGATAAAGCGTTTCGTGAAGCTTCCAGTTCAACGAGCCCCACTCTCCACCTGTCGCCTTGTCCATGTCCTTGACGATCCGCTCTGCCTTGCTGATTTCCGCGTCTGTGATCAGAGGAATGGCCTCGGAAAACACCCACGGCTCGAGGCGCACGCGAATGTTGAATGTCTCCCGCACCTCGTCAACCGACAATTCCTGAACGTACGCTCCCTTATGCGGGACCACATTCAAAAGGCCCTCGGAATGGAGTCTGGAGATCGCTTCGCGGACCGGCACGCGGCTCACGCCCAGCTCTTCGGCCAACACTTCTTGACGCAGAACACTGCCCGGCGAGATCCGCCCACTCAAAATCATCTGCCGGATTTCGTCAGTGACAAGTTCCACCGCGGTAGGGCGAACGATCTTTCGCGTTACGCGCTCCACAACGTCCGGTTCCGGAGAAATCATCGTCTTGGAAGGTCTTTTCTTGAGAGTTGCCGTGGCCATTGCGGACTATCTTATTGGAGGGACAATCAAATGTACCATGAATGGGCTTTCGTATCCAAAATCCAATCAGGACGCTTTGAATGCCGCGCGTCGTATCCACGAACCGTCTTTCATGACGGCTGCGATCCGTTCGCCTTGGCCCGTCAGCACGCTGATATCCTCCAAAGGATCGCCATCAACAATCAGCAGATCAGCGAACGCGTCCTTCGCAACAACGCCCAGCTTGCCTTCCATTCCAACAATTTCGGCGCCGATCCTGGTTGCTTGGCATATGGTCTCAAACGCACCTACGATTGCGGCGCGAATGGACAATTCGTCGCTTTGGAACTCATGCATGTCACCCAGCAGATCCGTTCCCAATCCAATCTTTACGCCGTTGCGTTTAAGAATCTCAAGCGCTCGCAAGCCCTGTATTCGTACGTCCTCGTTCTTCTTCAACGCGCTCTCGGGGACACCGGACTTCGCTCCGACTTTACTCATTGCGTCGTAGGTCACCAAGGTCGGAACCGCATAGGCACCGTGTTTCGCCATCACGGCAGCCGCTTCATCGTCGATCAAGTTGCCGTGCTCAATGGTACGAACACCCAGTTCAACCACGCGCTTGATGGCAGCACCGGTGTAGGCATGCGCCATCACATAGGTCTGATGCGAATGAGCTTCTTCTACTGCCGCCTTGACTTCGTCCACGGAAAACTGAAAATTGCCGATCGGATCTGTGGGCGACGCGACACCGCCTGACGCCATGATCTTGACGTGGTTTGCGCCGGCGCGCATTTCCTCGCGCACAGCTTTGCGCATTTCGTCCACGCCATCCACGATGCGTCCAATTGCGCCGAGATTGCGATTGCACCCGCACGGATCAGGATCGGTGTTATCGAAACGATCGCGAAAATCTCCATGACCGCCTGTTTGAGACAGCGCTTTCCCGGCAATGAAAAGGCGCGGCCCCGCAATGACACCTTCATCGATCGCTTTTGCCAAGGCATAGTCCGCACCGCCGGCGTCCCGCACGGTCGTGAAGCCCCGGTTCAGCATGCCTTCAAGGATTGGCACCGCCTTGAGCACCGCAAAGGTGTTGGGCAAGCGACTGTTGGAGCCTAAATGCGCTACTGACGCAATCACGTGTACATGGCAGTCAATCAAGCCAGGCATGACCGTGCGACCAGCCACGTCAATGATCTCCGCGCCTTGTTCCGGAACCGGCTCGCGCGACACGTCGGTGATCAGGTTTCCCTCGATCACGATCGAATACAAGGCCTTGTCGAGTTCATGATTCGCATCCAACACCCGCGCGTTCTTCAAGATGATCATTCGATACTCCATTGCAAGCAGGCCGCTGAGCCCACTTGATTTATTTGAGCAAGAAACCCTTGGCAAGCGGGTCCCGATCATCCACAAAGATAGTGTTAAACCCTGTGACCCGGGCCCAGCCTTCGATGCTTGGAACAATCGCGTCGTAGTCCCCCACCTTCGTTGCCTCGGTCGCAATGCCGTTGAAGAGTGTGCCAATAATGCTTTCGTGGACGAAAGCCTCACCAATCTTGAGCCTGCCCTTGGCCACCAGGTGCGCCATGCGAGCGGACGTGCCGGTTCCGCAAGGCGACCGATCGATCGCCTTGTCGCCGTAAAACACGGCGTTGCGTGCGCTTGCGCCGGCAACTGTCGGCTCACCCGTCCACATCACATGGCTTAAGCCACGGATCTCAGGCTTTTCTGGATGAACGAACTGGTATTTTTCATTCGCCTTCTGCCGAAGAATCGGGCTTAGCCGCTGGATATCCGTTGGGCGCAAGGTGTGCATGCCCGCGAAGTTCTCTTGTGGCTCGATGATGGCGTAGAAATTTCCGCCATAGGCCACATCGAAACGGATCTCACCGAGCCCTTCCAGCTCCACGTTAAGGTCGGTCGAGTGCAGGAACGAGGGCACGTTTGTCAGTTGGACTGAGTCGACGTTATCCCCGTTTAACTTGTAGCGAGCGACCACAACCCCGGCTGGCGTGTCGAGCCGAACGACGCCTGGCTCACGCGGACGCACAAGCCCGTTCTCGATCGCGGTAGTGACCGTTCCTATCGTTCCATGGCCGCACATTGGCAGACAGCCGCTGACCTCGATGAACAGAATGGAGATGTCGCAATCCGATCGTGTCGACGGATAGAGAATCGAGCCAGACATCACCTCATGCCCGCGTGGCTCAAACATCAGGGCTGTGCGGATCCAGTCAAACTCCTGCTCAAAATAAGCCCGTCGCTCAATCATGTTCGCGCCCTGGAGCACGGGAGCGCCACCCGCGACCACGCGCACGGGGTTACCGCACGTGTGACCGTCGATACAGAAGAAGGTACTTTTCATTGCATGGTTCCAGTTCATCGTTCAGGCTTCGGTCGAGGCCCTGCTACCGCTTGCCGCGACGCTCAACCTCGAATCGTCGTTGCCATGTCTACCCAGGCATAGCAGAGAGCACTTTTAAGGACAAGTGCCAGGGCGAAAGGGATCCCCTTTTTGCCTGCGCGGCCCGGGTGCATCGCTATTCCCGGGACCGTTCCAACGCATGCGTGAAAAACTTACGCGAAAGGCTTACGCGAAAGGCTTACGACAACGCCTTCAAGTCGTTCATCGTCTTCTCGATGATGGCAACAATCTTTTGACGCTCTTCACCTTCAAGTTTAAGACGCGGAGCCTTCAGATTTTCCGAGTAGCCAGCGGTGATATTTTCAGCGAGCTTGATGTATTGAACCAGCTTGACATGGACGTCAAGGTGAAACAAGGGCGTGAGCACACGATACAACTTGCGAGCCTTCTCGAAGTCGCCCTTGACTGCCAGATCGAGTAGCTCAACCGATTCCTTCGGCACAGCGTTGGCCATACCCGACACCCAACCCGTTACGCCCAGCGCAGCCGATTCAAGCACCAGATCATCGACGCCACAGAACACGATGAAGCGGTCCCCAAACTGGTTGTACAGATCGGTCACGCGCGTCGTGTCGTACGACTCTTCCTTCACGGCGACGATATTGGCTTCACCCTTCAGTTGCTCAAGCAGATCCGGGCGCATGTCCACGCCGTAGCCGCGCGGATTGTTGTAGATCATGATGCCAAGTTTGGTCGAGCGGGCGATTGTGCGATAAAACTCAACCGTTTCACGATCATCGGACTTGTACGTCAGGCCCGGGAACACCATCAAACCCTGTACGCCAATCTTTTCGGCATCTTGCGCAAATTGAATCGCGCTGTCCGTATTCGTTTCAGCAAGACCCGACACGATCGGCACGCGGCCGTTGACCGTTTCAACGGCGATCTCAAGGACGGTGCGCTTTTCGTCTGGCGTCAGTTGGGCGTTCTCGCCGACCATGCCCATCATCACAACACCGCCCACACCATTGTCGATCAGGCGATTCAGACCAGCCTTGATAGCTTCCTGATCGAGCGAACCATCGTCCTTCAACTTCGTCGTAACTGCGGGGAAAACACCTTTCCAAGCAACTTGCATGACAACACCTCTGAGAATGAATGAAAAAGCTTAAACGGGTTTGTCGCGAAAAACCGAGGTCACGTGGACGCCTCGCTTATTTCCGGAACCGTTCGATGGAATACTCGTCGAGCGATGTCCGTGGTGTTCTGTTCACTAATAAGTCTGCTACCAATGCGCCCGTTGTTGCAGATTGGGTTAGCCCGAGATGCCCGTGACCGAACGCATATATCACTGACGGTGCCGAAGGCGATTTGCCAATGACAGGTAGCGAGTCCGGTGTGGCCGGCCGATGTCCCATCCACTGCACCGCGCCTTGATCTTGAATTCCGGGCAAAAATCGCTTTCCTAGTTTGAGCAACGCTTCGCTACGCTTGTAGTTGGGCTCCGCCTTCAGACCGGCGAATTCCGCCGCTCCTCCGATCCGGATACCGATATCAAGAGGCGTTGCCACGAATTTGCGCTCCGCAAAGATCACCTCTCGCGACAGGGCGATGCCTGGTTGGGGCAACGTCGTGTTGTACCCGCGCTCACTATCGAGCAACACCCTGTCCCCGACAGACTCTGCCAACGACGCCGACCATGCTCCTGTGGCGACCACTATCTGCCGCGCTGCGATTGATGCTCCGGTCTGAAGAACTGCAAATGGCGCCTCCGGTTTCGTTACGTCCAGCTTGGTTACCCCCCCTTCAACGAAACGAGCGCCCAGCGCCTTAACCCGTGCTCGAATCTGCGAAACCAATTGCTTCGGATTCCCAATATGCGACCAGTCTTCAAGGAACACTCCGTGCTTGAACACAGGCGCAAGCGCAGGTTCTAGTTCTTGAACCTCTTGTTGGTTCAGGGCGCGCCAGCGAACGCCGAGATCCTTTTTAAACTTCCACTCTTCTGCGTCAGCCTTGAACGCCTCGTCGGTTTCATATAACGTCAACGCGCCGCGGCGATAGAACGCACTCATTGCGCCAACGTCTTCAAATAGCGGAATCAGATCGTCGTAGACGCGGTTGTTCAGCGCGGCCAGTGCTAATGAAATCTGCTTGAACCTCGCAGGACTGCTAGCACGCCGAAACTCCATGAACCACGGCAGAGCACTTGGCACATGTTTCCAATCAAGTGCGAGCGGGCCCAGTGGATCGAATAACCACTTCGTCGCTTTGAAGAAAAGGCCTGGCACCGAAATCGGCGTACTTTCGGTCACTGCGATACCACCCGCGTTACCGTGGGAAGTGCGATCACCGTCGAAATCGCGATCAATGATCGTGACGGACAACCCCTCCTTGAGTGCAGACCATGCGCAAGCAAGCCCGACCACCCCCGCTCCAATTACGAGGACGTCTGAGGTGCTTGCGGTCAGCGTCATTTGGTGAGCCATTACTTGTTCAGCCCCAACAAGACATTCTGAGTCTCGGCGTGCGCGCTGCCGACAACACCCAGTGCACTGATTGAAGCAACTGCTATCAAGGACAATTGAGTGACCATTGTTGAGTTTCCGGAAGTTCTGTCATTTCGACCAACAGTTGCGTCTGAATCTGTTTTTTGGATCCAGGATACTCTTAGAAACTTGATGATGCCGCCCGTGGTCAGTGATGTCAATTGGATTGTTCAACAACCACTGCTTGGCGACCAGCGCTTCCGGCCGCGTACTCGGAAATTTACACATGCTCCAGATCGCCGCTGTCTGTGCTGTCAAGTTGGAGCGTTTCGCGGCATGCTTCCAACGGGGTGACCGCGAGCTGAGCGAACACGTAGGCCTGCTCGATCCGCGCTTCGTTATAGTGCCCCGCCTTATCGAGGAGATTGAGCGAGCCGATGACAATTCCTTGCTTACGGATCGGGATATTCAACACGCTCTCACAGCCGATCGACCACAACACCTCGTAATCAGAGAAGACCGCCTTGATGTCTTCGCGCGTTGCCCCACGAAAAATTTTCCCGTCCTCAAGCACTTGCTTCGTCCAAGTGCTCTTCGTCACACGCTTTCGGCCACCCACGGGGTTGATTTGCTGCTGCGTGCTGTACACACGACCCAGCAGCCCGCTCGAAGCGTCGTACGCCAGTACCGTGAAGAGTTTGTGGCCAAACGCATCCTGCAGGCCGCGATCCAGCTCTTTCCAGAAAGTCTCAACCGGCTCGCCCCGATGCAAGGAAAATGCTAGCGAGCTAATGATCGACATCGAATTAGGTTCATCCATATCTATACCCTCGCCTTCGCTTGCCGGAGGCTTGCGCCACGTTCGTTACCGATGCCATATTCATCCGCCGTGATCTCTTCCAGCGTTTTCCCGCTGGTCGACACGCCCAGAAAGATGACTGCGAGTGCCCCGATCATCAAAATGACGGTAGTCATTCCAAATACGCCTGCGAAGCCCCAGATCGGGTAGATGTAGCCCACCAGCATTGGGGAGCAGATCGCGCCGATGCGACCAAACGCGGATGCCGTGCCCATGCCCGTCGCCCTGAGATGCGTCGGGAAGACTTCAGGCGTATAGGCATATTCACCAGCATTTACGCCATTCATCGCGAACGACATGAAGATGGACGCGAGCACGACGGCGGTGTCGCCCTGCGCGAACGCCAACCAGATGCCGGCGAGGCAGGCAAGTCCCATATAGGTGACGATCGTCCCCTTGCGGCCAATCTTCTCGCAGAAGTAGGCGGACGAGTAGTAGCCCGGAATTTGCGCCAGATAAATCAGGATCGACACGGAGAAGCTCTTCGTAATCGTCATGCCGCGCGCCACCAGCAGTCCCGGGATCCACACGAAGAACGCGTATGAGCAGAAAGTGACGGCGAGCCACAAACACCAGGACATGGCAGTCGTCTTGGCCAGAGGCGGCTTCCACAGAAGCTTCAGATTGCTAAAGAAGGAGCCCGACTCGCGAGGTTGAAAAATGTACCCCGGGACCGGAACAACCGGAGGCAGTGCCACACCAGAGCGTTCAATACGACGTTCGATGTCCGAGACAACGGCATCCGCTTCGTCGTGCCGTCCACGCATTTCCAACCAGCGCGGTGATTCGTGCAGCGAACGGCGCCACCACAGCAAAACGACAACGGGCAATGACACGACTATCAGCGAAATGCGCCAGCCTTCGGGGCCGAGCGGAATCACAAAGTAGCCAATCAGTGCTGCGGCAACGAAACCGAAGGAGAAAAATCCTGCGAGTGCACCCGTGAAAGCGCCGCGATAGCGGTTGCTCACAAACTCGACAAGGAAGGGGGCGATGATTGCGCCTTCGGCACCCATGCCGATGCCCGAGATGGCGCGCAGCAGAGCGAATGTGTGCCAGTCATTTACAAACGCATTGGCAAACGTAAGCACGCAGAAGAACGTCAGCGCCCACATCATGACGACCTTGCGACCAAAGCGATCGCCAAGCAACCCAGCAAATAGCGCACCTACCAAAAAGCCTACGTAAGTGCTACTGCCGAGGATGCCAGTTTCAAAACTGGTCAGATGCCACTTGATGCGTACCACGGGAAGAATGAAAGCGATGATGCCGGCATCAACGGCTTCGAACATGAACCCCAGACCACCCATGATGAGCAGTATGAGGTGGAAGCGGCTGAACGGGAGCCGCTCGAGCCGCGCTGCTATTGGTGACATAAAGACTCCGCAGTGAAGGAATCGCTGAACAATCTTGAACAACGACTGCCGGATCAATCATTAGTGCGTCCAATATCTTGGATCCAAAATCCGGTGTCAAGCTGGGGCACGCCCTATTACACTTTTAACCGGGTAAACCCTTGTCAATCAGAGGCTTTGGAGAAGCTGACCTTCGTGCAGGGAATCGTCGTACTAGAACGTGTGACGCACACCAACGCGAACAGCGATCTGGTTTGCCGTGCTTGAGGGCGTCAGGAACGACAGCGCAGCGACGGCTTGCTTCCCCGTCGAATCAGTGCCGGTAGCATGTTCCCAGGCCGTAATCGCGTAAAATAAAGTCCGCTTTGAGAGCGAGTACTCCGTGCCGAAATTTACTTGGCTGTACTTCGCCGTCTCTGCCTTCGTATAGTCATACGAGACACCCATCAGCCACGCTGGCGTGATGTTGTAGGCGCCGAGCGCCTCGAAATTGTTGAAGGTCGCAGTCCCTGAAAAAGGCGTCGACGATGTGCGAACGACGTCTTCGAAGCGGGTATTGGTGTAAATAAATCCGAGCTGTGCCGCCCCGATTTTGTAGTTCACGCCCGCTCCTGCCACCTGCAGGGTCTGAGCAGAGGTATAGCCGCTAAATGTCGGATTCGTGATTGGATTGACGAACGTCGTGCCTGCGGCCGGATTCGCGGTAGCATCGTAAATAGACGTGCCCGGGTTCCTTACGCGCGAAAACACGGCGCTTGCGCTCAGTGCGTTATAGCCGTAGGTGACGCTCAGTGATTCCTTGCGGCCATTAGCGAAATCGCCCGCCACCCCACCTAAGCTGAACAAAGCCGATACCTTGAAGCCGCCGTAAACTGGCGACAGATATTTGATCGAATTGCTAAGCGAATAGTCGCCCCACATGTTGTCGACGTCTGCTGCGTGAGTTCCCAGAATGCCGGCGAACTTGAAGGCGCCCGACAGCGGAAGCAAGGAATCCAGCACGAGGTCATATTGCCGCCCGAGCAGGACCGATCCAAAGGGGCTACCAAGACCCACGTAGGCCTGCCGCCCGAACTCGCGGCCGCCGTTGTTGAACTTCCCGGTGTTCACGTCGAACCCGTTCTCAAGGCGTGCCACCGCGCTGTAGCCGCCCCCCAGGTCCTCGTTCACGAAAAAGCCCCACTTACTGCTCCCCAAGGCTCCGTTGGATGCCTGGTAGTCCTGGTGACCGCCTTGGTTGTTGGTAAAGGTAATACCGTCGTCCACGACGCCGTAAAGCGTGACCGTACTTTGCGCATGGATCGCGGCGGAAGAAGCCATCAGCACAGTCATTCCAACAAGCTTCTTTTTCACAAATTTCTCCTGGAGTTTGACAAGATTAATTGAGGATTACTGTGTTATTAAGGTGGCTCGAACGAGACCTTCACATCCTTCCTGAGTGCTCGAAACTCGCTTGGAAGCAAGTATTTCCGGTTACAAGTTATGCGCGCTTCGCCGGCTTGACTGTCGCAAGAGGATTGGACTGAAGCGTTCATAGCGGGACGAAATTTTCATTTCGCGTTCAATATCTTGGATCCAATATCAATGGTCAAGTAATTTTCGCCGGGCGTTTTCGCTAAGTTGTTTTTGGACGAAATAAGCGAATATCACGTATCCTGTGAATGGTAACTCGCCGTTTGGAGCGGTCGCTGGTCTTGCGCAAACAACCAATTTTTGTCAATTGCATATTGTATCCAATGTTGCATGAAACCGATTTACCGCTTGAATCACTCTTTGGATCGACATGGACAACATGGTTAATTTGACTCTGGCGGAGCTATCCGGGCTCTCCAACCGGGTGCTCACGGCAAACGGAATGGCGGCCGATCACGCTCAGGCGATCGCGGAAGTGATCGTCGCAGGACAGCGTGACGAATGTCAGTCACACGGAATCTACCGGTTGATTGTCTGCGTCAACACGTTGCGCAACGGCAAGGTGGTTCGCGATGCAAAGCCTGAACTGATCGATGTTTCGCCAGCGCTGGTTCGTGTCGATGCCAAGTTCGGCTATTCCCAGCTGGCGTTTCAGATGGGAAGCAAGGTGCTGGTTCAAAAGGCTCGGCAGGTCGGGATCGCAGCGTTGGCGATTAACCATTGCTTCCACTTTTCGGCGCTGTGGCCCGAGGTGGAATATCTCGCCGGCGAGGGCCTCGCAGCTTTGGCAATGACGCCCAGCCATAGTTGGGTTGCACCGGCAGGCGGGACCAAACCTCTGTTCGGCACAAACCCAATCGCCTTTGCGTGGCCTCGACCAGGGCGCTTTCCCTACGTGTTTGACTTCGCGACAAGCGCAATCGCGCGCGGGGACATTGAGCTCCACCGGCGGGCCGGCAAGACAATCCCTCTGGACTGGGCTGTAGACGCAACAGGTCAGCCGACTGACGATCCCGCCGCTGCCATGCGCGGCGCAATGATGACATTCGGAGGCCACAAGGGCTCCGCCCTCTGCGCGATGGTCGAATTGCTAGCTGGACCACTCATTGGAGACCTTACGTCTGCCGGGTCGATGGCCTACGACCAAGGCGTTGGCGCA
>Ga0302233_10002169_pt1 | contig 12584 bp, 18 predicted proteins | sample II_Palsa_N3_1_FD_193516 | JGI IMG/M metagenome (GOLD analysis project Ga0302233, IMG submission 193516) | Peat permafrost microbial communities from Stordalen Mire near Abisko, Sweden - II_Palsa_N3_1 | ecosystem: Environmental > Terrestrial > Soil > Palsa > Peat permafrost | place: Sweden...
AGCATTTTTAAATTAAGTAATAATAAAAAAACATACGGGTATACAGAGACATGAGCTCAAGGCGCAGCAGGGGAATCCGGTGGACATAGTCTCCAAACTCGTGCTTCGTTCCCTCGTCGTCTGCAATGTGTTTATTAAAATTTTGCTTTTGTTTTACACCAATTATTGCTTACCTGTCTGCGATAGACCAGCGCCAAAGCCCTCAGGGATGGTGGCGTCTTCCGAGTTGGGGTGGAGGTTGGTAAGGAAGTTGACGTCCAGCGGTGACGCGCGATAAAGGTCGATCAGGTACTTGCGGTCGTCGCCGCCTTTGACACCCTTCCAGTCAAGACTGCTCGGGAGGTCAACCTCCTTGCCAAAGTCGTCCTTGACGATGTGGCTCTCGAGGTACAGGAGCTGGGAAATGTACTTGACGATGGGTAGGAACTCGTCGTTCACAGCGAGGGTCTTGCCGTTGTCGATCGATCCGTACACAATGCTGCTGTCCTGTTGCGGCTCGGCATCCTTCTTGTCCACGATGACAAAATCATCATCCTTTTTGGCCTCGTCACCCAAGTCGAACGGGGGCTGAGGAGCGGCGCCATGACGGAGGATACCGGGGATCATTGACTGCGCGGTCAGGCGCCAGCCGAGGTAGTCGATCACGGTCACGAGGCAGGTCGCGATCGAGGGAATGTCGATCGTGTCGATGGTGCTTACGACCTGTCGGCGGTTTGTTTTTTAATAATTGCGAAGGGACAAAAAAAAGGGGGCCTTACAGCAAAATCTTTGCCCGCGGCATAGTGGGCAGCATTGTCGCCTCCGTGCTGAGGGAATGCATCGCGGCTATCGAGGGAATAGCAGAAAAATATGTTGCGGTAAAGGAACAGGTGCGAGGCCTTGGGCTCGTTCGGGTTGAGCGCAGGGATGAGGCCCTTGACGACTTGAACGGCGCCCTCAAGAGCCACCTACAGAGTAGTAAAATGATGGTTTTCTTTGTTACTTTTTTTTTTTTTTGATTCTGTTCACCGACTTACCTGGCCAAACTCACTGTAGATGCGCACGAGCTCGTGGTCGCGCAAGAGACGCTCGTCCATCGTGCTCTTGGGGAGGCTTCGGCAGAGCTGGTACTCTTCGTTCCAGTCCCGCATTTGGCCGGGAGCCTCGAGCGAGTCGACCTGCTTGAACTCCCAGAGGAGGCTTCGCGCCACCGAAGGAGGGTGCTGGAGAGGTTTGATCGCCCAGGGGTACGAAGGCTGGGGGGTGGGCGCAACCACCATCGGGTGCACAATCAGGGCGAGCTCTTGCAGTTGGTTCTTCCAGCGCTGCTCAAACTCGGGTTCGGCTTGGATCAAGAGTCCCACCTGTTTCATTTGGGGAAACTCTTTCAAAAAAAATAAAAATAAAAATAAAAATACCAGGGTCGACGACCCGCACGCCTTGGCCGCTGGGGCGGGGTCAAAGCGGACATAAGAGGACTTGTTGATGAAAAAGCCGAGGGTGGAGGCAGTGACATGGATAGACTCGCCACGCTTGATCTCGATGGTGAGGTAGAACAGATCACCCTTGAGGAGGCGTGACTGCTGCGGCGGGTTGTAGTTGGAAAACTGGATTTGCTCGACAACGCGCGGGAGAGTGGCCGGGAAGTTGGCAGGGTAGAGGGACGCGAGCGACTTTTCGATGGGGGCGACCGGGGCGATCTTGCCCTCCTTGTCGACAGTCGGGATGGCGTCAATCGAGGCGCCCGGGATGACCGTGGGAGAGGTCAGGTCCGACACGGCGTCGGGCATGTAGAGCGCTCCGCCCTCGAGCATGTTACGGACGCGGCCGACGTGGATGCGAGCGGTCGTCTCCGTGTACGGCACCTGCACGACGGTGACGTCGACCTGGTCGGTCCAGCCCTCGACGTTGCCCAGGGGCACGAGGTCAGGCAACTTGGCGCCCTGAAAGTGCAGCTCAAAGTTGGTGTAGATGCACGTCGTCGGCGTGTCGGCCAGCGCGTTGGACAGATCCAGCGTCGTCTGGAAGGGGTCGACGGCAAAGGTGCTGGTGGTGCCGTCGGGCAAGTGCAGCACGACCGTCACCAGTTTGAACGCAGGCTACGAGGCAAAGGTATTTTTTTTCCCCCCTCTCAGTTCACAGCGAAAAAGACTTGCCACCAATACCTGCTGCTGCTGCTGCTGCTGCTGCTCCTGCTGTTGCTCCAGCTGCAGCGGCTGTTGCTCCGGCTGCGGCGGCTGCCCTGGCTGCGAGTCTTCCGACGACATGCACCACGTGGGTTAGGGAGAAAAATGCGGCATTTTACCGAGTGGCACACCCAGGTTTCGCCCACTGACGCAACCTCGACATGGCCGGCCGCCAGCACCGCATCGCTCTGCAGCAGGCGATGAAGAAGAAGGAGGAGGCTCGTGACGACGACGACGACGGAGAGGACGATGCGGTAGAGGGGGAGGAAGTGGAACAGGTGGCCGCGCCAAAGAAGAGCGTGTTTGCACTGGTACGCTTTGTTTTTGGTCCGACATTACCTTTCTTGACGACATGCACCCTCCAGCTTGCGATCGAGGGCGACGACGATGACGCTGCCGAGGAGTCTGACGACATCGGCGACGCTCAACAGCAGCAGCAGCAGCAGCAGCAGCAGCAACAGGCCAAGTCAAAGAAAGCAAAGAAGAAGAAGAGCAACACGAAAAAGAAGGGCAAGAAGAAGGCGGCCGACGGCAGCGACGACAGCGACATCGAAGAGCTCCACCGCACGCTGAGTGAGCTGGACGCGGCCGCCGACAAAAAGGGCAAGGGCCGCGCCGACCTTTCCGAGGAGCAGCAGCAGCAGCAGGAAGCGCTCACCCTCCAGGCCGTCTACCAAAAGCACTTTGCCGTCGAGACGAGGATGCTCGACGCCGACGCCGAGATGCGCAAACTCTTTGGCTCGAGGATTGTCAATGCCGATTTGGAGGAGAGTCGCCGGCGACGTCAGACGCACGCAGGGTCCTCGGCCTCAGCGAGGCGGCATGTGCGCAAGTTTATTCTGGCACAGCCCAATCAGACCTGGCCGCCGCTCTCTGGCGCAACCCTGGCGATGGATCACATTGACACCCGCGGCGGCACGTCTTACTTTCAGTTTGTCCACTCTCCAAAGTACCAGGAGGCCCAGTTCCTTTTCCTCGATAGCGTCGATACCCTCGATCCGGGCCATGTCATGCATGTCCTCAATATGGTGATCCTTTTTTTTATCCTCCCTCCCGTTTGCTAATCCTTTTTATTAATTTTTTTTTTTTTTATTTAAAAAAAAGCATCCGTACCACATCGATTCACTGCTCACTCTCTCAGAGGTGCTCAAACACCAAGGCGATATGGCGATGGCCGCAGAGTTTGTCGAGCGTGCTCTCTTTGGTTTCGAGCGCGCCTTCCACTCTGTCTTCAGCGTCAACACGGGCCTGTGCAGACTCGCGTATACTCGCACGGAGAATCGTGCGTTCTTCCTCGCCATCTTTCGCCATCTCCAGTTCCTCGGACGTCGCGGCTGCTGGCGCACGGCCCTCGAGTTTTCCAAACTGCTGATTAGCCTCGACCCTGGCTCGGATCCTCTCTGTGCAATGCTCCTGATTGATTTCTACGCCCTGCGTGCTCGTGAGCCCCACATTGTTGTCGTATGCTTTCTTCGTTTTTTTTTTTTTCCTTTCAATTCGTTTTCAAACCGTCGCCACCACCAATTAGAACATTTACAACGCCCTCGGCCAGCATAAGAGCCTGCACGAGCTGCCAAACTGGGCCTACTCTTACGCGCTCTCCCTTTTCCACGAAGAGAGCGACAGGGGATCAGGCGGCAGCAGCAGCAGCAAAAAGTCTTTGTCTGCGGGGCTTCAGCACGTCGAGTCAAACGCTGCCCTTCTCGCGGCAATGACCAAATTTCCCTCGGTCATCCTCCCTCTTGCCGACGCGTGTGGCCTCGCCCTGCCGAGTAAAATCACGAAACATGCCTTCCTCGCCAAGCCGGCCACCGTGCCGGGCAACATCCCTGCCGTCCTCAGGACCCTCTTTGTCGAGCGAAACTCGTCTCTCTGGAAGGAACCCGAGGTGCTTGAATGGTGGCGAGCCCAGATTGACATCCTCCTCCAAAAAGTCGATGCGAACGAGATCAAGACTGCCCAGCCCGTTGTCATACCGCACATTGAACCCCAGAACGTCTACCGGCACGTTTTCCTCGCGGGTATTGCTTTTTTTTTTTTTTCTTTCGTCTTGCCAAACTTGCGTATTTTTTTCGGCAGACATAAACAAGGCAACGGGCGAACTCCCGGGAAACGTCACCAGAGGCAATATTCTGATGCACGATCCACTTCCGCCCTCCAACTCGACCATCGGGTACACGCGCCCGCCTCCTCGCGCTGCCGTGCCCTCTGCAGTCGGTGGAGCCCCCAACGGCGCGCAGATCAACCAGGATATGTCTGCCGTGGAGGCCCTCTTCCGCTCGATTCTCCCGTGGTCGACCGTCGATCCTGCCCTGCAAGATCCTGCGCAGCGCGAGCCCCAGTCGGCCGACGCGATTCGCCAGATGCTCCGCAATGCCGGCCTCCCAGAGGGCGTCGACCAACCGCTCGTCCTCGATTGGATTCGACGGGCCACCCAAAACTTCGTAAACAACGGCGTCTTTGACGGAGGCGAAGAGGACGACCACGGCGACGGCGACGGCCTGGAGGGGGACGCTGAGGGCGATCAGGACGAAGACGCCCACTAGCCACGTCGCTTGTTCCACAGAGTCCTAATGATTTTCGGAGTGCAAAAAAAGAATGCACAGACTTGGCGGTCTGTTCAACAAAAACACCTCGGCGTCGTCGCTGACCGCCGTCCCGGGCGGCGCCAGCGGTGGCGGGAGCACCAGCGGTGGTGGTGGTGGTAGTGCCAACAAGCTCAACGTCAACGTGCAGCGCAAGCTCTCGCGCGGCGTCGACCACAATCGTAAAACGTGTTCTTTCGTTGACCAAGCGTCTAATCCCGGCGGTGCACAGTCAAGGTTGTTGTGCGCGGCGACGCGGGCGTGGGCAAGACGTGCCTGTTCAAGCGGCTGCAGGGCGAGAACTTTGTGGCGGACCACGTCGAGACGGCCGAGATCAACGTGGCCAACATTGCCTGGAGCTACAAAGGTAGGACGTTTGCATGTGCATGTTTTCGTTTTGCTCATCTCGGACGTGGCTCTCTCTTGCTCTCGCTCTCTAGTGACGGACGACGTGATCAAGGTCGAGATTTGGGACGTTGTCGACAAGGGCAAGCCCAAGCCGAACCAGCCCAGTATTGTGCACAGCTCAGTAGCCCTATTTCTCACTCGTTCGTGATGAAAACAGAGGACATGCCCCTGCTCGACGCCGCCAATGTTGACGTCTACAAGTCGACGCACGCCGTCGTCTTTGTCTACGACATCCGCAAAAAGTGGACGTTTGACTACATCGTCCGCGAGCTTCCCAACGTCCCCGCCCACATCTCCGTGCTTGTTTTGGTGTGTTCTCCCTTGGTCGTTTTCTGTTTCGCTTATCGCACGCATGGGGTTTGGTGCAGGGGAACTTTGCAGACTGCGAGGCCGAGCGGCAGGTCCACAGCGCCGATGTCGAGGTCCTGCTGAACGAGAATCAAGGACGGGCAGGCCAGACGCACAGCGCAGGGTCGTCCATGAAGGACGGCTTTGGCCTCAAGTTCCTGTACAAGTACTTGAACGTGCCGTTCCTCATCCAGCAGGTAAGCCCTCTCTTTCTGGTCGTACTCTTGTTGATATTTTGCCTCTCCCTCGTAGCGAGATCTCTTGCAGCGACAGATCGACGACAACGCTCGTGAAATCGCCGCCACAATGATCGAAGTGGACTATGCCAAGGTCACCCCCGACCAGGACTACAATAAGTTTCTCGAGGCCTTGGCGGCAGCAAAAAACAAGAAACCCGTCACAGCTGTCAATCCGACCGAGTCGGCCATGACGAGTCCCGCCACCCCCTCCCAACCTGCGTCGTCCGGTCCCGCGAGCCCTAGTGCTCCTCCCGCGACGGCAGTTGCTGCGCCTGTCCCATCGGTGGCGACCACCGCCGCAGTCGCCACGGCAGTTGCTGCTGCGCCAGCGAAAAAGGAGAAGAAGAAGGAATCCGTCCCCAAGCCTGCCGCTCCTGCCCCAGTTCCTGTCAAGCTGCCGCAGGCCACCAAGGGCGACGTCAAGAACGTCGATGTACGCTTCACGTTTTAACGCATGCTGACTTGATCTATTATTAGGACTTTGTGCCGCCGGCGGACGACGGCTTCGACAGTTTCCTGGACACTGATGCTCCAGCAAAATCTGCTGCTGCAAACAAAGAGAGTGAGTCGGGCAGCGGCGCAACGTCCTTCTTCCGGAGACTTATTGGAAACGACGACAAAGCAAAGAAGCAGGCGGCGGCAGCCCAGCAACAGCAAGAAGAGCAAAAGAAGAAGGCTGATGCTGCCCGGCAAACAGTCGAGGACGAGGACGAGGATGATGGGAACCCCATGGTCGCTGCTGACGAGGACCTGGACGGAGACAGTGACGAGGAACCTGTCGTATGTTGCCCCTTTCTCCCCCCCCTCTTTTCACAAGATTAATTTTCTGTCGCAGAAACCAGTTGCAAAGGCTGTTGTTACAAAGTCTACAGCCAAGCAGCCATCACCGCCTGCGGCGAAAAAGCAAATTAAAAAAGTTGAATCAAGCGAGGAAGACGACGACGAACCTGTGCCAGCACCTGCGAAAAAATCGACGCCCAAGGCTGCTGCAGCCGCAACGCCCATAAAAAAGCAGGTCGCGGTCAGTGACAGCGATGATGAGGAGGACGACAACAACCCCCTCGTTGCCAAGAGCGATGACGATGACGACGACGTCAAGCCCGTCAAGAAGGCCTCGCCGCCGCCAGCTGCAAAATCCAAGGCGCCAGCCGCTGTCCCCGCGAAACCCAAGTCGTCCCCAGTTGCTGGTGCCCAAGTGGTCCCCAAGGCAGCGCCTATGCAGCCAAAGAAGGCGGCTCCAGTCGTTGTGTCCGACGATGACGAGGATTCACCGAACCCTCTCGTGGCGGGCGACAATAGCGACGAAGAGCCAGCACCCCCACCCGTGAAAAAAGTTGCGGCAAAGACCGCCAAGCCAGTCGAGACCAAACCCAAACCAGCAGAACCAAAGGCCTCACCTCCAGTCATCCAGCAGGAGGTGCCCAAGAAGGCTTCTCTGCCAAAAGCCGCCCCTGTCGTGGCCAAGGCGGCTGTCAAAGCAGTTGCAGCTCCCCAGGACGATGATGACGAAGATGGTGGCAACGCGTTAGTGGCACGCGACGACGATGTCTCGGACGACGACGACATCCCTCCCCCAACGAAACAGGTCAAAGCCGCACCCAAAAGCCCTGTGCCCAAGGCCGCTGTAAAGGCAGCCGCCCCCAAAGCTGCCGTTGCCAAAACCGAGCCGCCCAAGTCTGCCGACGTCGCCACTGCACCAAAGCTCCCGTTGTCGGCAATGTCAACAAAATCTCAGTCGGTTCCCTCAACGCCAGTGGCAGCTCCCCCCAAACCCTCTCTTGGTAATTATAAAATACACATATTTTCGAGTCGCGTTACTAAAATTTTTTTTTCTCCATTAGATGACATTGACAGCTTTTTCAGCACGCCCACCACAGACCCAGTCGTCGTCGAAGGATCTGCGAATGAAGGTAAGGAAAATAATCCACCTTTCCACCTTTTGTTTTTATTATATTTTTTAATAAACGACTCAGACGAGTCCCTTGCCGACGAACCTGAACCAAAATCGAATTCGTTGGTCGTGCAAGATGAGGATGAGGACGATGCTGTTCCCCCGGTCACTGCAAAGGTCGAAACGTCGCCTGTGGCTGCGCCTGCAAGCAGTATCGAGCACGAAAACTCGGCAGCCATCGAGCCCGATATAGACGACTTTTTTAACTCTGAGCCCCAGGGTTCTGTCGTCCCAGCAGCAGTCGAAAGCGCTCTCCCCGATGACGACCTTGAGCACGACCAGTCTGAGAATCTATTGGTCGCAGCAGATCCTGAGGAGGACGACAACGTGCTACCAGCGTCCAAACTTCAAGCAGTGCGCGCTGACGTATTCGACTCGGCTCCTACCGCGGAAGCTGACGTTTTCAACTCGGACCCAACGGTATACGACTCCAACCCTCGCGTCGCTCCAGGTCAGGGCGTTGACGATTTCCTCGACTCCGACTCACATGCCTCGGAGAAACCGGTTGCTGCTGCAGATCCCGAAGAGGACAACGACTTTTACAACCCTGAGCCCAAGACCCCTGTTGTTGCAGCAGTCCCCGAGCTCGAGGAGGTGATTGAAGAATCGCAAGCTCCAGTGCAGGTATTCGCCTCCATCAAGATCTTCGATGACAACTTTTTCCCCCTGTCTTTTTTTTTTTCAGGACTGGGCGATGGGATCACTAGACGCCCTCGAGTCGTTTGGATCCAGAAGTGCACCAGCAGCGCCGGTCTACAACAGCAGCAGCAGCAACAACAACAACAACCTTTTAGATGAGTTTGATTTGCTCTCGCAACCCGTCAAGCCTGCCACGCCACCAGCTAAGGCAGCATCTATCGCCGACCTAGAGGCCCTCTTTGGATCCCCCGAGCCCGAGCTAGTTCAAGAAGTAGAACCGGAACCGAAAAAGAAGAAGGCCGGTGGAAAGAAAAAGGCCGGTGACAAGAACAAGAAGAAGAAAAAGGCCGCCGTGGCGTCTGACGACGACGACGACGACTAGAAAATATATATATTGTGTCTCCTACAGTACCACTTTGAAAACATCGTCTATGGTCAGTTTAAGAAGGACCAGCGCATCGGATGGAGAATCGCCTCTTTGGGCAGACGCAGCGGCAAATGCAGAATGCGGCGATTTTCCAAAAACCGCGATCTCTCCTCTGGGTCCATCGAGTCGGCCATATGCTTCACCTTTTCTTCGGCTACAAAAAACAGATATCGGGATTTTCTTTTTTTTTAAAAAAAAAAAAGAAAAAAGAAAGCATGAATAATAATTTACCTGCAGAGACAAACTTGTCTATGTTGACCTTTGTAGTAAACTCTTTCCGAGGGAGGTTGGTGAAGGGAGACGCTGGCGACGTCGGAGCAGACTGAGAAAGTGCGGACGGGCGAAGAATAGCAGGCGCGTTTGCATGCGCCCCTGGTGCAGAGACTGACACCGAGTTGGAGCGGCCGCGCATTGCCCAGGCCTGCTTCAAGTCAATGTTTCCTGCAGGAGTGAGAGGTAGTGGCGAAGGCGACGAAATAGCGAAAGCAGGTCGAGGGCTCGATAATGCCCCGGCTGCGAGTGGTCGATGCGACTGCGGCGATGGACGTGCGATTGGCTTGATTGGAGAGGTCGCCGAAGCAGCAGGGGTTGGTTTCTTCGTGACTTCGAAATGCATGTTTTTTTAAAAATAAATAATAATAAAAAAATAACCAAGCATGCAGACGCGCAATTACCGTGGGCGTCGTTCTCGGACCACTCGGAGGGTCGTTTGTTTGAGATAGGGTCCGAGTGGGCAAGCTGATGCTGCTGCCTTGACCGAACTGGCGATTGGTTCACGAAAAGACCGGGGACTTGAGGCGCCTGGGCGATCGGCCTTCGTACAAACTCTGGGAAGAGGGCAGCCATCGTTTTCCGCTTCAGCCCCTGAGAGGTCTCATGCTGAACAGGCGATGGAGACAAGTCGGGCGAAAGGAACGGCACTGACTTGTTACATGCTTCACTGGCATTGCTTCCGCTGCTGCTGCCGGACAAAGATACAAGCGACTCTTGGGGGGGCTGCGAGGTCTGGTACGACCGCACAGATGCCGACGAAGACGGCGACTGCAATAACAGCTGTGAAGTGGATGACGAGGTTTGTCTTGCGACAAGCGGCGGCTTGGTGATCGCCTGGATTCGCCTGCCCAAAAAGAGTGTTTTTTGGTGCAAACGTGCAAAACAACGAAAATTGATGACATACTGGGCAATCGTAGTTTGGCTACTGGTGCCCTTGGTGGGAGATTTGGCGGGGGAGGACTGTGGAGAAGTCGGTGGCTGAACGGCTCCTTTGGACGTCGCCGACGCCGCAGATGATGACGAAGGAGACGACGACGACAACTGCGACAGCAACAACAGTCCTGGCTTTATGGACAGAGGCCTCAAAAACCGATCGCTGGCGGAGGGATGTTTACTAAGAAAAACGCTAGTTGAAGATATATTTTATTACATTGCTGGCTGGTCCGGCTCGCGCGGCCCCAGGACCGCGGGTTCATCGTCCTCGTCCATAGCAGCGTCGCTATCGTCATCGTCTGCAAACGGGACCATGTGAGGGACGGCGTGAGGGGTCTTTGTCGGTGGGTTGGTTGCTGGTGGCAGCACTGTCTTCAGCACTGTAGCCGGAACAACTTGCTGCGTAGCCGGTGGCATAAACTCTGATGCGTATTAAATAGGATAACGTTCAACAAAAGGTACATTCATTTTGGCGCATACGAGTTTCGGGCTGCGGCGTCCCTAGATCGGAGAAGGACCTTTCCGAACCCTTTAGGGGCGAGTCGGGTTGCGGCGAGGGCGCAGAGGTCTTTGGTGAAAACAGAGCTTGCGTGAACTCCTTCAGGGGCATCTGCGTGGCTGGACCCCCGAGGTACGAACTGCTCATGGCAGGCGAGTCGGCGTCGACGTCGTACGGAGCCGATTCTTCAGATGCGTCAAAGAACTCTCCCGGCGCATCGCCGTCCGTATCTTCAGACGGGGGATCCGAGTGGTGGGGGGCTGCCGCATGAATTGTCGCGGGTGCGTCGACAATCGTGCGTGCGTCGTCCACGGCGTCGATCACGGCCCCTTCGGCATCGTTGAGGCCGACGACTGCAGCGCTGGCGGTGCTCTTCTGCGGCGAAATGGAAAATATCTCGCGCAAGTTTTGCGTGTCCCACAGGCCGTCCTGGGCAAGGTGTCGTTGGTTGGTCGGCGAGCTGAGGATCTCAAACTGCGAGTCGCCCTCGTTGAGACGTTGTGCCAGCTCGGCGTGCTGTTGCAGTGCTGCCGCCAGGTTGGCCTGTGACGCGTTGCCGAGCTGCGACGCACCGTCCGAGTAGGCCGGGGGGTCCCGCACCATGACAAAGAGCCCGGCTGTGTGTGCGTGCCAACCAACCGAAAAAGTCAGCGCGCGCTTTTATCGACACAACGACGTTCTCTTTACCCTCTTTCTGCTCGATCACGGCCAGCTGAGCGGCGTCGATCCGACGGTCCGCATCCAGGACGTACAGCGCGTCCAGGGCGGCGGCAATGGCGGCCGAGGCGGCGGTCCCTCCGCGCGACGGCAAGGACGACATCAGGGCAACGAGGCGTCGAAAATGGCGTCCTGTCCGTTTTTTTTCGGTTGGCTGGTGACGAAATGCGCGCGTTGGTCGGCGTGGTTGTGGTCGCTGCGCTGCTCGCGCTTGTCAGGTAAAACCCCGCTGCGCTGTGATGGTCCTTAGGCTATGTTGCCCTTGCAGTCTCAAGGGAGCGCAGGACTGGTGGGACCCGTCGTCGTGCATCCTCCCGACCATGCACCCAATGTACGTCCCAATCGATGTGAACGTGACGGCCGCCAGGCGGGGCCAGCCGTACGCGCTGTTCCTCTACCGCGATGTCAAGCACCATGCCAGTGCCAGACAGACATCGCTGTCTCTGGTACGCAGAGGGAGCATGTTTGTTTTTTCTTGCTGACCCAATTGACCACACGTGCAGCATGGGATACCAGTCATCTTTGTCCACGGCAGCGCGGGCTCGTTCCGCCAGGTGCGGTCCGTCGCGTCGGCCGTCGCCAAGGAGGAGGCTCGTCTCGGTGCGACAGCGCCAAGCCAGCTGCATGACTTTTTCACGATTGATTTCAACGAGGAATTTACCGGCGTCCACGGCCAGTCTGTTCGGGAACAAGCGTCGTACCTGAACGACGTCATCCACAAAGTGCTCGAGCTCTACCATATGCCCGGTGTACACGCCAGTGTGCCCGGCTATGTCGCGCCCGAGTCGGTCATCCTCATCGGCCACTCGATGGGCGGCCTCGTTTCGCGTGCAATGGTCACCCTGCCAAACTATGTGCCTGGCGTGGTCTCGCACATCTTCACCCTCGCGACACCCCACATGACCGCCCCTGCTACACTCGAGTGGTCGCTCGACAGCATCTATGCCGAGAGCAACTACTACTGGCGGCACCACTATTCGGACGCCGAGGCCGGACTGAACGAGAGCTGGAGAACCCTGCTGGACAACGTCACCATCCTCTCGGTGGCGGGCGGCAACCGAGATCTAATGGTTAATGGCGATCTTGTACGTTACCCTCCCCCCCTTTTTAACGCGAATTCCTACGGTTGTTTTTTAATAAAATAAACAAAATTTTTTCAGGTGGATGTGTCGTCGATTGCTCCGCCTACTCAGGCATTGACTGTGTGGTCGACGGGGATGCCGGGTGTTTGGAGCTCGTGTGACCACATGTCGATCATGTGGTGCGAGCAGCTCATGCACGCGCTTGCCAGGGGGTTCATGGCCATCCGCGCAACCAGCGCCTCCGAGCCCACTCGCGTCCTCCCTGTCAAGGCTCGTTTGGAGGCGCTCAAGGACGTGTACACCAATCAGGAGCTAGAG
>Ga0302233_10002170_pt1 | contig 12583 bp, 18 predicted proteins | sample II_Palsa_N3_1_FD_193516 | JGI IMG/M metagenome (GOLD analysis project Ga0302233, IMG submission 193516) | Peat permafrost microbial communities from Stordalen Mire near Abisko, Sweden - II_Palsa_N3_1 | ecosystem: Environmental > Terrestrial > Soil > Palsa > Peat permafrost | place: Sweden...
CCCCCCCCCCCCCCCCCCCCCCCCCCCCCCCCCCCCCCCCCCCCCCCCCCCCCCCCCCCCCCCCCCCCCCCCCCCCCCCCCCCCCCCCCGGGCCTCCGACCTGTAGAAGACTAGCAAAATTGTAATTAAATAGATTTTAGAGGGAAAAAAAAGATATTTTTCCATTTTATTCAATATGACAGCTTTTACTTGGACACAGAGTCGATAAAGTGGGCCAGGTCGACGTCCCGCTGCGACAGCCCGCTGCAATCGTGCGTCGCCAGCGTGATCTTGACTGTGTTGTACACATTGAACCACTGCAATTGATGGATTAGAGCCATCCCTTTCCCCCCAAAACACCAAAGCTGCAGCAACACACCTCGGGGTGGTGGTCCACCTTGTCGGCCTTGATGGCCACGCGCGTCATAAAGCCAAAGGCCTGGTTAAAGTCGCCAAACTTGAACTCCTATTCGAAAATTAATTGGTATTAACAGGCGGACAAAACACAGGCAAACAACCAACCTTGTAGATGGCATCGCGGCCCTCCACGAGCGTCCATCCCGACGCGTGCAGAGCCGGCAGCAGCTGTGCACGCTGCTCCTCGTTCAGTTTGACTGGCGCAGACATCGGGGGAGACACTTGTCTAAAATGGCCTTTTGGGATTTTTTAACTTCATGCCTCTGTTATGCAAAGAAATCCCCGACTTGCGTGCCACGTTGCCCCGCAGGCACCAACACAGAAACCGCCACGCCGCTATATAAGACGCGGAAACGGAGCTATGCGTTGTTTTTGTTGTTTTGCTGGCGGTGGTTTCTGTCACGTTCTGCTCCCCCTATTGCTTTCCAATTAATCCTTGCTCCCACCAGCACAGAGCCACCCGCGCGCCGCACGGCAAAAGCAAGCAGAAATGGAGATCGGTGACATGCTTACGTTGGAGCAGGAGGCGATGATCCTCGAGTTTGAGCGCTTCCTGTCCATGGACGATCCCGTAACCTTTTTGTCTTTCACGTTTCTTTTTTTTACTGAGCGTTTAATCCCGCTTTTCGCAGACGGCCGTGCAAGCGCTCATGGAGGTCGAGGCCAACATGGCGCGTCTCCAGGTCGGCGGCGGAGTACTGTTTTTAGTGGGCTAGATCCGTGATTATTTACCCTCTTTGCCTCGCCTAGCCCGACGCGACCCTCATGCCCGACGCCACCCTCGTGCCCGACAACAGCACCCCTGTTTCGCACAAGCATCTCCCCCCGCCCAGTGGCTCTGGCGGCGTCGAGATCAAGCTCGTGTCGACCCTGCGTCGCAAGGACATCAAGCGCGGCCTGCTGGCCGATGTCAGCTCAAACTTTTCCTCGTCCTCTGTGGGCGCGTCCACAAACTACCAGCGCCCCAAGGTGGTGACCGAGAAGACGGGCAACGATGACGACGACGATGATGACGACGATGACGATGACGACCAGCCCTCGGCGCCCCAACGCCAGAGGTAGGGCCTCCACTTGTTCTTGCTAGAATGTGTGTTTAAAACCGCGACCGTAGGCCCGCAGAGATCACCGCCACCGCCTCAACGATGGCATCGTTGCGCAGCCTGCCGTCCCACCCCGCACCGACTTCGCCCACTGGCAACAACCCCCCTCAACGAAAAGGGGTATGTCATATTTTTTTTCTGTAATCTTCGCGTTTTGGAGGGCTCAATCTGTTGGCCGTAGTCGGTGTTCAACAAGTCGCTCGGCACCCTCCTCCGTGTCAAGAAGCACGGGCCGACTGCCGGCCCTGCCAACCTGACCATTTCGGCCAACCCGTACGCTTTTTTGGCTATTACTTTACATCAACGGACACATTCCTCAACGTAAAAACAGCGATGCCGACGCACAGGCCCTTCTCGCTGCCCTCCAAACAAGCACCAACCGGCCACCTGTGTCGCAACTGTACTGAAACACAAAGAGAGACTGACAACTAAAATGCTGTTTGACTTTTTAATTTTTTAATTTTTTTTTAGGTACGAGGTCTGCCTCTTTTCTATTTCCACCGCCAAGACCTCGGTTCCGTACCTGGTATTCTAGTATTTATCTCTTTTTTTGTTTTTGAGAGGCTGACTCGTGTGCACGACGACAGGTCGAGGCCGGTCCCGATAGCTTTGTTATCCGTGACTACGACTCTGGCCACTTTATGCGTGAGTTTTTGCTCAAGCACATCCAGAGCATGCATTTCATCATCAACAACCGCACCAAGGAGCGTCTCTTTGTGCTCGACTACATCCGCACGGATGAGAGTGCCAAGGGCAAACACCTTGTACGTTCTTTTTTTTTCAAAAAAAATTCTATCGCTTCCTCAACTGGTTTGATTAAGGTTGGTCGCCTCGTCCTCTCGTCCGAGGACAACGAGACCATCTTCAACAGCCTCAAGCAGGCTATGATTGCATTGGCCAAGAAGAAGATGGCCGCCAAGCAGCAGCAGCAGCAAGATCTTCAACAGCTGCAGGCACAGCTCACCAAGAAGTGAACCACCCATCACTTTTTCTTTTGTCTTAGTATCATTGTCCTTTTCTCCCTCCCCCCCCATTTCTTCATTCTTCTTCTTCATCACCTTAGCTCGTCATTTTTTTGTTTGCTCTGCCGGTCGAAAGGCGAGTGGGCCGTGACACATTGTGCAAAACCAAGTCTGTTTCATTGAATTTTTTTTTTAAACGTTCGATGACGGCACCACACCCTCTCAGAGACGGGCAGTATCTTCACCAGTATCCTGTTCCCGATGCACCACCACCAGCCCACGACGACGACGATAACCCCAGTCTGAGCCTGTTTGACGACAGCGACGAGGACGACGAGCTGGGCAGCAGCACCAACAAGTCGCCCAACTTCCCCAAGGAATTCAAGGTGCTGCGAAAGGACGCGCCGCTGCACGAGTTGAGCAAGGAGGAGAAGGCAGAGGAGGAGGACGTCGACGGTAGCGGCACCACGTTGCGCGATCTGCTGCAGCGACAGCAACAGCGGCTGCATCAACGGGACGATGATAACAGCGACGACGACGACGACGACGACGCGGGACAAGAAGAGCAAGGGCAAGGGCACGACGACGTGATGGACGATGGCAGCAGCAGCAGCAGCATCGGGCGAAAGATCCAGAGGGCAAAGGACAGGGACGAGGACGACAAGCGGTTGCTTTTGGTGGAGCAAGTACAAGAGATCCTTGCTGAGCAACAGAGGCCTCTTCAGCCAGCCAGTCGGTAACTCACACCCAGTACGCAGTCCGGAGTGGTTATTGACCCCCTTTATCAATAAGGGCTGAGGTCGATCAACTGGCACGAGAGCTGATGCGTATCGCCCTTCAAGACGAGCAAGACGACGAGGTCGCGTTGGGTTCCGCAGCGACGAAACACGAGGAGAAGGACGCCAGCCGGCAGGTCGAGCGGCACGTGCATTCGTTTATCCAGGAGCTAGATTCCCAGATGGCTAACTAAGTGATGTGCCTTTTACCACAGAAGACAGAGCTTTTTATTTATTGAAAAAAATTTGTCTACTTGGCGGGGTGGGGCGCGATGCCCCATTTTGCGGGATCAAACTGCTCGAGGCTGGTGAGAACCTCCGCGGCGAGGGCTGTGTCGCTGGGGTTGACGCGTGGATCTGGAAGGGACAAGTTATGTCATAAATAGCCTAGCTTCTGTTAAGAAAGAGCGCGCACCAGGGATCATAATCACGGGCATCTTTGCATTGTGCGCAGCCACGACCCCGTTGGGCGCATCCTCAAACACGAGCACGTTGTGACTGGACGCAGGGGCCGGCGTGAGGCGCGATGCGGCCACGAGGAAGATGTCGGGACACGGTTTTCCCTGTTTGACCTCTGGGTCATCTGAAGCAAAAAAGTGAGCTTGATTTCGTGCGTGCTTTTTATCTTTTTTCTAAGGGTGCTACCTCCGACCACAATCACGTCAAAGAGCTTGAAAAACTCCTGGAATAAAATTTACATAAATATTTCTGTGTGACCTGAAAATTTGAATCACCTTGTGCTTTGTCGTGACCTTTAGATCAAACGAGTCCCGGTTTGAGCTCGTCGCGACGGCGATGAGGACACCAGACGCCTTGAGGTGTCGCACCAGCCTCTCTGCACCAGGCATGAGGTCGCACGTGGGGAAGAGCTTTGCCAGCCCCTCCTCGCGCTCTGTCCGAAAGGCCTCGGGCGTCATGGGGATCCCCGTCTCGTCCACAAAGATCTGGCACGACTCGGACGCCTTCTTGCCCATCCTAACACAATCGTTTTATTTGTTGGTTGGTCGGTTGGGGTGACCCAAACTGAACGTACATCTTGGCCTTGAGGCTAAAGTCAAAGGTGAGGCCATAGCGGGCGAGGATGCGCTCGGTCACGATCGTGTAGAACTTTTCCGTGTCTGCCACAGTCGATGGTCATTGTGTGACAACGCGCGCGCGCGTGTGTGTGTGTGTTACCCAGCAGCAGGCCGTCCATGTCAAACAGGACGTGGGTGATCGTCGTCGCCGCCATGTGGGTGAATGGAATACGTACACCAGTTTACGTATCACATTTGCACACACACACACACACACTCACGCACGCGCGAAAACAACACGCCAAAGGATGCCCATGAACCCGCAGTACCAGGCCCTGCTGGGCAAGAAGCTCGTCGCCGATAACGTTGCGCCCGGTCCCAAGGTATTGTCTTTCTTTGTTGTGCGTTATTAATGAGGCACTACGTCATCCAAACACGGCAGGAGTTCCGCGCGAGCGACCTGCCCGCTGGCACACGCGTGCTGCCGCCCAACAGCATGATGACGATGGACTTCCGCCCTGACCGCCTCAACGTGCACCTCGATGGCACCGACACGGTCGTCAAGGTCATCATGGGTTAGGAATGATGACGTTCTTATTGTACAACGAGGGGATTGTTCATTAAAACACAAGCGGCATCTCGTCTGCGCCGCTGTCGGGGCAGTCACGCACGCCGTCTAGGACGCGATTGCTAGAAAGAAAATAAACTTTAAAATTCTCAATCCCTTTCAAAAAATTATTTTTACCTTGGCATGAGGATGCCGTCGCAATAGTACTGTGAGTTGGGGCACGCCGACGTGCCTGGCTCGTCCGACTGGTCGTTACTGATAGAGGAAACATTATTATTTTTTTTTAAAGACTATTTTTATTACCAATCGCAAAAGTCGTCATTGAGAGCGGAAAAGGGGATGCGCTGGCTGCCATCGCGGCACTGAAAGTAGTTGTTGTCCACGCGAGCATAGTATCGCATGTCGCCCGGGGCAACACCGTGGACATAGTCGACAAAGGAGAGACGCAGCGGCCACGATCCCGCGGCAGCATAACTGGCCACTTGCAACGACGATTTCTTGGGCTGCGGTTTGGTCGTCGCTGCCTCGGCCTCCGTCTTCAGCGACAGCGACCTCTGGCCCGAAAAGTAGAGGGCGCTCGAGGCTGTCTTGAGCGTGATCGTCGACCCTACCAGCTCGACCTTGGTACAGGCAAAAACATCAGTAATATTTTTTAGAAATAAAAGAACTACCTTTTTGTCCTTTTTAACGCGGAAAAACTCTCCCATCGACGAGGCCGCGACCAGTGCCGTGTCCATCCGCCGTGCAGTCGAGGCCGTGTGCTTGAGCTGGGGATGCTGGACCGCAGCAGCGTGGATGAAGGCCTGGTCGACGGGCCAAACAACGGCCTGTTCTGCCTCGTCGCCGCTTCGTATTGACGCAAAGCCGATCGACGTATCGAGCGGCTTCACTGCCAGTGCGAGCCTGCTGAGCCAGCGTCCGTCAAGGTCGTCGGGTCGCAGGTACCACAAGAGATGCAGCGCGTCAGAGCTCAGCCCGGGCAGCAGGCCCAGTGCGTCCTTTCCAATGGCGAACGTGCCTGCGTCCTCCTGCCACAGATGCTCCTTCAGGGCCGTGAGCATCTTGCCCGCGAGAGGGTTCAGCTCAGGGTCGAGGAGCAGGATCGAAGCGAACCGCAGCGCCGCCAGTGCCTGGACGTGTGCGAGAGTGTAAACAACGGGGTACTTTGGCGCACCGTCTGTTCTCCCCGCAATCATCGCGTCCTTCCAGTACGTTGCTGTGTTAAAAGTAAGAGGAGCATTGCTAGATGGAGGATAGTCACCCTTGACCGCAAAGCCCTTGGCCTTGGACGACGCAGGGCTGTCAAAGTAGAGATTGGAAGCGTCCAGATGCCTGCGAATGAACCCGACGGCGCTGAGCACATGGCGATCGATGGCCGTCTTGAGGGTCCAGTCGGGCGAGAGCTGAAAGTAGCGGAAGGCGGCGATGATGAACAGCGGCGTCGAGTCGATGCTGTTGTACTTGGACGAGAGCGAGTTGCTTCCCTCGACGCCAGGGTAGTCGTGCGCAATCTATTTTATATTGTTCAGTGAAATAAATAAACAAATAAAAAGGGTTACAGCGCACCTTGCCCGGCTCCTCGCCCGTGAGCGGATTGAACGCCGTGCCCTGTGTCTCCACGCAAAAGAGCAGTGCTCGCTGCAGATCGTCAGACGAGTCGCGTATGAGGGCCGCCATGAGGAGATCGCGTGCAATGACCCTGGGCTGCCGTGGTATCCCTGCCACGTACACATCCATGGCCGACTCGAGCACGACCACCTCCCCTGGCTCCCCCGGTGTCCGCCTGCCGCCACCGTGAACGGCATGGGCCTGCTTGCCAAAGACGCGAATGTACTCTTTGCGTAGCTTGCGCAGGCCAAACTCGCCGCGGCCCAGCAGATCGGACTGCTGGAACACGGGCTCCTTCTCTTCGTGGTGCGTGCTCTGCATCTGCGTCCACACAAGCACAAACGGGACGAGCGCAAAGAAGGCCAGGGCAGCAACCATCTACGATTGATACAATAAGAACTATTTGCTATTAAAATACTATTTTACCCATTTAGGGAAGGCGACTGCGCCGCGTGGTGCCGGCGGACGTGGCGTACTCGTGCCCCCCGTGCGCCCCGACCCCATCGCGCCCCCAGATCGCCCGCCGCCGCCACGACCAGATCGAGACGTGACTGGGATCGGCAACATTTGCTCAGGAGGACGCACTTACATAAATGTGGTTGTTTCATAACCGCGACCGAAACGAGCGGGTTTTTTGGGGGCTCGCTCTTGTTTCCCCTCCCTTTCTCGAAGGCACAACAGGGGAGGGGGAGGAGAGAGCGAGAGACAGTGGGACATGAGAGGGTGCTTGTGTGGACGGCCTTTTTTTTTATGTTGCTCTGTGCGGGCGGGACAGAGTGATTTCAGTGTTGGATGTGACGTTCTTTTTCGCTCCCTCTCTGGCTTCCTCTGCTCCCAGTTTCCCTCCTCGGACTGGTGTTTTGTCTTTTTTAGGTGTGTGTGTGTGTTTTCGTCGTGCCTGTCGTTGTGTTTTGGTGGCGCGCGCCGGCGGGAGAAAAAGATTGTCAGCACACGACGACCGACCCCTTGTTTAGCTGGTCATTGTTCTAATCCCCTTTTTTCTCGGCCGCCAGTTTTTTTCTTTCGTTCGAGCCAGCCAAAAAACCAGCCAGCCAGCCAGCCAGCCAGCAGCCATGGCAGGACCACGAGGTGACGCTGTGGGGAAATTAGGTGGTGTGGCTAACGTGAGGGCGAGAACAGGTGGACACGCGGATGAGGACACAGACAGCGACAACGATCCCATGGATCAGGACGAGCACGACCTGGAGGACGACGGATCCTCGGACGGTAACGGAGCCAGCCAACCAGCAGACTGTTTTTCTAAAACAACACTGGTAGAAATGGACGCAGACGAGAGCGAAGCACGACGACGTGAGGCACTCGAGCACATGGCACGGATCGAGAAGGAGTTTGCCGAGCTCAAGGACAGGCTGTACCAGGAGAAGATGCTCGGGCTGACCAAGGAGATTGAGCAAGTCAACGATGGTGCGTTTTTGTGGTTTGGTTGGTTGGTCCCCCCTCCCCTAAGCCAAATGAAATGCAGAGTCACACAGCGACTATGTCGAGCAGATCAACCAGCTCGACAAGAAAAAGACGGAAAAGATGCGGGTGGCTGAGCTGTGGCGGGTATATCAGCACGAGGTGATTGATAGCATCTTCAAGGCCGAGTCGGAGAATGCCGAGAACGACTACATGGTACACACACACAAAAAGAACCCATCTTGCTGGTCGTTAATCAGGGCGACAGACGGAGAGGCAAGCGATCCGCGATACCATGATCACGACGCTGGCCGACAAGCTCAAGCGTCTGGAAGAGGAGAAGAATAACATGGATATCAGCTCAAGTAGTGTTGGTCTTCTGTTTTAATCACCTGACACGATTGCTTGTCCAGATCGCCAAGACGCCAACCACGAGGCGGCCCGCGCCCCCACCACGCGAAAGCAACGTCGCCAGCAGGACCCCAAAATCAACAAGAAGCGGATCAACAGTGGGCCTGCACTCATCCCCGCGCTCAAAGAGTCTGAGATTAACGACGACCTCTTTGCCATTCGCAAGGTAACGTGCTCTTGTTCCGCTTGTCCAAACCACCCACCCACCCACCCACCCATACAGAGCATACCACAGCCCACACGGCGTGCGGCGGCCCAAAAGAGCAGTGTCCTGGCCCACAACTCATGATTTCGTTAAACATTAAAAATGGGGGTTATTTCGTGTTTTTCTTTCCCGTCTTCTTTTTCAGTTTACCCCTCTTTCTCTCTTCCTCTGTTTGTGAATACGTCTGCTTTCCTCCTCTTTTATCCTCTCTCGTTTGTGTTGTTCTATGTGGCGCTGATTCGTTTTCCTTCCCAAAAAGACGAGAGCAAATTAATCTTTCCACTGCAGCAGCTACTGCTCTTCGCATCGTCGACGCCCAGAACTGTAGCCAGCCGTCGTCACTGTTGTGAGTTTGTTAGCTCTGACAGAACGTCAAAAATGTCGTCAAACGAGGATGACTGGTTGGCCGACGACGCACTGGACGGCCCCACGTCCACCTCGGGCCTGTCTGCCACTGCTGGTGTGGGCACACGCCACCGTGAAGAGCCCGAGGAGGAGGAGGAGGAGGAGGAGGGCGAGCTCGTGGCGGACGAGTGGGGACAGCACGACCACGACGCGGTCATGGCGGAGATTGACGACCAACTTGCAGGCGGTGCTGGTGGTGATGACAGCCACAGAAAGGTACGTGTGCTTTCTATTGTCGAGGGTTGAAGCCCCGCTGCTGCCGCTGAATAGACGGGCATTGCGGCGGCCGTGGCAGCTGCAGCAGCCCAAGCGACATCATCCTCTTCACGTACGTGTTCATTGTTGACGTGGCTGGTTATGCCTTGCTGACCAGCACACAAACATGCACAACAAACAAGCAGAGAACGACCCCTTTGAGATAGTGGACCACACGTCTGCGTCGCCGTGGGAGAGCTTTATCACGTCGATCGAGGATCTGCTGCACATTTGGGATCTGCATGCTGTGGACGGTGCTGGCGATGACAAGAGCAGCAGGAGGCGAAAGGGTGCCGGTGCCGGTGCCGGTGCCGGTGCAGGTGGCAAGCCTGGCCACACGTTTGAGCTGCTGTCGTTTGGGGGCGCCTCGTACACGTTGACGTACTTTTTCAACCGCACCCGCGAGCCCAAGGGCCACGAGCAGCCGTACGGGCACCTGGACGACATCCCCGACGGTCTGCAGCGGCTCGTGGGCAGCCGCTCGTCCGACTTTGCGGCCGACGGGACGTACGTGCACCTGCAGCGCTGGTTTGGGCTGAGCGACTTTCTGATGCTGGCGCCCACGTCCGAGGCCACGGTCGACCCGTCGCAGGCCAAGCTGCTGCTCAGCTCGCTCAGCATCGCGCTCAGCAACACGGGCTGCAACGTCCCGGCCTTTGTGGGCGTCAACGAGCCCTGGAGGCAGCAGTTTGTGGGCTATGCACTCGTCGATGGCGTCCAGGTCCGGTTTGACACGACCATGCTCAACTTTATCCCGCGCAGCCACGCCCACCTTGCTGGTCTGGCGGATCTCTTTGGTGCGTAAACCACAAAGTTCTTAAATCTAATTTGAAAGGTATTTTGTTTCAAGCTTCAAAGCTGAATTATGCCACGACACTCGCGCGCCCAGCCCTGCAGATCCGCTGCGCTGTCAGGCTCAGCTTTAGCATCACCAACTGGTACCACGAGGACTGGCGGGCGACCATGTACCAGCCGCCGGCGAGCCCCGACGAGTACCTTGACTGGGGGCCCAAGACGGACCCGCTCGAGTCGCTCCAGCTGGGCGCGCTCTGGCCAGACTTTACAGAGGACCAGCTCAACGAGAACTCGTCGTTCACGGACTTGGATGCGTACGATGCGCCAGCGTGGCTGGTGTCGTACGTAGCCATACTGTTATGTGATGCTTTTTATTTATTTTATCTTTATTTTTCCAGGAGGGCGTTGAGGCCACGAGTTTCGCACCCAATGTCCAACGGCCAGGACCTGATCGTGACCGTCATCGCCACGGCACTCGAAGCGACCATCGACACCATGCCCAGCTCGCCCGTCGCTGGCACGTTTGAGGACGCGATGCTCTCGACCAGCCTGCCCAACAACAACACGCACTATAACGACGACGAGGACGAGGACGGCAATGTAGCGAAATTATTTAACAAGAATCATTTTATTTGACTAGTTACATTAGGATGACGACGGTAAAGAGGACATCCAATGGGAGGGGCTTGGCCAGGGAGGGCTCATGCCTGGCGAACGCGACGAGTTTGCTGGCTTCCCTCCAGGCCGATCTGCGAGCAACAGTATCAGCGTCAAAGGGTACTTTTTGTCGTTTGTTCCTCTGTCCTCAATGTAATCCAAATAGCAACACACGACTGCTGGGGACGATCGGATCGACGCTGGTGAGCGCGCTTGGGCGCACGACCGTGGAGTCGCTGCCGACCTCGGACGAGCTGAACGACATTGTTGTGAGGCTGTTCCGTGTGGCCAAAGCGAGCCCCCTGCGCGACTACTATGACGACGTGTCGCTGCGCATCACCAGGGCGTGCCCCAAGGGCTCGCTGACGTGGTTCATGGCGCAGATCGTGACGCAGAACCTGAGCGACCCGTCCCTCCAAAGGCTGGCCCTCGTCTGGAACAAGGTGGTGGGCGAGGTGCGCCATTCGTGGGAGCGTGGCGCATCGCTGCCGGGCATTATCACAGAGGCACCCGACACACGTGCCTGTCTGCTGCACCAAAAGCTGCAGCTGCTCAACTACTGCATCAAGCGGAAGAGTACTCCCTTATCAACAGTGCTATTTTAATCCATTAGAAATAGGAAAAGCAATGCAGTTTGACAGCCGAGGCGGCTCAAAGCGATCCAGCAAAAAGACCAAGGAGGATAAGGAGGAGGACGACATCTTCCACGACGCCGTTGGCGGGGACAACGACAACGACAATGACAATGACGAGGAGGATGGCAGCAACAGCAACGACAACCAGGACGACCGTGACGACGGGCTGCACCGCAGGTCGTCCAAGGAGACGTCCAATGACCTGTTCAAGACGGGGGCTTTGGGGGCGTCGACGGCCGCCAGCCAGCTCAGCCGCGAGGGCGCAAGCCATCCACTGGCGGGCGTGTACCTCAAGAACCACCCGGACGAGCTCGTGTTTGTCCCGCTGACGCAGGAGCTGGGCTTCATGACCGAGGACATGTTGGAGGCGCAGCAGCAGCAGCTGGAGGAGATGGGCACGTCGGCCGAAGGGGCGCTGGCGCGTGCCAAGCTGCAGACGGCCTCGTTGCTCTCGGATATGGAGGCGTTCAAGGCCGCCAACCCGGACGCGCACCTGGAGGACTTTGTCAAGTGGCACTCGCCCAACGACTGGATCGTGCGCGACGAGAACGGCGCCAAGGCCGGCTTCCTGAGCGCGCGCATGACCGACCCCGACAACCTGTGGCAGACGACGTGGACCAGTGCGCAGCCCGTGGCCGCCGCCAAGCAGAAGCAGCTGTTCAACTACGAGGCCGAGGCGATGAAGGTGCTGCACTACATTGAGAACGTGAGCGTGGCGGACCTGCTGCAGCAGATCATGCCCACGATGTACCTCATGGCCGTCGAGACGTTTATGGTCCAGCGGAACCTCTTTAGCGAGTGCCCGCCGTTGCAATCGCAGCTGGTTTCCCTCCAGGCCAGGTATAAATAAGTAGAAAGCTTGAGCAGTCGCTAATACTCGGTGTCAGGATCAAGAGGATTGACTGGAACGACGTGGTCATGTACGTCAACGAGCTGGCCCAGATCAACCAGGCGCTTCGTCGGCTGGAGCTGATGGCGAGCACGGCCATCTCGCTGTTCCACAAGATTGGGCTGGACCATCCGGAACTGGTGGCACGGCTCCTGCTTGGTCGTGAGTGCGAGCTCGTGACCGAGGTCGAGCGCGAGGCCGTCAACAGCTACTTTGTCGACCGAGGTAGGCTATATAACACTCCATACTTGGTAAAATAAATGGCGTGCTTTTAGGTGGGGATCAAGTGTTTAGCGACCCACCGCTGCGCGAGTACGTCCTCAGGGCCATCTCGCCCCAACCCACGCCTGGGTCGCGTGTGCTGCCCCACCGGCTATACGCGCGCATCAGCGAGCAAGAGTTCCGTCTGGCAGAGGCCTACTCGCACGACACGCTCTTCTTTTAAAAAAAAAAAAAAAAAATTTCTCTAGTTGTCTTCTTTTTATG
>Ga0302233_10002171_pt1 | contig 12582 bp, 17 predicted proteins | sample II_Palsa_N3_1_FD_193516 | JGI IMG/M metagenome (GOLD analysis project Ga0302233, IMG submission 193516) | Peat permafrost microbial communities from Stordalen Mire near Abisko, Sweden - II_Palsa_N3_1 | ecosystem: Environmental > Terrestrial > Soil > Palsa > Peat permafrost | place: Sweden...
CCTAACTGGATGAAAAATTGTCCAAATAAGAGATCAGCAAGAGCACTGGCCGTCGTCTAATTTTTGAGCGTCGTTTTTTGACTTGAGATCTACATTGCTTGGACCGGGCGGGGAGGCCTTTGCTCCGGTCTGTGGTGCTGTTAGCGGGATCCTGTTTGCTGTTGGAGCCGAGCAAGCATTCAGGTTAGCATCATCACACACACACACACACACACAAAAAAGCAGCGCACGCACCGACTTCATTAAACAAGAGTTCCACATTGGTGCCCGCTTTTGCCGATGTTTCCATGTAGAACGCATTGGGCAGGCCGGCAGCGTACCTGGCCCCCTCCTCCTCCTGCACCTTTCGCGCGTCCTCGAGGTCGCTCTTGTTTCCGACGATCGCAATCAGCCCGTTGTGCAGGCCGTTTGTCTGCAGCTCGTCGATCCAGGCGTCGAGAGCTTTGAACGACTCCTAATGAAAACCATGGGTCACATTTGAGTACCAAGAACGTACCCGCTCGGTTATGGAGAAGACGAGGACGATGGCAGCGGCGCCGCGGTAGTACATTGGCGCGAGTCCTCGATACTGATCAATGAACGAAACCACCAGTAAAGCAGACAGCGAAAGGCGAGCAACACAATACCTTTTCCTGGCCTGCCGTGTCCCAGATGCTCATCTTGAGGACATCGCCCTTTGATGTGACGACCTTGGTGGACATGAACGAGGCCCTGGACGTGGAAAAAACACAACAAACCATGCCGGTCACCAAAAAACAAACAAACAGCAAAGGACAGGCTTACCCCACAGTGGCCCGCGAGTGGATCTCAAACTCGCGCGTGATGAACCGCAGCACGACGCACGTCTTGCCCACGCCCATCGCCTGCGTCATGAGATGGGTGGTGAGTGGTCATGATGGTGTCACATTCCCCTCTGGCTTTGCACCGACCCACTCCTCACTCCCCTCTAGTGTTTGCACCGACGTACCCCGAGAAGGCACACTTTGACATCGCGCGGCGTCTGGTTGGCGGCGTTCTTGCTGGAGGACATTTTGTGAAAACGTTGCGTTCCTTTTCACGTCAGGGGCTGGCACAAAAAAACACAACACAAATCATCAAAATTTCTGCAGCGTCTTCTTGATGATGTCGAGGCACTCGTACATTTGCGCCTCCGTGAGCACCAGCGGCGGCGCGAACCGGATCGTCTCGTTGTGGGTGGGCTTGGCCAGGAGGCCGTTGTCGCGCAGGGCCATGCAGACGTCCCACGCCGTCGTCTTGCTGTTGCGGGGCTGGATCACGATCGCGTCCAGCAGACCACGGCCGCGCACGAGCTTGAGCATGTCGTGCTTGAACGCAGCCAGCTCAGATCGCAGGATCTTGCCCAGCTTGTCGGCGTTCTCGGGCAGCTTTTCGTCGACAAGGACTGTTTTATTTTTGTTTTTACGACTCGGTACAGGGCATCGAACAAACAATACCATCGAGAGCGGCCATTGCAACGCGGCAGCCAAGGGGGTTGCCGCCAAAGGTCGATCCGTGCTGGCCAGGCTTGAGTGTGAGCATGATCTCGTCACTCGTGAGCACGGCCGAGACGGGGTAGACGCCGCCAGACAGCGCCTTGCCCAGGATCGTGATGTCGGGCTTGACGTTGTCGTGTTGGCACGCGAGCTAAGCACGTGCGAAAACGAAAACGAAATTTTTTTTATTTAATATTTTATTCAAATTCATTTTTTTTTAAAAAAAAGGACGTACGAGCTTGCCGGTTCGTCCCAGGCCCGTCTGGACCTCGTCGGCAATGAGGAGGGCCTTGTGCTTGCGGCAGAGATCCTGCGCCTTTTTCATGTAACCTGCGTCGGGGACGATCACGCCGGCCTCGCCCTGGATCGGCTCGACCATGAACGCACACACGGTCGGGTCCTTGAGGGCAGCCTCGAGCTGTGCAGTGTCGTTGTAGTCGATGAGGAGGAAGTTTGGCACGAGCGGGCCAAAGTTTGAGTAGCTGGACGGGTCGGTGGAGGCCGAAATGGCTGCGATCGTGCGTCCCCAAAAGTTGCCGCGCGCAAAGATGACCTTGGCCTGGTTGTGCGGGATGCCCTTGACCTCGTAGCCCCACTTGCGCGCCAGCTTGACGGCCGTCTCGCCACCCTCCACGCCCGTGTTCATGGGCAGGACGCGGTCATAGTCAAACAGTGTGCATATCTGCCGCTCAAACTCGCCCAGGATGTTGTTGTGGAAGGCCCTCGACGTGAGCGTGAGCGTCTGCGCCTGCTCCATCAGTGCGGCCACGATCTTGGGGTGGCAGTGGCCCTGGTTGACGGCCGAGTACGCGCTCAGAAAGTCGTAGTAGCGTTTGCCGTTGACGTCCCACACGAACGCGCCCTCGCCCTTGGCCAGCACCACCGGCAGCGGGTGGTAGTTGAACGCACCGTACTTGCTTTCCAGGTCGTAGTAGTAGTCGTCCGAGCCCACCTCGGGCGTGGCCGCCGACGCCGCCGCGGTGGACAACGGCCTCCTTGACTGGGTCGGCATCATCACCGCTGACGACGACGACATCGCCTTGACCGCCGACGGCTGGCGGGTAAACAGGGCGCCAGCCACGCTGGCCGAGGAGGAGGCCCTCGAGGACAGGATCGAGCGCAGCATCTGTCGCGGCCGGCAACACAAGCACGGTTAAAACAGGAGCCGGGAGAAAAGTGACGTAGCCAGCGTGAGAACGAATGGGTGCCGCACGTTTGAGAAAGATGCCCGCTGCGTGGTCGCTGCTCGTGGCCTCATTGGCTGCGGTGGTGGCGTGTGTTGCCGCCGCCGCCCAGAGCGACTATGCCTTTGTGGTCATGTCGGACATCCACATTGGCGAGGGCATGCCGGCCTACGACGGCTCCGAGCTGTACTCCAACGTCCACGCCAAGGAGGCCATCCGCAAGATCAACGAGCTTACCCCTGAGGAGAACATTCGCCTCGTGCTCATCACGGGGGACCTCACCGACAGCGCCGAGGAGAGGGAGTACGCCGTGTGCCGCGAGGTGCTGGACCTGCTGGACGTGCCGTACAGCCCCGCCATCGGCAACCATGATGTGTGTATCGAGCACTCGAAAGAGTCCTGTCTTACCCCGCATTTTTTTTTTTCTCCACCAGATCAAGTTTTACACCGACTACAACTCGAGCGACGTCGCAGAGGGCGACCAGACGTTCCAGCGCACCTTTGGCGACCTGCTGCAGGGCGAGATGGGCCCCGGCATCCAGATCGCGTACAAGGCGCCCGAGACGTGGAACTCGCAGCGCAACATCACGAGCCTGTTCCAGAACTGGGTCGTGCAGATTGACGGCCCCAGCGGCCTCAACCTCGTCGTGCTCGACTGGAACACGCGCCTGGCGCCATTCCGCCCCGACTATGTCGACCGTGGCGTGGGCCCCTGGGCCGACCTGCACGACTTCCCCGGCGGCACGATCAACTGGCTCGAGGAGACCCTGCCGCGCCTGTACACCAACAATGCGTCGCAGGTCGCCTTTTTCCAGCACCACCCGTACCGCCTGCAGTTCTACGCACCCGACCGCATCTACGGCTTTGACCGCAACGAGAAGGCGCGCATCCAGCAGGTCCTGCGGGACTCGATGCCCCTCGAAAAGTACAAGGGCGTGTTTGCGGGCCACCTCCACCGCTTCTACGAGGGCCTCGCGTTTGACGAGGAGGGCTTTGAGAACTTTGGCCAGTGGGAGACCGACACCTGCAAGGGCCACCTCATGGACAGGATCCCCAAGAACCAGTACGGCGCCTTCACCCTCGTGCGCGTCCAGAACAACCTCATCGTCTCGATCGAGCAGTTCAGCGGTCCCTATTATCCGGAAGAGCCCACCTCGTCTTCCCAATAGCAAGTGAGTCAATCAGAAGTGCCAATAAAGAGGAAATTGTATTTGTTTTCATCCGAGCAAAAAAAAAAGAAAAAAGATGTTAGCCAGGTCCTACACGAGGAATGTCGTTGTGCTCGGACAGCCTGTCGAGGTAGGCGTTGTACTCTTCGACCTTTTGCTTGTGCGATTTGGATGCAGACTTTTCCACACGTTCGTCTTGCTGCACGGCCAGTTAGCAAACAAACAAAAGCACCCGAAAAAACGTACGCGTTGCTTCATCCGCTGCTCAAACGCAATCTCTGCCGGCGTCTTGGCCTTGATCGGGGCTGGCGACGACGCACTGCCAGACGAGACGGCCTCTTGCACCTTGCTCGCCCTGCATTATTTGCCCACGGGGGCTCAGAATCAAAACGAATGCTTTCGAAAAACACACGAGAGCGAAGACAACGACGACGACGACGACGACGACGACGACGTGCTGCCGCCGCTCTTCTTGGCCGCAGGCGATGGCGACGCGCCCTTCAGCTTGAGCCCTCCCCTGATCACAGTGTTGTAGACCTGCTTGTCGCCCATAACAACTACGAATTGCAAAGAGAGGTTAAAAGAGCCATCCGACATGATTTTACAAAGTGCAGGACCCATGACAAAACGTCTGTCGCTCAAAGTCGACGAGGCCGAGGCCGAGATCAAGGAGCTGCGGGCCCAGCTGGACGAGATGGTGCTGCGCATGAACGACAAGAATAGTGGGGACGATCGGCGGAGACTATGGCAGGATCGGGCGGAAAAGACTCGGGCCAAGCTTATCTCCAAGCGTATCTTGCTCTTTTTTTTTCTTTTTTTTGGGTTCTCATCATGGTACAGAGAACGAGCTGAGGACGCTGCACAAGGAGAACCAAAAGGTCGCGTGGATCGCGCTGTTTGTGCTCATCATCGTGTATGCCGCCTTGCTGGCGTTTGATCTGGCGCCGCCGCCGTCCAAGCTGTTTGTTTGGCCCGAACCAAAGACCCAAGAGGAGCTCCAGCAGGCTGCAATCATGAACAACCAGGCTCCGGCCAACTACTACCAGGCCGCAGGGGGCCAAGAGGACTTTGTACAATGACAATTAAAATAAAAAAATATTGTCGTCACTCCAACTATTTTTCTCAAGAAACAGAAAACAAGAGGAAGAAAAAAATATTAGAAACTCGTTAGCTCCTACCAAGGGAAAAAAAGAAAATGATTAAAAATTTTGTGCCGCGGTCGTGAATTGTGTGTCTTCAGTCAATTAGGGTCTGCAAACGTATGGCAGTTAGCTCCCTCTTTCGCAGCATTTTCTCGTCATACCGGTCCTCGCACCACTCGTTCTCCTTGCGCACCATCTCCTCCTCCTCGGGTGTAAAGTCGTTCTTGATGTTGAAGGTCTTCCGGATCTCCTCGGGGGTTTTGCCTTTCGGGCGACGGGAAAGAGTGAATATTGCGACCACGACCTGTGAAAAGTGAAAAGAATACCCTTGATCATGTTGGCAACCGTCTTGCATGTAAGGTCAAGGAGTGGCTTGATGTCGAGGTAGTTTGCGGCCTACAACAAAAAAAAAAAAAGCAGCATCATTTGTCAGCACAGACGCACCAGTTTGCACAGTCTTACAAGGATCAGCTCAAAGAGAGTGCCCTGGTCGACCTTGCAGAACTCGAGGTCCCAGTCGGGGATGTCGTCTGTCCGTCGCTCCTTGTTCTCATCCTCGGTGGGCGGGGGGTCCTTGCTATTGAATGATGTTTTTTTTTTTTTCAGTGGGTGGGGGGTGAGCGCCACCTTGGGGACGTTACCGATGGAAAGTGCACCACTCAATGACCTTTTGCAGGATGGGGCCTGTCACGTTGGGCACGGGGATGGGGATTTCCGACTCGCCCACGTCTGCAAGTCAACTGTGTGAGCACGTTTTGCATGTTCAACGTGCGCATTACCTTCGAGCATGTTTTTGAGCAGCACCGACTTCTCGGCAATGTCCTTCTCCACGCGGAACTCTTGGTCGTCCGAACTTGTGAGGCGAATGGTGGCCATGGTGTTCTCCTAAAGAAGCGGAGCAAACGTGAGCGAGTGCAAGTGTTCAGCGCGCCGTTTCAGTGTTTTTTTTCTCGACCGGGACAGCAACATCAAAAATAACAAGGCAAAACGCCACGGAACACACAAACAGGTGCTCCCACGCGGCAGGCAGGCAGGCAGGCAGGTCTGCCGGCGTACAACGCGTGACGAGGAACAAACGGACGGACAATAGGGGGACACCACCACGCAAGCACAAGTTGCCTGCATCCACGTGGCCCGGTTGGAAATCCCTCTTATGCGATCCTGACGTCATCGAATAAAACCAAGCGACACACGGAAGCCTTTTTAAAAGCAATACACCCACCACACACACACACAAAAGAAATTCTACAATCACTCTTGTTGGGCGATCGCGGCCGAGGACGACGCCGAGTTCTGCTTGAGCCGCTGGAGACGCTCCTTGAGGGCAGCGACGTCGGCCGCCGTGGCTTTCGGCTTGGCGGGGGACGAAACGACCGAAGGCTCAATGTCTGTGAGAGGTGCTCGCGAGGCAGCCGCAGCCGCGGGGATCGAGCTGGCAGACGGGGTGGTGGCAGCTACAGCAGCAGACGACGACGACGACGACGACGAGGAAGATGTGGAGGAGGACGCCGCGACATCGTTGGCACTGCTCAGCATCCCGCGCAGACGGGCCAGCCGCTCCATGTAGCTGTCTGTGAGATCGTCGCCGCTCTTGGTTGCTGTCGTCGACACGGGCAGCCTAGATACAGGCGCAGAGTAGGTACCAGGCAGGGAGGAGGACGGCGGTTGTTGCACCTGTTGCGGTTGTTGTTGGACGGGCTCGGCGGGAGTAGCGGGCAGAGTGCCGTTCTTTTGGGCCGACTCGATCATGAGCTTGAGGTACGACTTGACGTAGCTTTTGTCGGGGTCGGGGATCTTGCCGAGGCAGCTGTACACGTTTGTGCCGAGGGTGTTGACAAGCTCGTTCAGCATGAGTTTGATCGTGCGCAGCGGCTGCTCCCCAAGGGGCGTGTTGTTGGACACGCGGCGCTTCCATTCCGGTGGAGGCGCGGCAACAAAGAAGTCTGCGACAAAAACAATTGAAAAGAACTATTATGTGTCATTCCAGTCTTTTACCATGAATGTCCTGCAAGAGGTCGTCCTGGAAAAGCTTGCCCTGCTTGATGCTGTCGCCGATGATCTTTGAGACCTTCCAAAGGCACTTCATCACGAGGTCGGTAAACTTGACGCGCGGAGAAGACGCAGCTTCTTCGGCAGAGACGTCGACGAGCTCGGCCGATGACTGCTGGAGCAGGACCAAGAGCACGTTGAAGCTGTCGTTGCGGTTGGTGTTGTCCAGAATCTTCATGACGAGGTGGTTGAGCGTCTTGACAAGCTGCGCGCCCTCCTCGCTTGCTGACGTCGACTCGTCCAGCAGGCGCAGCAGCATCTCCTTCACGAGCGTCCGCAGCGCCTCGCGGTGCACAGCCATCGCAAACGCGGACACAGAGAACAGAGCATACAAAATCTTGGCCATCTGGTCGCACATCTTGATATTGGTCGATGTTGTGGGGACAGCGGCGGCCCAAGAGCGGATCTGGTCACAAACGAAAAAAACATTATTATTATTATTATTATTTATTTATTTATTTTAAAATATACCTGCTGCTCCAATATCGAAACAAGGGCATCGGCACTGCCAATAAGCAAGACTTGGTGTTTGTCGAGCAATGACTTGACCTCTTTGAGGCCGTCAAGACTAAATAAAAAAAAGGCTCAGAACTCTTTATTTATTTATTTATTCACCATTGCTGGGGATCGTTGCTCTTGATCTTGTCAAGGACAGCGTCAACGGTAACGTTGTTTGATTTGCTCGGCGAGGAATAGACTGATGGTGTGGGTGCAGGCACGTGGGCCTGGTGATGTGAAGGGAAATGTTGCTGCCTTCTCACGGGAGCGGCAGGCGTCTCTGCGACAAAGTTCTGCACACGGTATATTGAGCAAAAATGACAAGTCGTTCCTGTTATACGTACCGCTCCACCAGCACTGGTCACGGGCGGCGGAAGTGTCATGGGGATCGACATGGACGCAGGGACGTCTAGTTTATCGAGCTCGAGCTTGAACTGCCCTGGGGCTGACACGTGGCTGTACTGAATCGGGTTGCTTGCCGCGACTTCGGCGGGCTCACTCTTTGCAGCAGCAGCGGCGGCGGCAGGGATTGTCGTTACATGTGGAGCAGCAGCTGCAGCTGGCACTGTTGTGGGCGCTGCCACGACCGCTGGGACCGAGGCGGGCTGTTGTGCGGCATTGATCGTCACACGCTTGAGGCGCTCGTCGAGCATGGTCCGGTCCTTCTGGGGCAGCTCGCCAATCTGCTTGAAGATGGCGGTTCCAACAAAAGAGTATGCATTGGCGAGGACAGAGAGCGCCGCTGTGCGCACGCCGTTATCACGGTCTGAGATCTGCTTGCCGACGAGAGGGAAGACCTTGGCAGACTGGCACACCGAGATGCCGTGGCGCTGGATCAAGTGGGCCATCTCCTCGAGGCACTCGGAGCGAGTGCGCGAGTTCTTGGACTTGAGGCCCTCCATCAGGTAGTTGAAGAGCTTGGACGCGGGGTACACGGAGCAGATCTGCTTGAGGATCTCGCGCACACGGGCCCTGATGGCCTCCTTGTTGTCTCCGGTCTGCGGGCACGCGTCTTGGTTAGAGAAAAAAAAAAAATGAAAAGGTACGAAAGCCACCTTGATCATGAAAATGGGCATGAGAATAAAGGCCTCGTAGTCGCTCATGGACGAGTTGGCGCGCTCCATCGCCTTGATCAGATGCTCGAGAATGTCAAAGAGCTTGATCGTGACGGTCGTGTTGGTGTCGAAGAAGCGGATGGTCATGTACTTGAGGATAAGGTCGGCGTTGGCCAGGAAGCGCTGGAGCATGTCGTCCTGCGCGTTCACAAGGGTCTCGTCCAGGATCGCGAGCGCGGGCAAGTACTTTTTAAAGTCGGACGCAAAGAGCGCCTTCTTCAGGTCTGGATCGACGTTGCCCTCCATTTGTTCCTGTGCATAAATAAAGGAGGAGAAATCAGGAAAGGCAATCACAAAATCGTACCTGAAGCATCTCTGTAAATTCGGGGCGGAGCGTCTCAAACTGCCAACGGACACCACGGTCTTCCTTCTTCTGGCGTTGCTCTTTTGCCTTGAGATCCGACGTGAGGAGGATGGCTCCGGGTTCGCTGGCCTCTTTTTCCTTGGTCGCAACGGCTGCAACGGCGGACGTACCAGGCTTGGAGGCGACTTTACCCTTTGTGGGCGCGGCCGAGGCGTGTGCAGGGGCTTCTTCGACGACAGGGGTGGGGGCCTTCTTAGCTGCGGCGAGAGAAGAGGACGACGATGACGACGACGACGACGACGACGCGGTGACGGGCTTCTTCGCAGCAGGAGCAGCAACAGCAGTGGTAGCTGCCGGAGCAGTGGCAACAGGGGCTGCCACTTTCCTGGCCGCAGCAGGGGCCTTGACAGAGACGGTTGCTGCATCGTAAAATGCCTTGACCTTGTCTTGCTTGATCTTGTCGAGGTTCTCGGAAAAGGCGACAAAGGCACGCTCGCCGTTGAGCTTGCACAGCGTGCCCAGGGCTTCAGCGGCAGCCTCACGGACCTCGGCGTCCGAGTCGTCCATGCATTTTGTGAAAGCGTCCGCGAGGGCCTTGGTCTCGGCCTTCCCGGGTACAGTCTTGGTCTTCTTCAAGTAGCGCAGGGCACAGAGCGTCGTTTCCTTCTTTACGGCGGGGTTTTTGTGTGCCAGTGCCGCAAGCAAATCGGGGGTCGTTGTCGTCAGGGAAATCTGCACACCCAAGCTTTTAGAGACCTTACTCTGTCTGCTTTCACAAAGCCGTACCGAAATGAGGACGGCATCGACAGCCGCCTGGAGCGCGTCGACGACGTTCTTCTTCTTCTCCTTGAACTTTTCGAGCATCGGGTTCATCACCTTTTTTTTAAAATTCAATTCAAAATTTTGCATTAGTCTTAGCACAGAAAAAAAAAACAGCTTTCTTACGAGAGCATAGTAGGGCGCAAACTCTTCGCGCAGACCCTTGGCAATGTCCTCGACACAGATGGCGGCGTGGACGATGACGAGGACGTTGCTGTCGCCAAAGCACTTTTTCAGCATGCGGAGCACGTTTCCGTAGTCGCCCGGCAGCAGGCGCGGCTTGCCAATGACCGCGTGCAGGGCCTCGAGGGCCTCCTTGCGGTCGCTCCACTTTTTCGAGTCGAGCTGCTCCTCCAGGTTGCCCGGCACCTTGGACAAGACTTCGACAGGATCTTGGCTGGAAAAGGGGTCGAGATCGGCAACGCCCGCGGACGCATCGTCTTCACCAGCCGCATCGCCAGCCGCTTCGCCGTTTTCAGAGGGCGGCGGTGCGGTCGCCATGGCACGCTGCTGGGCACGTGTATAGCGTGCCTGCTTTGCCTTCTCGGCGGGCAACTGGGCAAACATCTCCTCGAGCTCCTTGAGCTGTAAGACAAACGAAAACAGAGTTTAGAGAAGGGGGAAAACCGTCGTTTACACTATTTTACCTGCACAGGCTTGAGTTCGTCCAGGAAGGGACGAATGGCCGCACCCGTCCAACGGTACAGCTCGACAGTGAGCCTGGACGCCTCACCACGGACGCCCTGGTCGGCGTGGCCAAAGATGGTGGGCAGTTTCTTGACGATCGGCTTGGCTGCGATGACTTGCGTGCCAAAGACCCTATTGAGCAGTGCAATTTAGACGGCAGCGAGGAGGGGTAAACGGTCGGTACTTGACTGCCTCGGCGACAAGATTGATGCTGGCAGCGACAACCTTGGGCTGCTTGGCGACAAAGCCCGTGCTCATGATCTCCTCGATGGCCACGTCGGGCTGCTCCAGCTCGAGGCAGAGCAAGAGGCCCTCGATGGCCTTGGTCTTTGTGGAGGCACGTGTCGACGACAGGCCCTTTTCGACGAGCGCAGGGACGATGGTGCTCCGCACTCTGGACAAGGCAGGTCAGTCAAAAGTACGTGTGTGTGTGTGTGTGTGTGTTGGGGGGGAGGGCGCAACGAACCTGCCAGCCACGTCCGCGTTCTGGAGAAACATGTTGACGGCCGACAAGCCCGAGTCCTGGGCGGCCGCGTTGGCATCGGTCGCGATCTTCTTCATCAGGTGCGCGTACTTGTCGTACTCCCTGTCGTCCGACGACGGCAGCGTGCGGAACAGCTTGGCCAGCTCGTCGTAGCCGCTCACGCGTGCCTTCCACGACTGTGTGTTGATTCGTGTCAATTACCCGTCGGAAAAAAAAAGGGAACACGCTCAAAGGGTACCTTGTGCTCGAGCCTGTCGCTCAGAGGCATCTTGGAGAAGTCCTCGTTCTCCCCTTGCTCGTTGGCGGCCATTTCACCTAGAACGCACACAGGTCACCGTGTCAGTTGGTTTTCAAAAAAGTGCGGCATCATCATTGTACGAGCCCAGCGAGCGCGCCAACAGTGTAGAAAAACTACCCGACTCGGGCACACATAGAGTCAACACACTGCGGACAGTAAGCCCGCACCCTTGGGGAGAGAGAGCGGGACTCGAGCGCGGCAAACGGTCGCGAAAAAAAAAACGGTCTAAAGCCATGCCCTTGTTCGAAAATATTCCAGAAAAAAAACTGCGTGCCTATTTTCGTCACGACTCGCACCGAAATGCCTGTACGAGAAAAAAAAAAAAACGACAAAGGGAGGGAGCGAGGGAGGGTTGGGCTGGGTTCAGTGCACCTATCTCTTTTCTCGCTTTTTTTTCGGTTTTTTGGAGGTGCAGGGTACCGCGCTGGAAAGAGAGAATGAACACACATGCACACACAATCCCTTCTTTGTTCTTTTTTTTTTTCCTTCTCCTCCCCGAGCCGATGCTCCATTGCTATAAATACGGTCCCGTCCCGTTCTCCAAACTAAGAAATGTCTTGTTGTCGCTGGCAGGCCTACCACTCGCAGTTCAACGAAGACAAGGAGGGCAACTTCAAGACCCTGGGCAACATGTTTTTGTTGCCCATCAAGACCAAGGTCCGCGGCCCCGCCCCCCAAGCAGAGGCTGGCAAGCCCGACATCATTGACGAGGTATCCAGAGCGACATTGCCACTGCTAGATCTGACCCTTTCCCTGGTGCCTTTTATTTTTTTTCTATTTGTGTTCTCCTTCCTTTCCCTCGTCGTAAACAACACACACGCAAAAAAAGGCCATCGACGTCTTCCGCGCCAACGTCTTTTTCCGCAACTTTGAGATGGCTGGCAATGCTGACCGCGTCCTTGTCTACCTCGTCCTCTTTATCACAGACATCCTCCAGGTGTGTTGTTTGGGCCCAATCTGCAGTAGTAATGCTGATGTTTGTTTTTTTTTCCTTCTTCAGGTCTGCGCCAAGATCAACGACAAGTCGGAGGCAGCCAAGAAGCTCAACACCCTCTCGCTCGAGTCGTTCATCGTCCCTGGCGAGAAGAACTTTGTCCTCGGTGGCATGTACGCCCCCGCTGGCCGCGACCAGGGTATGTCGATATCGCTGCTCTTTTTCGTCGCGTTTTCTTACACTGTCTTGCAGAGACTCTCCGCCAATACATCTCGCAGCTCCGCCAAGAGATTGTCCTTCGTATCATTGACAAGATCTACCCCGATGGCACCCCTAGCAAGTGGTGGATCTGCTTTGCTAAGAAGCGTTTCATGAACAAGAGCTTGGCCGACTCGAACAAGGCCTA
>Ga0302233_10002173_pt1 | contig 12578 bp, 11 predicted proteins | sample II_Palsa_N3_1_FD_193516 | JGI IMG/M metagenome (GOLD analysis project Ga0302233, IMG submission 193516) | Peat permafrost microbial communities from Stordalen Mire near Abisko, Sweden - II_Palsa_N3_1 | ecosystem: Environmental > Terrestrial > Soil > Palsa > Peat permafrost | place: Sweden...
AGTACCGCCAAACTCATCAAGCACAATGGCTATCTGGATGCGTTTCTGCTGTAGTTCGGCCATCAGATCGTTAATTTTTTTGGTTTCGGGGATAAAGTACGGTTTGCGGATAATATCTTTTAAGATGATCTCTTCATTTCGCGCCAGCAAAGGCAAGATATCTTTTGCGTGAACAATGCCTACGATCTTATCAATTACATCATCATAAACCGGGATGCGTGAGTAACCTTCGGTAATTAAAATCTCCAGCAATTCATCTTTTTCGGTAGCGATATCAACACCCGAAATTTTGGTACGCGGTACCATGATGTTTTTCACCACACGCTCATTAAACTCAAATACGTTTTGGATTAGCTCGTGCTCATTGGAGTCAAGCGCACCGCTTTCTTTCCCTTGGTCTAATAAATACTGTAACTCTTCTGAACTGTGGTGCGCCTCACCCTGAAATGCGTTAATACCGAATAAACTCAGGATAAAATTCGCGAATTTGTTTAACACCCAAATGATCGGCCTGAAAACAATAAAAAAGATTCTTAAAGGCGTTGAAATAGCTAAAGCCGTGCGTACCGATCTTTGTATAGCTAACGTTTTGGGGGCAAGCTCGCCAAAAACAATACTCAATACTGTAATAAAAACGAAGGCCAGTATGTGCGCAACGGTTATAGTAACGCTTGATGTTATAGCAAAGCCCAACGTTTTAAATAAGTTGAGTGCTACATCGGTAAAAACCCCCTCACCTATTACCCCCAAACCCAACGAAGCTATGGTTATACCCAATTGGGTAGCCGCTAAGTAGCCATCAAGGTTACTCATTATGCTACGGGTAATTTTAGCTACGCGGCTGCCTGCTTTTACTTTTATTTCAATTTGAGAGCCGCGAACCCTTACCAGGGCAAATTCCGCAGCTACAAAAAAACCATTAAGCAGAACCAAAAACCCGGTAAGGATAAGGTAAGATATATTTATATGATCGGGGTCCATTAAATTATTGTTGATACACAGGGAAAGTAGCCTTATACAGATCCATACTTTCTTGAATTACTTTAAGTGCATAACGCATACCCAGCAAATGCTCGATGGTTACATTTTTACCTTCCAGGCTTTTATAGTCCTGAAAGAAACGTACAATCTCTTTGGTAGCGTGTGGCGGCAATTCATTTAAGTCGTTAATATAATTAACAGACATATCGTTTTTTGCTACCGCGATGATTTTATCATCTTGCTCGCCGTTATCAACCATATGCATTACACCGATAACTTTAGCCTCGATGATCGACATCGGAAATACGTCAACAGAGCATAGTACTAATATATCCAAAGGGTCTTTATCATCACAATAAGTTTGGGGGATAAAGCCATAGTTAGCAGGGTACATTACTGATGAAAACAAAACACGGTCGAGCTTTAATAAACCAGAATCCTTATCTATCTCATATTTCGCTTTTGATCCTTTAGGGATCTCAATTATCGCATTTACTACTTCAGGAAAATTATCGCCGGGAGAAACCTGGTGCCAGGGATGTTGAGTACTCATTTAGTATTATTATATTATTTTTTAGTTATTATGCTGTTGTATGTGTTGCCTTTTAAAAAAGGCCAAAATAAGCGGGATGGATGTAAGCACGAAAAATCCGATTACAACGTATTGCGCATAATGCTTTACATCGGGGAATTTAATACCTAAAAAATAACCCGACAAGCAAAGTGTTACCACCCATGCCACGCTACCCACTATATTGTATAAAGTAAACTTTTTAATGTTAACTTTTACTACACCTGCAAAGATAGGCGCAAAAGTTCTAATTATCGGGAAAAATCTGCCCAAAATTAGTGCCATACCACCATATTTCAGATAAAAATGCTCCGCCATCACCACATATCTCTTCTTAAACATCAAAGAGTCGCTTTTGTTGAATAAAATTGGCCCGGTACGATAACCAAACCAATAACCGGCAAAATTGCCTAATATACCCGCAACGATGATTGAAAGGATGAGTGTGACGATGTTGATTTCGAAGATGCCATTGGCACAAAGCAAGCCAGCCATAAACAGCAGATAATCTCCCGGCAGAAAAAAGCCAAAAAACAAGCCTGTTTCAGCGAATACAACGGTAAGCAAAAAGTAAAACCCGCCTCTACTTATAATGGATTGAGCGTCCGTTAAATTTTGCAGGTGTTCCCAAAAATTTTCCATTCACTATATTTGTAAAGCTACAAATATTATATTGAAATGGTATAATACCTTGCTTATTAAATAAGTCCGGTAATTAATGTTGGGTATATACCTATTAAGATGGTTACAAGCGCCGATAAGCCTAAAACAAACTTATAATATGCCGGTATCTGCAACTCTTCTGTTTCGGCAGATCGGAAATACATGGCCACAATAACTTTAAAATAGTAAAAGATACTAATAATGGCATTGATTACTGCCAATATAACCAACCAAACCTGGTATTGCGTTAATGCTGATGTGAACATAAAGAACTTACCAATAAAGCCGGCAGTTAACGGTATACCCGCTAATGAAAGCATCGCTATTGTTAAAGTGAAAGCCAAAAACGGGTTCTTTTTAGCAAGACCATTAAACGAATCAAAGTTATCGCTACCAGCATGCTGACGAACAAGGATCAATGAGGCAAACGCGATGATAGAAGCAATTGAATAAGCTGATGCATACACAAATACCGAATTGGCCGAACTTGCGCCTAAAGCCACTATTGCAAACATCAGATAACCTGCATGTGATATACTTGAATAAGCCATCATACGTTTAAAGCTGCGCTGATATAACGCGGTGATGTTGCCGATGAATAATGTTAATATAGTTATTATCAATAAAACCGGCATCCAGAATGGTGACAGCGGAGCGAAGCACTCGGTAAATAAACGAAGAAATGCTGCAAAGCCCGCGGTTTTAACCGCGGTTGACATAAATGCCGTTACCAATGTTGGCGAACCTTCATAAACGTCAGGTGTCCAGAAATGAAAAGGTGCTGCACCAACTTTAAAGCTAAGGCCAACAATCATCAGCACGATACCGATGTAAAACATCGGATCGATAGTACGTGTGTTAGTTATTACATAATCACGAATGGCTTCAAGGTTAAATGAACCTGTTACACCGTAAATTAAAGCGATACCGAATAACAAGAAACCGGTTGAAAAAGCACCCATCAAAAAGTATTTTAATGCGGCTTCGTTTGATGCGAAATCATTTTTCCTGATACCTGCCAGTATGTATAAACTAACCGACATGATTTCGATGCCGATAAACAACATGGTTAAGTTATTGTATGATACCATTACCACAATGCCCGCAAGCGAGAACAAAATGATGGCATAATATTCAGCAATATGACTGCTGATCTTCTCAAAATAACCTTTTGAAAGCAATATGATGAGAATAGTGGTGGTAATAGTGATAGCGCAAAATGCGATTGAGTAATTATCAAACAACATCATATCATGGTAAATAGGCACTGCTCCATTATTCCATTGGCTTACAGCAAACCCTAAAGCTGCCAGCAGGCCGATAACCGTAACGGGCAATAATGCTTTTTGAGCTTTATACAAGCCTAAATATAAAAGCACTATAGGTAAAACAGATATGATTATTAAGGTATTCATGTTGTCTTTTTAATTCTGATCTCTAAATTCTAATTTCCTGTTGTCGCTGTACTAAAATTTAGTTTATTGCGGCACTGCTATCCCCATTAACCGGAAATTTACTGTTGCTATTAATTTATCAACTGCAGCTTGTGAAAGGTGCATAATTGGCCCCGGGTAAACACCGATACCAATGATCAATACACAAATAAGGGCAAGTGTTAATTTTTCTGACGCAGCCAAATCGGTAAATGTAGCGGTAAGGCTATTGGTTTCGCCCTGCATTACATTTTTGTACATGCGCAGCATATAAACTGCCGCAAATATGATGGTTAAACCAGCTACAGCACACAAAGCAATGTTTTCGATATAAAGGCTGTTCAGTAATAAAAACTCACCGATAAAACCATTGGTTAAAGGCAATGCCACTGTACCCAGTACGATTATTAAAAACGCGGTAGCAAATTTTGGCGCAACTTTGGCAATACCGCCAAGCTCATTGGTATTAAGCGTATTTAAGCGCCTGCTGATGATATCCCATACAAAAAACATACCCACCACGTTGATACCGTGACTAAGCATTTGTATAAGCGCACCTTGCAAACCTACCCTTGTAAAAGTAAATATACCTGCCGCAATTAAACCCACGTGGCTAATTGAAGAGTAAGCAACCAAACGTTTTCCATTTTTTTGGGTGAAGGCTATGATGGCCCCGTATACCACACCAATTATTGCAAGGCATATAATTAAACCATACCATTTATCATATCCTGCAGGTGCATTCGGGATCATCCAGCGGATGGCGCCGTATAAACCCATTTTAAGCATGATACCTGATAAAAGCATACTACCTGCCGAAGGTGCTTCGGTATAAGTATCAGGCTGCCAGGTATGGAACGGGAACAAAGGTATTTTGATAGCGAAGGCGATAAAAAAGCCCAGGAAAATCCATGATTGCTGTACCGGCGACAATGCGAGGTGATAGAAAGACATCAGATCGTATGTTTTTGCCGGGGTTTGCAGGTACAGGTAAATGATGGTAACCAACATAAACAACGAACCCGCGAAAGTGTAGATAAAAAATTTAAGCGTAATACGGATACGGTTTTCGCCGCCCCATAAGGCACATATAAAGTATATCGGTATTAAAGCTGCTTCCCAACCTACGTAGAATAAAAACCCATCGAGCGCGGTAAATACAAGCAGTAAGCCCGCTTGCATAAATAAGATCAACGCGTAAAAGGCAGAAGCCTTTTCATATTTATGCTCGTAGGTGCTCAGGATGATTATCGGTACCAATATGGTGGTTAATAACACCATAATCATACTTATACCATCAATGCCCGCGTTAAAATAAATCCCGAATTTAGGGATCCATGGCGCAATAATTTGAAATTGCGTTGTAGCATCAGGAACAAAGTGCGTTAAAAAAACTGCGGTTACAGCTAATTCGGCAACAGCAAAAAATAAAGCAACATATTTTGCTACTTCGTTTTTAAGTATCAATACAGCCAGGGCTGCAACTATCGGTAAAAAAATTAATATACTAACCGTCATTTTTATATTGTAAACGCTAAGGTTTATATTCTAACAAAACTATATACTAACACAGCAATAATGCCTATCACCATCATAAATATGTAGAAGCCTACATTACCTGTTTGCAGTAAACGCAAACCCTTACTGGCTTCAACCGGCGAATCGGCAATGCCATTCACCAGGCCATCAATACCCATCTTATCAATCACGTTATAGCCGAAGCGTGACATGGCATCCAATGGTTTACGGATGATGGCATCATAGATCTCATCGATATAAAATTTATGGTATGACAGGTTAACCAAAAAGCTCCGCTCTTCGGTATCCGGTACCGGAACTTCTGCATTTTTGTAATATTTGATATAGGCATAAATTAACGCCAATAATGCCGATACAACAGATACGATCATTAATATAACTTCGGTACTACCCTTAAGGTCGGCAACAGGACTAATGGCTGCCGAATCTTTAAATACCGGTGCCAGATAATTAGCCAGCCAATGACCGCCACCTAATGATTCAGGTACGTTTAAGAAACCGCCAATTACTGATAATATCGCCAAAACGATCAATGGGATGGTCATGCTCGGGGGTGATTCGTGCAAATGATGTTCCTGGTCATGTGTACCGCGGAACTTACCGTAGAAGGTAAGGAATATCAAACGGAACATATAGAACGAGGTAAACATCGCGCCAATAACGCCTAATATATATAAAGTTGGGCTTTGTGCAAATGCATGCGCCAGAATTTCATCTTTTGAAAAGAAACCTGCAAACGGCGGGATACCGGCAATAGCAATGGTACCGATCAGCATGGTCATAAACGTAATTGGCAATTTGCTTTTTAAACCACCCATTTTACGCATATCCTGCTCATTGCTCATACCGTGGATTACAGAACCAGCGCCAAGGAATAATAATGCTTTGAAGAAAGCATGTGTCATTACGTGGAAGAAAGCGCCTGTGTAAGCACCAACGCCCAAGCCTAAAAACATATAGCCCAATTGCGATACCGTTGAATAAGCCAGTACCTTTTTAATATCAGTTTGTGTTAACGCGATCAGCGCGCCAAGCAATACGGTGGCAATACCAATAATAGAAATAACGTGCAATGTATCCGGAGCCAGTGTAAACAGGATGTTTGAACGGGCTATCATATAGATACCTGCGGTAACCATGGTAGCAGCGTGGATCAAAGCCGAAACGGGTGTCGGGCCGGCCATCGCATCCGGTAACCAGGTAAACAATGGGATTTGTGCAGATTTACCGGTAGCACCTACAAACAGCAAGATTGTTATCAGCACAAAAGGAATTGAACCTGCATGTGCCGCGGCTGCTTTAGGGAAGATATCCGCGAAAGCGAAGCTGCCAAAATATTTGTTGATGATGAATATCGCGATCAGGAAACCTAAGTCGCCAATACGGTTCATGATAAATGCTTTCTTGGCAGCATCGGCATAGCTTGGATTGGTGAACCAGTAACCGATTAACAGGTACGAGCATAAACCAACGCCTTCCCAACCAATAAACATGATTACATAGTTTGAGCCTAATACCAGCAGCAACATAAAGAATACAAACAGGTTTAAATAAGCGAAGAATTTACCAAAACCTTCATCTAAATGCATGTAGCCGATAGAGTATAAATGGATCAGGAAACCAACACCGGTAATAATCAACAGCATTAATGAACTTAACTGATCAATTAAAAACGAGAATGGGATATGCACATCTCCCGCGTCAATCCAGCTAAAATAAGTAACGTTGATAGGTATGCCGGTAGATTTCACCTGCAAAAATGTAGCAACGCTCAATCCAAAAGCAATCAGCACTAAAAAGCTGCCGATAAAACCTATCAATTTTTCAGACAGAGCCTTACGACCAACGCCATTAATAATAAAACCGGCTAAGGGTAGTACAGGAATAAGCCAGATGTATTTATCCATTTTTTATAAGCCCCCACTAAATCTCCCCCGGAAGGGGAGACTTGTTTTTTATTTAATTTATATATAAATCTTTAATTATTGCCTTGCCAATAGCCCTCCCTTCCGGGGAGGGTTGGGTGGGCTCTGCTCTACCACTTCAACCTGTTCAACACGTTAATGTCAACAGAATTGGTGTTACGGTATATCATTACAATAATGGCCAGCCCAACAGCTACTTCGGCCGCGGCTAATGCCATAATAAAAAACACAAATACCTGGCCGGATGCGTCACCGTGGTAAACCGAAAAAGCGGTTAGCAATAAGTTAACGGCATTCAGCATCAACTCAACCGACATAAAAATGATGATCGCATTACGGCGCAGCAACACACCCATTACGCCTATCGAAAAAATGATAGTGCACAACATGATGTAATGATTAAGCGGTACTGATTTTATGGTGTTAGTTAAACTTTCCATTACAATGATTTTGGTTTTGGATCTTTAGTTGCTAATAAAACAGCTCCAACCATTGCTGATAAAAGCAGCAGTGAAGAGATTTCAAACGGCAATAAAAATTCGTTGAATAATACTTTACCTAAATTTTGTACCAAACCTAATCCCGGGTCTTTTAATAAAACCGGACTTGCAACACCAACTTGTTTTAGGCAGCCAACCAGCACAACCAGTAAGCAACCGCCGCCTAATACAGCAGCAATTTTTACGATGTTTGATTTTACCGGCTCCGAATCCTTGTTAAGGTTGATGAGCATTAGCGTGTACAGGAACAATACCAGGATGGCACCCATGTATACAATAAAGTTTACTATAGCCAAAAACTGGGCGTTTAGTAAAATGTAGTGTACCGTGAAAGTGAAAAATGTAAGTACAAGGTATAGTATGCTATGCACCGGATTTTTTGCAGTTATAACCAATATTGCGAAGAATATGGACAAAAACGCGATGAAGTAAAATGTATTCATGTTTATATTTACAAAATACCTATGCCCTTAAAAAGGTTGGGCAAAGGTATAAAACTTCTTTATTGATTTAAGGGCGCCTCTACTAATTTGTCTTTACCATAGATAAAATCTTTACGCAGGTAATCGGCAGGTACAATATCGCCATCTAAATAGATCGCTTCTTTAGGGCAAGCTTCTTCACATAACCCGCAGAAGATGCAGCGCAGCATGTTTATTTCGTAAACAGCGGCATATTTTTCTTCGCGATATAAGTTTTCTTCACCTTTCTGGCGCTCAGCGGCAGTCATGGTAATGGCTTCAGCAGGGCATGATAAGGCGCACAAACCGCAGGCGGTGCAACGCTCTTTACCATTTTCATCGCGTTTAAGCGAGTGCATACCACGGAAATTTTCAGAAAACTCACGTTTTTCTTCAGGATAGCTGATGGTTACCGGCTTTTTGAAGAAGTGTTTCATGGTAATTGAAAGGCCGCTAACAATAGCAGGCAGGTAAGCACGCTCCCAAAAATTAAGCGGCTTCGATTCAATTAACTTTCTTTTATTACTTAATGATTCCATTATCCTAATCTTATAAATAAGTGCTGATAACAGCCGTTAAAACAATATTGGCGATTGCCAAAGGTATCAGCACCTTCCAACCCAGGTCCATCAACTGGTCGTAGCGGAAACGCGGGATTGTCCAGCGCACCCACATAAAAAAGAAGATGAACAAAAATACTTTAGCAAACATGATAGCCACGCCAATTAGTGGCGCGATGGTTGGGCCGGTATGTGCCAGCATCCAATCCATACCCGGGTAATTGTAACCACCCCAGTAAAGTGTTACCATTACTGCCGATGAAATAAACATATTGATATACTCAGCAAACAGGTAAAAACCTAATTTCATGGATGAGTATTCGGTATGGTAACCACCTACCAATTCGGTTTCGCACTCCGGTAAATCGAATGGTGTACGGTTAGTTTCGGCAAAAGCACAAACAATGAACAGCAAGAAGCCTAATGGCTGGCGTAAAATATTCCAGTGCCATTCGTGTTGTTGCTCAGCAATTTGGCGAAGGCTTAACGTTCCGGTCAGCATCAATAAGGCAATGATAGAAAGGCCCATTGAAATTTCGTAGCTGATGTTTTGTGATGCAGCGCGGATAGCACCCAATAAAGAGTATTTATTGTTTGATGCCCAACCTCCTATCATTACACCGTATACACCTAATGATACCACACCGAAGATGTATAAAACACCAACGTTGATATCCGCAACCTGTAAATCAACCACATGGCCGCCAATGGTTAAGTGCTGCCCCCATGGAATAACAGCAGAGCCGATACAAGCGGTTAGAATAGCCAATGAAGGGCCAACGATAAATAAGAAAGCACTCGCGTTTGTCGGGATGATCTCTTCTTTCAAAAACATCTTCGCGCCATCGCACAGCGGCTGTAATATTCCCCACGGACCTGCACGGTTAGGGCCTATCCTATCCTGAAAGAATGCCGCTATTTTACGCTCGGCATAGGTAGAATACATGGCCACTACCAGGCTGATAGCGAAAATGATCACTACCAATATAAATTTTATGATGATATCTGCTAATTCCATTATAAGCGTGTCTCCCGTTCAAATTGTTCCTGATTTGCCTCTATTAATACCGGGTTTGATTTAACAACCGGTAGCGGATGCATAGTAGGGTAATGGTTTGAGCTGATAACCGAGTGGTTTGATACCTTACGCGGGCCTTCAATAATCCAATCGGCTGTTTTCTTTTTATCAAAACGGCATTCGTTGCAAATAAATTCTTCAACCTCGCCGTAAACATCCTTACGTGCGGTAACACGTAAAACGTCTTCGCCTTTATACCAAAGGGTTACTTTACCGTTACAGTTTTCGTGGCTGCAATCGCGGTGTGCTTCAACCGGCTTGGTAAACCAAACACGATTTTTAAAACGGAAAGTTTTATCGGTTAATGCACCTACCGGGCAAACATCAATCACGTTTCCAGAGAAATCGTTATCAACTGCTTTTTGTATGTAGGTAGATATTTCAGAGTGATCGCCACGGTTCAGGATACCATGCTCGCGGTGATTGGTGATCTGGTCGGCAGTGAAAACACAACGGTAGCACAGGATGCAACGTGTCATGTGCAACTGTATTTTATCACCGATATCTATTTTTTCGAATGTACGGCGGTCAAATTCATAACGGGTTTTAGCCGCGCCATGCTCGTAACCTAAGTTTTGTAAGTCGCACTCACCAGCCTGGTCGCAAATTGGGCAATCCAGCGGGTGGTTGATCAATAACATCTCTACAATACCCTTACGCGCTTCAATTACCTCGGGCGAAGTGATGTTTTGCACTTCCATCCCATCCATAACCGCGGTACGGCACGATGCTACCAGTTTAGGCATAGGGCGCGGGTCTTTTTCAGAACCTTTGCTTACTTTAACCAAACAAGTACGGCATTTACCGCCGCTGCCTTCTAATTTAGAATAATAGCACATCGCAGGCGGTACAATGTCACCCCCAATGATCCTTGCGGCATTTAGGATGGATGTTCCTGCTTCTACTTCAACGGAGATCCCGTCTATTGTTACTTTCATTATTTTAATTAATTAGCCCCCTCTAAATCTCCCCCAGAAGGGGAGACTTCAGGAGCATTTACTTTTCTTTAAGCCCTCCCTTCCGGGGAGGGTTGGGTGGGGCCTATACTGCCGGCTCCGGTTTTGGCAACGGGTCAGCGTAATGTGCTATTCCGTAATTCCTGGTAACCGCTTCAGCGCCGTTGGTTACGTGCCATTCAAACTCATCCCTAAAGTGGCGGATAGCGCTGGCTACAGGCCATGCTGCCGCGTCACCAAGCGGACAAATTGTGTTACCTTCAATTTTTTTAGATACATCAACCAGCAGGTCCATGTCGCTCATTTTACCATGGCCATGCTCTAAACGGTGCAGCACTTTTTCCATCCAGCCTGTACCTTCACGGCAAGGTGAACATTGGCCACAGCTTTCATGGTGATAAAAACGGGCGAAGTTCCAGGTATTGCGAACAATACATTGGTCTTCGTCAAACGCGATGAAACCGCCTGAACCCATCATGGTACCGCTAACAAAACCACCTTCGGCTAATGATTCATAGCTCATCAGGCGCGCGTCGCCTGCAATAGTTTTCAGAAACAGGTTTGCCGGTAAAATCGGCACTGATGATCCGCCTGCAACAACTGCTTTTAAGCGTTTGCCATTGGCAATACCACCGCAATATTCATCGGAGTATAAAAATTCTTCAACAGGTAATCCTAAGTCGATCTCGTAAACACCCGGATTTTTAACGTTGCCACCGGCAGAGATCAGCTTAGTACCGGTACTACGGCCAACACCAACTTTAGCATACTCTTCGCCGCCTTCGTTGATGATCGGCACAACTGCCGCGATAGATTCCACGTTATTTACCACAGTTGGGCAACCGTACAAACCTGCAATCGCAGGGAATGGTGGTTTAATGCGCGGGTTACCGCGTTTACCTTCTAACGACTCTAACAACGCGGTTTCTTCACCACAAATGTAAGCGCCGCCGCCCGGTTGTACATATAATTCCAGATCGTAACCTGTACCTAATATATTCTTCCCTAAAAATCCTTTATTTTTTGCTTCCGCGATGGCTTTTTCAAGGATACGGATCTGCGGCATCATTTCACCACGAACGTAGATGTATGATGTTTTAGCACCTAAAGCGTAGCTGGCAACAATCATACCCTCAATTAACAAGTGAGGGATATGGGTCATCAGGTAACGGTCTTTAAAAGTTCCCGGCTCTGATTCATCTGCATTACATACCAGGTAACGGGCAACACCTTCGGGCTTAGCCAAAAAGCTCCACTTCATACCGGTTGGGAAACCTGCACCACCACGGCCACGCAGGCCTGATTTCTTAACCTCTTCCACCACATCGTCAGACGACATGGTTTTCAGTGCCTTTTCAACAGCAGCATAACCCCCTTTTTGACGGTAAACATCAAAAGTGTTAATGCCGGGTACGTTTATATGTTCTAAAAGTAGTTTCCGTGCCATTGTTATTAGTATATTTTTTTTGTGTGCCTGTAATGGCTAATGTGCCTTACAATACAGCTTGCACATGCTATTGCTATTAACGGTATTAAAATTGCACCGTGTTTTTTTATATCCTCCGTCGCCAATATCAACGCTACAACTAAAACCAAAACAATATCTGTAATAATTAAAGTCGAGCTATTCATTATCAGTTACTGGCTTTGGCCGTCAAATCGCTGATCAACTGATCAACCGATTCGTTGGTTAATTTTTCGTAAAAAGTATATTCAGGACTGATCTGCAATACAGGGCCGTAACCACAGGCTGCCAAACATTCCACTCCGCGCCAGCTAAATAATCCGTCGGGCGTTACATCGCCTTCCTTTACACCTAACTTTTGCTCAATATGATCCATTATTTTTTCGGCGCCAACTAAACAGCATGGGCCTGTACGGCAAACCTCTAACATATACTTGCCTTGCGGG
>Ga0302233_10002183_pt1 | contig 12525 bp, 8 predicted proteins | sample II_Palsa_N3_1_FD_193516 | JGI IMG/M metagenome (GOLD analysis project Ga0302233, IMG submission 193516) | Peat permafrost microbial communities from Stordalen Mire near Abisko, Sweden - II_Palsa_N3_1 | ecosystem: Environmental > Terrestrial > Soil > Palsa > Peat permafrost | place: Sweden...
CAAATTCGGGTCAAATTAAGGAATTCATGTTTATGGCAGGGGGTTCTGATGGCATCGACGGTATTGCGCATCACGCCGTGATGCCGCCATCGCTGCCTGTCCCGTTGAAAACGCAGACTTCTCCCGTCACGGACAATTTCGCAAGAACTTTCGACTTCAGCCTTGCCCACTTTCACACCGGACTGCGGTAATTTGCGACGAGGCGTGGCACCGAACGACAGGGGGGACGTGTTTCGCCGCTTATAGGGTATTTCTTGATGTAGCGCTTACAGCCTGACCGGAAGCGATGCCGCCTGGCAGCGATAAACCAGGGTCGTGTCGCGGATTAAGTGTCAGCGTCTTCTATCCTAAGAAGGAACTCCGATGACCCGCCATTTTCATCGCACGGCCCTGGCAACCTCCCTCGCCGTGGCATTCGCCAGTTTCAGCAGCGCCTCCCTTGCCGCCAACGCACAACCCGATGTCGACATGGGAGTGGCTTCCGGCAGCCAGACGACCACCGTCACGCTGACGCTCAAGTTGCATAACCAGCCGGCACTGGAGCAATACATCCAGGACACCGTGACACCGGGAAGCGCCCATTTTCAGCAATTTCTGACCACCAGCCAGTTTGCCAGCCAGTACGGCGCCACTGCGGCGGAAATTGCGCAGGTACAGACGTTCCTCAAGCAGAAAGGATTGACCAGCCAGGTGCTGGACAACCACATGACGATCCGCGCCACCGGCACGCTCGCCCAGTTTGGTGCAGCGTTCAGTACGCCCATCCACAGCTACGTATCGACGGCGTCCGGACAGCGGTTTCATCGCCCTTCGTCCACTGTCCTGCTGCCATCCGCGGTGGCCAATCTGGTCGTGGCGACGTCCGGCCTGAACAGTGAGAAAAAATATCTGTCACACCGGATCCAGGCACTGAACGTATCCGGCGTACCCACCAAGCCAAGCCTGAAATCGAAGCTTGCCACCACGGCACTGACAGAAACCGCCAGCGCTTCCACCGGCAACCCCACCGCCACGGGCGAGCCCGGCAGTTTCACCGTCGGCGATGTCGCCAATTTTTACAACATCAATCCGTTGTACAAGCATGGTGTTACCGGCAAGGGCAGTACCGTCGCCATCGTAACGCTGTCCAACTTTTATCCGGCCGATGCGCAGACCTACTGGACCGATATCGGCCTGACCACCAAGCCCAATCGCATCACCCAGGTGCATATCGACGGTGGCGGCGTGATCGACGACGGCAGCGGCGAAACCGCACTCGACGTGGAGCAGTCTGGCGGCCTCGCACCGGATGCCAACATCATCGTGTATGACGCGCCCAACGCAGGCAACGGTTTTGTCGACGCATTCGCGCAGGCCGTCTCCGACAACAAAGCCGACAGCATTTCCACCAGCTGGGGCGGCCCGGAAATCTACAACTTCGCGGCGCTCAATGTCACCGGTGCCAGCGTTACCGACACCAGCGACGTAGGCGACCTGCAGACGTTCCACCAGATCTTCCTCGAGGCGGCGGCGCAGGGACAGTCGGTATTCGCTGCCAGTGGCGACTCCGGCGCCTATGACACCGTGCGCGGCCTCGGCGTGGGCACCACACCAGGCACCTACACGGCACCACTGACGGTGGACTCGCCCGCTTCCGATCCGTACATCACCGCGGCCGGCGGCACCACGCGTCCCTATACCTACAGCTTCAGCGGTGGACCCACCGCGTCGGTCACGCAGGAAAGTGTCTGGGGTTGGGATTATCTACAGAACTACTTCGACACCAATTTCGGAGTCGGGGTCGTCGACGTGTTTTCGGTCGGCGGCGGCGGCGGCGTCAGCGTCTACTGGCATACGCCGTTCTATCAGCTGTTCACGTCGGGCATCCGTACCAGCGAAACCAAGCAATCGCTGTCGTATGACGACCCCAGCGCCGGTCCCACCACGCTGCTGGAATTGCCTGCCCACTTCCGTGGCCGCAACGTGCCGGATATCGCGCTCAACGCGGATCCGGAAACCGGCTATACGGTGGTATCGACCTCCGATGGTGGCCTGATTTCCGAAGGCGGCACCAGCTTCGTGGCGCCGCAGCTCAACGGTATCAGCGCCCTGCTGACACAGAGCAATCATCATCGTATCGGTCTGTGGAATCCGCAGGTCTATGCAATGCAGAACATCTTCGGCTACGGCAAATACACACCGTTCACTGACATCCGTGCAGGCGACAACTGGTTCTACCAGGGAAAACATGGCTATGAGCCGGGCGCCGGCATCGGCACGCTGGACGTCGCCAATCTGGATCTGTACCTGAAAAGTGGACTCTTCAGCTTTCGTCGCTGATTAGTCGTGGAAACGGGACGCTGACGGTGGCGATATCACCACCGTCAGCGACTTGCAGGACGTGCGCTGATTCGTGCGTAACGACGGCGTTGCAGGGACTTGCTGCCACTCCATTGAAACGCCATGCTCTTGCGTTGTTTTCAACCATGGCCTGGTGAATGAGTTCCTCTCCGATACCCACCGGTTATCTCCGCAGCCTTCGCCCGTGGGACGCCGCCCTGATTGTGGTGGGCGGCATTATCGGCGGCGGCATTTTTCTCAACCCCGGCATTGCCGCGCAGCGCACTGATTCGGGGCTGACGCTTTTGCTGATGTGGGTGGGCGCCGGCGTGCTCACGCTGATTGGTGCACTCTGCTATGCCGAACTGGGGGCACGACGGCCGCAGGCGGGCGGCAGCTATGTCTATATGCGCGAGGCGTTTGGCCCACTGGCCGGCTTCCTGTTCGGCTGGACGATGCTGCTGGTGATCTATTCAGGGTCGAGTGCCGCTGTGGCGACGATCTTCGCCAGCTATGCGTGTGCTCTGTTTGGCCTGCCTCCGGCGGCGTGGGGACTGCCACTGACGGTTGGCGCATTGGTTATCGTGGCCGGCCTCAATTTATTTGGATTGAAGCTGGGCGCGCAGATCCAGAACCTATTCGCCTTACTCAAGCTGCTGGCAGTGGCTGCGCTGGTGGCGTGCGGACTGTTTCTTGCTGGCGCGGGTCACGGCCAGGTGCTGGCGGCGGACCCTGCGCGTCACGGCGTGGGCTTCATGGGTGCGGCGCTGCCGGTGCTCTTCGCCTATTCGGGTTTCACCTACCTCAACAATCTGGCCGGCGAAATCCACGATCCCCAGCGTACGCTGCCCCGCGCGCTGATGCTGGGCATGCTGCTGGTGATCGTGGCCTATGTGCTGGTCAACGTGGCTTATCTGGCCGTGCTGGGACATGCCGGACTGGCGGCCAGTCACGCGCCCGCGGCGGACGTCATGCAACAGGTGTTCGGCCCGATCGGTGCGCGGGTGATCGCGCTGGGCGTAGCGATTTCCGCGCTGGGCTTCTGCAACATCACCTTGGTTGCCGGTGCGCGCGTGCTGCAGGTCATGGGCGAGGATGGGCTGTTTTTCCGCTCGGTGGCACGACTGCATCCGCGCTATCACACGCCGAACATCGCGCTGCTGCTGCTGATCGCATGGTCCATCGTATTGACCCTCTCGGGCACCTACGGCCAGTTGCTGGATTACGCCACCTTCGGCGATTGGCTGGCCTGCGCAGTGGGCGTGTCCACGCTGTTCTGGTATCGCCGCCACGACGATGCTACAGCGCGCTTTCGAGTGCCTGGCTATCCCTTGATGCCGCTGATATTCATTGCCGTGATCGCATGGGTGGTACTGGCGACGATGCGCGACAACCCCATGAACGCAGGCATCGGGCTGGCGATTATCGCCGCAGGCGCGCCGGTGTATTTCATCTGGCGTCGTCTATTCGGCCTCAAGCCGTAGTGTTTGCCACAAGTGGCGTCGCTTATTCGGCCTCAAGCCGTAATGTTTGCCACAAGTGGCGTCAGCTGTTCCGCAATGCTTGCCACAAGTGGCACAGGTTGTTCAGCGGTTGCCGCCTAAGCAATGCGACAATGCGTGGACAGCTTTTGAGGAGATTTTGAATGGCGCTTGCGCAAGCCCAGGCTCTGCCGGCAACCACCGGCACCATCGTGCCCGACAAAATCCGTGACGGCATCGACCTGCTGATCAACGGCGAGAACTACCGCCACACGGGTGATCCGCAGATGCCGCTGCTGTGGTACCTGCGTGACGTACTGCGACTCACCGGCACCAAGTACGGCGGCGACCACGGCGAGAACGGCGCCGACCTGATACTGCTCAAGGGTAAGGCGACCTCCGCGATTTCGGTAACCGTCGCCAAAGCCAGCGGTATGGATATCGTCACCATCGAAGGCCTCGCCGCCAATGACGGTACCCTGCATCCCGTGCAGCAGGCCTTCATCGACGAGGATGCGATCGGCTGCGGCTACTGCACGCCTGGCTGGATCATCGCCTCGGTCGATCTGCTCAAGCGCAAGAAGCAACCCAGCGACGACGACATCGACACGCTACCCAACGTCTGCCGCTGTGGCTGCCAGACGCGCGTGCGCCGCGCGATCAAGCGCGTGGCCGCCGGCAAGGCAGGCCTGCCATGAGCGACGATCTCTTGAGCGATCACGTCAGCAATCGCGGCATTCGACTGTCACGTCGCCGCTTTCTTCAGGTGCTGGCTGGCGGCGCTGGTGCGTTGATGATCGGCATCCGCATGGCTGACGCGGCCGATGTCGACGTACCGTTGCCACCATCGCTGCTCGGCGACACCTTTTACGGCATCGGTGCCTACGTGCGCATTGATACCGACGGCAATGTGCTGATCGGTGTGCGCGATCCGGACACCGGCACCGGCGTGGCCACCTCACTGCCACGCATCATCGCCGACGAGCTCGACGCCGACTGGAACCGCGTCAGCGTGGTGTCGCTAGGCCTGGGCGTAACCAACAACAATGGCGAGCCGAGCTGGATCTACGGGCGCCAGGTGGGTGGCACCGGCGGGTCGATTTCAGCCGCGTGGGCCGACCTGCGCCAGGCTGGCGCAGTGGCGCGTTGGCTACTGCTGCAGGCTGCCGCGCGTCGACTCGGCGTACCGGCCGACCGACTGCGCTGCGAATCCGGCACTGTGATCGCGCTGGACGGCCGCCGCTTTACCTACGGCAGCCTGATCGAAGACGCCAGCAAGATCGACATGCCCAACAGCGTCCCACCGCTGAAAACTGCCGAGCGCTATCAGCTGATCGGTAACCCGGCCGGTGATGTTGACGCCCGTGAAATCGTCACCGGCCAGACGCGTTTTGCGATCGACCAGCAGTACGGCGACACGCTGACCGCCGTGGTGGTGCATTGCCCCTGGCCGGACGGCACGTTGGATGGCATCGACTTCACCGACACGCTCGCGGTCAAGGGCGTGGTGAAGGTACTGCAGCTCAATCCCGAGGCTGGGCAGCAGACTGGCACCACGCTGAGCACGATAGCCGTGGCCGTGGTCGCCGAAGACACCTGGTCCGCCCTGAAGGGTCGCCAGAAGCTCAAGCTCAAGTGGAAACCCGGCGCCAGCAACAGCGAAAGCAGCGATGCGCTGGAGCAACAGGCTGTCGCACTACTCGCCGGCAAGACCGACCCAACCACTCGCGTGCGCAACGATGGCGACGTCGATGCCGCGGGCAAAAAGGCCGCACGCCGGCTGGAAGCCACTTATTTTCAGCCGTGGCTGGCGCACGCCACTGCCGAACCCATGAACTGTCTGGTTCGCGTGGAAAAGGACAAGGCCACCCTGGTCGTGCCGACGCAAGCGCCGCAAAAAGCATGGGCGGTGGTACATCGCCTCACCGGTCTCACACCAGACCAGATCCAGATCAGCGTACCGCGTGTCGGCGGCGGTTACGGTCGCCGACTCGATCACGATTACGTGGCCGAAGCGGTCATGCTCGCAACCAACAAGGACATCAATAAATCCGTGCGGCTGATGTGGACGCACGAGCAAGATCTGGACCACGACTACTACCGCTCCGGCAGCGTGCATCAGCTCAGTGTCGTGATCGATCACAAGCGCCAGATCACCGGCTGGAATCAACGCATGGCCAGCGCCTCCACACTGGTCAACCGCGGCGTACCCGACAGTCGGCTGTGGACATCGGAAGTCGACGTCGATCAATTGCCCGCCGCACTGGTGCCCAACTACCGCAGCGACTGGTACGGGCAAACCTCGGCGATTCCGCGCGGACCGGCCCGCAGCATGCCGCACCTGAGCAACGCCTTCGCGGTGGAAAGCTTCATCGACGAAATTGCGCACAGCATGAAAGAGGACCCGCTCGACACGCATCTGCGCCTGCTCGGCGAAGCGCGCGAGGTGCCGCTCAGCGGCGGTGGCACGTTCGATACCGGCCGGCTGATCAATGTGCTCAAGTTGGTCGCCGATCGCATCGAATGGAAAAACTGGCTGCACAGCGTCAACGGTCTCGGTATCGCCTGCTGGCATTTCAACGGTGCCTATGTGGCGCACGCCATCGAAGTGGCGTCGAAAGATCAGAAGCTCGTGATCCAGCGCGTGGTCTGCGCGGTCGATGTCGGCCGCATCATCAACCCGATGGGTCTGGAAGGTCAGGTCGCCGGCGCCACGCTCGATGCGCTGTCTACCGCACTGAATCTTTCCATCACCTTCAAGGATGGCCAGATCCAGCAGCGCAGCGGCAAGGATTACCCGCTTGCCAGCATGGCGCAGCTGCCCGATGCGGTGGAAGTGATTACCGTGTCCGGTGACCGCGACCCCGCCGGCGCCAGCTTCCTGGCCATGCCCACCGCCGCCCCGGCGCTCGCCAATGCCGTGTTCCGCGCCACCGCCGTACGCATCCGCCGATTGCCGCTGACCAAGGAACTGTCGCGACTGTCGTAATATCTGTCAGCGCGGATAAATCTGTTGATAGTTTCATTCGGGAAAGCGGGTCTTGGAGACCCGCTTTCTTATTTGCGACGCCAGCATTAGAGACGTTACGACAGGTACCTTTCTCGCTGTCGATACCGCGTAGTCAGATCAGCGGAAGGCAAGACAGCGCCAACGTACGTTCCTCCAGACGCCGCAGCGCGCCCTGCATCATGAGCCACAGACACTTCCCGCCGATGATTGGCCTGCCTTGGTAGATGGAGTCGGGCAACTTGTCAGCTGAACAGAACTAAACGATACTTATTCGTATTAACAGGTGGCCAGCCAACGCCAGCAGCCTGATGGCGTTGCTCGCCTTGGCCACCCCCACAAGCCTGGCGATCAACCGTGCTGACTTGCCAGGGACTTCCTCTTGTGAAAAACGCTACGCCTCAGCGTCGCTTTGCGCCGTTTGCTTGTTCGTTCAACCGCCACAACCGCTACGTTCCCCACGCTCGCGCACACCGCATGTACCTATTGGTGGCTGCCATGACGATCGCCATGGCAGGGCATGCCAGCGACACCACACCGCAAACGACTGTCGACGCCGCTCCAGCCGACGTAAAGACCAGCGCCAGCGCACACGCAAAGACACTTTCCAAGGTTACCGTGACAGCGCAGAGCGCCACGGGGTACGTCGCCAACGACGGCAGCGCAGCGACAAAAACCGATACGCCGATCATCGAAACACCGCAGTCCATTTCGATCGTGACGCGACAACAGATCGACGATCAACAACCGCAAAGCCTGAACGAGGCGCTGCGCTATTCCCCCGGCGTAGTGCCGGAAACGCAAGGAACCGCCTCCAACTTCTGGGGCGCCAACAGTCTGCAATTGCGCGGATTTACACCGGGCGTCTTTCTGGATGGCCTGCAAGACGACAGCTCAACCAACGACATGGTCGATCCGTATTTCTACCAAAGTGTGGAGGTGCTCAGTGGACCGCCTTCGGTGTTGTATGGGCAAGCCAGCCCGGGTGGCATCATCGATGTCGTCAGCAAGCAGCCCACCGCGACACCGCTGCACGAAATCACGTTCGGCCTCGGCAACTACGATCGCTACCAGGCTGGCTTCGACTTCAGTGGCCCGCTCGACCAGGACGATCACTGGCTCTACCGACTGACCGGCATCGGACTCACACAGGCCACGCAGACGCCGTGGATCAAACACAAGCGTTACGGCATTGCGCCTACGCTCACGTGGCGCCCCGACGAGAACACCTCACTGACCCTGCGGGCGAATTTCACCTACAGCCCCGACATGGGCGACTATTCCAATAGCCCTGCTGTCGGATCGGTACTGCCCAGTCCATTGGGCAAGGTCTCCGCGGACTTCAATCCCGGCGATCCGAGTTTCAACAAGGCCGAACAGCGCATGGGCATGATCGGCTATCAGTTCGAACATCATTTCAACGACATCTGGACGTTTCAGCAGAACGCACGCTTCACCGACAACCGCAACGAAGCCAACATGATCTGGCCAGATGGTCTGGAAGCCGATGGCGAGACACTCGATCGCTACGCGTTCGTTCGGCACATGAGTGCACGTTCCTACCTTATCGATAACCGTCTCACGGCGCAGTTCGATCTGGGTGCCATACAGAACACCATGCTGCTGGGCATCTCGTATTCGCGCTTCAACGAAAACTGGGTCTACGGCAGCAGCGTGGACGTACCACCGATCAATATTTTCGACCCGGTGTATGGCGTATCGGTACAAGGACCCAATCCGGATACGTTCAGCGCCGAGAACAATCACGCCAGCCAAACGGGCGTGTATCTGCAAGATCAGATGAGCCTGGATCATTGGCGCTTGCTGCTCGGCGTTCGCCAAGACTGGGTAAAGGAAGATCAGACAAGCAATGAGCCCAGTCTGGTCATCCCCAATCAACCCAGTAACAAGTTCACCTGGCGCACGGGCCTGGTCTATCTGTTCGATAACGGCCTGGCACCTTACGTGAGCTATGCCACATCGTTCCAGCCACAATTTGGTTCGATCACCACGAGCGGTGCGCCGGCGGTGCCGACCACCGGCCAGCAATACGAAGCGGGGCTGAAGTTTCAGCCGGCAGGGAGTAACAGTCTGCTTACCGCGGCAATCTATAACCTGACCGAGCAGAACGTGCCCGAATCCGATCCGCTCGATCCGGGTTTTGTGATCCAGGTCGGCGAGATCCGTTCGCGCGGACTGGAGTTGTCCGATCGCACCAGCCTCACCAATGATCTGAATCTGATCGCCAGCTACGCTTACACCGATTCGCGCTACACCAAGACTCCGGCTACCGACACAGGTTACAACGGCGTCTCGGCCGCGGTGCAAGGCAACTACCAATACGCGGTGCCGAAACAGACCGCATCGTTATGGCTCGATTACACCTTGCATGGCCATGTGTTGCAGGGTCTGGGCATGTCCGCCGGCGTGCGCTACGTCGGCTCGTCCTACGGCGACGATGTCAACTCGTTCAAGGTGCCAGCCTTCACGCTGCTCGATGCCGCCATTCGCTATGACGTCGGTGCGATTGATCCGGCGCTGCGTGGGTTGAAACTGCAGCTCAATATTTCCAATTTGCTGGACAAGTCCTATGTGTCGGCGTGCGACAGCAGCACCACCTGCAATTTCGGTGTTCGCCGCACCATCTACGCCAGCGCAACCTACGACTGGTAAACGACCGTGATCGCCTCGCATTCGCTCAAACGCTGGTATCTCATCCACAAGTGGAGCAGCCTGATTTGCACGGGGTTCCTGTTGCTGATCTGTCTGACCGGTTTGCCCTTGGTCTTTCGCGACGAGATCGATCAGTGGCTGCAGCCACATCACTATGTGACGCTGCCCGCGGACACACCCCAGGTCAGTCTCGACCGCCTGGCCACGGCAAGCCATCGTTTGTATCCTGGGGAAGTAATCGCCTCCATGTTCGCCGACGATGACGAACCACAAATCTATGTCTGGATGGCACCCTCGTTTGCGCAGATGCGCGCGCAACCCGAAACGATGCATTTCGTCCGCTTCGACGCACGCACGGGGGAGGTTCTGGAAACAACAAAGTCCGCGGCTGAGCAGCCAAAGACTTTCATCGACATCATGCTGGCCCTGCATACCGATCTATTCGTGGACTTGCCGGGCGAGCTCTTCCTTGGCTCGATGGCGTTGTTGTTTGTGTTGGCGATCGTGTCCGGCGTCGTGTTGTATGGCCCCTTCATGAAGAAGCTGGCATTCGGCACGGTAAGAGCCGATCGCTCGTCACGTTTGAAGTGGCTGGACCTGCACAATCTGCTTGGCATCACCGTCATGGCGTGGACGCTGGTGGTCGGCGCAACAGGCGTGATGAACGAACTATCCACGCCGCTGTTCGCGCTGTGGCAACAGACCGACGTCAAAAGTCTGCTCGCGTCCTACCAGGGTACGTCGGCGCCACCGCAGATCGCTTTGCCATCCTTGCAGACGGCGTTGGAGACGGCCAGTCATGCGGTGCCAGGGATGACCGTGACCAGTGCGGTCTATCCCGGCAATCCGTTCGGCAGTCCTTATCACTATCTGTTCTGGGCCAAGGGCTCCAGCACGCTGACCTCGCGTTTGCTCACGCCCGTTCTAGTGGATGCGCGTTCGGGCAGGCTGAGTGCCGTCGTCAAGATGCCGTGGTATCTGCGCGCGCTGGAAGTATCGCGGCCGCTTCACTTCGGTGATTACGGTGGCCTTCCGCTGAAGATTCTCTGGGCGCTGCTGGATGTGATCACCATCGTGATCCTGATCAGCGGCCTGTATCTGTGGATTGCTCGGCGCAAGACACAGTCGGCGCGCCTGGCGCGCATCATCGCTGTGCATCACGGTGACGACCAACAGCCTGCGGCGTCGCTGGTATGAATCCTACGCGATCTGCCACACGTGGCTTGCGGCACACATGGACGATTCCTTTGCTGCTTGCCGTGATCACGATGCTGGGGTTGCTGTCCGCGTTGCTGGGTGAACAGCTCTGCTGGAAAGTGGTCGCATGGGTTGCATTGATGGTACCGGTCGCAACGTCGATCTGGTACGCGCGGTGGAAGCGAACGTAGCCCATCATCTCTTGCTTACGTTGTTCCACCGCTCTCGTCGCCATAGAACTTGACGCCCATGTGGATGCGCTCACGTCCCTGATCGCGTCGATGGCGATTGGTGTCACGCAACGAATAGACGCAGCCGCAGTATTCTTGCTGATAGAAGTGTTCGCGCTTACTGATCTCGATCATGCGCTGACTTCCGCCACCCTTGCGCCAGTTGTAATCCCAGTAGACGAGGCCACCGTAAGGTGCGGCGGCGCGGACGCCGCTATCGGTGATCTGCGCCATGTTTTTCCAGCGCGAAATGCCGAGCGAACTGGTAATGACGGGAAAGCCATGTTCATGGGCGTACAGCGCCGTTCGCTCAAAGCGCATGTCAAAGCACATCGTGCAACGGATGCCGCGCTCAGGCTCGTTCTCCATGCCTTTCGCACGCGCGAACCAGTTGTCGGTGTCGTAGTCGGCATCCACGAACGGGACGCCGTGCTTGCTGGCAAAGCGGATGTTTTCCTCCTTGCGTAACAGATATTCCTTCAACGGATGGATATTGGGGTTGTAGAAAAAGATCGTGTAGTCGATGCCTGATTCGAGGAACGCCTCCATCACCTCTCCCGAGCACGGCGCGCAGCACGAGTGCATCAACAGCTTGTCGCCGTCGTTCGGCAGAACCAGCTTCTCGCGTACGGCCCCGCTCATACGTCTTTCGCCACCAGCTTCACCACGCTGGAGAAATCCAGGCCGCCATGGCCGGCACGGCTGTTCATCGCATACAGATTCCGCGCCAGCTCGCCCAGCGGAATCGAAGCTCCCACCGACATCGCCGCTTCGGCCGCCAGGCCCAGATCCTTCAACATGAGATCGTTGCCGAAACCGCCCGTGTAACCCCGCGATGCCGGTGCGTTCTCCAGTACACCCGGCCATGGATTGCATACTTCGGTGGCCCAGCTGCGAGCCGTACTCACCGCCATCATCTGCGACAACACCTTCGCATCCAGGCCATGTGAGACGCCCAATGCAAGGGCTTCGCCGGTGACTGCCATGATCACGCCAAGCGCCATGTTGTTGCACAGTTTGGCAACCTGGCCAGCACCGCTGCTGCCCACGTGAAAGATGTTCTTGCCCATATTGGCCAGAATCGGCCGTGCGCGCTCCAGAGCCGTGGCCTCGCCACCGACAATGAAAGTCAGAGTGCCTGCGGCCGCGCCCGCGGTACCGCCCGATACGGGAGCGTCGATCATTGCCAGACCGTGTTTCGCCGCGGCTTCGGCGACCTTGCGCGCAGTGGCGGGAGCGATAGTGCTGCAATCAATCACCAGCGCATGGGTCGGAATGTGCGGGAGCAAACCGCTGCTCGCGTCCAGATACAGACCCTCGACATGACGGCTGGCCGGCAACATCGAGATGACGATGTCGGCATCGACCACCGCATCGATAGCACTGGTGGCGGCCACGCCGCCCGCTGCGACAGCAGCGTCGACCGCCGCGGGTGTGAGATCGAAGACACGCAGTGCGTGGCCGGCCTTCAGAAGGTTGGCGGCCATGGGCGCGCCCATGTTTCCCAGGCCGATAAAAGCAATTCGGCTCATACGCTATCTCCTTGAATCCGTGTCATCGCCCAGGTTGGCCAGCGGATGTTCGCTGTCCGGCCAGGGTGCCAAAAAGAAATCATCGA
>Ga0302233_10002184_pt1 | contig 12521 bp, 9 predicted proteins | sample II_Palsa_N3_1_FD_193516 | JGI IMG/M metagenome (GOLD analysis project Ga0302233, IMG submission 193516) | Peat permafrost microbial communities from Stordalen Mire near Abisko, Sweden - II_Palsa_N3_1 | ecosystem: Environmental > Terrestrial > Soil > Palsa > Peat permafrost | place: Sweden...
TCGAACGGGCTCTTGCGCGGCCCGGCCGGCCCGACAATATCGGCACCCATGGTTTTGCCGATGTCTTCCATTTTGCGGGTCACGAACGCGGACATCTTTTCTTCGTTGGCGCGCCAGTCGAAGGTGATGCGCACCAGCGGTTGCCCGTAGGCGTCCTTGTAGACCGGATCGAGATCGAGGAAGTTTTCCGGATTCGGGTAACAACTGCCCTGCACCCCCAAGCTCATCGAGTGCGCATACCAGTCGGCGCTGGCCTTCTTCCACGCCGTACCCCACTGCGGTGTGCCCGGCGGCAAGCGCCGGTTCTTGATCGGCCGGCCGCTGTACATTGCCGCGCTGATCATGCCGCCGCCGAGAAAATCCAGGCCGGTGTGATCGAAGTTGTCGTTATTGAAGTCGTCGATGCACATCGCCGTGCCGCCGGTGGCGAGAAACGGATTCATCCAACTGTCCTTGAAGAACAGGTTCACGCCGGAGTTGGTCTGGTAGCAGAAGTTCTTGCCGACCACACCCAGCCCCGTGGCCGGATCGTAGGGCTGGCCGATACCGTCCTGCAGCAACAGCTTGTTGTTGGTCATGGTGAATGCCGCCAGCACCACAACATCGGCCGGTTGCTCATATTCCTGGCCCGACTGCACATCGATATAACGTACCCCGGTCACGCGCTGCGCATTGCGGTCGTAGTCGATACCCAGAACGTGGGCATGCAGGCGCAGCTCGAAGCCCTTGCGTTGTTTGAGCATGGGATACAGCAAGACGTCCGGCGTCCCCTTGGCCTGAGCCTCGCAGATAAAACGCTCGCAGTGGCCGCAGTACTGACATTGGCCGAGCTTTTGTCCGTCCGGGTTGGTGTAGGGGCCGGAGGAATTGGCCACCGGCATGGGAAACGGGTGATAACCGAGCTTTTGCGCCGCCGCGGTGAACTGCAGGCCGGCTTGCGTGGTGATCAGCGGCTTTTGCGCATACGCACCGCGCCGTGGTGCTTCGAACGGGTTGCCGCCGGCGTGTTTTTGGCCATTGATGTTGCCGGCCTGGCCGGAAATGCCGAACAATTTTTCGAACAGCTCGTGGTACGGCTCCAATTCGCGGTAGGTGACGCCCCAGTCCTGCAGCGTGAGGTTGCCGGGGATTGCGTTCTTGCCGTAGCGATTGATGTAATGCGTGCGCAGGGTCGGCTCATACTCGGACCAGCGCCAGGTGTGCCCATTCCAGTGATTGGCCGCGCCGCCCACGCCTTCGCCCGGCAGAAATGCTTCCATCCAGCGTATCGGTGCCGCGGCATCCTGGCGGTTGTGGCGCAGCGTATAGGTCTGCACATTCCAGCGTTGCACCAGGCCCTGGCGGCTGTCCCAGCGCAATTCATCGCGCTGCGTCGGCAACTTCGCCTCCGCGCCTTGAGCATGGTCGCCGCCGCGCTCCAGCACCAGCACATCCACGCCTTGAGAAGTCAGTTGACGAGAAATCAAACCTGCCGTCAAACCTCCGCCGATAATCACCACCGTGCGCTTGGGTAATTTTTTGATCATGTGCCTGGCTCACTAGCTGAAGTCGATGATGGATTTGGGATCTTGCGCGCCGGGATAGGGCTTGCCGCGAAAATCCAGCATGTCCAGCGTGTGTGTGGCCGGTAAGCCGGGATAACCGACCATCTTCCAGAATACCTTGTCGTGGTTGCCGCCATAGAGCGGGTCGGCAAAACAGGCTTGTTCGAACAAGGGATACATCAGTTCGTTGAACCAGGGCACCAGCGCAAGCTCGTCGTCCTTGATCTTGCCGTGGCTGAGATCTTTGAGGAAAGCGTCGGCTTCGGCGGGCGCCAGTTGATCGAAGGTCTTGCCGAGTTGCGCCTGGCATTGGCGATTGGCCGCAGCCACTCCGGCGCTGAAGAATTGCGCGGGGGTGAGCGGCAATTGCAAGCCCATTTGCGGTTTGCTGGGTGCCCACGGGCCGGACATATAACGGCCCGCGCCTTGTCCGTATGCACCCGCGAGTTGCCGATCGATAAAGATTGCCAGGCCGCAATCGACTCCGTTGGGGGTGTATTGGTCGGCGGGACACATCACGTTGACCATGCTTTCGACAAAGGCCGCTTCGTCCGCGCTGAAACAGGCATAACCGACCTGCAGGGGTGTGCCCGCAGCTTGTGGCGCGTCCGCTGCCGCGGCGGAACCCGCGACCAGGGCCGCAATGCCGGCGCCGGCCACCTGTTGCGGCGCAAGCGGCGCCGCGCCTGCCACCGCGATGACCGTGCGCAAGAAATGACGGCGTGGACGCGTATCTGAGGCATCTTGACTCATCTTCCTCTCCTCTAATGTCGATGGGGGTTGCTGGATGAATGCGCGGTTTGGTGAGGCTTGGCGCGGCGCGGGGTAGCGATCGAACGAGCATTGATCCGGTTTATTCGATACGACCCCAAGCGAAGTATGGCGGAGCTGGGCGTGCTTGGCGAACCAAGCACGGAGACCGCAGCTTTAGAAGGTTTCCCACTCGTCGGCGCCGCCGCTCTTTGGCGGCAGCGGCAGCGGTTTGGCGGCCGGCCGGCTGGTCTTGGCAAGGCCGGCGCTGTTCCTGGCGGCCGGTGCGCGCCGCGGGTCGGTTGCGCGAGCACCGGCGGCACGGGTTGCCGGCGCCGGGGCTGCGCGGGTGGCGACGGGTGCCGTTGCATAGGCGGTTGGGGTGGCTTGCCCCGCGATACGGAACACCGAGACCGCGTCCTTCAAGGACAAGGCCTGCTGTTCGAGCGACTGCGCCGCGGCGCTCGCCTGTTCGACCAGCGCGGCATTTTGCTGGGTGGCTTCATCCATTTGCGTCACGGCGCGCGAAACCTGGTCGATCCCCGAACTTTGCTCGCTCGAGGCCGAGGAAATCTCGCCCATGATATCGGTCACGCGTTGCACCGCGCTGATGATTTCGCTCATGGTCTGGCCGGCTTGATGTACCAGCACCGCGCCCGTTTGCACCCGGTCTACCGAGTGCATGATCAAGGTCTTGATCTCCTTGGCGGCACTCGACGAGCGCTGCGCCAAGGTGCGTACCTCGGTGGCCACCACCGCGAAACCACGGCCCTGCTCGCCGGCCCGAGCCGCTTCCACGGCGGCATTGAGCGCGAGGATGTTGGTCTGGAAGGCGATGCTGTCGATAATGCCGACGATTTCGGTAATCTTGGCCGAGCTTTCCTTGATCTCGTCCATGGTGTCGACCACGCGGTTGACCACCTCATTGCCTTGGCCGGCGATGTCCGAAGCGTTGCCGGCCAGCGTGGTTGCCTGCCGCGCATTATCGGCATTGTGTTTGACGGTGCTGGTCAGTTGTTCCATGCTCGCCGCCGTTTCTTCCAACGACGCGGCCTGTTGTTCGGTGCGTTCCGATAAATCCAGGTTGCCCGCGGCGATTTGCTTGGTGGCCGAGGCAATGGCTTCGCTGCCGGTGCGCACGGTGCTCACGGTCTTGACCAAGTTGTCTTGCATCCTGGCCAAACCGGCCAGTAGCTGGCCCATTTCGTCGGAGGAATGGACCTGTACCGGATGCGTCAGATCGCCCGCCGCGATATCGTCGAAATGCTTGAGCGCATGGTTGATCGGGTCCGAAATGGCGCGGCGCAGCGAGAACCAGCCGTACGCGGCGACGATCAAGCCCAGCACGATCATCAGGCTGGAGGTCAGACGGAAGGTGCGGTAGCGGTTCTCGGACGCCTCATAGCTGAGGCGCGCTTGCTCGGTTTCGTACTCGTTGAGTATGGTCCCGCTTTTTTGCATGGCAGTGTAGATGGTACCGACCTTACGCGCAGCATCCGAAATGGCTTGGCGGTCGCCGCTCTTGATGGCGCTGCGAAAACCGTCCATCGCCTGCTCCGTCTGCGTCAGGCCGTCGGTGACATCCTGCGCCAACTGCTTGCCATGCTCGGTTTGCGGCAGGGCTTTATATTTACCCCACCAGTCCAAGGCTTGCTTGCCGACGTCGTCGGCCGTTTGATACATACGCTCGGCCCAGGCGGCATCGGTGGTTACCGAGGCCTGGTCCAGCGAGGTGCGCTGGCGTCCCATCCAAAGCAGCATATTGTCCGCAGCCACGGTCTTGGGCAGACGTTCCTGGTAGAGCTCGCGGTTCGTGTCCACCACGGTTGAAATGCCGAATAAGGCGATGACGCCGGTTGCAAGCAACAGTGCTGACAGAATCACCATAGCCCAGGCGAGCCGCGCTTTGATGGTGAATGCGATGTGCGGCATGGGCGATGCTCCGTAGATTTTTGTGCTGAGGTTTGGGACAGGTGCCGCAGGTGTTAAGGGCAAGCGAGAAAAAGCAAGACCCGACCGGGTTAACGGCGTGCTGAGAAAAAACTTTAGCGACGATGACGTCGCTGTGTAAGATCTGACTCATCTACCTACGAGATAAAAAATGAAAATTTACTTGGCGGGTTTCGACGTGTTTCGCCCGGACGCGATAACCCACGGGGATAACTTGCGTGAGGAATGCCGGCGCAACGGATTTGTCGGCCTGTACCCCATGGATAAGCAACTTCCTTCTGCTTTGCAGGGGCGCGCGCTTGCCCAATGGATATATCAAGCCAATGTCGGATTGATAAGAGAAGCGGACTTTGTGGTTGCCAACTTGAATCCGTTTCGGGGATCCGAGCCGGACTCCGGAACCGCTTTTGAAGTCGGCTATGCCGTCGCGCTGGGAAAAAGCGTGTGGGCTTACATTGACGACGATAGAACGCTGGTAGAGCGCTTGAGCGGAAACCCAGCAGAAAAAGGCAAGGTCCATGTCGATGACGGCAACTTTACCATTGAAGACTTTGACCTTCCGCTTAATCTCATGCTCGGAGCCAGCTCGAAGATTATTAAAGGCGATGCCGCGGTTTGCATTCGGGCGCTTGCCCGTTCGGTGTGGGGCGCCTAGCGAGTTTCTTGAGACAAACGATAGGTCAATGCAGTAGGATTTGAAGCGCCGTGCCTGCTTTTGCCGCTTGAGGGCAAAAGCAGGCACGGCAGACCTGCTTTCAATCGCGTGACAACCAACCACTCTCCACGTCAGGCATCAGAACTTGTACGTGGCGCCAACCTGAGCGAAGCGGCCGACATAGGTGTACTGCGAAGTATCGTAGCCTTGTTGCCACAGGGGACCATCCGCCCATACCGCATCGAACGGCGGCACGCGATTGAAAATATTGTCGATGCCGCCGTAGATGGTCCAGTGCTTGAAGCCGGTGTAGGTCGCCATCAAGTTGAACTGGCTGTAGGACGCTATGCTCTCGTTCTGCGGCGTTGGCGTCGGGATGAAGGTGAAGGTCTGGGTATACGGCCCGGTATACTGCCAGCTGAGCGACGTGCTCCACTTCCGGTACGCCCAGTTCAGCGTGGTATTGCCCTTCCAGCGCGGGAAGGCGCCGCCGAACGGCTCATTCAGAGCCAGATTGTTACCGGCGCCGTTGACCACCTGACCATCCAGATCGAACTTGAATGAGTCGACGAAGGCCCAGTCGCCCGACAGGGTGAAGGTACCGACCGGTGTCGGCAGCGACTGACGGAAGGTGGTTTCGAGACCGCTGGTGTCGAGGAAGCCGAGGTTCTGATACTGGAAGGTCTCGTATTCGGGGGTGGTCGAGTTTGGATAATAGACCGTCGACGAGGGCTGGTCGAGGCCGATCACGTTGCTGATGTGGATACGGTACCAATCGACACCGAAATCGGTGGTGCGGGTCGGCGACAGTTCAAAGCCAATGTTGTAGTTCTTGGTGCGTTCAGGTTGCAGGTTCGGATTGCCTGAGTTCAGCGCCGTGACGGAACCGGACTGATTAATCACCAGCGCCATGTTTTGCGACAGGCTGTCCTCGACAAAGGTCGGCGCACGGAAACCTCGATCGTACGAAGCATAGGCGGTAAGCGCCTTGATCGGCTGCCAGCGCAGGGCGAAACGCGGCGAGAATGCGCCGCCGACATCGCTGTAGTGATCGTAACGGCCCGACTGGCTAAAGGTCAGGTTCTGGATAATCGGAATGTCGAACTGGTAATACACCGCGCCGACGTTGCGCTGACCTTGTACCTCTTCCTCATCCGGCGTGAGAACCAGGCCTTGTGAATACTCGGAGCCTTGCCCCAATGATTCGCTCTGGTGGAAGAATTCGGCGCCAAAACCGACACCCACGTCGCCCGCGGGCAAATGGAACAGCGTCGGGGTCGAAATCGTCGCATCCAATGTGTCGAGCTTCGAGACCGCCAAATTGGTGGCATTCATATACAGACCGTTAAGCCCATTCGGCGTAGCGGACGGATCCGCGAAGTCGAAGGTGCCGTTCTGGTAGATGTTGTTCAGCGCACCGACATTCAACTGGTTCGAATATGTATTGGAAACATCGCTTTGCGAGTGGGTGTAGGTGGTGGCCCAATCCCAATCGCCATTCGGCAGCGTAAACGAACCCTTGATCCCGGTGGCTGCGCGCCAATAGTTGGCGTCGGTGGTTTCCGCCACCGAGTTGGGGAAGGAATAGACCAACGGGGTTGCAACGCCAAACGGGTTGTACTGGTTGCTCGCCGGCACGGTGTTGTTGAACAGGGAAAACTGCTTGTTTGCCGGGTTGTACACCAGCGACGAATTGGTCCCGCCGACGGTGTTGTTCCACACGCCGCTGCCCTGGACGCTGGTATTGTTGCTCTCCCAGAAATCGACAAATGCCGTGGTTCGGTCGTCGATCTTGAAGTCCGCATCCACCTTGGCGCTCAGGCGTTGGCTCCAGGGTTCGACGGAGAAGCCGTTCGCGGTGTTCAGTCCACAGACCGAGCCGTTTGTCTGGCCGTAGAAAACCGTGGTGAAATTGGTGCTCGCCGGTTTGACCGAGCTGCCATACGGACAGGAACTGAGTGCTTGAGCATTTCCCGTAGTGGGGTTGGTCCAATATGACGGCGCGAGCATCGACATGCCGCCCGGCAGGTTGGTGAAATCCTGGTTCTGCGTCGAACCTCGATCGGCCAGCGTGGAGCCATTGTCCCTGTCGAAGCTCGCGGAGGCCGTGACGTTGAAGCCGTCGGAAGCGAGATTGCCGAAGCCGCCGAGCGCGCTGAACTTCGCCGTCCCGTTGCCGCCGCCGGCATCGGTTGAGCCGCCATAGCTGCCGTCGAGCTGCAAACCCTGGTAATCGTGCTTGGTGATGATGTTGACCACACCCGCGATGGCGTCCGAACCGTACTGCGACACGGCGCCGGTCTTCACGATTTCGATGCGGTCGATGGCGCTGAGCGGCAGCGTATTCAGGTCGAAGAAGGTATCGACCCCGTTCGAAAAGAAAGCGTACGGCGCGACCCGCTGGCCATCGATTAATACCAGCGTATATTTTTCGCTCAGACCGCGCAATGCCATCCCCGACGCACCTGCCGCAAAATTGTTGGACTCGGCTTCGCTCCAGCTATTCGCCGAATTGGCGGTGGTACTGCGCAGGAAGTCGGCAACGCTATTGGCCCCGCTATCCTGGATCTCTTTTGCCGTGACGGTCTGGACTTGATTAAAACCGACTTTGTCGGCACTGCGGATCAGCGACCCTGTCACCTGGACCCGCTTCATCTGGGTAACACTGTTGTTCGAGGTGGCGGCCGTTGGCACGGCACCCGCAGCCGATGCTGCGGCGGGTGTTGCCGTTGCGGCAGGCGCCGGATTGTCTGCTGTCGCCGCCGGGCTCTGCGCGAACGCAGATGTGCCGAGTGCTGCAGACAGCGCGATTTCAGCCCAAAGTATCTTTCTGATGGCTGATGTCAAAGTCCTTTGTTTCATGGTTCCCCTTCACTCTCGTCAGTAAGCCAAACCCGTTGCGCGACTGAATACGTCGCGCCTGGGCGTTTTTTTCGACATCAGGCGGCGCGCGATTTTTCCATTTCGCCGCCCTGGTACTCCGATACAACAGAAACAACAGAAACCACTGCCACTTACATACAAATCGATCGAATCTATTTAGAGTAGGACTACTAATCTATTGCGTATTGCCTGGATCTTAAACACACGGTGCGCCGCAGCGCCATGGCTAGTTATCGGGAATGCCGTCTTTCCATTGCGCCCAATCCTTGATGATCGCGTTGACCAAAGGCGAACCCGCCAGGTAAAGGTTGTTCACCGCCGGCATAAAGCCGCCTTGCGACTGATAGTTCAGCAGATTGTCGAGGTTCGAGATGCCTTCCGGCGGGCGATCGAAGTCGGACCCGGCACGCAACACCGCCACGCGGCTGGTGTCGGCCAAACCTGCCGCAGCGGCGCGCTTGAGCACCTCATAGGTCGCATTGTCTTCTTGCTGCGTGGTGCAGTAAGTCCCTTTGCCGCCGGTCAACAGTTTGGTCCAGTCACGCGCACGCTGTCCCAGCGCATTGCCCGAGAACCAGGTGTCGCCAGCCAGCGTGTCGCATTGAATCACTGTCGGCGGCTGGTTGGCCGGTGCGTTCGTATATTTCGCCCGATAGGTTTTCGCTTCAGTACTGTCGCTGAGCGTTACATTGCGCGATAGCAGGTAGGCTTTTTGCAGCAATGCTTCATTCAGTTGAAAGACTTCCGTGCGGTAGTCGAGCGGCGGTTTTTCATCCCCATTCTTGGTGTTGATCCCTAGATAGCCGGATTTCCAGTCGGGGGGAATTTCGCGTGCATCGAGTTCCCACTGGATACCGAAATCCACCAGATACCTTGCCCACGCCGCCGAACCGAGCGTGCCCTGCGCCGGATCGATACCGGCAATACCCGATACCAGAAAGTAGGTCCGGCGTAGATCGAACTTCTTCGAATAAATCAGTGCGGCCATCGAGGCGGCGGCATTGGTATGGCCCATGCCCGTCGTGATCACGCATACATCGTCGCGGTTGCAGTGGACCGCCGGATAGTCCGGCGATAAACCGGCAACGGCAATAGCCTGTGTTTGCCCGAGATGATCGAGCCAGGTTTTCCCTTCCGGTCCAAACATGGAAATGATGAGTACCTTGACCGGCCTCGGTGCAGAAAGGGACTGCGCCGCATAGGCGCCGCTTTGAATGACGCATGCGAGACCCGCGCAAACAAGAATCCGAAGCAGTCTCTGTTTAAACATAAGTGCCTTGATCGAAAATGATTCGGCTGAATAGCCCAGCTTTGTGCTTGAGTGCCCAATAATCGTGCGCAGATGCCGCAGTCTCACCAGCTTGTTAATCAAACGGTCAGCTTTTGAGGCGCTCCAGCGCGACCCCCGGGACTATAAGCACAGGGCATGCCTAAACCCGTCCGAATAGCGGGGCGTTTTGTGATAATGGGTATAAGCGATTCGATATAAACGGCGGATTCGAAGCAGAGGGAGATGACGCAGGTCCGGGCGGAGCTGCCTGAAGCCACAGTGCCGCGATTGGCCCGTCTTGGTATCGCCGACGCATCGCGATGCTCCTGCAAGGCGGCGAGAAAATCGCGATTCCTGGATTTACTCGAAATCCCCTTCTTGATCCATTGCATCGGATAAGCCTGAGTGGTCTTGCCCTTGTGCTGTACCTCCTGCATACCGCCGGCGAGAACGGTCGGTCCGCCGTGCGCGTCTACCATGCGCAGCGCGTCATACGTGCGGATGAAGCGGCGGGGGCGACGACTGCAATGACGGCGACGATGGTGTCAGCAGGGGAGATAAGCCGCTTGGAACGCGCTGCGGCGAAACCGGCCGCGGGAGCGTGGGGCTCAAGGCCCTGGACGATGCGGGGTTCTTTTCGTCGTCCTGGCCGTTCATGCGATTGCTCCGAACCTTACAAAAATTCGTGCTTACCGGTGTTTATCAGCGCAGCTTGGTGGGGCTTTTGTCTATATTAGCGGGCAAAATTTTTTATGGAATGATGGCGGTAGAGTGGCTCGCAATATGGGCATAATCGGGGTCAGCCCATAAATAGACGATTCAGGGCAACGTTCGGGATCTTGTATTTGTGGTGCGTCCTCGATTGCATCCCCGATTGCACAGCTTGGATCTATCGGTCTTACGCGGCGGAGTTGCTCGCGCAGTACCCAGGTACGCGAGAGAAAGCACAAGGCTAATCGCGCAAACACGGGCCGGACCAAGATTGTTCCGATTATTCTGAGGTTTATTCAAATGAAATGGTCTCATGGAAAACTCATCGTCTTGTCGATCGTGGTTGCACTGTCGACCACGGCATGCGGCATGTTCGGATGCGGCGGCAACGCATCCAACAGCTCCGCATTCGGCGGTTGCTCAATGCGTTCGACATTCTGAACGAAATACCAAGCTTCCACGCTCAGTGACGCTTCGATTCCTGAATATGCCGCAGCAAGGCGTTGAATAAAATATCCAGGCTAAATTCGAATGCCTGTTCCAGGGCGGCTACTTTTAAATGTTCGGAAACGGCTCGAATACGCTCGAAAGCTATTCCCGTCGGTGCATGCTCGAGAAGTAGCGGCGTTGCGTCCTCGTTCAGTTCCCGGCTTGCAACTTCCGCCAGTCCGGCTCCTATTACGTAACCACCGATCAAGCGAAACCAACGCGCAGAGTCCTGGGCACTTAGACCAAGCTCCGAAAAAGTGAGCAGCAGCTTGTCGTAAAAAACGAAGTTTGACTCGCTATTGAAACGTCTCATCGCTAACAAGACGAACGCACGAGGATGGTTGATGGCGACAGCGCGGAAGCTGCACATGTTTTTCCGCAGACGCTCCAACGGTTCGTCGGATTCAGGCAGAACGAGTTCTTCCACGAGCCTCTCGACCACCCCGTCAAGCAGCTCCCCCTTATTTTTGAAATGGTGATAGATCGCCATCGCCTCTACACCGAGGCGACGCCCAAGCTCGCGCATAGAACACGCCTCTATGCCTTCTTCATCAATCAGGGCAAGTGCTTCGTCCGCGATTCTCCGACGCGACAAGGGTTTTCGATCACGCGGTTTTCGGCTCGGCAGTTTCATATTTATTTTTTTACTTTACATTGTAAAGTTAACTAGTAACAATGCGAGCTTACCATGTAAGGTTTCTGTCCGCGACCCCTTATGGCACGGGGGCTTGCCCTTAACTCAATCCTGGATCCCATGGAGCAACCAATGATTAACGACGATAGCCCAAAAGCGATTGACGCGATTGAATCGACTGCGTGGGTCGACAGCTACAAGGTATTGGATAGCACACGCGCTCACGCCCTTGGCATGAGTCAGGCGATTTCGACGGACTCCGCAGGCCTGGCGATGCGTGCCATCCCGGGTGGCATATTTAACCGGTTTCAGCTATTCGACATTGACCCGTCAACCTGCGTTGATAAGTTGACCGCAGGAATACGGTGGCTTGAGGAGCATGCGACCCCCAACCCTATTGCAATCGATCTGGTGGCTCCTGTAGGCACGCCCCAGCGCGCCTTTTTGGAAGATCGGGGTATGGAAGTTCAGTATCAATTTGCCAAGTTCCGCAGAGATGCGACTCCCGTGGTCCCGTCCATCTCCGATCATTTGGACATCAGGGAGATCGATGCCGAGCATGCGGCGGACTTTGCCCAGGTTGCACAGCGCAGTTTCGAACTCCCTGAGGCCATTTCGGAATGGCTACAAGCGATTCCAGGGCGGAAAGGATGGCGGGTGTATGTTGCCTATGAAGGCCGCGTAGCGATGGCGGCCGGGGCGATGTTTCTGCAGGGTGATATGGCCTGGCTTGGGTGGGGTTCAACCTTACCCGACTTCCGCAATCGTGGCGGGCAGTTGGCGATCCTGAATCGTCGCCTGCAGGACGGGATAACCGCGGGGGCAAAAGTCTTCACCATCGAAACATTTTTTGAAGCAGAAAATGGTAAGCCCAACCAGTCTTACCGGAATGTCGTGCGGGCCGGTTTCGAGCTGAGCCATATGAGACAGCTCTTCATGCGTCGCCAGGCCTAGTCTGTTGAATCCCAAACTTGCGATGATCTTTCTGTCACTCCTGCCGCAATTCATCAACTATCAGGAGGGCAGTGTTCTCAGGCAATCGCTCGTGCTGGGTTCGTCGTTGATTGTCGCGTTCGCATCGGTCGATGGCTTCGTGGCAGTCTGTTCCGGCGGCATGGCGACGTTCCTCTCCAGTCGCCCGGGACTTCTACTGGCTCAACGCTGGATTATGGGCATTATTCTGTTTGCCCTTGGCGCGCACATGACCCTGGATGCGTTGAAGCTGGGAGGCATCTATTAAATTGAATGGGTCAGGGGCGACTCAAGTAGATCCTGCGGTCAATTAAAAATGAAAGCCAAAAATAAGCTGTTGCTGCTGCGGGGCTCGTGATATCGGGTTTTGTAAGCTATTTGTTATGTTAATGTAAGAATTGATTTTGCCAAATCATTAGAGATATTATAAAAACATCACCATCCCGCTCTTCCCACGTTGCAATAACATCCTTTGCCGGCTTGGTTTCCCGGCCGGTCACGCGGATTGTATACAAGATTCCATACCACAAATCTTGCTTGCGCGCTCCATGAAACATTGTCAAAGATTGTCAAAGAATCCGTCGCTAACAAAATGAGCAAGATATGATCCACGCGAATAATTTCGGTATTCGAACGATTACTTCGCGTCGTCGTCGCCAGACA
>Ga0302233_10002187_pt1 | contig 12511 bp, 11 predicted proteins | sample II_Palsa_N3_1_FD_193516 | JGI IMG/M metagenome (GOLD analysis project Ga0302233, IMG submission 193516) | Peat permafrost microbial communities from Stordalen Mire near Abisko, Sweden - II_Palsa_N3_1 | ecosystem: Environmental > Terrestrial > Soil > Palsa > Peat permafrost | place: Sweden...
GCAAGATGTACCAGCCCTGCTTTCAGTTGAAGGCGACGGTGTGGATCGATCCCACTCGCTCGAAAACGACAGACGAGTTTCCGTGGTGCGTCAACAGCGACTTGTTCCTGAACCAGCTTCAGCCGACTTATGGCTTCAGCCTGAACGAGACAAAGTCCGAGTACAAACAAACGACGGGCATCAACCGTACGGATGGGCCTGAACCTCCGGACAAGCTGCTCCCATACGATCGCGCTACTCAGGACATGGAGGCGAAGACCAATCCGCAGGGTGCGAGCAAAGACCTGAATATGGACTCGACCAGCCTGTTTGCCATCATGTTCGCGAATGTGCGGAAGGACCTGGGTGAGACGCTGAGCTCCGACGGAGATTTCCGAGTGTGGATCACGACGATCCAGAAGGCTGCCGGACCGTCGTTGTTCTGAAAGCAGTAAGAAGTCTGCAAAGCATAGACAAACCGCGCACCAATTCTTCGGGGGAGACGACATGAAAGCTTCGCACGGGATCTTGCTTCCTGCGGTCTGCAGGATCTTCTGTCTTCATTTTCTGCTGTTGGGCAGCGTGGACGCACTGACAGCCCAGCAGCAGCGGGAAAACTCCCCAGCCTCAGGTCCGAACACCTGGAACCTGAAGAATATCGACAACCGGATGAAGAACCAGCAAGAGGTCGAGGGCTATCTTGTCCAACACCCCACGCCGGGATCTCCTGAGCAACTTCAGGTTCGAGCGAGCTGCGATAACAGCGGCATGCACTGGCTGATCGCATATCTCTCGGGAACGAGACCGGCAGTCGGCCTTCAGCAAAATATTCCTCCAGGCACGGTCAGTTCACCGCGTTTATGGGTTCCCGAAGGCGCGGGAATGGGGATGGCCACCTCCCTGATAGCGGGGCAGGCTGTGGGAGGGTTGATGGCGGGCGTCGCCAACGCGATGCGACCGACTGGACCCTGGGTCCATCTTCAACTGAAGGTCGACGACAAGGCACCCGTCGAGGTGATGTCGGTGAATGGCTATTCAAATGTTGCCGGGATACGGTTTGATTTACCGGTGAGCGCTACTGCGAGGTCGCAGGACGACGTCAATATGGCACACGCGATGAGTTACCTGACGCCGGGACAAAACCGCGCACCGGCAACGATTGTTGACGTTCAGCAAGCGCATACTGTGCTGGTTTCCCTGCCACGTGAGGATGGTTCGGTGATGTACCTGGAAGTACATCCGCAGGACGCAAACTTTCAGAAATTCACCGATGCCTGTCTTGTCGCGCTAGCGGGGCAGATGAATCCGATGGTGCGGGAGCATTATCTGCCCGCGGGTGGCGGAGGCGGCATACATGATTCTCGTTTCAAAGACCCGAATCTCCCTCTGCTTCATCCGGAGGAATTCCAAGGCGACTTAGCGGAATTCAATGCGATGCTTCCCACATTGATGGAACGAGCCGCGCTGCACTGGAAGATGCCGGTACATAGTCTCGATGCAGAAACTGCCTTGATTTCAAAGGACGCGGCCCAGTGTTCGAGCCTTACGCCGGATGCGGTGGATGCGTTGTCGCCAATGGACCGCTCGCAGCTGGAACGCGGTCATAACTTCCCGAAATGGCAGGCATGCGAAGGCGGATATCCGCTCCAAGGCATCACTGTATGACCTCTTCCAAGTACCGATAATGTATGGTCCGCTGCGTGTCTGTCCTTACAAGTCAGTCGGTCGTTGAGGACCATTATCAGGAGCAGGATGCAGACACGCCGTTGTGACTGTTCTTTCGTCCTTGGTGTTCCTATGCAGACCTTGGCGGGAAAGTCGTCGTCGTAAAGCGGAAAGTGGGAGCGCGGAGCGCTTCCAAGCCGCAGGCGTCTTTTCCGCTCTATCTCAGCCGATCAGTCCTGAGAAGACCACTCACCGGTACAGTTGGAAGTCACGCCCGGATTAGTATCGATAAACGCCGATAGTTCAAATCACGCTAAGAGAGGGCCGCAGGATGCGAAAAGGGTTTACGAGAAGACCGAAAGTAGAGGAGCCCGCGGCGAACCACGGCAAAAACTACATCACTCCAGGCGGGATCGAACGCCTGAAACATGAGCGCCATTTTTTGATCGCCAAGGATCGCCCGGCCGTGGTGGAGGTGGTGGCGTGGGCCGCGGGCAATGGCGATCGCAGTGAAAATGCCGACTATCAGTACAGCAAGCGACGACTGCGGCAGATCGATGGACGGGTTCGTTTCCTAACAAAGCGAATCGAAGCCGCGGAGGTGGTAGATCCGGAAGCTCCGAGAACGGGGCAGCGGGCGACAAGGGCGTTCTTTGGAGCCACGGTGCGCTATGCGGATGCCGCGGGGGTAGAGCGAGTTGTGAGCATCGTCGGCACAGATGAAGTCAATCTCGACCGCAACCACATCAGTTGGGCCTCACCCCTGGGGCGCGCATTAATGAGAGCGGCAGAGGACGACGAAGTGGTTCTTCATGCGCCGGGCGGCACTGAAACCCTGACCGTGCTGGAAGTACGGTATGAGCGCATCCCCGTAGAACCGTTCCACGTGCCACCCGGACCCGAAGTCTCGACAAGAGGATTTGATCGCTGACACTCAATGAGCGAAACTATCGGCTCCTGGGCGGCCAAAAAGGTGAGTCCTGCTATGTATGGTCCGCCGCGCGACCGCAAGGGTTAGTTTGGTCGAGAGATAAGTCTGCGCAAATGTATTCGGCCTTTGAGTGGAGATCGTCTCTCCTGGCCAGGATTAGATGCGCGCGTGTCTGTCCTTATAAACGCGACGGTCGTTGAAGACCATTATCAGGATCAGGCGCAGATACGCCGTTGTGACTGTTCTTTCGTCCTTGCTGCTCCTATGCAGACCTCGGTGGGAAGCTTAGTCGTCGTAGTGAGGGAAAGCGGGAAAGCGTAGCGTTCCAAGCCGAAGGCGTCTTTTCCTCACTCTCTCAGGCCGGCGCGGTCGCTGGCCTGTAGTCATTTCCGCTGGACAAGACGCCCAGGCGATGCGGGCGAGATTGTTGGCCATGGCCACCACGACGGCGTTCTTGTGAGCCCTGGCATCCAGCCGATCCAGCCAGGCTCCGATCGGGACTCTATCCCATTTGATCCGCAGCACGGCTGCTCGTGCGCCGTGGATCAGGATTTTGCGCAGATACACGTTGCTTCCGAGAAGGCGACTTAACTCAGCGCATTCCTGAAGACAAAGTTTCTTCAAAAAATCTCTGGTGTTTGCATGTTGAGTGGTTTATAGCAATCCCATGCGACCACAAATGCTGAGCTTACTACGGGCCCCACTCTGCCTTCTAGCGGCAATCATCGGTTTCGGAAGTACTTCGACTCATGCACAGCCATCCAACGCTATCAACTCTGGAGTTCGACATCCAATCGTTTGCAACGCAAATACGCAAGGGAAAAAAGGCGGATGCCAAATCCTTGCGTTTGACCGGGTAAAGAATTGCATAACCCCGGTGGTCAGCATAGGAGCAAGCCCGAATCCAGATCAGATGCCCGGCGCCTCCTGCAAAACGATGGATAGCGCTCAAGACTCCCCGCCAGAGTATGTGTCGGCTATTCGCGGGGCGGGAAGCAAGATCATTTACTCAGGAACGATTCTGGACGCACAGCTAGATAGAGACTTTACTGAATGGCAGCAAGAGCCGCTGGAGCTCGAACGAAATAAGCGCGAGTCAGACAAGCACTATCAGAAACGCCTGAACGCTACCGATCCGAGGCTCGGGAATTGTCAAAACCTCGACTGGCGAGTGGTCCTATTATCGAATGAATCTTCAAATGTCTTGATCTACGGGCCAGCAGATATATCTGAATTCTGTACACCGGACAATCGCATAGTCTTGGTCGTGCCGGTCACCGTGATTTGGGCAACGATCTATCGGTTTCCCGGAAACCTTGCTGATCCACTTCGAAAGGTACCGGGTCCGATTCCTCCACTTCCTAACCGTCCGACCTCTCCCCCAACCGTCCCTCCGACGCCCCTAGCGCCCTCAACTCAGCCCTACTGCTTTGGTGCGCCAGCGCCCGCAGCTGATCAATTCAGCGACGATGGTGATATTCGACCGTGTGATCGATATTCTGCAAAGCTCGTCTACCGGAAGTTCTCCGGAGCAGTCTTTAATATGTTCACCCAGCCGGGAACGTTCCAAGGAACGCTTTCCTATACACCTGCGATCGGGAAAGTACCGAATACGACCGGAGGCCCAGCCGGCGAGAAAGCTCCGTCGCAAACGATCAACTACGACGCTCAACTGTACGCATCAACTAGGCTCAAAAGCGGCTGGATCGGAATTCCAGTTGTGTTCGAGAAAGCAAATGCGCAAACCGCCAATCTGGATTCTCTAACGATCGCGGTGAGCTATGACACTCCCTTGTCGTACCACTGGCCTGTGATTGGAGGCGTAGGCCCAGAGCGATTCCGACTTTCAATGCGGCCTCCTGATTTCAGGGTGCAGTACGGCCCAGAGCTGGCGGATTCCACCCCTCACGATATGAACGTCGTTGGTGGTGGTAGTGTTCGCTTACCGATCGTCCTCGATGTTGGCAATCAGCCCTCCGCGATCACGATTTTTCCGTTCTTCGGACTAGAGGGCGGCAACCATGTCGTGACCCACATACCCGAAACGACCATGGTCTTCCGACAGGTTGTTGGCTTTGATGCGAGCACGCGCTTCCCATTCGTGATTGCGCACTCTTTCTTTGGGGATAAGCCCGAGACGATAGATTTCTCTTGGAGGACGCGCTACCTGTCATATCCGGAGCCGTTCACGGATTATGTCAGTGGCTATCCTGAAACCTTATCGAAGCAGCAGATGACCTATTGGCGTGGCGCTTATAGCCTTCCCTTTTCGAACTACGTGACATTCAAGGTGACAGTGCAGCATGGCGCTCTACCTCCGGATTTCCATTACCTCGGCTATAACGTCAACGTCGGATTGACCTTCGCAAATCCAGGATATTCAGAGCACTAGTATTGTGATCTTCGGGCTTCTCATGACGAGATCGATCCAGACTCTTTGGGTTACTAGACGCGCCTGTTGCCACTCCTCCTTAATCGGGCAACTCGGGCAATGTCGTATCAGTACCCTAGAATCGCCGATAACGGAAGCAATCCAGCCTGCTCGACTTGTCGTTACTAATCCGGTCGTTCGGGGCGTCTCATGAGATCAGAGCTACTGATAGTCCAATGAAATTGGAAAATGGACCCAAGTGGTCACCGGATATGCATCGAACGTTTATACTTCGATTCGTGCCGCGCCAAGTATTTACGGTGTCGTACCCTTGGAGGCTGCTTGCCGAACGTCGCAATTCTAGTGGGAAATACAGAGTATAGAACACTTGGGTCACTCGCCTGTTGCGGTGGAGATCTTGCAGCAATCCAAGAATTGCTTGAGACAACAGGCAAATTCCAAATCGTCGAAGTCATTCTCAACCAAGACTCCTCCCAACTAAAGGATCGGATTCGCTCCACCGTCGATGCACATTCGAATATAGAAGAGATTTTTTTCTACTTCACCGGACATGGGTACCAAAACGAAGCAGATTTCTTCTTCTGCGCAACAAATTTTGATGCCCACCGCCCCAATGAGACCGGGCTATCCAGTGAGGAGCTTCATACTTTTCTGAGGCCGGCGAATGCTGACCTTGTGGTTAAAATCATTGACGCATGTAGTTCGGGTGCGCTGTTGTTCAAAGCAGATGGCTCCGTCGTACCAATCAGCAAGCAGGGTTTCAAGAATGTGATTCAGATCGCGTCGTGTCTAGATTCTCAAAGCTCGCTGGCAGGCGATCCTCTCAGTCTATTCACGGAAAAATTTGTGAGTGCAGCGTTAAGGAAAACTGAGGGAACGGTCTACTACACGGATATCATTGACGCCCTGCGGGATGAATTCCTTAACAACAATAGTCAGACGCCTCACTTTGTGTCACAGGGGACAGGGCGAGAGTATTTCGTTGAGAATGCAAAGCGACTCGACGCAATGCGAGCTAAACTGTTCGAACTGGATAACGAAACGGAACAGTTGGCACCTGCAACATCCATGGTTCCATCGGGATTGACCCCGCTCGCAGTCTTGGAAAGTGCCGAGAAGCGATTCGCCAAGAAAGATCGCGCTCTAGCGTTCATTTCAGACCTTTTCACTAAAGTATCTGAGAGAGCAGCAAACGAGGGATTATTTGGGGATCTCTTCCAATCGGAAATCATTGTCCATCCAGATTTCAGAGAACCCACAACACGTTCCTTCATTATCCGTGTATTAAAGGGAGAGAAGCGGCCGGACAATTTTGTGACAGCAGCTATCTCAAGACAGCATGGGCACATTCCATTTGGAATAGCCTCGGTCGCCGCGATGCTCACTGACTCTGTGGCTGACTATGATCTGGAGCTTAACTGTTCGTTAGATCAAGCACAGCTCAAACTGACCCTCACGCCGAGATTTATTTCACTCAAGATGTTTGTTCTAGTGATTACTTGCGCTCCTAGCTTGGAGATTTGCTATGTCTTCGAGATGCTGAGCCAGCACTCATTGCTGGACTGGGGCCAATTTGATTCCCAAGGTTCGGAACTTGTACGTCGTTGGTACAAAAAAGGATGGACCGAAAGTCCCGATAAACTCGTGGACCAGATTTTCGCGAAGCTCCATGATGCCATTCAGGAAAACGTTGATTCAACTGCCAAAATTCTGGCGGAAGAGGCTTCAGTCTCAAAATAAACAACCCACGTATCCGCTAGCTCCCGATAAATGGGATGAGCAGGTCCTCCGAAGGAGGAGCAGACTGTTCCCATGAAGAAGCCAGAGCAGCACCCCATCGCTGAAGTTCCACGCAGGCAAGCCAAGGTTGAGATCACGATCGGCATCGGCCGCATTGGCGATAAATCGCTCGTTGATCACGTCGAATGCGAAGGTCGTTTGCTAGGGAGTAACGCACGGATGGGCCGCAACACGCTCAGAACTGGGGTTTATCTTTGTGGCGGCGGCTACTTCTTTTGCTCGTACTCGCTCCTGTAATGCTCGCGGCATATCTGGTTCCCCCACCACTTGATGTCCTGACGCTCGAACCGGTGAGGAGCATATCCCGCGCAAAATGGGAACTACGCCTCTTACACAATGCTCTATGACAGAGCGTTGGGACGAGGTAACGAAAACTATACGCCACACACTCAAGTGATCATCGTGCAGGATTTCGAAGTTCCCTTTGGAAAGGGGCACCACTGGGGTAGCAATGCCGGCGCTATAACGAATTCCTTGCTCGGGGGATGGAGACTCTCGGGAGTCACAACCGTTCTTAGTGGCGAGCCATTTGCTGTTGGTATTGGGACCTATCCGACCGGGTACGCCTTTCCAAGTGTAGGGCCGAATTTTCCAGATAAGGGAGCGGCTTCTCCATATACAGGCGCAGCCCATAATCGCTCGCAGTGGTTCAAGGGTGGGCTTGGCGGCGCTTTCCTATTACCGGTTCCGAACACCTTTGGCAACTTCGGGTTCAACAATCTGTACGGTCCATCGTATGTCAATCAGGATCTGGCAGCCGGCAAGAGTTTAGCTATAGCCGAAAAATACAATTTCACGCTACGGGCCGATGCATTCAACGTGTTCAACCATACGAATCTAGGCCTGCCTGATACCACCGTCACAGATACGACGGCAGGAAAAATCACCAGTCTTGCAGCCGGGGCTAACATGAGGCGGCTACAGTTCACTCTGCGTATGGATTTCTAAACATCAATCTCTTGCTCTGGGAGGTCTCTCTCCCAGAGCAAGAGGAGTTCGATTTTATTTCTGAATAGACTCGCTTCGCATGCTGTTTCTAAACGGCATAGAGGCTCCTGGAGAGTAATGACTCGATTTCTGACGATACTTTGTTTCTTGTTGTTGTCCGCACCATTCGCCAATTGCGAGCAGACCGTACTTGTCACGTTGAAACTCACAAAAGTGGACAGCGCACCACTCGAACTACCAGTAAAGATCCAGTTCCCAGCGACCTGTTCTTCCTGTGTCGTAGTCGATGATCAGGCTTACGCTCGCCAGAATGCACGCGAGGTAATCCTTGCAATGCGCATTCCTTTATCAACGTCCATCGCACTTGATGTCGCCACTGACCCTTCAGCATTCCGCAGGGTTACCCTCTAGACCGTTGATCTTCCGTTCACTACCGTTCCAAAACATCTTCGTTTCACATTGCCCGCGCAGATCGCCGATCGCGTTAACTCAGGAGAATTTCAGACTCACCTCTTTTGGCAAGGTGTGGAATTGAGATTGGAGCACGGCGATCCCAAGCGTAGAGCGGGGGACTATGCAACCGGGACCTTCCCAACGGTGCAGCGCCAGGCGGCAAGTAATTTGGAGTTTGCATTGCTCGAAGCTATTCGAGAGTTGGGGCTTGACCATTATGTGGACGACCAGAATCTCGGCAAATTGTTCATCATGGGATTCGACACAAATTACCCTCACGGTCATCATGATTCGCCGGCACACTTCCATTTGGCACTGTGGCTTCCGAACTACCGGGGCGGGGGAAGCCTCATCCCTCACTTCTACCTAACATCCCAAGGACTCATTGCAAATTCGCTGGTCATGCCGTACGACTGGCCACTCAAGACCGCAGAGTACAAGACGGACGAGGCATTTACAGCGACGGACATGCTTACTCGGCCTGTTTATTCGCTCACGATCACTCGAGAGGGATGGCTCAATCTTTCGCGGTTTGACGGGCAACAATGCTCGCTCAAACCCCTTTCCGCTGGATTCGATAGCGGGACAGAAGTGCGGTGCCCTAGCTTCCCTCCGATCTCAATCAAGGTCGATGACGATTTCGCCCACGGTGTGATTCGCGAATTGATCAATGGGCGGATTGCTCAAGAGTTTCACTACGATCCCGACACGGGAGCGACTAAATAGCGGAAAGGCTCGAGTTCCGTTTATTGGGACTCGTTCTCAGATGACTAATACCGGGACACTGCATGCTCCAGAGTCCGAGAAGAAAAGAGCCGAGAAATTGGGTCTCACGTCGGTCAAACCCTCATAGGGTTTCTTAAGAAACGCTTCTCATTCTCCCCACAACTCCACTCGACCATCGATCGTACTTGAACCCGAATATATGAGAGGATTCACAGCAGAGGAACTAGAGCGGATCTACACAATGTCGAATTCGTCCAGCGTTACCCCATAAACTGCATTGAATACCTCGTTTCCCCAGGCTTCCGCGCGAGCCTGATCGGAATGTCCGTATAGCCAACTAAAGTCAAACGCAAACGGACCATCTATGAGAATCCATTGCCGGGTCAAGTCATAAAGAGCCATATTTCCGTAAAACTGATTGAAGGTCTTCTTGACCGCCTCTTCGGAACGGTTCGGCCACTGTCGGGGAAAAACACCTCCACGGTCACCACGGTCACCGAAAAGGGAAAGGTGACGAAGCCAAAGCTCTTTGCGAATTGACCAGTGATCGCTGGCCCGACATGTAAATCCCAACCCAACAGAAGAATTCTGGATGATCCAACTTATCTCGGTAGAAGGCCACAAAATGTGAAAGAAACACCCTGAGTGGAAGATTGACGAGGCCGTATCCGAAAACCTTATATTCATCCATGAGCTTCGGCAAGCCAGGTGCCTTGTCCAGCCACTCATGGACGGCATCCAGGCCTTTTATCGGATGGTCGTACCCGACTAGCGCAGTCAGGTCTTGGCACACAGCGATATACTCGCTTTTCGAGTAATCGACGATCGCCCGCTTCAGATGCGGAAGTTCCGCTACCGCCTGACAAAGCAATGTGAACCGCACGCCGACGTCGACGTCTCGGATGAAATCAGCGAAATTCTGAATTTCAAGTGGAATCCCGCGAGTGGGATTGATCGCGAGGTCACAAATGAGCAGGAACAATGCAACAAGGGGATCGTCCAAACGTACAGGCCATTCCGACAGGGATAGTGCCAGGAACGAATCGAAGGCCTCTACATATATTCCGGAGAGATATCCCTCCTCTCTCCATTCGGCGCAGGGCAACGGCTCCGCACGTGCCCCATCCAAGAACTGAAGCTGGATGAATCTCGCTTGTCCCTCGTAAATCGCTCGCATCCCAACAGCCGGGAGACGAACGAGGGAACGCCAGTAGTATCCCTCTACCCGCTCTTGGTTCAACCTCATTGTCTCTGAATCCCAAAGCTCCGCCTTGGGTAAAATGGAAAAATCGGGATCGATCGTGTCAGCCAACATCCCAATGAGTTGTCCGTACACGACGAAATACCCGTGGCCTACCGATTCGAAATGAGGCTCCCGGATCATCCAAGCGATGTTCTTGTGCGGAGCCAATGCATAGCTCTTGTAATACTCAACATCTAACGCATTATTGACCGCTATATTTGCGGATGCGAGCCTGAGTTGTGCTGGGGGTCCTTCTTTCCGCAGAACCTGATCGGTATAGTTCTTGAGAGATTTCTTAGGGCCAATGGTAGCAAGAACCTCCCGCAATTCTTTCATGCTTGAGTGGCACTGCGCTAGATAGCTCAGACTCAATAGCAAGCCAGAGGTTGAGCCCACGTGCTGCCACCAATGCACTGTTTCATGTATGTAAGTGGAGAAAGCCTGTATTGCCTCTGAAGGTATATCGCCGAGTTCAAACGCATTTGCTTCGATCATCGCCATCAGTTCATGATTGCGGGGACTCAACCGAAGAACGAACCGCGTAGTTTCATACATACCGTGAGCATTCAGGCAAGCCCCGAAGGTTGGTGCCGCTTCCTGCTCAACGTTTATCGAGTCAAGAAGTTCGTGCTTAAGTTCCGAGGCATGTCGCGAAGATTCACCCACATTCCCTCACTCAGGAAAGCAACATCCCAAACATTCTGGCAGGATACACGCAGAATTGTCATTTCTCTTCAGCTTCTTAAGTTCAGAGAAACTATCGCGCTTTCGCACAGCTACTGTACGGGAGAGAGCCTCTAGTAGGCGCATTGGTACACCCGGATAGGCGGCCAGGAGTTCGCTTGTGTCGCAGCCCCGTATGGAGCTCAATGAGCCGTAACGGGAAACGCCGTTGTCGTAAGCAATGGCCCTCGATTCGCAGGATCGCCAACGGCACTCATCGACTCAGACCCAGCCTGCGTTTTGGCTACTTCCTAAAGTTTCTTTGCCTAGAGCCAGAGGTCCTGCAAAGGTCCAATAAGAGTGAAAATGCGTGTGAAACGTCGTGTAGGGTGCGGTCCGTACCACGTAGTTTCAGTGAGTTGCGTGATGTTGCCGTAATGGCATGGAAGAGGTCATCGGTTCGATCCCGATCAGGTCCACCAATCAACCCCTTACAAATCAATAGTATGAGCAGGAAGCATTCATCAGGCCGGGAGCGATGGGTTCGCTGCATGGCAGCCAATCTGCTCAAGGCTGGGCATGAGGTCACCGTTTGTGATCTGGCTCCCGACGCGGTCAGGCAATTCAACACCTCCGAGACACATGGTCACTCCATATCAGCCCGCTGAACACGGTCTGGAGCATAGTCACTGCTGGCGCCCTTCGCGTCGTTACTGACGGTTCCATTTCGCTGCCAAATCTGCCCGCTGGAAAGAGTCTTGGCCAGGTGGTAGTTAGTTGCAATATATTCCCGAAACGATCCCAGGTTGTCTTTTGCGAGAGCGGGTGCAGTTAGCGCGGGATAGAGAAATACATAACGCGTACGGTGAGCTGTCATAGACAAAAGCAATGCATCAACCTGTTGTGGGCGGGTAAATTCACTTGGTGTCACAAAGTTCAGGGGCCCTGGGCTCTCCAAAGATAAAGCGAAAGCTGCAGTCGGGTCGTTAAAAAAAGTCTCGCCCGGATGGGTATGTTGGGCGAGCCACCATATCCTCTCGCATTGCTTGTCGGTGATAAATGCTGCCCGTCCTGTCGGCAGGTTTACGATGTCGTGCCGATGTAGTTGCCGAGTTGCCGGGAAGTACACGAGAGAGATTATCGCCGCAGCCCATAGAATAATTCGCATGCGCCGGTATAGGTCAGTAGAGCGATCCAGAAACCAGATACACAGAACCACAGCAGGCATGCTAACGGCACTTAGCCGAAGAAACGTAGGCGCACTCATAATCGAAATAAATAGAGCCATCCCCACAAAAGTGAGAAGAAGTATCTTTCTCCACTGTTGCTGTTCCATGCTCTTTTTATCTCGGATTAGCCGAAATACGCATAACAAATAAATAAGTGGGACAATTGCATGAATAAAGAAGTAGGGGATAAGGGGAAATAGATCGACAGCACTATGCACCGGTGGTACCTGAAAAAACGTTATCGGAGTGTTTCCTTCAACATCGTGAAAAAAACGCAACTGGAAAATAGATTGTCCAGTATGTCATTGTGCGGAAACCAACGAGACGAACATAGTACCCAATAACAAGGATCACTGTTGTGGCAAAAGGCATGCACAACAGAAGTAACTCACAGAACAGATTCGAGCTTTGCTTATCCTCACGGTTTGTCCACCCGAGATAAAGGGCGAGCGCAAGAAAGCTAAGTCCTCCGTGAGTCTGGG
>Ga0302233_10002188_pt1 | contig 12510 bp, 19 predicted proteins | sample II_Palsa_N3_1_FD_193516 | JGI IMG/M metagenome (GOLD analysis project Ga0302233, IMG submission 193516) | Peat permafrost microbial communities from Stordalen Mire near Abisko, Sweden - II_Palsa_N3_1 | ecosystem: Environmental > Terrestrial > Soil > Palsa > Peat permafrost | place: Sweden...
GTGTATTCCGCATTTTCTTACATTTTACACAAACAAACAAACAAACCAAAAAAAAAAAAAAAAAAAGGGAATCAGTGCGCGCGGTAGAACGACGTCGAGGTCGGCATGTCGAGCTGGTTGTCTCCATCGGGCGAGAAAAAGGACGGGGCAGATGGTGCATCGACAAGTTCGCCATCCCCAAACGAGTTGTCCTGGATTTCCTCGTAGCCCAGTCTGGCACGTAGAGAAAATCTTTAAAAACAAATAATAGAATCGTGATACCGATCGGCGTGGTGATACGATGCCTCGGGAGTTTCGACGGGCGAGATGTCGTCGTCATCGCGATGGTAGGTCCGCGGTGATGGAGATGCTGCTGCTGCTGTTGCTGCTGCAGAGGGACGAGAGGCGTACGCGAACGAGGGCGCGTCGGCAAAGTCATCGTCCTCGTCGTCGCTAAGTTTGGGCGCGGACGGCTCGGTGGTGACCATGGCTGCCGTGTCCTCAAAGTTGATGTCATCCTCAGAGATGATTGCCTGGGTGTTGACCAGCTGAGTCTGCATGCCGTCAAATGTGAGCATGTCGGCCACTGGTGACGCAATCTGGGAGCGCGAGTACGGTTGTGCCGCTCGACTAGAGACCTCGACGACCCGGGACGGAGCCGATGTGCCAATGCTGCGACGGTGGTCGTCGTCGACTTGGATCTCGGCGTTGACCTTGTTTTGTACTGTCAAACACCGGTTATTAATATTTTTTTTTTTTTCGTGTTTACCGTCAAAGGTGTGCAAGGAAAACTCTTTCCAGATGGGCTTTGCGGGCGCGGCGTGTGTGTGCATGTCGGCATACTCTTTCCACCGCACAGCGCGCGCTGCATCGGCGACACGACGATCGGTGGCGGCGTGACGAACGATATCCATCGCAACAAACACGGTGGAATTGTCGTGCTTGCGACGCACCTCCCATTCGATTACCTCTTCCGCTTGCACATACAGTTTGGGCTCTGTCAGCTTGTCCTTCTCTCTGTATGTTACCGCCTACACACACCAAGGGGTGGGGCATTAATATTTGCAACGCGAAAATGATGGGTCATGGAAGGATACCTGTCCGCACAACTCGTGGTAGATGAGCGTCCCGTTGGAGGGTTGATAGGTGTACAGGCCTTGGTAAAGGCTGTGCGAGACAAGCCTGTTTGGGTTCTCCTGGACGACCTCCTTGCCTTTGAACAGCGTTTCCTCCAGCTCGGGTCCCACAAATCCGAGCGCAAAGGGAAACGTGGTCTCGGCCGCCACCGCGGCCGGCGGAGGCTCACGGATGCGTGCACAGGCTTCCTGCACGATTGGCCCCCGCCGTTTCATGGGCGATGCCAGTGATTGCTCGAGGGCCTTGGCCGTGTGCGTCGTCACGGACGACTCACCGCCCAGCGGGTTGATCGGGAAGACGTGCGTAGTGCCACGTTCAGACGTGAAGCTGACGTATCGACTGCCGTGATTGAAAGCCAGATCCTAATATATTTATTTTTGCTTAATAATTACTTCCCCCAAGACGCAGGACGTACGATAATTCGCCCCCGAGTGTCACCACGCGATAGCCTGTAGAGATGTTGCACGCTGCCGTTCTGACTATGCTGCGAAGGGGCGACAAAGAACACGTTCACTTCGTAGCCAGTGTATGGCGCGGCTGCGATGAGTGTGCCATTCGGATTGAACTTTAGCATGGAGAGAGACTGGTCGCTTCCCGGGAACTGCGCAATCGTTTTCAGGACCGACGCACTGGACGGCGTGCCCGGCGTGCTGGCACTGCCACTTTTCCGAACCTCCACGACGCGGACCGTTCCGTGATCCGGCTGGCCACCGCCGCCGCTCACACCAGCGTTGACTGTTGCGGTCGCCGTCACCTTGTCCACGGGCGCTGCCGCCGTGTAGTTCATGAGGTCGCGGATGACCTTGCGACCAGAGTTGTAGATATTGCTGACGACAGACTCGCTGTCTGCGTCGTTATCGTCCTCGTCGAGCTCCCTGACCACGTCGTCATACTATTAGCAACACAAACAAGAGAAAAAGGAGAACACGGGGGGAGGGGGAGGACATACGTGGCAGAGGGCACGGTGGGGCGATACTGTTCAGCAGAGGCATACGCAAGCCATCGGGGACCGACTGCAAACACTGGCGCAAGTGTAAACACGTCTGTCTTGACCGTGCTGACGTGTGTGACTATTTTTTTTGTTTGTTTGTTTGTGGAAAGGAAACAGAAAAAAAAAACATACGCATGTTGTAGCTGATCGCGTCCAGAATGACGATGCCGGCCTTGTGACCGACGACCACAAAGCGCTTGTTCGAGTCAATGTTTGTGAGGATGTGTTTGTTCGACTCCGTCCAGGTGATGTGCTTTGGGTTCTTCATCTCCTTGACCGATTGCACATAAAACTTGTTGTCGGCTCTGCGCCAAAGGTTCAGCTCAGAAACAACAACAAAAAAAAAAAAAAAAAACAAGATACATGAAGCCGAGGTACGGCCGCTCCATCTCTTGCTCTGGTTGGATGCCCTCTGGGTGTTGCAAAAACTATGAACAGGCAAATCCGTTGAACAGGACGAAAATCAACAACACAATTACCTTGAGGAAGATGACCTTGCGGAAGCGGTTGCTGGTCGAGCACAGCAGCTCGGTGACGTTGTCGACATCGGTGACGTTCCACACCTGGTAGCCGTCCTCTGTGCCCAGCAGGAGGCACATCATCCTTTCCGACGCCAATTCAGCATGCATGACACAACACAGGGACAAACGAAACGTACTGGCGTTGGGTGATTGTTTGCGAGGCGGCGCCGGCGCTGCCGCCGTGCTGGTGCGCGTGACCATTGAGGCGGAGGTCGACGTGCTCAAAGGCCGCAAAGAGCACTTTGGACTGCATGAACTCGGGCTGCGCATTGGCCGAGGAGGACAGGCTTGCGCGTCAAGAACACGTCAGCCAACAACGACCAAAACAACAAGGACCAAAGCTCTTCTCCTCACGGTTCCCCTCATTGGCCTTTCTCTCCCTCGCTCTTTCTCTCTCTCCCCCCTGTGGACTGTCGTCGTACCTTGCTGCGAGCACGGCCGGTGCATACGTCATGGCCGAATCAAAGCGCGACGTGACAGCACGCATCATTTGCTCGGTCCATGCTGCTTGCCTACCGGGTTTGTTTATTACGCCTTTCTCAGTACAGAAGAGAGCAGAGGGCGCTACGGCGTACCTCCAGTTCTTCTGCGACGGCGAGCGGCGTGGCTCTGTCACCACCTCGCGAGGGTCCACGTCGAGTGACATTTCAGGAAAGAAACGAAATGAAAACTTTTTTTGGGTGTCATCCTTCTTCTTCTGCTTCGTTTCAGCCCTATGCAATCTTCTTCTTTGCCTTGCTAGTCGACAAGGATGCAGGCTCGGCTGCATCGTCGGTGATGCGGAAACTGTTGGCACTCGAGGAAGGAATGTTGGCGACAAAACCAGCGAGATAGCCCGAGGTCATTGCTGGGGACGAAACAAAATCATTCAAAAGGTCACCAGAGAGAGAGGATGGCGAGCGCGCGTACCTTGTGGAATAAGCAGACGCAGGCCTTCGAGTACATTCCTGCCTTCGAGCACGACTTTGCACGGGAAAAGGCCGACTGACGCCGTCAGTTGGGCATCCCCGTTTCCTTGGAGGGATTTGACGATCTTTACGGTAGAAAAAAAAAAAAATAAAACTTCATACACGGGCGCTTGCTATACCTCAAATTGGACTTTTTCGAGAACGGGGAGCGGATTGTCGCCAAATTGCTTGCGCTGCTGCTTGGATCTGCTTTCTTGCTCTTCGAGGTCCTCCGACACGATTCCTGTTGGACCAAAGTTTGCTCTTTCTTTAAGGGAAAAAAAAAAAAAAGAAGAACAGTAAGAGAAAAACATGCCAGCTTCATCGACAGCACTGCGGACGGGAACGCGTTTCCGTTTGCGATCAAGAGGGTTTTGGTCGACCTGGTTGAGGACAAAGTGGCTCGCTGGCCCTTGGCTGGACGCGTTGGCGAGCATGTCCATGAGCGACTGTACTCGTTTCCCGCTGAGAGCGCCAAACTCCACCTTTTCACAGTCAAAAGCATGGGCGAGCCCGACCAGTACAACGTCGCGGTAGGCCGGTCGCAGTGAACTCACGAGGAAGAACGGCGTATGGGGCTGGTGCACCAACAGCACGACCGAGTTGGCCGCACTCCCACTTGCACCAATCGCTATCCGGATCCAGAGCAGCTCGTCCAGCAAAGCAGCATAAACGTGCTAAATGTATCATACTGTTGAATATAAATAAAGAAGGGTATAAGAATAATTACATATTGAGCAAAGAACGGCTGCAAAAAAAGCGATAGCCTGGACGATCGTGCATGAGGCTGGACTAGCCTCTGCTCGGATCCGCCTGTGTTTTCTGAATAAGTGCATTCCAAGGCAGTACGATACCAAAGTTGACCATCTTTAGCGATTGCCACGACTTCTTGGTCGCGGGTAACATTAGATCTACATTCGAGCAGTGGTCAGTCACGACATGGATCTACTACATGGTAATCGACGCACGAAGAATGTCGAGATGCGCAAGCAATTCATCCTTCTGCAAATTGTAACGGTTTATTCATGACTTGTTATTCCTTCGTAATCGGTCACCTTGCTCTTCTTTTCCACCAGCACGCTCACGACTCCTCGCTTCGTGCCTTGGTTCTCCAGCTCCTTTAGCGTTGCCACATCGCCCTGGAACACGTGCAATGCCGCCTCCAACAGCAACTTCTCGCCAAACGGTCTGAACGACGACGCCATTTATACAAAGTTGTGTGCCCTGTCATGTCCTACACAACCAACTCTGCACCGCCGCCGAGCTACGGCTACGCCACGGTACGTCATATGTTTCCATACGGGGGCTAGGGCTTCGGGCGGGGGTGTATGGACGTGCGGCCTTCCCTCTGGTTTTCTCTTTGTTTTTTTGTTCCTGTTTTTTTTTTCGTTTTTTGTTTTTTTGGACTTACCAACTGAACATGTCTTGTTCGGCCTTGCCGACACAACAGGGAGCGAGCGAGCCAGGCAAGCAGCAGCAGTATGGCCAGCCCACGTACTACCAGCAGTCTGGATCGGGTGCCGCCGCCCCCAACCCGTACTCTTCGTATGACACGACGAACAATGACACGAGTGCCTACTACACCTACGACTCGGCGGTAACACAGCACATATGCCCTCTTGCTGTCCATGACTTAACTGGCATCACAGACAGCACCTCTGACAGGTGGCGACAGCGGCGAGAACGGCGGCCTCGGGGCCTTTGTCGGTGCGACCGTCGCGGAGAGTGACAAGTCGGTCCGCCTTGGTAACGAAGCCAGAATTGTGTCAGTATGCACTCTGACCAACCGACCGACGCAATGCAGCCTTCCTGCGCAGGGTGTACCTTATCCTGCTCCTGCAGATTGGTGTCACCATGGCCATCGGCGCTCTGTTCATGTACGTCGGCGACGTCAAGACGTGGGTCCAAACCAACTACTGGATTGTCTGGGTCAACTTTATCCCCACCATCATCGTCCTCATTGCCCTCTCCATCCTCCGCCGCCGTTACCCCGTCAACTTTATCCTCCTAATGGCGTTTACGCTGCTGGAAGGCTACACCCTGGGTGTTCTCGGTACAGGCTAATTCTTTTTTTTTTTTGAACGAAAAAAGAAACTAAACAAACATTTTATTGTAGTGACCTTTTTCGACGTCGACACGGTCTTGCAGGCTGTCATCATCACGTTTGGTGTCTTCCTAGGATTGACGGTGTTCACCTTCCAAACCAAGTGGGATTTCTCGGGCCTGGCGCCGATCCTGTTTGCCGCCCTCTTTGGCCTGATCATGATGGGATTCACGCTCATCTTCTTCTACAGCCCGGTCGTGTACATGATCTACTGCATCCTCGGTGTCGTCATCTTCACGGGCCTCATCCTCGTCGACACGCACCAGATCATCCACCGCTGCTCGCCCGAGGACTACATCATTGCCTCTGTCGAGGTAAAATAACTTTTAATAATAATGCTATTCTTTTGTGCGATCTAACCGCCGGCCCTGTCAATCTTTTGTTGTTGTTGTTGTTGTTGTAGCTGTACCTCGACGTGATCAACCTCTTCTTGTTTATCCTGCGCCTTCTCCAGATCTGCAAGAACTGAATGAACTGAACCCACCCCGCGAAGTTTTCTTCTTTCCTTTTTTCTTTTTTTTTATGTATCTTCATCAGTTCTTGTCTTTTTTATGTATGTTCACTCGTCAGTGACCCCTCCGGCTTTCTCTTCTCCAACGAAGTTGACAATGAATTCCAAACAAGAAACAAAGACAGAAAAAAAAAAAGACGAAAATGTCGGCAGCACAACGCCTCCAAGTCCTCACTGCCCACCTCGAAGGGAGCAGCAGCACCTCCTCGGCCCTCGCGGCCTTTGACCTGGCCGACTACTCTGTAACACGCGTGGTCCCTTGCCCTCCCCTGTTGCTGACTGCAAACCGATTAAACAGGTGCGTCCAAACACGACCTCTGCCGTCATCTCGGCCAAGCCCCTCAAGGTCCTGATCACGGGTGCGGCTGGCCAGATCGCCTATAACCTGATCCAGTAAGTCAAACTGAGGCTCACGCACCAACTGATCCCTGCTCCCTTTTGCGTGTCTGTGCAGCCTCGTGGCCGGCGGCGACACGCTCGGCACCAGCCAAAAGGTCATCCTGAACCTGCTCGACATCCCGCCGATGAAGCAGAAGCTGGAGGGTGTTGTGATGGAGATCCAGGGTAAGAACACGAGAGACCACCAACACCAACGCTAAAGGACTGACACCGTAGACTGCGCGTACCCGCTGCTGCAAGAGGTCGTGGCCCTGACGGACGAGAAGGAGGCCTTCAAGTATGTCCTGTTCTTGTTTGTTTGTTTGGTCTCACTGTCTTACAAAGGGGCGTCGACGTGGCCCTGCTGGTTGGCGCAATGCCCCGCAAGCCCGGCATGGAGCGCAAGGACCTGCTGCAGGCCAACGCCAAGATCTTTGAGTCGATGGGCAAGACCATCAACGAGGTTGCGTCCAAGAACATCAAGGTAATAATACAAAAGTTTACACTTCGCTTGCTGACCTTACTCTGACCCAGGTCGTCGTCGTCGGCAACCCCGCCAACACCAACGCCCTGATCGCACAAACCTTTGCGCCCAGCGTGCCCAAGGAGAATTTCACCGCGCTCACTCGCCTGGACCAGAACCGCGGCCGTGCACAGGTCGCTCTCAAGCTCAAGGTGCCCGTGACGAGCGTGCACAACGTGATCATCTGGGGCAACCACAGCGCAACCCAGTATCCCGACATCAACCACGGCATCGTCATCGACGCCAAGGGCCAGAAGAAGAACACGGCACAGGCCGTCAACGACGACCAGTGGGTCCAGAAGACGTTCATCCCGCAGGTCCAGCAGCGCGGTGCGGCCGTGCTCGCCGCCCGTGGCGCCTCCTCGGCCATGTCGGCTGCCAAGGCCATCTCGGACCACGTGCATGACTGGCTCATCGGCACGCCCGAGGGCGAGGTCGTGTCCATGGCCGTGACGACCGACGGCTCGTACGGCATCCCCAAGGGGCTCATCTTCTCCTTCCCAGTGACCTGCAAGGCCGGCAAGTTCACCATCGTCCAGGGCCTGCCCATCTCCGCCTTCTCAAAGGAGCTCCTCATCAAGACCACCAAGGAGTTGCAAGAGGAGAAGGCCCTCGCGGGCCTGTAACCCGCAATTACATGAAAGAACTCTTTTTTTTTTTTCCCCCTCCCTACGAACTTGGATTAGAACAAAAAACGCACGGATCCTATTGATGATGTATCGATTGATTTTTAGGTTGCAGTCTTAAACACGCCGCTCACACCACGCTGCTCAACCGAATGTGTCCGCTGCCGAGGACCCGACAAAGGGGCAGAAGGAGCGTTGCCAGCCGAAGCCTCTACACTTGGCTGTGCTTGAGAAAGGGCTCGGGCCACTAAGAGATAAAAACTATTAGAATCTATCAAAAATATTAAAAGCTCATACCTTTGATGGCCTCTCTCAAAACAATAATCCAGTCGTCTCGATCCTGCGGAGATTGGGCAATCATGAAGTAGGTGCGCTCGCTCGTGACGAGCGAGAGCGAATTGGCCGTGTGCGTGTGGTCGTAGCCGTCCACGACGACCTCGCACGTCGAAAGAATGATCGTGCCATACGGATGGTGCTTGTTGACAGCCGCCTCCTTGTCCTTAAAATACGACAGCGTCTGGTCGTTGAGCTCAAACCAGCGCAGCTTCCACGACTTGTATCGGTTGCCCTGCTTGGTCAGGAATCCCTTCTTGGATACGACGGGAGCGCTCGTGGCCGCTCCCGCAAGAGACGGCGAGAGGGCACTATCGCCTGCCTTGACGTTGCCAATGCTCGCATTTTGGGTCGTTTTTGTAAGGGACATCACATGGAGGGTCTTTAGGAGCTCGTTGATCTACAAACACATATTAAAAATACAAAGCAGTGCTTTCGCACTTACCCAGCCAGACCTGTCTGTCGCCGACTCGGCGGCGAGCATGAAGATCCGCTGGTTGGTGATGATCTTGAAGAGGCGAATGCGCTGGTCGGGCTTCTCTGGGTCGGGCTCGCTCACGTCGTCATCGCCCACCGAAATAATGTCCTTGACTTCAATATAACCGGAAAGGGACGCGCTCTGTTCAGACTTGTAGTAAAACAGCTTGGCCATGGTGATCGGCACGTGCGCACCCTGCTGGATGCCGAGGATAAACCAGCGCCGTTTCCAAGCCTACAATTTTTTTTTCTTTTCTTTTAGAAGAAAATAATCAAATATTATTATTATTTTTTTTTCACCTGGTTGATGACACCCTTCTTGTAGAGCCAACCGGTGAACTGACTTTTCCAAAGACTGTGGTCAGAGTTGTCGGTGGATTTGGACGCAAACACGACCTGACCAGGCGATGCAAAGGTCGCCCGTTTGACCGACTCCATCAAAACAGAATAGTTGATAAAAGCGCCGCTCCGCTGCGATTGGACAAGATTGGCGCTCGGGAGGTCTGGCAGTGACGACGACCGATGGCGCGTGTTGATCACCTTGGAAAAGTCGGTCATACCCACCGTCGACGACATTGGCGAGAAAGACTTGCGATGGACGGCATCCTCGAGATCCACCCCGCGCTTGGGCCGTGGATTGGCAGTCTTTATAGGCGCATCGCTGGGAGCGCCGGCTGATGAGGATTTCAAGGTCGCGTCGACGAGAGCCGCCTTTTCAGCTTTGGTCTTCTCCAGTCGTTTATCGACGTCGTCCTCGTCCTCGTCCTCGTCATCATCCTCATCCTCATCGTCGTCGTCATCAGTGCCTGCGAGGAGCTCGGCAGCCTTTTCAACCACGGCCTTGTTGCGCAAGAAGAGGCTCGACCTTCTATTATTTCAGTTTAGTACACAAAATTTTATCTGTGCATTGACGTACTGCCACCAATTCTGCGGTGTCGACCTGAGGACGCCAGCGGAACTCGCTCGTTTTGAAATCTTTCCTTGATCAATTGACTTTGCTGCTTGACTGTGATATGAGAGGAATAAGTAACACCATACTCATCAAATGGGTACCTCTTCTTTGGCTCTGATGGCACGGGTGTTGAGACGAGTAAGGGAGAAGAGGGAACGCTGGGACTAATCAACAAGGGGGCGGGAAAAAAACCACCACCACCACCAGAATAAATAGGATCGAAATAACCAAGGAAAAAAAAACGCTTTAAATGCAACCAACAAACTAGGAAATGTTTACATGGTCTTTGATGACGTAGAGTGAGGAGCGGCTGGGGGCCCTTTCTCTGGCAAGGCATCGTCATCCTCGTCGTCCTCATAGTCTGACGGTCCGCCTTCTTCGTGCATGTTGATGATCGGAGTGCGTGAAAAGAACGACATTGTCTTGAACTTGTCGATGACGCTCTTGCGGGATGCGCCAGCTGGAGTGGGCGAAAAAAAAACATAAAAATAAAATAAATAATGATCATTGTTCGTACAAGGCTCAGTCGTCGCCGATGCAGCTGCATCGGGGAGGTCAACAAAGATATTGGGCCAGCAGGGCTCGCAAACACGGATCGGTTCAACAGACATCCAAGGGGCATTGCTGGTGGTATTTTTTTTCCTTTCGCTTAGTACGATGGAAGGAAAAAAAAAAAAAAAACTCGCTCATACCGCTTCGGGCAGCACTGTGAGCAAGTGACCTTGCCACAGATACGGCAGTGATGACGGCGACGAACAACAGTGAACTCGCTCTGGCAGTTGAAGCAAGATGCAGCTTCACTGTCGGGGACCTGCACTCAAACGAGTCAGTACAATAGGACGGGCTATTCTTTCACGTCACCCAGACGGGCGCAACATAGGATTCGCGAATGGTTGTGATGCGTTTGATGACTTCTTCGGGAAGGGCATCAATGTCGGAGAGGAGCCAGCTGTTTACGGTGCTGCTTGCGGCGCCGCTTCCCTGTGCGGACACAGGCGAGACACCGTCGATCTTGAGGGTTGAGCGGTTCTTGCGGTACTGCTGAGCAGTGTTATTGATATCGTTCAGCCACGCCTGCTTTTCGGCATCGTTTTCCGCAAACACCTGCATAAAATCACGAGTGAATGCCGAAATAACGTTGAACCAAATTACGGTGAACGACTTTTCAGTCGAGATGATGACAAACGAGTTTTGGTACTGATCGGTGTCCTCGCGGGCAACGGCACGGACGCCATCGAGCATAAACTTGCGGTGGAAGGTGTATGAGAGCTCCTGCCCTTGACCGCTCACAGAGGCGTAAAAAAGCGAGTCTGAAAACAGAAAAAAGGCACGCGGCTTGTTGGACTTGCGGCACGACTTGAGAAGGACACCGTCACGGACGTAGCGACGACCGGGCACGACGAGGGACTCTTGAAGGCCTGTGATCGACTTTTGGATCGAAACCATCTTTGCAGCAAACATTTGTTGTCTAAGGGTCTCGTTCACAAAGATTGCGACGTCGTTGATAACCGAAAAGGCCTTGGAGAGGTCGACGTGGTCTTCGTGATCCTTGTTTGTGTGTTTGAGGAGGTCCTCGCAGAGCATCTTTTTTTTCATGCGACCTAAGTATACCAAAAAAAGAAAAAAAATATTTTTTTCTGCAATACCTTGTAGCGAGGGATGCGCTGAACAGGCATGATCAGGTACGACAACAGCGAAAGTCCTTGACTGTGCGGCGAAGCCATGAGGTCTTTGAGGAAAGTGGCAAAGGCAGGGTTGGACTTGGTTTGCTCGACGAGCGTTTGAGCCGCCTTGTCGTCTACAAGAACAAGCAATTTTCTTAAAACCCGAATCCTATTGTTTAGATACGTGGCACGTACAGTTGGATACGTAGACCGAGTACAACTTGAAAAAGGGAGAGATCTTGACAAAAATGTCGCCAATGCACTCCTTCTTGCCACTTTTCCAGTCGTCAGAGTCCATGCGCTCGCGCAACTGAGATAGCAACTGGCACCAATCGTTTTTCTTTTAATACGCACCAAAACACACACACGCACACACACACACACCTCCTTGTTTAAGCGCACGAGATCCTCAACGTTGGCAAAGAGCGTCGCCACGGCCTGGGCGGAAATGATGGGCTCCCCGTTCTTGATTGCTTGTCGGAGAGGCTCGATGAAAGCCGACTGGTGAGCGCCAGACATGAATTATTATTTTTAGTGTTTGTTTGCTTGAAGCGGCAAGTTGCGCGTGTACCTGCATAATCAGAAGGCTTTGGACATAGGCGGTCTCGGTCGAGCGGATTTCCTGGCAGATCTTCATCCGTCGCTGTTTCCGTTATTTATTTATTATTTTTTTTCTTGCTATGAAAACCAAAAACCCAAGAGCATACCTCGTGCGGCGTCATCTTTGCAACAGCAGCTGCGTTGGCGGCGGCAGCAGCAGCAGCAGCCGAGCCGCCAGACGGTGCACTTGCCTCCTTTGTTGACACCGAGTTCACGACCGACACGCTCGCCAGTCGTCCCCTCGACGGCGTGTAGCTCACCGTGCTCGCCGACCTACTCAGCTTCATCTCCTGCTCCAGGAACGACGCAGCCTCGCTGCCCAGCGACGCGGCGACGAGCACGGCAGCAGCCTCGGCCTGCCATCCGTCGTCCTCGTCCAGATTGACGACTATTTCTGGCGGCGGTGGCAGCGGTGTTTGGGCTTGTGTTGGCTGCGTGTCCAGATGCTGGAGCACGGGCTTGGCGGAGGCGGGCGGCGGGGGCGGGGGTACAGCCGCTTGCAGGGACGGCCCGAGCCCAGACCCAGACTCAAAGCGGGCCTTCAGAGACCCAACCGTGTTTGCCATCTCTATGGGGGACACTCTAAAAATGTCTGGCGTCATGGCGGCTAAGGGAGAATCGAGAAAATTTTTATTTCGAGCCTCGCTTGTGTCTGTGTTGGCGAGTCTGCCGGTACAAGTCGCTCTTCGGGATCCACAAAGCCCACGGAGATGGAACCGGTTGAACTAAGAATTGACAGTCGGCTCCTCAAGGAGGATTTGCCACCG
>Ga0302233_10002194_pt1 | contig 12494 bp, 15 predicted proteins | sample II_Palsa_N3_1_FD_193516 | JGI IMG/M metagenome (GOLD analysis project Ga0302233, IMG submission 193516) | Peat permafrost microbial communities from Stordalen Mire near Abisko, Sweden - II_Palsa_N3_1 | ecosystem: Environmental > Terrestrial > Soil > Palsa > Peat permafrost | place: Sweden...
GGGGGCCGGAAAAAAAAAAAAAAAACAAAAAAAAAAAAACAAAAAAAAAAAAAAAAAAAAAAAAAAAAAAAAAAAAACCACCACCCCCCCCCCCCCCCAAAAAAAAAAAAAAATACTTATCAGCGTGAAAAAAAAAATAGTTTATTACCTTGTAACTCACAGACACGGCAAAACGAGGGATTTGGATGTATATAAAGACCCGAGTGTTGCTCGCGCGCTCCTTCATCTCGTTCACGTCGTCGATGCCTTTGTTTGCAATGGACCTGCCAAAAAAAAAAAAAAAAAAAAAACAGGTCAAATTATGCAGGAAAAAAAATACGTGTACGGAAGGTTGCGGTCGTCAGGGACAAACACAAAGCTCGCGCTGTCGTCGATCGATGCGCGGCCCTGCAGGGGAACCCGTTTCTGTGAGCTTTGTGACGAGCGACGGCGTCCATGTGCGTTTGAGAGAGAACTCTTTGCAGACGACGACGCATCCAACGTGGCGACACGAGGCGCGGGTATCTTTTGCAGAGGGGCCGTTATGTCAGGATCATTGCTTGAGATCGTGTCCGAGCTCAGATTGGCAGGAGGCGCCCACGAATGGAAGATGTACGCTTGAACTTTTTGGAATAGCTCGTGCGTCATTCGGAAGACGACAGGGTGGATGTTCATTTCTGTTTTGCAGATTTCAAATAAAAAAAAATGTTTGCAAAAAGAGGCATACGTACCAAAGAGTTCAATCACGGGGATTCCAGCAACAGGGGCACCGTTTCTCATAAGCACACGAGCCATCTTGTGCCGACTAAAATTGATCGACTGTCGGGTCGGGTTGAATGGGGCGATGAGCTCTGTAGTATTTTTTGTTGATGAAAACTTTTTCGACAGGAATCATATTTTTTATACCTTGAAAAACTGGGTCTTGAAGCCGGTTGACCATGTGCACTTGATCAATCTCCAGCATGTTGACGCCAGAGCCGTCGTTGGCAATGTCGAGACTCCATTGGACGTTTTGCATTTGCAGCTCGGTAAACGTCTTGTGCGGGTCTTCGGGTGCGACATCCGATCGCTGCATCGCCCACACCACCTGGTCAAGCGTCCACCGGAACTTTTCGTCCATGTCGACTTTCTCTGTCATGGGATCCCGGCCCATACGCTTGACAGCTTCCAGCAACACCAACAGTGACTGCTTTGCTGCAGCGAGCTCTTTGCTGTTTGCTTGCAGCTCTTCCAGGAGTGCTTCGGTTTCTATTCAGTATTCAGGCAATCGTTTACTTTGGTACCTTCTTCAGTCCATCGGTTTATCTCGTTTGCACTGATGCGCGACTGCGGTTCATCGTTCTTCAATAGATCTTCTAGGAGCACTTCTTGTCCTTGGCGTGAACGCGCCTAAAATAAAATAAAAATCATTATTCCCCCTTTTTTTTCATCTTCACCGCTGTACCAAAAAGAGGTCTCGTTTGATTGACACGTTGTCGTTGAGCAATAGACGCAGTTGGGCCTGCATCAACTTCATCGACTCTTCGCTGAGTTGCATTCTGCCGAGATGAGCTAATGACGAAAGAAAAGTGTTCCAAAAAAAAAAAATAGTAGTGCCATTGACGTACCTTGGTAGAGCATGGTTTCAAGACGACTCGCATCGTGTTTGCGACGAGGCTCCTTGTACAACAGCAGATTCTGCACAATGTCCGTGACGATGTTGAAGTGTTGGTTCTCGGCAACAAAAACAAACGTGGGGAAATCAATCTCCCAAATCGAGCGGCAAAAGGGTGCAAGCGGAGTGGAAGTCTTTTCGGCCATGCCATCATCCACATTTTGTAGGGCCGTCGTGACAAAGAGTGGGTTGCCGTTAGAGTAGGTAACACGGATCTCGGGGCACACCATCACACGTTTCTGAGTACACAGCATAAAGGTTTAACAACTGCAATAATAAAATGTAAATACCATCTGCTCGGGAAACTCGTCGTCTGCGCCGACACACTCCACGGGAGCCCACACGGGCCAGTGGCCGTCAATATCGGGCAGGTAGCCAATGAAAAATTTGGTCTTTTTGAAGGAGCTCTCGATTATCTTCTTGTAGTGCTGCTGAGTGGAGACCTCGTACAAGTTGTGGATCGTGTGCCTGGTCCGCTGAGCCACGAGAAGCACGTACCCCATCTCGCTGCCTTTGGTGGATTCAAAGTACACCTGCGGACTCACCAACTCGACGACGACATCATGGATAACCTGAAGGCGCGCGTCTTCGTCGTGGTCCGAAACTGCAGACCCGTCACTGTCGTTGGCGTGACCCTCGCTTGTCATCGGCGGAAGTGCGTCCGCTTGCGCTGGCGCAGTCGCTTTGGGGGAAATAGCAGCAGCAGCCACATCAGCAGCACTGGCCATCGGCCGATCGTCCTCGATACCATCCGATGCGACGACGATTGACAGACCCTCTTTTTCCTGCTGCGCAAGCAGCATGGACAAGAGGTCGCCGCCGTCATTCATACTCGAATCGCCCTCGTCAACAGAGGGAGGATCCGGCTGGCGCTGAGGTGATCCAAGTGTGCCCGTTGCAGTCACGGCCGTCGCCTCTGTATCATCTTCAGGTCCACTCTCCTTGTCCTCGGCGGTTGCGGCAGTTGGTTCTGCTGTGGCACTTACGCCTGTCGAACGGAGGATAGACGAAAGATACTGCTGGACGAGCTGAAGGGCGCGACGCGAAAGACTAAAGTGGAGTGCTCGTTCTTGCTCGGACAGGTAGAACAGGCGCATGAGGCTGTTTCGGGTGATCTGGGACCAGATTCCGCGCGGGCTGTGGAAGACAAAGCGCGTGGTGTACTTGTGACCGGTCGAGTGGCTCTTGCCCGTGCTCGCATTGTCTTGGCTGCTGTCCGATGGCTTGTTGGAAGCATCCGAAATACGAGCTTGCAGCTGGTCGATCAGCGAGGCCAGGACTTGGCGCTTGCGTGCGAGCGTCTCAATGCTGTTGAGCACTTTGCGGACATCCGGCGGCACGTCGTCGGCATCCCTGCCGTCTTGGCCGTTGCTATCGTGCTGGGTGGCTTGGATCTGCGCCAGAAGGACCGACAGTTTCTCAAACATGGCCTCGGTCTCGTGCATGCGCTTCTTGCACTGTGTGAGCTGTGTCGAATCCGAGCTCACGTCCACGTCGTCCTGCAGTGCTGCGACTTGTTCCCGGCCGCCAGAGTTGTCCAGAAAGTAGTCCATGTGCGGCGCGTAGAGCATCTCGTACATGTTTTCCTCTGCGGGCACGCAGTCGGGGGCTTGAACAAAGTCCCTTTTTTTTTTTTTTCATTGTAATCAATATATAATAAAAAAAGTGGAAACGAAATAAAAAGGCGTACTCGACAGAAAAATCCTGGAGGTTATAGTCTTGTGCTGGCACGGCAGCACCGGCGGCGGCGATGTCAGCTTCCGCGTCCAAGTCGCGTTCAATGAACCCATGCATCTCTGTCATTTGCAGCCTCGCCCATCGGGGCATCCAGCGCATCCTTTGGCCAGATTTATTATGAGAAAAAAAAAATTTTTTTTTTTTTACCTGCCCCCGCTTTGTGGATCGACGACGGGCAAGAGTGCCAGGGCACCCTTGAACGAGGCCTTACTGGCGTGGAACGCGAGGCCGAGTGGCTGCTCGAGCGAGTGGCAATATGACAGGGCAATTGTGGCAATGTCCGAGTGCAATTCCAGACCTTGGAGATGCTTGGACAGTTTCTTCTTGGACAGACGGCGGGGGATGGTGGTAAAGATGGGACCGCGTCGAGCTGGAACCATTGCGTTGGAGATGTTGGCGACAAACTTTTCCAGCCAAATCATCGTGTTTGAGTAGAGCCGTACGCTGACAGACTTGTCTCCAGGCAGCAGAAGGACCGAATCGGACGCCTTGATGGACGTGACCACTGCCAAACTTGACGACCGGAAGTGGCGATAGGTGTCGAACGAGGCAAGGGCATCCGCAGACACGTTGCAAACGGGAGTAGGGAAGATGTGATGATGTGCATCAGGATCACCCAGACAAGTCCACACGTAGCTGCCTTCAAGCTTGGCAGGGCCCGCTTGCAGCAGGACCGATCCGTCGTGACAGCCGTTGGTTCGCACAAGAGCTTTTTTTTTTTTAAGAAAAAATTAAAAATTATTTACGAAAAACTATATTGAAAAAAACGTACTGGAGAAGCCTGGAAACTCCATCTCAAACCCGTGGGTGTGCAGTGCGCCCACGAGGGGCTTTGAGAAGACGACCTCGAGCTGCTCGTGGGTATTGTAAGGATCCGTGGTTGCCAAGACGTGGACGGTCGCAGACTCGCAGTGGGCTGTGTGCCGACCGTGGAGAAGAATCCGCAACTTGTCCCAAAACGGCAACCTTGGGCTTGGGTCGTCGCTCTCCTTGGCCAGCGCGCCCAGTGCCTCAGACATTTCGCTGATCGCGCCCTCGTAACAATTGCCATAGCTGAACTGTGTGTCGGGCCCAAACCATGTGTGCATGTCGAAAAATGTCTTGACTGGCGTTGCCGTTCGGGTGACGAGGACGTCGACAGAGCTCCCCTGTCGATTGTTCTTCTGTGGTCTGTGCGGAGGCGGCCACAGTTTGACGGAGACCTCGCGACGAGAGTTTGGCGGGGCGAGCTCTTCGGCTAGGATGGCCGTGCCAATCGTCTTCACATTGGCCGTAAGAAAAAGTGGGAGGGGATAGTCGCGCAGGCCAGCCCTGACAGAGGATGCACTGGCGACAAAGTGGAAGCCGTGGAAAAAATCAAACTCGACGGGCGTGTCGTCAGTCCAGTTGCTCGTGGGGTCGATCCGGCGCAAGTGCTGATACAAGCCAGACCGCGAGAGCACCGACTCGGTCAGGATGGCTACTCCATCAAACTTTTCCAGTCGCACTTTGAAAAGCGAAGCCAGTTCCCTTTGTTTTTTTTTCGTAATTAATACGCATGAAATAAGTATGCATGTCTTACTGCTGCATTGCTGTTGCGATGCGTTCCTGGTAGGACTCGGCGTTCTTGCGTTGGAGAAGGCCATACAGGGAGTTGATTCGGGCTTTGGCCTCTTCCGAGGATGATGTCGACGTGGCAGTGCTGCCTGTTATGACACTGAGCGAATCATGGTACTCTTGCGTGTTGAGAGCCGCCACTCTGCTCAACAAAGACTCGTCGCGAAGGAGGCGCCCAATTTGCTCCAACAGACCCACCCGGTAGTTTCGCCCTAGCTTGGCCTCAAACGGAACGTCCATCAAGTCTAACTGCGCAGACTGGACGATGAGTCGGAGCGCGATCGTTCGCGATGGCACATCATGGTTTTTGTCCAAAGACTGTACTTGTACGTTAGTCAAGTTTCCGCTTGCAACTCTTATAGCGAACCTGTTTCTGTGGCGGCGGAAACATGTCCCTTTGAAAAGTCTGAATGGCCTTGATTGTATTTAGCACGTCCTCCACAATGACCTACGCAGAAACTGTTGAGATTACAGTTAGAAAAAAAAATAAAAATAGTTACCCATGCTGCAAAGTCAGCTTCTTCTGTGCACAAGGCTTCCTCGGCAAAGATGGTTACGAGCAAAGGGCGTTCGAGCTCTTCAACCTTGACATCTTTTGTGTAGGTGAGCAAATCGTCGACAGTCGCCTTCTCAAGTGACGATGAAGAGCTTGGCAAAGGGATTTCGATGTTGGAGATGAGCAGGACGCCACCACCGTGGGTTCGCGCTGTCACTTTGGAGACGATGAATCGGCCAGTAGCGGCACTGTCGAGAAGAAATTCGTGAGTTTTTCACGAGAAGAAGGTTTCTCTTAAAAAAATACTCTGGCTTGCTCGAGATGATTTCGGAAACGTAGGCAGCCTCCGTCATGGCAAGGGTAATACTGCCACCGCCAGCCATAGCAAGGTCGATTTCCACAACTCCGATCGTCGCAATCGTCAAATGAAAATTGAGGACGTCCGACGATGGCACCTTTCCAGTGGCCGTTTGGGTGACTTCTTCCGCGCTTGCCTTTGGTTTCCGTAACGACTGCAATGCATTGACGATGGGAAGGATCGTGTTGATGAGAGTCTAAGATAAACCATTTTCTTAGTTTGATTGCCTCGGGTTTGGAGGCACAAACCACATGGGTGCTGGCGGACCACGCTACGTGCACGTGTGAGATGGCCAATGCGATGGGCAGACTGAGAGACCAGAGATTTTAATGTAAAAAAATAAAAAATAAAAAAAACGAATATTCAGCAGTACACGTTCGCTGTTGCCCGCAAGAGTACGTTGGCTGTCGCGCTCTCGATCGTGACAAGATCGTGCAGCTTTCCGAGCAGAGTGTCCGCAACGGCAATACGCAGATCTGTTGTCACGAGTCGATTCGCGGGGAGTGGTGATCTCGTGGACGACGTTGAGTCCTAGTTTGAATTAGTTGCTATTAATAATAGGGCGAACGTTTAGTTAGTCACCTGCAGACTATCCTGTGCGATAAGTGAGGGCGAAAAGAGTTGCAGAATACTGCGGGAGCTATCATCAGAGGGCATTGGAGAAGGCCTCCCCAGCACCTTTTCAGGCAATCATTACAAATAAAGTACGTGGACAGAGAGCGTACCTCAAATTCGCGGTCAATGATAAATGTAGAGATCGAAGCCACGAGTGCACTCGTCGGAGTGACGAAAGAGCAGGCAACAGCCTTGGCGCGGAAGGCAACCTCTAATTTTCTTGGATGCACAGGTGTGTTTGTCAAGGGTTGTTTAGCATGCTGTTGCGGGGGCCTGGACGCCAACAATTGGGTCGCCATCGCGACGTGTTTGTCCGTGATTTCGCTAGCCAGTCCGTCCACCGAGAGTGAGACGACGACGTCTGCAGCTCAAATTAGTTATTTCCCTTTCCAATGCGTACCCGTGCGAGCCAGAGCAAACGGGATAGCCTGGACGGAAAAGGGATCGCTCACGTTTGCGGAAATAGTTAAAACACTCTCGTCAAGAGCGAGGAGGTTTCCTTGCAAATTTTGGAAATGAGCAGCGTACGCGTGACTACTGAAACGGTTAGTAAAGCCAATACAAAACCCGCTTATTTACCGATCATAAGAAATCGCGTGGTCGACGGCATTGACAAAGAGGTTGTTGAGTTGGACGCAAAAGGTTGCATGAACGTCGGCCGACGTGTTGGTGGGGAAGCCGAGGTCAAGGTCAACTGACGTACTCTCCACTGCTGTGACCAGGGATTCTGTTGCCAGCACGATCACAGTCGAATCGACGATGCGCATAGACAGGGAAACTTGCACGCCCAACAGTCTCCGAGCGATTGTCTGTGGAATGAGTGGCTTGAGACGCGCAGCAGTTGGGGCAGTCGCTGATGCACTGGCAGTGGAAAAAAATTGCTGCTCGAGCCGTGGAAGGTCCAGGTCACAACGCAGACCGTCGAGCATGGTCTGCAGAGAGATGGACTGCGTCGCAAATGCGGATGATGTAGACAGCGGCACTGAGGCAAATAAGAGTTGGGGCAAAATAGTAACGGGGACAAAAGTGCTGCTTCGGACAAGGCGACCAGTCATCCGTTGGTCCTGGCCGCTGGTGAACGCCGCAAAGCCTAAGGGACAAAATGTAAGACTCGGCAGAGCAAAAGCGAAAACAAACAAAAAAAAAAAACCTGTTATGGAAAGGCCTAGCTCGACTCCGGCCTGAGCGCTCAGGTCGCTGCTTGGCAAGATTGGAGATGTAGGAGCAGATGAAAACACCGATGCAGTAGCTGCACTGGGAGACGCGGTTGTCGTTGGACGGGTTGGGGCTGACATGGGGCTGCCATGGTGTTCCGGATGAGCATACATCCATACAAGGATCGAGTTGATGGTGACATTTATCCTTTCGCGTTGAGACGATTGCCGAGCCTTCTGTGCCAATAGAAGCGACCACTCGACCGTGTCGAAAAACAACTCGATCTTTTTTTTTTTAATTAGTATTGTATATTTAAGCAACATAATGGTCTTTTTTGGATGTGCATACCGAGAACGCCATGCCAACGAGTTTCATTGCGAGGTGCTCGAGCTTTGTGGATGGGGTCGACGTCGCGTCCTTACTGCTGCTGCTGCTGCTGCTGCTGCCACCATCGATTGCCTCGTCCTTTGATTCGAGTGGCACGCTGTGTTCTGGGCCTTTCTTTCCAGATGATAGAAACGCGGACAGCATCATGACATCTTCTGGGAACAGGCGGCTCGTGATCTGTCCCATATTGATTCGCACCGTGGGCTTTTTCACACCACCGAGGGAAAGAGAAGAAACCCGCGTGGAAACCTTTGTGACTGTTGGTGTGATCGTGCGAACAAAGTCGGCAACGTAGGGCGCGTTGTCCGTTGCCGCGATGGACGACAGGTCCTGCAGCTGGCCATCGTCGTCCGCGCCAGAGGCGCTCCAGTAGCTGCTGTCGAACCCTGAACGGTCGTTGACGTTGTTGTAAAAGTCGACGGCTGCTGCACGGAAATGCTGGATCACAGATATTCAGCACGTGAGGAAAAAAAAAAAGAATAGAGACGAACACGTACCGGCGACAATCCGCGCGCACGAAACGGCGCCAAAGACGACGTTAGCTCGATTTCAGCCAAGAATCGGTTGCCCTCGACGCTTTTAACAACGGTATCGAGGACCCACTTGTCAAGGTGGACGAGCAGGATCGGAACCTCGGATGACTTGATTTTTTCTTCTGTTCAGTGTACATTTTTTCCCCACGCAATCTTACCTTTGGAAGGACGCCGATGATCACATCGTCCACGACAAGTTCCACCAAGAGCGTCGTAAACGCTGCCAGTATGCTCACAAAGATACCCGCATACGGATGATCTATTGCCATCGAACGTGACGACGCCCGTTGTTGCTGCTGCGGCTTCTGCGCCGCCTGTGTTTCCTTTGGCGCTCCTGATGCTCTTTGAGAATGGGGTAGGATGAGAATCTTGACATTCTCAACGCGCACAGTCATGAGCTTGCGCTTGAGTGGGTTGCGAAAGCTCGGCAGCCTTGGCTCAATGTTGAACCGCCCAATACTCAATCGGAATCCCTCTGGCGTCTAGTTTACAGAGTTAACAGTGGACAATATCAAATGAAGTAGCACACCAAGGGTGCGTCTGGATCGAGCGGGGCAGTCGTGCCAATGACAATGTTCTCGGCGCTGAGGAAACCGACGCTCTGCAACGAGATGTTGTACCGCCGCATCACCAATGACACAAGCTCGCCCAGGAGTCTGTATTGCGTATGCCGTTGTTCAACCATCACTAGCAAGCATCGCTCCGCGCTCAATACCTTGAGATAACAAACGGCAGGATCACAAACAAAAGCATGATGACGAGGGTCCCTGACCATGACGTGGTCCCTGCAACCCACGCCATCACCGCGCCCAGGCCGCCGGACCACACCAACGAAGTGGATGCCGCTCTCCACATCCAGCGCCTCACTGTTGACGCATCTGCAAGCGGTTTTATTCAGGGCGATTGCGGCAATGCACGACTTCTTACCTGTGGTGTCCATATTTTGTTAATGTGTTCACCCCATGGTTTGGCCTCGTTTCATCTGTGTCGGGGGAAATCTCCGCTGGCTCCTCCCTCTCGGGGCAATTTATTGGCGGTGACCGACCCTCTGGCTGGCGCGCGCGCGCGCATGTGTGTGTGTGTGTGTGTGTGTGCATGTATATATGTGCGTGTGCGTGTGGAGTTTGTTTCGGCGGTGTGACAAGCGGCACTTTCTGACTGATCGAGTCAGAAAATAACAAAAAGCCCGCCGTTGTTTGTTGTGTGCTTGTGCATGTGCTGCGGCCAAGAGCTCGAGCATTCTTCATGCTCGCTCTCACTTGCACGGCCCGCGGCGCGCTCAGTGGCAAGAATGTTTGTGTGTCGCGCTCTGTTTCCGCACAAACGCGTGCTAAATATAGTGAACCAACCGCAGCGGGGGGTCTGGTGGCCCTAGCGTGGCTCTTATTTTTTTTTTTTTTCCGCTCCCTTCCTTGACGCAAACATTGGTTCTGACCCACTTGCCCTCAATTACAAGGTTCAAAAACACCTACACACACAAAAAAAAAAAAAGAATGGGCGCAGGAGGTTCACGAGAGGCCACGAGCGTCGACTCTGGCAAGGCGGCAGCAAACAGCAAGACCACGTCCAAGAAGACGGTGCGCGGCCGCAAGCCCGTTCAGCTCACAGCCGAGGAGCTCGCCGTCGCGTCGGCCGAGCTGCTTGTCAACAACGTCGTCAGTATGATACCTCTTTGTCATGGTGCATTGGGAGACGACGAATTAATAAAAACAATGGCTACTGTAGCCGCAGCAAAGGACGTCCAGTCAACCAACATCAAGCTCGGCCAGCCCGCACAACACTACGAGGCCAAGACGGAGGCCATCGCCGCTGCTCAGAATAAGGATGACGTCGCTGGAGCCAAGGGTAACGGGGATCTGGCACAGCGTACGACCAAGGTCAAGCAGGACTTGCTCGCGTTTATCACCTCGGTATATTGGCGTCCACAATATTTCTTACTGAACATTTTGTTTTTGTTTTTGTTTTTTGTTTAGAAGGCCAGCCCGTCGCGCCAGACTGGCTGGGATGCTTTCATCAAGTTTGTCCGCATTTCTGAGCTTGTTCCCAAGGCCCTTCGTGTACGTCCTCTCCTTGGAAAAAAAAACAAACTTTGACAAGCTTTTTTAAAATCTTTTTGCGTAGGCTGAGGTCGTTGCGCCCAAGTTTACTCTCCAGACGGTGAGTGGCGACGATGTGTCCCTTGAGGCGACGCTATCGAAGGGCCCTGCGGTGATTGCTTTCCTCCCTGGCATCTGGTATGAATGAAGAAAAAAGGATTTTTTCCCCCCCCTTATTTGGTGTCGTTTAGGTCGTCCGAGTTTAAGCAGTACCTTGAGCTTTTGAAGGAGAGCTACGCCAAGATCCGCCGTGCGAACGCGCAACTTATTGCTATTTATCCTGGCCCGATTGATCAGGCTGCTAACCAGGCCATCAAGACGATCAACCCCGAGTTCATTGTTGCCATCGACACCGATCTCAAGGTTGCCAAGGAATACAGCCTCGTCTTCACTGTTCCCTCTGCAATCAGCGCTGCGTTCGTTTCGGACATGGGAAGCAATGAGGGCGCAGGTCTCGTCTGGCAGTATGGTCCGTCCACAGAGGCCGACCCACAGGGTATCATTGTCCTCAATGCCAGCTTTGTCGTCGCCCCGTCCGACGGGATGGTTTCGTACGTACATACCGATGGCGACCAGCACAAACGTCCTCCAGTGATGGAGATCATTAACGCCCTGGGTTGGTTGTAATTAAGAAAGACGTGTGTCGTGCTGTTGTTCAGACCCTATTACCCTTTCCTGCAAACTACGCCTACTATTTTTCGCTCCCTTGTAATCGATTAGATTCTTTTTGTCGATGAAAAAAAATCCAGAAGAACATGCGAAAGTGAATGTGTGAATGTGAGCCAGAAAACTTTTGCAGTGCAACGATGAACACTAAACCTCGCTGTGAGGTTCACTTTTTGCCTTCAGTGAAGCCAGGAGTGAGTGTGTGTATGCACTATTTTCTGCATCGTGTCCAACCCGGATCGGATCGGACCCTTTAGCGGGTCTCTAACTGTAACAAGGTACGTTTTGGTTTACGGTGACTTTGTTGACTGACTGCACTCTCTCTGCATGTACTGCTGCCGTCACCCTACACTTCTACCTGCACACGTTCATTTCTGCACTGTTTCTTGGCTTCACTGCACCCTCTTCTGGCTGCATTCACAACTTCACTTTCGCATGTGTTGTGCAGGTTAGGTTTATAATGATTCTATGAGAGAGAGAAAAAAAAAATCCTAAGTGCAAGTGGCAGAGTCGATGGTCGAGAAGGCCGAGGCGGTCGTGCAGCCGCTGCTGTTGATGGCATCGTAGAACTCGACCGCATACGGGCCGGCCTTGCTGACAATGTACGACGACGTTCCCTCGCTCGTGACAGGGTCCTGAGCTATCGCCAACCAGTTGTTGTCGACGATCTAGATTGATGTATAATGAATAACCAAAATGTTCGAGTGAGGGAAAGTCGTACCTGGTAAATGATGATGCACAAGTAGTCTGCAGCAATGCTGATGGTGACATTGGTGCCAGACGAGGAGCAGGTGGGCGCAGCAGTCGGGCCGTTCGGGGGCAGGCTAAAGTACGTGCCGAACCAGTGGGTGCACACGCCAGAGAAGAGAGGGTTGCTGGAGAACTCGGAAACGGCGGCAGCGAGGGTGTTTTCCAGGGCGAGGGATCCGAGCGACCAGAAGGAGGCCCAGGTAGGGGCGTAGGCCGGAGGCATGGTCTGAAAAAGAAATAAATTAAATTTGGATTAGAAAAAAAAAAGTTGCTTTACCTCGGCAGCAAAGACAGCCGTGACGATGCCGCCCTGCAGGGACGCGAGAATGTTGCCAACGCCGCCGACATCGGTCGTGCCATCCTCCGAGCCACCTTCGAGGAAGTTGTTCTCGTTGCCATAGTAGTTCATCACGGTCACGTAGTCGACGTAGGGGCTGCTGCCCAGGAGCGGGTTCCACAGGCCGTGGACGAA
>Ga0302233_10002198_pt1 | contig 12486 bp, 7 predicted proteins | sample II_Palsa_N3_1_FD_193516 | JGI IMG/M metagenome (GOLD analysis project Ga0302233, IMG submission 193516) | Peat permafrost microbial communities from Stordalen Mire near Abisko, Sweden - II_Palsa_N3_1 | ecosystem: Environmental > Terrestrial > Soil > Palsa > Peat permafrost | place: Sweden...
GCTGATCATGCCCAAGGTGGAAATGGGCCAGGGCGTATATACCTCGATTCCGATGCTGATTGCCGAGGAGCTGGAAGTATCGCTGGACCAGGTGCAACTCGAAGCCGCACCGCCCAATGAAAAACTTTACTCCGACCCGAATCTGGGCGGTCAGCTGACGGGCGGCTCCACCTCGATCCGCTATGCCTGGGATCCGATGCGCCAGGCAGGCGCCGTCGCACGCACACTGCTGATCGAAGCGGCGGCCCAGCAATGGCAAGTCGATCCGGCCAGCTGCCATGCCGAGCATGGTAGCGTGATTCATGCCGAGAGCCAGCGCAGTGCCGCGTATGGCACGCTGGTCGATGCCGCCGCCAAACTGCCGGTACCGGCCACGGTGGCCCTGAAAGACCCCAAGAATTTCAAGCTGATCGGTACCTCGGCCAAGCGCCTCGACTCGCCCGACAAAGTCAACGGCCGGACCCAGTTCGGTCTCGATATCCGCCTGCCCGGCATGCTTTACGCCGTGGTGGCCGGCTCGCCCGTGATCGGCGGCAAAGTTGCCCGAGTCGACGACAGCGTGGCCAAAACGTTGCCGGGTGTGCGCCAAGTCGTGATCCTGGAGAATGCCGTGGCCGTGGTCGGCGACCATACCTGGGCAGCCAAGCGCGGGCTGGCGGCGCTCAAGATCGAATGGCACGACGGCGTGAATGCAAAACTCAGCAGCGCCGACCTGATCGCCGATCTGGTCAACGCCAGCCAACGCACGGGCGCAGTGGCCCGCAAAGACGGCGACCCGGCGACGCTGCTCGCCCATGCCACGAAAAAAGTCGAGGCGGTGTACCACCAGCCCTTCCTTGCGCACGCCACCATGGAGCCGATCAATTGCACCGCGCAGGTCACGGCTGAAGGTTGCGATATCTGGGTCGGCACGCAGGTGCCCACCTTTGTGCGCGATGCCGCGATCAAACTGACAGGCCTGCCCGCCGAGAAAATCCGGGTGCACAATTTCCTGCTGGGCGGCGGCTTCGGACGCAGACTGGAAGTCGATGGCGTGGTGCAGGCAATCAAAATCGCGCAGCAAGTCAAAGCGCCCGTCAAAATGTTGTGGACGCGTGAAGAAGATATTCAGCACGATATGTACCGGCCGTATTACTACGATCAAATCTCCGCCGCACTCGACGCTGACGGCAAGCCGGTCGCATGGTCGCACCGCATTGTCGGCTCGTCGGTGATGGCGCGTTTCGCGCCGCCGGCATTCAAGAACGGATTGGACCCGGATGCCGTCGAGGTTGCCGCCGACCCGCCGTACGACCTGCCCAATATTTATGTCGACTACGTACGCCAGGAACCGCGCGGGGTGCCTACCGCTTTCTGGCGCGGCGTCGGGCCGACGCGCGGCACCTTCGTGGTCGAGAGTTTTATCGACGAGCTCGCAGCCAGCGCCAAGATCGATCCGGTCAAATACCGGCTCGATCTGCTCGCTAAAACACCGCGTGCCAAAAACGTCCTGCAAGTGGCCAGTCAGGCAGCCGGCTGGGGCAACCCGACGCTGGCCGAAGCCGGTTATCGCAATGGCCGCGGCGTATCGGTGATGCATGCCTTCGGCAGTTTTCTCAGCATGGTGGCCGATGTCGCGGTCAGCCCGCAAGGCGAGGTCAGGGTGCAGCGTGTGGTGTGCGCCGTCGATTGCGGGATGGTGGTCAATCCCAACACCATCGAAGCGCAGATTCAGGGCGGCGTGGTATTCGGCATCACGGCGGCCTTATATAGCGAAATCACCTTCAAGGATGGTCGTGTCCAGCAAAGTAACTTCAACGACTATCCCATGTTGCGCATGGATCAAACCCCGCTGATCGAAGTGCATCTGGTGAAAAGCGCCGAAGCGCCGGGCGGTATCGGTGAACCGGGCACGGCGGCGCTCGCTGCGGCCGTCACCAATGCCATATTTGCCGCAACCGGCAAACGGCTGCGGACCTTGCCGGTCGGTCAACAATTGCAATCGGCTTGAAATGGATAGCGTCGATCTCGAAGTGCTCAACGCCGCACTGGCCTGGCATACGGCCGGGCACTTCACCTTGCTCGGTACCGTGGTCAAAACCTGGGGGTCCGCACCACGGCCGCCCGGTTCGATGATTGCGATTCGCGACGACGGCCACGTCCGAGGTTCGGTCTCGGGCGGCTGCATCGAAGATGCGCTGATTGAGCAAGTGCGCAGCGGCGAGTTGCGCCTGCGCGCACCCACCATCCTGACCTACGGCATCACCGCCGATGAAGCGTATCGCTTCGGCCTGCCTTGCGGCGGCACGCTGCAAATCGTGCTGGAACCGGTCGCCGAGCATAGCCAATTGCGCGCCTTGCTCGATGCCGTACAGGCCAGCCGCTTGATTACCCGTAGCGTCGATCTCGACAGCGGCGTGGCGACCCTGACGGACGGTGAGTACGCGTCGCAGCCCGTGGTCGATCGGCAACGCATGATCGCCAGTCATGGTCCGCGCCGCCGCCTGCTGATCATTGGGGCGGCGCAAGTATCGCGCTATCTGGCCAATATGGCGCTGGCGCTCGACTATCGCGTGATCATCTGCGACCCGCGCACCGAGTATCTCGACGAATGGGATATCCCCGGCGTCGAGCTGTCGCGCGAGATGCCCGATGACCTGATCATCCGCTTGCAACTCGATGCCCATAGCGCCGTCGTAGCGCTCACGCATGATCCCAAGCTCGACGATATGGCCTTGCTCGAGGCCTTGAAGTCGCCGGCATTTTATGTCGGCGCACTCGGCTCGCGTCTGAACAATGCGCGACGTCGCGAGCGCCTCGCCCTATTCGACCTCTCGGCTGAGGAAATTGCCTGCCTGCATGGTCCCGTCGGACTGGACCTCGGCGCGCGCACGCCGCCGGAAATCGCCGTGGCGATCCTGGCCGAAATCACCGCTATCAAGAACCATGTGCACATCGCCGCAAGCGTGCGCATGCGCCCGGAGCCGCCCACCGATGCATTCTCGTGCTCGGCGGTCAACGCATCCGATGCTGCTGTCCAGCCTCATAAGCACTCCTGAGGAACTATGAAAACCATTCATCTCCCAACTTGGATCGCGACACCGCTGAAGCTCTCCATCGCACTATCCGTGAGCGCATCCACGCTGGCGCTGGGCGCGCCCATGGACCTGACACAGCAAGGCGCTTATCTGGCGCAGGCGGGCGATTGCATTGCTTGCCATACCGCGCCCAAAGGCCAGCCATTTGCCGGCGGCCTGGCGATGAATACGCCACTGGGTGCGATCTACACCACGAATATCACGCCGGACCCGAGCACCGGTATCGGCAACTATAGCGAAGCCGACTTTGCGCGAGCCTTGCGCGAAGGTGTCGCAAAAGATGGGCACAATCTGTACCCGGCCATGCCTTATCCATCATTCGCCAAAATCGACGATAACGACATGCATGCGCTCTACACCTACTTTATGCAGGGCGTTAAGCCGGTGAAGCAAGCCAACCGTAAAGCAGCCATACCGTGGCCGCTGAACGTGCGCTGGCCGCTGAAATTCTGGAATATGGTATTTCTCAAATCGGGGGTGTACACACCGAAACCCGACCATGATGCAATGTGGAATCGCGGCGCCTATCTGGTACAAGGTCTGGGACATTGCAGCGCTTGCCATACGCCGCGCGGCATCGCCTTTCAGGAGAAAGCCGGCGACGAGGGCGATCCGCTATTTCTGAGCGGCGGGCTACTGGACGGCTGGTTCGCTTCCAATCTAAGCGGCAATCGGAATAGCGGCCTGGGCCGCTGGTCGGAAACAGAGCTCGCAGCATTTCTGAAGACCGGTGCCAACGCCCACGCCACGGCATTTGGCTCGATGACCAGCGTCATCAACAATAGTACGCAAATGCTCAGCGACGACGATACAACGGCACTCGCGCATTATTTGAAAAGCCTGCCCGCCGTCAATGAAGGAGCCGAGCCACCTTATCAGTATGCCGACAAAGGCACGGCTGCGTTGCTGGCAAGACCTGCCGGCCATACCGATGCGCGGCTCTACGGCGAATTTTGCGTGCATTGTCATGCGGTTGACGGCCAGGGTCACGCGCCGTTCCTGGCGCCGCTCGCAGGTAACCCGAATGTCCTGGAACCGAACCCGGCCTCACTCATCAATGTCGTGTTGAACGGCAGCGACGATCTGGTGCTCCAGGGAGTCCCGGCACCTTATCCGATGCCGAAATTCGCGAACCAGCTGAATGACCAACAAGTTGCCGATATCGTCACCTTTATTCGTGCCAGCTGGAACAATAACGCGCCGGCGGTGACGGCCGAGCAAGTGGCAAAACTACGCAGCCAGACTCAAGCGGCGCGTTAAGCTCGCCGCGACGTGCGATAGGGCGGCATACCTTGCCGCCCTATCAACGTAATCCGTACTGCCAAGCAAAAAATACCAGTAGCGCCAGCGTAATCGTCAACAGCAAGCGCTGGGTCCAGGCGCTGACGACGATCGCCGCCACAGCCGCCACCAATTGCGGATTGCGCCAGCTCAACTCCAGGCCCGCATGATGGGGAGCCAGCACCATCGGTGTGATGATCGCGGTCAGCACCGTCACCGGAACAAAACCCAACGCTGTGCGCGCGGCCGGCGAGAAGCGGATGCGCTCACCGGCCAGCAGAACCAAGGCCTTGGTCAAATAGGTCACAGCAGCCATGCCGGCAATGATGAACAGCGTATTCATGGTGCGGATCCTTCCTTCGCAGCCTCAGCCTCAGTCTGCGCCCGGCGCGACAGCAGCATGCCCACGCCGATAGCGCACAGCACCGCCGCCAACAAACCCAACTTATAAGGCCAATCCTGCCACGCATAAGCCAGCGCCCCGGCGCTGACGGCGGCCGCCAAACTGCGCAAGGTGGTCAACTGCGGCACCACAATCGCGATAAAAGTGGCGACCATGGCGAAATCCAGGCCCAGCGATTGCAAGCCTGGAAAAGCGCTGCCGAAGATCAAACCGGCCAGGGTCCAGACCTGCCAATTCAGATACATGGCCAAACCGGCTCCCAGCATATGCCAATGGCCATAAGGCCGATCGGGCTGACGGCGCTGCGAAGCCACGCTGACGGCAAACATTTCATCGGTGATCAGCATGCCCAACAGCAAGCGCCAGCGCCGCGGCAAACGTTGCACGTGCGGCAACAGCGTGGCGCCATAGAGCACATGCCGCAGATTGACGATCAGTGTGGTCGCCCACACCACCAGAAAACCGGTGTGCGAGTCGATCAAGCCAATGCCGATAAATTGACTGGACCCCGCAAATACCGATAAGGACATGAGTTGCCCTTGCCAAACGGGCAGCGGACTTGCCGTAACCAAAGTGCCGAAAATCACGCCAAACGGAGCCGCGCCGATCAACATCGGGATAATGTCGCGTGCGCCGCTTAGCAATTCGCTGCTACGGCTGTTCGGCGGCGCGGTGTCGGTAGGGGTAACGGATCGAGGCATGGCGTGAGGCGGATTCAGGATGAACATGCAGCATAGCGGCTTGGAGGCTCGATCGACTTGTACGTTCTTGCGCTCGAAGCAGAGTGCCGGACACGCTTAACGCCGGAGGGCTAGACTGGAAAATCGTAAGGAAATGTTGCGGCGCAATATTTTTGTCTTGCTTTACCTAGCGTTAACCCTATACTGACTACCAAGTATTTACCCTAGTACTCCTAGGTAAATGAAGTAGACATCCAAACGCAGGTGCAACAATGAATTTTCACACCAGAAAATGGGTTAAACCCGAAGATCTGAACCCCAACGGCACGCTGTTCGGCGGCAGCCTGCTGTGCTGGATCGATGAAGAAGCGGCGATTTATACGATGTGCCAATTGGGCAATAAGCGCATCGTCACCAAATTTATGTCGGAAATCAATTTCGTCAGTTCGGCGCGCCAGGGCGACGTCATCGAACTAGGCATGACGGCCACCCATTTCGGCCGGACCTCGATCACGCTGCGCTGCGAAGTACGCAATAAAATCACCCGCAAAAGCATCGTGACAGTGGAGCGCATGGTTTTTATCAATCTCGACGAAAACGGCGCTCCGGCGCCGCACGGTAAAACCGAGATTACCTCGGCGCAAGATGCATCGCCGCAGATCGTTTCGGATGCCGTGGCTGCCGCGCGCAACGCCGCCATCTCCCGCCCGGTGGCGGACACGGTCGGCCCGGTATTCGAACTCGACGCCGTTGCCTCCTGACGGCTAGGCCGGTCGCGCGGTTCGAACGGGTGATGCCGAAGGGCTCATTCGAGGCTGAGGCCATTGGCGTAGGCGAATAACCCGGCAAGCGTTAGCTAGACATCCCCAATGCCGCCATCAAGCACGGGGCATTGGGGAGAGCCAGGCTTACGCCTTCCTCATCCGAGGATCTTCTTCCATGCTAGCTAATAACCTACGCGCCACCACTTCCGGTGTTTCATGATCTGGGCTTCGCCACTCGAGGTGCCGGTTACTTGGCGGAAAAAATTTACTTCTCAAAGCCTCACCCAATTGAACAAATTCTCCCTCCGGTAGGCCATCGAGAATAACATCACCACTCCTTTCCGGTTTAATTTTTTCAGACAAATCCTTACCGATTTCCGACTCAATTTCGTCGGTGACGGCCTCGTAATTACCCCTACTCACTGTCACTAGCGGACTAGGGCGATTAATACTTATATAAACACTCATTATCTCATCTCCATCTATTAATTGTCTGACATCGCTGGGGAGAAAACACATTCGCTTCAGAGTCAAATACCTCTCGATCAATCAAGGATAGGCCACGAATTCCCCCCCGGCAAATAATTTTAATCGTGGCTACCACTCAAGCTCGCGTCAGATCAAGCTCGCCAACTATCATGCTCCATATTTTACGAAACATAATTATGATGTTTTCACTCAATAAAAATAACCCTTCTGCGATCTACATCTGGCAACGAATCTACAGCGGCTCTTAGATTCCCCAAGTTATCGGGGTCAATCCCTTTGATCATAATTGGAACAAAATCTGCTTTTGCCAAATGATCCTTGATTTTATTTTTTGTATTTTTACCTGGGTCATTTTGATTAGTAAAATCCCTACGGAATGAATTGTTAATACTTAATACGTCAGCCTCATCTTTCGCGGTGTACATCAAATCAAAAGTCCTCCCTTTAAAGCTAGGGGTGCCTTCCGTGCATATATAATCTGCAGATTGCGAGTCGCCATTTGCCGTCGGATTACCACATATTGTTCTCTCCACCTCCAGATTATATTTGTCTACCACTATTGCCATGGCATGAGCTTCGCCTATATCGGTGGCAGCCTGAAGATACCTTTGCCCTCCAACTTGGCGATTCAGAAGTCGTCTCGTGGCTGGTTCATCTATGGTATCCAAATTCCGGACAATGTCTTCGAAGTCAGGTGACCAAGATGATTTATCAAGGCCATTGGGTAAAAAATTTATTTGATGTTTACTTTTAATATACTGCGGCGCATCTACCTTTAAGCCATTGTCCTTGAAAAACTTATCATCATTAATGATTGGCGCTGCATTTCTAAACAAAGGCTCTTGACGAGCTAATCTCGCAGAAAATTCAGCGTTCCAACTACTTATCATTCGTTTATTGAAATTGACGTCATATCCTGACACCCTCGGTTTATCCATGTAAAAAATCCGCGTACGTTCCTCCGGATCCAGATTTCTACTAACTAACTCATACAACGTATCCTTATTCTCATCCGTGAGTTCTGAGGTATCATAGAGAAGAAAATCATTAACCTTTAATTTATCGGTCATCTTTTTTATAAAAGCATCTTCCTTGGCTTTCACCACGGCCGCTCCTATTTTCTTTTCGCGAATTAGCTTAAGCTCGTTATTCTCTGAGCTTATTTTTTGGTGACGATCTGAATCGTACCCAAGAGCAAATGTGCGGCCTTTCAAATTACCATCTTCAATTTGAAAAGAAGATGAGTCAAATTTCTTTATTTTTGAACCAACAATTTCGCCAAAATCTGATGCGAGCAGAACTGACTTTACGTTCGTCGGTTTCCCATCCGGGCGCGCTTTGCGGTCCCTTTCGAGCAGCGTGTCATAATGGTATTTATGATTTCCCGTGAGTAGGCTGGCATCGGTATCGGCGAAGTTATTCGGATATGTTACGTCATGGCTGCCCGCGACGAACCGCGGGCCTGTGCTGTGTACCAATTCCGGCTTAGTCAAGTCCGGGATGTCATATCCATCCTTCAGAACCGGCAGGTTAAGCCGCGGGCTCAAATTTTGCGCTTGCGGGAGAGCGTTGTTCCCCCCTGACGCTGCATTAACACCGCAAGTTTGGCTGGCATTGGGCGATTGCGGCAGCATGCGTTTGGAGCGACTCACCCCAAAGCAAGCACTCCATAGGCTCTTATCATCATCGGTAGAATTAACCAGGCTCTGGCTACCCCTTATGTTGACGACGCGATACACCTTCCCTTCATGCTCAATCAAACTCACATCCTCCCCTGCCTCGGTCGTGAATCGCCTGATGCGACCTTTGAGTTCACTCGCATCGACTTTGATCTCGACACCGTCACGCTTGAAACTTAACGTTTTCGAATACAAAATCTTTGAACCATCCGGCTGCTCGATGCGCAGATATGAAGACGCCTTGGCCAAAGGCTCGCCTTCTAAATTGCAAGGCTGATACTCTGTGTCGCCATGGCTGTTGACGCGCACTTTGGTCAACAGCACCTTCTGGCCCTCGATATCTCCGACAAATACATCTTTATTTCTGTTAGCGGTCTTAGTTAACTGCGGTAATTCACCCGGCCCGCCTGACACCGTCGCAAGTCTTTTTCCATCCTTTCTACCTCTAAGCACGGTGATACCGGTTTCCGTATCGACTGTGACAAGCTTTTTCTCGGCTTTCCGTATGAATGGTGCATCCAATTGATTCTTATGAACCAAAATAGCGCCGCCATACTCTCCCGCCTTACCGCCATATTGCTTCAGGCTTTCTCCGACTTCGCTGGGTTGAACGCTATTGACTGCCGTTGCCTTTGTTACCTGTTTAGTATTCCTCTTGGATTCGGCAAAATCCCGCCTCGCGCTTGTGCTTAATTTAGCCGGCTTCCGAGTGTTTCGGAATCGACTTATGCTCGACTTCGCTTTACTCACGCCAGCTTTAACCACCGGCGCGGCAGCCTCGCCCATACTCAGACAACTAGCCACCGTATTGAGCCTATCAATTGTCGTGAACTCCTCCCCGCTGTCGTCCGGCCCAAAGTCAGCACCGCCCAGAACATCCTCGTGCGAACCGGCAGGCGCCGCAACATGACCGCTGTTTGCCCAAGTCTTAATACCCTCGACACAGCCGCGCAGCCCTGCCAAGCCTATCGCCCCCAAGGACTCCCAGCCCCAATCGATCAGACGCTCATGGGCGCCATTCTTAAAATACTCCTGTATCTTCGCTATTCTTTCGCGGAATTTGTTTTCATAGCCCAGTGCATCGAATAAACGATTAAGACCATCGCCATGCCCATGCGTGTGGCCACCAAGCGTCCTGAAGCCACTGTTCCTGAGTTCGTTTTCGTGTGCGGAATCGGTGAATTGATCCGGATGCTGTGCGGCATATGCCTTTGCGTCGTTCAAGTTCGAACCGGGAATCGGTTTTAGATTCAGCCCCAAACCGTCATTGATTGTATCGAGCAACAGGATATGGCCACCGGGCACCTCCACTTGGAGAATGACCGCTTTATGCGTCTTCGGGTTCGCCCCGGTGATGGGCACAAAGACATCGTGCACTTTTCCGCCAGGGTATTGGTTCTCGACTTCCGTCCTCATAAACGTCGGCAACGCGTGTTGTCCGAGACGCTCAATGTCATCCTCGACCAGTTTCGCCGCTTCCTGATGCGCTCCCGCGATGCTCTCCACGTTCCCGTTAGGAAATAGAACGCTGGTCGGAAACTCCTCCCTCGTAATCTCAGTACCTGGCGACTCAGGAGGTATGCGGCCAATATCGTCGCCGTAATCCTCCCATACTTCGCTGCCTACAATGGTCGTGTGGGACGCGGTAAAAGCAGTCGCCAGTGTGACCGGAGGATTCATAGAAATGTACGTACACGGTATAGGCAGACCGTAACAGACTTTCAATCCGGGAACTTTGTCCGTAGCCGAAACCTGGTTCCTGGCCGCTATAACGTTGAGCACGCTTTGCACGGTGGGCGGGTTCTTCAAGTCGACGCCTTGCACGGCTACGTCTAAATTTTGCGCAAGCTGCTTGATTTCCTTGGCGATCGTCTTATCGAGGTCGCCGAGCAATTTCCGCTCGAACTCCTCCGCATTCCCTGAGGATTGCAGATGACTATCCAATGTGCCGGACACCTTGGCGTTGACACGCGCCAGCGCGATTTCAGCTTGTCGGTCATCCATCAGCGACAAAGCTTCCCGGCCCGCCAGATAGCAAGTGCGTGCATCCTTGCATGGCATACCCTTGGCGTTGCCAAACTCATCGCCAAGATGCATCAGCAGATGTTCCGTGCTGCCTAGCTTGACATGCTCCAGGCCCGCTTGCCCAAAAAAGGGGTCGAGGGCCTGGAGATACGCGCTTTTCAGTATCGCCTTCAGCTCCGGCATCCCCTCATTTGACTCATTCAGATTGCTATCCAAGAAAGTGTTGGCGGCGGCATCCGCTACTTCCTTAGCATTCGGATAGGTCATCCCCGCCATCCTTGCCCGATCGCCGGGCAAACTACCTGACAGATCGGGCTTATTCAACACGGCTTTGCCAAAAAACTCCAAAGCGTGTACGGCCCGCTGCTCGGGAGATAACACGATGGTGGCTGCACGACCGATTTTTCGCTCCAGGTACGAGTCAAGCAAGTGCTCTAAAAATGGCTGGTCATGCAGCTCATTATGCCTTCGCGAGAGAGGGCTTAAATAGGTGGCGACCACACTCCGGATATCGGATGTATCACCACATCCTTGATCACCGCAAACCCTAAGCTCCGCCCGGCGTTCCAGAAAAGCACGCGGCTCATGAAGTTGCTCGTAAACCTTGGCGCGATACTCATCCCTCTTTGTCGGCAATAAAGTCGGCGGGTCGATGCCCACAAGCCGCAGCGCCGCGTCGGCGAACTTTGCTCGTCCAGCCTCCTCCCCTTCGGGGCGATTGGCGGAAGGCGACAAAACCTTGGCGATATGGTCGAGCGCTGCTGGGTCCGCAGCCTCCAAAGTAGCAAGCTTGGCTTCCGGCGTCGCATGGGCATCCGGTGTCACCGGCTTCAAAGATAGCTGGGCTGCAACATCATAAGAATCGACTTCACTTGCGCCTGCATCATTTCGTCGAACCTCATCGTTCCATTTCTCGGTGAGATCTCGGAAAAACTGACCAAAACGGGCTGGTGTGTCCTCCAAATTAGCATGCCTACGTAAGAGCCATTTCGTATAGACAAAATCGACTTGAGTGCTAACCGTATTTCCCCCTTGCAATCCAATTCGCTTGGCTATATTTGACAGCACACCTTGAGGCGATACCGCGCCATGGGCCACGTTTGAGTTCGCATGCCAAACGCCGTCGAGATGGTAGTGCCGTTTTCCGCGCACGGGCTTATCCGGGCGTTCAGTCTCACTGGATTCCGGGACCGCTAACGTATCAACCGAAGGCGAAACGACCGACGTATCGGGTATCGATTTCGCGTCGGCGAGAAGCCGGTTGGTCCCGAGGGTAAAAATGCCAGCGAGCATACTATCGACAGCATCGGCCGCTGTACCAATCATGGAGCCCACGCTATCCATAGGCGATGGCGCCACGTCGCCGTTCTTTACTACCCCTGGCTTTAATCGACCTTGTGGCTTGACAGCACTCGCTCCTGGCGAAGTGCCGGGTTTTGGAGGAGAAGTGTCGGTTTTTGGAGAAGTGCCGGACCGCGCCTTGCCTATCGTCGGCAATTGTTTCAGGCGATTAGATGCCAGTTCATTTGCAGCGTCACGAAAACCACGACGGCTTTCACGAAGCGCATCCATACCCCCGTTCAAATTTGCCATAAGCTGCATAAGGGTTAATAAAACGGTCGCTTTTCCAGGCTTGGGTTCTCGGCTTATGGCAAAATAATCCCCAAGAACTTCACCGGATGGCGAAGAAAACCCGAGAGCTTGACGCTTACGCCCATTACAACCTTGATTCGGTTGCATCTTGATTGCGCTCTCAATATTAGTCAGCCTCAACCCACCCTTGGCAGTTTTAGCGCCGTGTGGTGCTTTCGCCCCTTGTGCGTAACCGCTATTTCTACCTACCTTCCCGGTCGCCATATAGATACCTTTATCAAATCACTCAATCATTAAATAAGCCATTCATACAGACGCACGACTTAAGATCGTCATCCACACCCATCTTCATCAAGCCTATTAAATAGGAATCCTAAATTTATTCCCCGAAAACCGTGACATTGCCGCCTTTGGCAAGGCAAGCGGCGCGCTCTCATTAGCAGCGTCGATGCCATCCGACAGACAACCCTGTTGCAACCAGGTCTGCGACTGCTC
>Ga0302233_10002199_pt1 | contig 12485 bp, 18 predicted proteins | sample II_Palsa_N3_1_FD_193516 | JGI IMG/M metagenome (GOLD analysis project Ga0302233, IMG submission 193516) | Peat permafrost microbial communities from Stordalen Mire near Abisko, Sweden - II_Palsa_N3_1 | ecosystem: Environmental > Terrestrial > Soil > Palsa > Peat permafrost | place: Sweden...
TGCATCGTTGGGGCCTTCGGCGACGGTCCAGCACCTGCGACCCTGGCACGAGATGCCGTTAAAGTAAAAGTTGCCCTCGTCGTGGAAGACCTCGGTCCATGTCTGGCCGCCATCCAGGGTGAGGCCAATGACACCGATCCAGCCGTCGGCCTTCTTGGCGGCGGCGGGGTGGACCTCGACGTGGGTCTTGCCGTTGCTGTTGGTGCGCATCTGGAGATGAGACGAGAGGTGTCCACTCATGAGGTTGTCGGACTTGCTGCCCCACATGCCACCAGTGATGATCCACTGGTCCTTGGTCACGGCCACACCGTAGCGCGGCGACTGGTCGGCGAGCCAGTTGGCGTACTCAAAGGTCTGGCCGCCGTCGTGGCTGAACGACACACCGCTGAAGAACGTTTGGATGTCGAGCTGGAAGGCACCAAAGAGCAGGAAGGTCGAGTTGTCAAAGGCGTGCGAGCTCTGGACGGCACTGAACATGACACTATTTTTGTTGTATAAAAATTAAAAAATAATTAAAAAATAAATAAATAATTTTTTTCTTTTTCTTTTTGGAAAGATCGGATTACGTACTTGTCGCCAGCAGCCTGCCAAGTCTTGCCATCGTTCGTGAACGAGCCCGTGGCGGTCTGGCCAAAGAAGCCGAGGGCACCAGCGACGCCGTGGGTGGGCGAGGCGAGGTCGACGCTCATGTACATAATCTGGAGATCGTGGGGGGCGTCGTCCCAGGTCTGGAAGCCATCCTGCGACACCAACAGGGCACCGCCAGATCCTAAGGAGAAGAAGAAGGGGGGAAAAAATAAGCAAAAACAAGGGAAAAAAAGAGAAAAAATACCGTCAGCAGAACCTGTAACGACGACGTTGTTGACGTCCGTGGCCGAGACACCAAAGGCGATCGTCAGCAGGTTGGACTGGAGCGTGGCCCACTCGGCGTTGGCGGCGACAGCGGCGCAGAGCGCGGCCGTGGTGGCAGCGAGAGCAAACTTCATTTTCTGTTGACAACCAGATAAGACAAAGCCGTTGTTTGTTTCTTTTCTTTTTTTTTTTTTGCTTCAGTTGGGTGGCAAAAGAAAACGTAAAAGGGTGAACGACAGAGGACAGAGACGAGTGCATGCCGCCGCAACGGGAGATAAAATGCACGACTCGGAAAGGCTTTTTTGAAGTGTCGCAGAGCGTGAAAAACAAACTGCAAAAAAAACCAGGGATTACATATTTTTTGCCAGCCATGGTGCTTCGTGCTGGTTCGCGTCGCCATCCTACACCATCGGCCTCCTTTCCCTTGGTTTTTCACATGCCATCGAGTGTGCCAGGTAACATGAGAAGAGGGGTGGATTGCGTCCAGACACACCATGCAAACCCCCCTTTCCCTCTACGCCTCTCACCGCACCCCTTTTGCTGGGTGTGTGGAGGGGGAGCAACCATCACCTCTGGAGTGACGTCCAACTGAGAGTTTTGCTTTTCCGGTGGTGATCCCCTCCCTCCCTCCCCCCCATCCACCCACGAATGCGGCGTCCGTGGGCTCTGCTCGTTGCGGCCATCGCATTAACGGCGGCCGTGGCTGTGGCTCAGAGTACGTCGTTCTCTTTATTTGTTTTGTTCGACATTGAACAAATCACCCCCCCGCTTCAAGGCCCGTTTGGCAGCTTTACCGACCCACCATCGGGCGAGGGTTCCACTGGTGGCACGGATACTGGCGGCACTGGCACGGGCGGCGGCGATGGCGAGACGCCAACGGGAACCCACACACCCGAGACCGAGGGCTATGGCAGTGGCAGTGCTGATTACTATGGCTACGTCCAGTCCAACCCCGACTACACATCGCCCAACAACATTGATCCTGTCTTGCCCACCGCCTCGTCCTTCCCGACCTCTGGCGATTTCCCCGTATTATTTAATATTGATATTTTATTGAAATAGGTAAATTTCTAATCTCGTCGTGCTTTTAAAGGAACCACCGACGTTTCCACCCACTGGCGCACAACCAGGCAACTCGCCGGCCCAGCCGCCCTCAAACATCAACATGATGGCCCAGGTCAACACCGATTTCTTCACGTACAAGTTTGACGGCGTGACCCTCACGCGCACCGGCTTCCTCACTGGCATCAACATGGGCGTGGGCAAGCCTGGCTACGATCCTGGCTCGCAGGCGTTCACCAAGTAACCCCCCGCATTCTCTTCTTCAAAGTATGAATTAAAAAAGAAAACTCGATCATTTAGGGCCGACTACACGCGCCTGATGAACTATGCCGTCACCCTCAACGTCAACTGCATCCGTGTGTACACCCAGCTCTCGTCCGACTTTTACGACGCCTTCTGGGAGTTGAACCAGGCGCGCGAGGCGAGTGGTCTCAAGCCCATTTGGGTCCTCCACGGCATCTACACGCCCAACGACATGGGCACGGTCCCAGATGGCATCGACGCCTTTGGAACGGACAACTACAATTGTACGCTCTTTTTAATTTTATTTGCCGCATTCTCTTTTTTTTTTTTTAAATAACACGCACATCAAATTTAGCGATGAAGAGCGGAATCATCAACCTCGTCAACGCCGTCCACGGTGGCGGCACGATCGAGTGGCTCCCCAATATCTACAACACGTACACCACCGACGTGTCCAAGTACATCATTGGCTGGGCCGTCGGCACCGAGTGGTACGAGAACGACGTCAACACGACCAACGTCAACAACGCGGGGATGGCGCCCTACGATGGCACCTACGTCGCCACGACGTCCAACGCGTCGCCGTTTGAGATCTGGTGTGCCCAGGTGAATAAGAGAAAAACTGTGTTGGTCAACTACAAATCCATGTGCTTTCTAGATGCTCGACTTCACCGCGATCACAGACATGCAGTACAACTGGCAGCGACCCATGGGCCTCACCAACTGGGTCACGACGGATCCGATTTGGCATCCTCTCGAGCCCACGTACCCCACCTCGGGCGACGACTGGATGTCTGTCGACGCAACCCACATGTACATGAAGAGCAACTGGTACGCGGGCTACTTTATCACGTAAGAACAACCGCATACATTTTCAAAAAATTAAAGACAAGACAAACCCATCTGTTGTTTCTTAGATTCCACGCGTACCCGTACTACCCCGCCTTCCTCAACTATGCCTACAGCGACTACTCGTCGCTCATCCCCGACTATCCCGCTGCGTACCCCGAGGTCATCACGCCCACGGACCCATACGCCACGTACCTGGAGCGCCTGCGAGCCTACTTTGACGGCTACGCGATCATGATCACTGAGTGTGGCATGCCCACGTCGTTTGGCACGTCGCAGTTTGGCTTCCACACCCGCGACCACGGCCACAACCTCGAGTACGACGCCTACTACAAGATGAACGGCGTCGTCACGATGATCTATGACCGTCGCTTCGCTGGCTTGATGTACTTTTCACTCATGGACGAGTGGTTCAAAAAGGCAAGCTATACGACAAAGACCTTACTTATTTCCCCCCCTCTTTTCTAGAACTGGAATAACGAGAAAATCGACATGAACCGCGCGGCGTGGCAAAACAGCTTCTCCTCTGAGCAGCACTTTGGAATGATTGCCATCGAGCCTGAGCGGCCCGTGCTCATCGATGGCGACGCCTCGGACTGGCAAGCCATTTCTCCCCTGTATGAGAGCATCCCACCGGGACCTCTGGACGACTTCCAACTCGTACGGCTGTTATTATTATTTTCTTAAAAAAAAAAGAATATGAACAAAAGAGTGGACGGTTTATTAGATCTCGGCCACATATGACGCCTCCTACCTCTACATTCTCGTGGAAAAGGCCAACGGAACCGATTGGACGATGAAGGACGAGGCGATGATCGCGATCAACTCGATGGTGAACCAGGGATCGACCCAGTGGAAGCAGTACATCGGTGCCGACTTCCCCTTTGATGCCGACATGGTCCTCTTCCTCAACAAGGGTATATTTTATCTATTTTAGTTTTTTGTAATGCATTTTTAATCGAATAATGGTTTTATATTAGGTTACATGTCGCTCAACCTGCACACCGCTGCCGACTACTACTTGCGTTCGTGGGGCGCGTGGCTCAACCCCAACCTGATCCCCGACCCCGACGCGCTGTCGGGCGACACTGGCCGCTTCAACAACATGCGCGCCCTCACCAAGATCCCCACGGTCATCGGCAAGACCTCGCAGGTGTTCCAAGACTACTTTGTGCAGTGGGCCGGCGACTACCCCCAGGGTTTCACCGACCCGACCAACAGCAACTTTAGCAACTTTGCCATGTGGAACTTTAACGGCAATGTCCTCGAGGCTCGCATTCCGTGGCAGGCCCTGGGCTTTGCCGATCCTGCCTCGCAGCTCAACTACAAGCTTACCGGTCAGGGCAAGGGACTCGTCGTGGACACGATGTCCTACGAGGGCATCGAGATCTCTGCACTTCTTCTGAACGGCCGAGGCAGGATAAAAGAATTGTTTTTATTGATTTTTGATTTATTGATTGGCTCTGGGAAACAGGTGCCGCTGCAACGTCTGCCAGCTCCCTCACGTACTACTACGACGCCTGGAATTACACGTGCTACTGCGAGCGCTACAAGAATGGCGTCGAGCAGATCGCCGGCCTGTACGCTTACCTGCAGTCGGACAAGACCAACCTGACGGCGCTCAGCCAACCCCCGTACCCCAACGGCACCCAGTTCTGCGAGTGCATCGACCCCACGGCCGGCACCTGGCCGCTCAAAGGCTACTACATTTCGGCGGCCTACATCATTGTCTGCGTCTTCTTCGGCTACGCAGGCCTCGTGCGACCGCTCCTCGAGCGACTCGTTGCAGGTCTTGTTTCCTCGGGTTCACCACTGCTCAACAGCCGTGGTCGACAGCAGCTGCAGCTCATTTCCTTTATGTTTTTCGGCATCATGGTCGGCACCTTCCTTGGCGTCTACTACTCGCCGTCCAACCAGACGACCAACGCAAGCGGCCAGACTGTCTACGTCCAGTCCATGTGGGAGATGTTGTTCACCTTTTGCAACCCCGCGGGCGACATGGACAGCGCAGGTACGGAGTGATTATTATTGCAACAGCGTGCTGATAATTTTTTGTTTTACTTTTTTTGAAATAGGCATGTTTACCCTCTACATCTTCTTGCTGAGTTGGGACTGCATCATCCTCTTGTTGGCCAGTCTCCTGGTCCGCTGGCGTGGCCCCGGCCCAGTGCCCAAGGAGGACCTCCTCGATGCGGGCGACGACGAGGACAAGGACGCCAGCCCCAACAAGGCCACCGCCGAGGAGTCGGCTGACCAGTTGAACGAGTCCCAGATCCTCAACCCTCCGCCGGAAAAGCCCAAGTTCCTCTTTGATCGTAATTACACATTGCATTTATTTATTTGCTGATTTCATTATTGCTACATTTCCAGCCTCGGACCACAAGGTCCTGCCGTACGAGGTCGCCAGCAAAAAGTTCTTCTTTGTGATTGCGTGCCACAACTCGTCCGCCAAGATCCGCGCCACGATCGAGCATCTTCTCGTCCACGTCGAGCCGCGCCAGATCGTCGTCGCCGACAACGGCTCGACCAAGCGCGAGGTGCGCGCGTCCCGCAAGCTGTGCGACCTGCTCACGCAAGAGTACCGCGAGGTCCACCCCGAGTACACCAACCCCAACGGCGTCAACTATGGCCACATCCAGCGCGGCAACAAGACCTTGGCTCAGCTCTCCGCCGCCTACAACTTGCTGGGCCACGCAGAGTATATCACCCTGCTCGACGACGACACCCTCCTGCCCCCTCAGTTCAATCTCCGCAAAGTCCTTGGTAACTACTTTTATATTTTTTTTTTTTCTTCATTATGATTTAAAATTTTTATTCTATCAATGTAGGCATGTTTGAAAAGGACATTGGCACCCAATGCGTCGCCTATCCCCTCCGTGCCGCCAACCGCGCGTCGTCGCTGTGCCAGATGGAGGACGTCGAGTACCTGGTTGCTGGCTTCATGAAGATTGTCCAGGCCCATTGCGGCACCGCTCTCTTTGCCTCGGGCGCGTTCAATACCTGGCGCGCAACGACCATCGTCGACATTCTCTTCCGTCACGACACCATGGTAAAAAAAAAAATCCTTCAAGTTTTTCTTTCAAGGTTATTAATTTTATTTTTATTTTATTTCAGCACAACGGCGACGATCTCCAGCAAGGCCTCCTCCTCCACTCGCTTGCCGGCCAGCCGTACTACCTCAACCCCGACATCAAGCACAAGGGCAATTACAAGGTCGACGTGGCCGAGTTCCTCATCGGCACGGACGTGCCCATCCACTGGGTCCACGCTCGCGACGTCGTGCCGCCCTTTTGGCCGTCTCGCTTCATGCCCTCGGCGTGCTCGTGTGGTGGTACGTGTGCTTACGTAGTAAAAATAAGACTGACACACGCTGTTAGAACCCTCGTTGTTCTACCAACGCGGAAAGGGCTGGGACGTCTCGCGCCACCGATTCCTCCTAAAGTACTTTTTGACGATAATCAACATCCAGGAGTGGTCATTCCGCAGTATCTTTGCTCGTGTCCTGGCCATCTATGATACCGCTCTAATCCTCAACGACTGGTAAACAAAATAAATAAATTTTTTTTTTTCGTTTTTCATTGATGTACTTGAACTAATGCCAGGGCGCAACTGCTCTACACGCTCGTCATCGCCGTCATCCTGCCCGACAAGATCCTCCTGTTCCACGGTCTCGTGGGCGCCTGGGCGATCCAGATGATTGTGTACTCGGTCTTCAACATGGTGGTGCTGATGCCCAACGGTCTCGACACGTTTTCCGAAGTCCTCGTCCTCTTCCCCATCCTGTACAAGCTTCCCTGCATCGTCTTCCTCCGTGTCTACGCCATGTTCTACAACCTCTTGTACTACCTGCCGTTTGTGCGCAACAAGGAGACGATCCGCAAGCGTCTGCAAAACCACGACAAGGCGACCCTCGACAACATCCACTCGATGGCGCAGACCTGGGACATCATCAACAGCACCCGCCCGGTCCCTCAAGGCAAGAGCAGCACCATGAAATTGGAGAAGGAGGGCCTCGAGCCAGAGGGCAGTGGTCCGTCCAACTCGCAGTCGCTTGCTTCGACAGTCGCATTCTCGCAGCCACAGTAAAAGAAGATCAAGAAAATCCAGCATAAAGAACAAAAAGTGAAAGTGTTTTGTCCTTCCTTTGCATGTTGTTGCCACATTGCATTGTCCTTTAATTCCGTTTGCAAGCAGCTGTTGTACTTGATTGCGCACTCCAAAAAAAAAACAACCAAAAAGTGTTCAGTCGTCCATCTGGAAAATCTCGTCGTCATCCTTGACGGGGGCGGCATTCTTAGCAGGGGCCACGGCGGCGGGGTTCTTGACGGCCACGGGCTGCTCGTTTTTCACGTGGTTGGATGCGACAACTGCAGAGGACGAAGGGTGCGAGCCCACTGAGAGACCCTGGAACTTGGCCGACGTGCTCAATGACGCGGTCCTTGACGGTGAGGACCCTAGTGTAGAGTGTCGTAAGCCACACACGTGCCAGGCAAGCGTACCGAGGATGGTCACTCCGGGGATCGCGGGAAAGTTTTTGGGTGGTGTCTTTGACATGGGCGAGTTTTTGAGGTGCAAAAGCGCGCTGGTGCAGTCGTGTTGTTAAAAAGAGCAAGGCGTCAGCCAGCAGCCAGCAAAGTACCTGCGGTCATAGACGATGCGAGTGCCACCTGGCGTCGTGGAGAAAATCGTCCCTGCACAGAAACGTGAGGAAATATGTTTTCATTATTTTTAAAAAAAAACAACAAATACCGCCGGGTGTAGTGCCGTAGCTGGAGGGCAGTGGCACGTCCGGCCCTGCCCGTCGCGTCGGAATGTCCATTTAGGTCGTCGTGAAGAGGCGCGAAAATTCGCCATTATTGCGGTGTGTTTCGCCCAGCTTGAGTGGACCATGTGCCGAGTTGGAGCTGTGACTGGCCCAGGAGCAACGTGAGCCTCCACGCCACGAGCAACGAGGAGGCACAGGAGGAGGAGGCGTCCGTGCTGGCGCCTGCTGCTATGAAATTTTTCCATGTTGGTTTTTTTTCAGTACATTGCTTCTTTTCTTGCTGGGGATTGCGTCTGCGTGTTGGCGAACGATCTTTCACAGACGACTGGTTTGGTTTTTTTTCCAGCCAGCTTGCGCAATTGCAAGCGTAGGACGGGTGGCCGAACGGCTGGGTCGTATAGGGTTTCGACTGTGCGCTCCGTGGGCGATTTCCTCGCTTTGACTGGCGGTGCCTTTTTTTTCCTTTGTTTCCTTGGTCGAGGACTCTTTGCTCGAGGACGCGCGTGCTCCTTGGCCCCGTGGGCGAGGTGTGGCTGTGCTTAACTGCTATCGCTTGCCTATTGTCTCTTTCTTTAACGGCGTCTTTCGCCATCTTCGCGTCTCTCGCTCCACGTTGTCGTCTAACATGTTTCGTGCTGCACAGAAGGACCGCGAGCAGAGCAGCAAGACCGTCAAAGGAGGCCAGGCTGACCTACACGTTCCGACCTCAGTCATGTCGGACGACGAGAACATGGAGTGTCCTCTCTGCATGGAGGACATGGACGTGTCAGACCAGAACTTCAAACCATGCGTCTGCGGCTACCAGGTAACGAAACGAGACAAAGCTCACGCCCGCGCTCAATTGTGACCACGCGCAGATATGTCGCTTTTGCTGGAACCACATCCGAGAACAACTCAACGGGCTGTGTCCTGCGTGCCGCCGCGAGTACACCGACGAGAACGTGACGTTCACGCCCCTCTCTGCCGAGCAGTAACAATCCCATTCGGCTCGCCTTGTCTAACCACCTTTTTTTTTTTTAATGGGCGTGGCAGGATTGCGAAGCTCAAAGAGAAAAACAAAAAGAAACGAAAGACAAAGGACTCGCCCAGTATCCCTGCAGCCCCGGCCGTGTCGGCGTCGGCGGCAACCGCGTCTGCATCGTCTGCACCGCCCCAAAGCCAGGCGTTCCCAGGGTACGCGACCTACAGCACCCACCAGCTCATCCAGCCCCGGGATCGCGAACGCGAGTCTCTCCAGGTACGTCGATGCATCCACAAAGACATTGAATTGACTGCGTGACCTTTTTTATTTAGGATCGCAAGCAACTGGCCAATCTGCGTGTCATCCAGAGCAATCTCGTCTACGTCATCGGCATCCCGCTTCGAATTGCGCAGGAAGACGTATGCCCTCTTTTCATATTTAATTGAAACAGTAATACTTACACACATGGCAATGTAGTTGCTACGCTCATCGGCTTACTTTGGACAGTATGGTCGTGTTGCCAAGGTCGCAGTCAACCGGCGTCACGTTTTCACCAGCGGCAACCAGGCTGGCGGCTCGCCCACTGCCTCGGCGTATATCACGTACAACACCCGCGATGCTGCTCTTAACGCCATCCAGGCCGTCGATGGCACCTGGCTCGACGGAAACATCATGCGGTGCGCAATAACAGAAAACAGCAAACACTGATTCTCCCCCCTTGGCAGCGCTTCATTTGGAACCACCAAGTACTGCTCCAACTACTTGCGAGGGCTGCCCTGCGCAAACGCCGACTGCATGTACCTCCACGACCCCGGGAACCCAGACTATAGCTTTACCAAGGAGGAGATGAACTTTGGGTAACGTCTAAACAGAAGGATTTTCTTATATCCTCTATTTAGCAAACACCACAGCAAGGTCGACGTCCCCTTGGACGGCCCCGGCTTGACAGGGACCGCTTCTTCGTCCTCTGTTCCGTCAGCCGCATCAGCTATCAAGAGAGATCCAGTGAAACCTGTAAGCTCAAAAAAAATTTTTTTGTTTGTTTGTTAAAGCGATTTTTTTGAACGCAGGCATGGAAAGTCGTCGCTCCTGCGCCGACAGCGGCTGCATCGTCCTTGCTGGGCAACCCGAGCGACTGGCCCACGGCAACCAATGTTGGGTCCTCCTCTGCCACGTCCTCGACGTCTTTGTCCGTGCCCAACGCGTGGTAATTTGCAAGCCCCCCATTCGTTGCATGTGTATCAAAAAAAAAATTTTTTTTTGCGTAGGACAAGGCACAGCCCGGTCGGGGCTGTAGGGAAACCCACCGCTGCGAGCAATCCGATCGGCACTGCCTCTGCAGCGCCGGCTGGATCGACCAAGCCGCGCAAAGACAAGAAGCAGAAGATTGCCGCACCTGTCGCTGCCGAGGCCAAAGAAGGTGGAGATTCACTTTTAGACCCCCGCAACTCATTTTCCCCTCCCTCAGCCGTCAAGAAACCCAAAACTAAGGCACGCCCGCTTGGCTACGACAAGATCCAGAGCTTGCGCACGGACGCCCCCGAGTTTGACGAAGAGGTCTACGCCGAGTACGACGAGAACGGCAACCTGATCACCAAGGAGGTCGAGGAAAAGCCCTCCAAGCGCAAGATGAGCCGCACCAGTAGCAACGCGACTGCCAAGGAGGAGGTTGAGGCTCCAGTCGATCTTTCGTCCTCGGCCGCCAGTAGTGGTGCTGCACTCACCGCCAAGGCAAAACGCGAGGCAAAGAAGGCACTCAAAGCTCAGCAGGAGAGTCGTCGTCAGGATCTCATGAGGGACGCCATCGTCATTCCCCTGCACTCGAGGTACTCGGTTTTGCTAGAATTTCCCCCCCTCAACCCGATCCAAAAAAGGGATAAAATCTACTATGACGAGCACCTCGACGAGAACGGCAACGACTCGAGCGACGAGGGCGACACCCCGCCCAATGGCACACAAGGAGACGATGAGGACGAAGACTATGAGGAGGAGGACGACGACGAGGGTGACGATGAGGACGAGGGTGATGACGAGGACGACGACGAAGAGGACGACGAAGCAGAGGGCAGCGAAGACGAGGAAGGCGAAGGCGAAGAGCCTTTGAATGACGAGTCGGGCGAGCCAGTCACTGTGCGGCACTCTTCGCCTTTCGACCTCAACAAGAACCACTCTTGGACTCCTCTGAACCTCGGCTCCACATCCCCCGGGCCCCTGCAAAGAAGCGATTTCAGCAACGGCGCAACGAGGTGCGATTTGTATTACTGGAAAAAAAACTTGATATTTTCTTTTTTTTTCAGCCCTGCTGCCGCCGTGTTCAATTCCTCTCTGCCATTTTTCGCACATGCTGCGGTCGGCCTCCCACCTGCGCGGTCGTCTATCTTTGGCGGAAGTGTTCTTAGTTCCGGAGTCGCTGGGGGAGACAAGTCTGTCCCGTCGGTCGTGATCATCCCCGGCAGCCAGTCGCAAAAATGGTCCTTTGACACACTCCACGACGAGCAAAGGCACGACGATCAAAGGTTCCACGACTTGACGTCCACTGCTGCTCAGGTACCCATATGTCTTTTTTTCTTTCATTCTCTTCTAATAAATAAAATTAGGTGGCAACGGAAGCGCTCGGAGAAGAAGTCACTCTTAAATCTTTGAACGAGAGCACCGTGCAAAGGCTGTCCAACTCGTCCGTCTTTGGATCCAGCACCGAGCAAGACTATGATGCGCAAATCATGTCTTCCGTAGCCGACTCTATTCTTGTTGACGACGATCCTGTACGGCGATTTCTTTGCAATGACATCCCTGACCTAACCTGACAACATCAGGCCTCCCCGCCAAGGCAAGGCAAGAGCACCTCTATCGGTTTGGACAACTCGAAGATCATGTCGCCGTTCCAGGGTGCGTTCTCACAGTCTTTCGGGATCACGTCCTCTGGTTTGTCGCCGTCAAAGCCCCCACACTTTCCCCTGTTTGCCCGCGCCAATACCGGCGGAAGCACAAGTGCCGGCAGCAGCAGTAGCAGCAGCACAGACGTCTCTAGGTCGTCCGTCGGCGGCCAGTCTCGGTTTTCGTTTGCCCTGGCAGACGACGAGCCCGATTCCCCGGTCACCGAGCTGCCTTCCATGTTTGGCCGCACGCTTTCCCTGGGCGGCAGTGGTGCAGCATCGGCTGCTTCCTCTGTCGTCCGTCCCAAGGTGCCTGCCACGCTCAACATGCCCTTGACATCGACGCCTTCCGGTCTGTCGCCCATCGGCATCGTCTCCCCCGCCGCGGTGACCTGGAGTGTTGCATCCTCGGCCAATGCTGCGTCGACGCCCTCGTCGGTGGCCTGGAACGAGCCTGGATTCTTTGGCGGCAACAATGGCGATCGCCGAACGAGCGTTCCTGTGGGCGGCACCCCCTCCACCGCCATTGGTGACCAACTGTCTTCGTCCATCGTGCCCCCGCGAAAGATGTCCACTGGGAACCTCTGGTCTACCAGCCCCGCCCCTGCAGCATCGACAACAGGTGGATCCGCAGCGGCAACCGGTGCGAGCAAGTCGTTCACGCCGTCCCTCAACGAGGTGTTTGCCATGGGCCAACAGTACCAGTACCCTCAGCAGCAACTCATGCTGCAGTCGATCGCGTCGATGGTCCCTCAGCAGCAGCAGCAACAGCAGTCGTCGGCGCGTCCCATGCGTCCTGCTCGTCCGATCATTGCCTCGCTCGCAGGAGCAACGTCCCCCGCGCCCGGCTTGGCCCCCGTCCTTGCCTCGCCTCTGATGT
>Ga0302233_10002201_pt1 | contig 12478 bp, 20 predicted proteins | sample II_Palsa_N3_1_FD_193516 | JGI IMG/M metagenome (GOLD analysis project Ga0302233, IMG submission 193516) | Peat permafrost microbial communities from Stordalen Mire near Abisko, Sweden - II_Palsa_N3_1 | ecosystem: Environmental > Terrestrial > Soil > Palsa > Peat permafrost | place: Sweden...
ACATGGACAAGAAGCTCCTTGGTAAGCGTTTCTTTTTTTTTTCCCTTCAATCCTTACTTTTCCATGTGTGTTCAGTCAAGCTCAACGGTGGTCGCAAGGTCAGCGGCGTGCTCCGGGGGTACGACCCCTTCATGAACATTGTCCTGGACGACGCGCTGGAGGAGGTGTCCAAGGACGAGAAGCACAACATTGGCATGATCGTATGAAGAACCTTGTGCCGTCTAGCAACTGCTCACTCTTTTTCTTTTTTCTTTCTCTCGCCTGCAGGTCATCCGCGGCAACAGCATCACCATGTTGGAGCTACTCGAAAGACTATGAGAAATCGGATTGGCCGAAATTATAAAAAAGACGTCTGTAACCGCTGCGATTGTGACCTCGCGAGAAAAAAAAAAATTTTTTTTTCCGACGACAAAAGCAAGCCATCTCTTAGAAAAAGTCGGATGCTCTCTTTTTTGAACCACGGGCGAGTTGCGGCGACTTTGCTGACGGCGACTTTGGCACGGGCTTTTTTCCTGCTTGTGCCTCTGCAATCATCTGCTGCATCTTTGGTGAAGGGGTGCTGACGGCGATCACAGGGAGCTCTCGAAGGAAAGGCTTGACCATGTTACTTTGGACGTCGATGCGCACATTCTTCTTCTCGCTCGCGGGGGTCGCATTCTTACCCTGGGCAGGAGGAGAACAAAGAGAAAATATTAGGAAATCTCAAAAGAATTTTTCAAGGGAATTCTTTGGTACCAACTTGGACGACCGCGTGCGCAAGATCGTCTTGGGAGTCACGGCGGCGGTAGTAGAGGGGGTCGCAGGGGACGATGGGGCAGTCACGTACTCGCCCGAAGGCGGGGTTGCAGGTGTCGATGGCGCGAGAGCTTGCACAGGCGTAGAAGGGGTCGCAACAGGCGCTTTAGCTTGACGCTTGGGCGATGGTAGCTGTGGGGTTGGAACAGGCTGCTCCTCGGCGGGCCGCTTTGCTCCTCCCTTTGGCTTCTCGTTTTTTACGGCCTCCACAGGTTCGGACGCGGGCACAGCCGTTTTTGATTTTTTGGCGACGGGAGCCACGGCGGCTTCGTTGGTGACCTGCTGCTTGGCGGCCACCTCTGGAACCTCGTCGGTGCCCTTTCCTTTTTTACCTTGCTTCTTGGCGGGCTCGGGCGCTTCCTCGGCCTTCGTCACAGCAGCCGTTGGCTCGGGAACTTCCACGACCTTTCCCTTGCCCTTCTTTTTCGATTCGGTTGCTAGTGTTGGTGCCGGTGCAGGAACAACAGGAGCCTTGGAGGCAACGAGAGTGGCAAACTGCTTGTGCAGGTCGTATAGTTTCGGACGGAACTTGTCCAATGTGAATCTATTAATTTTATTACAAAATAAAATAAGAATTCGTTTAAATTTATTTTGAAGGCAAGATTTGCTGAGGATACCGACTGGTGGCATAGCTGTGGATGAGAGTAGGAATGTCCGTGACGTCCAAGTGCTCGGCGATTTTGCCTGTAATAAAACACGCGACTTAATGCTACCATCACCAGTGTTAGTTGGCACACACCCTCGGGCGTGGCCTCCTCGTCATCGTAGCGAACATCCATGAGCTCGGTGCTGTTGAGGAGAGGCTGCAGGATGTTTTCGATGATGCGGCCGACGGTGGGCTCGTACGTGGTGAGCGCAAGAAGATGCAAAAATGGCTGCAGAAGCGCAGCAGTGACCTCGGCCGAGAGCTTTGAGTCTGCCGGAAGGACCTTGAGCAACTCTTCCCAGTACACGTCGGCAATGTGGTTGCAGATGCTCTTGCTGACGTCCTTGTCTTCGGGGCTGCAAATTCAAAATTCGTTAACCCGCTTTTTCCTATGCATTTGATAAAAGAAAAGAACGCACTTGAGCGACGTCAAGGTCAAGAGAGTCGAGTAAAGCTGAACCGCCGTGAGGGACCACTCGCGCGACTGGAGCCACTGAAAGCTGTGGCGGATAAAGTGGCGCATGAGCGAGTAAAACTTGTCCAACCTGGCGAGTCCCAGTCAGAAAAAAAAAAAATCTCACACACACATTAAAAAAAAAAAAAAGCAATACCGAAGGTAGTCGATGCCCGACCACTCGCGCGCAATCGTGACCCAGAAGGCGCGAATGTACGGCAGACCGTTCAACTTGGACGGCGCATGGACCAGGTTGGACAGGTTGTTGGCAAGCTCCTGCTGCACGGGCACTTTGTCGGACAGCCACATGCAGTAAAACATTGCCTTCCACAGCCGCTCGTGCTCGAAATCCGGGAGGGCTCGCTTTCCAAGGAAGATTGCGAGCGTCTTGATCGTGCGGTCTCGTATCTTCTTGTCTGTAAAACAGGTCTAAGGATGCCAGACAGGGCTTTTTTTCACCCCCCTCTCTTTCCATACCTGGATGGACGAGCTTGCGGCCAAACTTGAGCTTTTCCTGCTCGTCGCTCGTAGCTGCAGGGGAGAGGGCGAGCTTAGATGGCTGCTGCTTCTTGGTCTGCTGCTGCTCTCCCTCGTCCTCCTCGTCCTCCTCGCCTTCGTCCTCGTCCTCCTCGTCGTCCTCTTCTTCTTCCCGGCGGTCCTTCTTGCCACGCGACACGGCCGACTTCTTCAGTGCACGGCTGTGCTTGGGCTTGAAGTGCGAGCCCCTGCCGTTACCAAGCCGCTTCAGGCCCAGCTTGTTGGGCGTCTTCTTGGCTGGCTTGGGCACCTTTGTCTTGATGCCTGCTCCCATGCTTGGACCTGCGACCACGTGGCGGTGTGTGGGCAAAAACTGCGTCACCACTCGGGTCACCCAATTTTCGAGTGGCGTGTCGCGCACAACAATGGCCTCATCCTCGTCGCCTGTCGTCTTTGGCGAGCCGTACGACGGCGCTCTGGTGGTGCTGGTGGTGACGGGCCTCGCACTGGCCCTGGGGGCGGTGGCGCGGTCCTGGTCGGGAGGGCGGCACAGCCGGCGCGTGTTGGTCGCTGGCCCTGCGCTGACCTCGGTCACCTTACCTGCGGCGGCGCACTCGGCGTGGAAGGGCGAGTATATCAGCGACAGCGTGGTGGAGCAGGGCCTCAAGACCAAGGAGGCGCCCGACCAGATCCAGTGCTTTGACCCCGCGACGGGCTACATGCTGGGCACGGTGCCCGCAATGACGCCCGCCCAGGTGGTCGAGTCGGTCAAGCGCGGCCGCTCCGCGCAGGCCGAGTGGGCCCACACGTCCTTTGACGAGCGAGCGCAGGTCCTCCAAGTCATCTACCAGTACCTGCTCGACCACCAGGAGGAGGTTGCCCGCGTGGCTGCGCGGGACTCTGGCAAGACACGTACGTTCTCCCCCCGCGTTCTCGTGTGCTGCTGCTCCTAACCGATTTACGTAGTTGTTGACGCTGCCTTTGGCGAGATCCTCGTCACGTTTGAGAAGATCCGCTGGACCATCGCCAACGGCGAGCGCGTCTTGGCCACCGAGTACCGCTCGTCCAACATGCTCATGTCCAACAAGGCGCCCCGCGTCGAGTACGTGCCCCTGGGTGTAGTTGCGGCGATCGTCTCGTGGAACTACCCATTCCACAACATGCTCGGACCCATCATCTCGGCCATCTATGCAGGAAATGCCATCGTCGTCAAGGTGTCCGAGTACACGTCCTGGTCCTCGACGTACTACCTCGAAATTGTCCGTGCGGCTCTCACGTCCCTGGGCCATCCCGCCGATGTCGTGCAGATCGTCACGGGCTTTGCTGAAGCTGGTAACAGTCTTTTCTTTTTGTTTGTTTCAAACCAAAATAAAATAAATTATTATTATTTTTTTTTTTTAAATCAAGGCGATGCACTCGTACGATCGGGCGTTGAAAAGGTCACCTTCATCGGATCGCCCAATGTGGGCAAAGCGGTGATGAAAGCAGCCTCGGACAACCTCACGCCGGTCCTGCTTGAGCTCGGTGGCAAGGACCCTATGATTGTTTGCGACGACGCTGACTTTAGCCAGGTAAACGGATTTTGACACATTTAAAAAATTTTAATAGAACGCTTTGTGCTAGACTTGCAATGTTGCCATGCGAGGATTCTTCCAAAACTGCGGCCAGAACTGCATCGGCCTCGAGCGCCTGATCGTTCACGCCAAGATCTACGATCAAATGGTCGCCGAGCTGGAGAAGCGAGTCAAGGGCCTGCGACAGGGTGCCCCGCTGGATCCAGAGGACAGGGTCGATGTGGGTGCAATGACCATGGCCACTGCCGTACGTTGTTCAGTTGAAGAAGACAATAATTATTGAAATCGCATGTGACTGAGTAGTACAAGAACATTGAAAAGCTCGTCGAGGATGCCGTCAAGAAGGGAGCTCGCCTGCTCGTGGGTGGCCGTCGCTTCCAGCACCCGAAATGGCCCAAGGGCTCGTACTTTGCGCCGACTTTGCTCGTGGATGTGACCAACGCGATGGAGATCTCCCAAGTCGAGGTCTTTGGCCCGGTCGTGGTCGTGATGAAGTTCAAGACGGACCAGGAGGCCATCGACATCACGAACAACTGCCCATATGGCCTCGGCGGTTCTGTCTTTTCCAGGGACGTTGAACGTGCGGAAAGGATCGTGTCCAAGCTCAGGACTGGTAATAAAAAATTAAAGAGAAAAAAAATAAAATAAACTGAGGCAAGCAACTCGTTTTGAAAGGCATGTGCAACATCAACGATTTCGCTGTCAATTACCTCTGCCAGAGCTTGCCGTTTGGCGGCGTCAAGATCTCTGGGTTTGACCGCTTCGCGGGCGAGGAGGGCCTTCGCGGCAACTGCCTGCAGCGAGCCATCACACGCGACCGAATCACGAGCATCCGCACCGATATCCCGCCGCCGATCAACTATCCCATTGGGCCTGACGGTTTCAAATTTGTCGAGCAGCTGTGTCAGGCGTTTTACGGCACCTCCATTGTGAGCAACGTTGCCGGGTTCATCTATCTGGCCGTTGGTGCGCTCAGCCCGAAGAAGACAGAAGTTTAAAAAAAAAAAATTTTTTTTTTCTTGATTTATACGTTGAGAAAAAAATAGATACGGTAGTGTTGTTTTTGTGCATTCCTCACAAGATAAAGTACAAAATATGAACACCGGGAAACATACGCTATCGTCTCGCGGCATCAAACAGCTTGAGCCACACTTCCATCGATTCCAACGCACGGCGCTGACTCCTTTGCACAGGTCCGTCCGCACTCGTCAGTTGCACCAACCTGTCCACGTTCAGCGCCCTAAGAGCAAGCAAGGATGAGGAGAGACGCATCTGCATCGGTCTTACAGCTGGTTGATGGTGTGAACGACGCCCTCGAGCTCGGCGTTAACTCGCTGTTTCTCCGCCTCCATGCCGCCTGCCGGGTGGGTGTATGGGAGCAGAACTTTCAAACCCGGCGGAAAATCATGGACCTGGTATGACACGCGACAACGTGGTCCCTGCAAAAAACACACTAATGGCTCTTCACTGGTGCAGAACTTTCGCCAGGTGCTGCGTGTGTCGTTGACCGGCGCGACGCTGGCGTTCGTGGCGGGCTACGTCAACGCAGTATCGCTGTCGTCCGTGTACAGGCTGACCGTGACGCACATGACGGTAACAACAATCCACGCATTTTTTTCTCCTGGCTGGCGCTCACGTTTTTCTCTTGGTGGACTGCAGGGTGTCGTGGCTCGACTGGGCTTGGACATCTCACAGCTAGCGAACCCGTCTGTATCGGAGAGGTCGCTGGGCGACGATATCGCGGCCGACTTGTGCGTGCTTTTTGGGTTCCTCATAGGCTCTGTCTGCACCGGCATTGTCGTTGGTCCCTCCTTGTATGCTTTCGCACGGCTCGCGCGCGCGCCTACTATACTTAATGAAAACAAAACAAAAACAAAACTGTAGGTACTATCGCATGCGCGTGTCTTGGCGCTACGGCGTCGGACTGATCCTCGAGGCACTCTGCCTGTCGATGATGTTAATTTTCCACTCGACGGATAGTCCCAAGGCTGCCCTGTTCTTTGCCGGCACAGGTATGGGCCTGCAGAATAGCCTCACGTCCGTGTACAGTGGCTCCCTCTTGCGGACAACCCACTTGACGGTATGAAAATCCTTTGTACACGCTCAATCAGAGGTCCTTATGTGAGGTCCAATGACAGGGCGTGTGGACAGACATCGGCGTTATCCTGGGGCAGGGGACCCAGCAGCTCGTGTACTGGATATTCAGGAAGAACGACGAGCTCCAGCACAGCAAGACTGACCTGTGGCGTCTGAAATTCAACGTGCCAATCATGACGAGCTACTTTGTGGGCGCCTGGGCGGGCTTCTTGGGGTTCTACCAGTTTGGCATCAACGTGCTCGTAGCCCCCGTCCTCTTCACGGGAATGGCCGGCTGTGTTGCTATTTACCTCGACCGCCAGTACGTTATTTTTCTTTTATCCTTTGGAGAGTATTGATTTTCGTTCGACACACAGGAAAAACAAGAAGCGCAAGAGGGAGGGCCGTCAGCGCATCTACGAAGTCATGGACCCCGTCGGGATCAGCAACAGCCAGATCAAGCTTGGCGAGAACGGCGACGATACATCACCGGACGACATGGGCGATGTCGACACAACCAACCTTTTGCCCTCCAACGCCACGCGCGGCCGTGCCATGACCAACGCCGGCAACGGCGACACAACCCTGCCCTACCACGTGTACATGCGCAACCAGACGCGCCAGCTCGTCTCGGTCACCTCACCGCCGGCCAATCCTCTGCACTCCCACGAGGGAGGTGCTGCGGGCATCGTCCCTGACGACCAAATCCTCGAGCAGTCCAGCACGCCGTATCTCTCTAGCACGCCTTTGTAAAACATTCTCTCTTATTCACCGCCGGCGTCGGCCGGCACACGTTGTACTCTGAGGCTGGCAAAAAACTGGGATCAGCCATGAAAGTGACATCATCAGTGCCCAGCCCAGTGAACGGTCTCTTTAAACAAGCTCGAAAGGTACACAGCACCGCCCGACCGAGGATTCCTGAGAGAGAGAGAGCAGCGGAGGGGGGTGGGCGGGACATGCAAAGGACAGCGCGATGGGCGGACTGGAGGTGGAGGCGAGGAGGATGGATGGGTGGATGGATGGATGAACATGGAAGGATTGAGGGTTGACTTGCGCCGTCGCAAATTGTCGTAGTTTGTAAATTAACCACTCGCAACGCCCGCTGCGTTCTTGCGCGTTCTCTCTCGGAAATAGAAATGGCCCCCAAGGTTGAGAAGAAGGAGAAGAAGACCAAGCGCACCGCTCTCCAGGACGTCGTCTCGCGCGAGGTTACCATCCACCTCCACAAGCACGTTCACGGTCGCAGCTTCAAGAGCCGAGCACCCTCTGCCATCAAGGCCATCCGCGACTTTGTCCACAAGGAGATGGGCACCAAGGACGTCCGCATTGACGCCACCCTCAACAAGGCCGTCTGGAGCCAGGGTATCAAGAACGTCCCCCACCGCCTCCGTCTCATCCTCTCGCGCAAGCGCAACGACGACGAGGACGCAACTGAGAAGCTCTACACCCACGTTACCCACGTTGCCGGCCTCTCGCTCACCAAGTCGAACCGCAAGGGTACGTTGCGTGCACGCTGTTTTTTTTTTCGAGTCCTAAAATTGTGTCCAATCCAAAACAGGCCTTGTCACCAAGACCATCGAAGCCTAAATGGGATGCCTAGCTTCTTTCTCTCGGATTTGTGCTTTGGTTTTTAAATAAAAAAACAGAAAAATCTATTAAAAACGCAGGAATCAAAGTCATTTTTTGTATTTTTTTTTCCCTCAGTTTTGAGTTTTCTAATTATTTTTCAGGCGTGCGTTCCCCCCTTTCCTCTCCCTCTATCACTCGTCGACTTGCAGGTCAGACTCCTCGACTTGCAGGGCCTCCATTGTACGCTGGCGACGCTCCCGCTTCTGTTCGGCAGTGGCAGCGTGACGATCGATGCTCACGTCCTTGACAATATCCTTGATCCTGTGCTCGCTCATGCCGAGCTGCGTTGGGCACTCGATGTAGAACAGAGCAGCCTGGTTGATTGAACAAGGGTCAGTGAGAGTTTGAGGTGAGCAAAGGTCCTTACCTCGGCACGAAGGGCAAAGATGTAGTTGTCCGGGTTTGTCTTGCGCAAGACCTTGTACTTTGAGGCGACGGCAAAATCCCCCGCCTGCCCGACCCCTTCGTCTTCGTCCTCGTCGTTCTCGTCGTCCCTGGCTTTCCGTTTGCAGAGCACGCGGGATGTCTTGAGTTGCTCGGCCTGGTCAATGTCCATCGAATTGAGCACGCCCGAGTCCTCGGCGATAGGGTTCACGTCCACAAAGACACCCTTTTCGTGCGCGGGCATCTTGTTGAACGACAGCAGCACATAGTCGTTGCTCCAGAGCGAATAGTCGGGGAAGATGGGCAGCACTTCGGCCGGCTTGAGCTTGGGGTTGTTGGGATGCTTGAGCTCGAGTGTCTTTGAGAGGGGGGGGAGGGGGGGGAGGTGAGCGCACATTTTTATTTTTTATTCCAGTGCTTACCGTGCGCGTATCGTCAAATTCGTCAAAGGAGGACTTGATCAGCTCAATCTTCTCTTCGCGCGTCAAGACACGAGCGGTCGATCCCGCCTTGAGCGAGCCGCCAATCTTGAATTGCGACTTGTCGGTGGAGCCGGACGAAACGAGCTGCGTGGGCATGAGCCAAGGAGCACGCAGAGAGGGTTTCCCGTCTGTCTGCTTCTTACCGGAGGAGGTGAGATCAGTGTCCTCTTCTGCAAGCATTGCGTCGACGCCTTCAATTTTGGGTCCTGCGATCGAGTGCACAATGAATTAGTAATTGCGGGAAAAAGTCACAAAAAAAAAAAATTCAAATACGGTCGCTGGAGGGTGTGTACAGGTCTTTGTCGACGAGGTCGATGTTGATACCCATGCTGGGTTCGGTGCGCATGGAAAACTTGAAGTTGGCCTCGAGAGACGTCTGAGTGTACCGTACAAACCGCATTGGATCTGCGCGAGAAGAAAATTGTGAGCAATCAAAAAAAAGGAAAGGGCTCTTGTGACGTACCAAAAGGATAGGCGATGAATTTGGGGTCGAAAGGAAGTTCGGGGATATTGTTGCGATACTTGAGCTTGGCGATAAACCACTCGGCCTTCTTGTTGGTCCTGTCTTTGATTTGCGGCGGCAGAGTCGCAGGCCTCTCCACGATGGCCTTTTGTTTCTGGTCCTGGCGGGCAAGCTCCTTCTTGCGTTGACGCTCAAAGTACTCTTGCTTTCCGTCCGCGGATGGAGCGGCCGACGCGTCCGTCGCTGGTCCAGTGGCGGCAGCGGGCTTGCTCAGTGCGCCCGACGGCAACGGTCTGACAACGGGCGGAGCAACAGCAAACGAGGAGGTCGCGGGCTTGGCGATGTTGAGAGGCTGCGACGGGGGCTGCCACAGCGGTGCCGGTCCATTTGCATTCACGACGCCGGGGCGTGGTCCGCCCATGAGCGGTCCCACTGGCCCTGCGGCACCGTTCATGGCGACGGGTCGCGGCGCAGGGATGAACGACGGACGAGCGCCAAGAGGCCCCGGTTGGAACGGCGGCGGTGGCTGCTGTGATGGCAACATTGGCACGAGGTTGGGGTGCCCGGTGCCCATGACGTAAAACGGCGGCATAGGCGGTCGTTCTAAAAGGGAAGGAGGACGGGGGACGGCAGAGAACGCATTTGTTTGGAGGCAGGACAATTAGCTAAAAAAAAATACAACGGCCGACTAGATCGTGACGTACGTTGCAGCTGCGGGGGAGGGTAGCCATAGTAGCCCGGCGGGGGCGGCATGTGCGGCGGGGGCGGCTGCAGCGGGGGCGCGCCAAACGGCGGCACAGGATAGAACGGCGGTGGCCTGGACATGACACTGTAAATCGCGGCCACATTTACAGATTGTGAGCCTGCTTTCTCTCCTCCCTTCCCGCCGCAGGCGGACGCCCCTCTCTCTGTGTCTCTTTCTGGTCTGCACGGCTCGACTGACTGTTTTGTTTCATGCCTAGCTGTTTGCCGCGGCGCCACCCCTTTTTTTCCCCAGCACCTTTCTGGGCTCTGCTCTTTGGCGATTGTCACTTCGCCAACAAGGAGAGCTAGGAGAAAAGGCGCAGAGAGCAAAAAGCAGCACAGAGGCAAGGCAGCGCGCAAATGGAGGGCAACTTGCCGCAGGTACGGAGCTCGTCCTTGTCGTTTGTCTGGGCTCCCCAGATTACTTACTCTCCCCCCCCCCCAAAAAAAAAAAAACAGAACTATGCGGCGTTCCCGACTGCGCCCCCAGAAGACATGGACCTGACAGAGGAAGAGCTCCTTGCCAAGGCTCGCAAGTGGCACCAGCTCAACAGCAAGCGCTACGCGGAGAAGAAAAAGTTTGGCTACGTCGAGCACCAAAAGGTCGACATGCCCGCAGAGCATGTGCGCAAGATCGTCAAGGACCACGGTGACATGTCTGCCAAGAAGTTCCGTCACGACAAGCGTGTGTACCTGGGTGCGCTCAAGTACGTCCCGCACGCCGTCATCAAGCTGCTCGAGAATATGCCCATGCCCTGGGAGCAGGTGCGCGACGTCAAGGCCCTGTACCACATCACCGGTGCAATTACATTTGTGAACGAGACACCACTCGTCGTCGAGCCCATCTACATTGCTCAGTGGGGCACGATGTGGATCATGATGCGTCGCGAGAAGCGTGATCGAAGGGTAAGATTACGTTGCCAACGGAAAAAGAAAGAAAAAAAAAACTCTTTCTGATCAAAAATAAATCCTGCAGCATTTCAAACGCATGCGTTTCCCTCCCTTTGACGACGAGGAGGCACCGATCGACTATGGCGACAACATCCTCGACCTTGAGCCCCTCGAGCCCATCAACATGGAGCTGGATGAGGATGAGGATGCGACCGTGTACAAGTGGTTTTACGACCACAAGCCTCTGGTGGGCTCCAAGCATGTGAACGGCTCCTCGTACAAAAAGTGGAGCCTCACCCTCCCCATGATGTCCACCCTGTACCGCCTGTCCAACCAGCTCCTGTCGGATCTCACGGACAAAAACTATTTCTACCTGTACGTCAACACGCAAAAAAAGAAAAAGAAAGAAATTTTTTGGCTAAAGAAGAAATTCTCAACAGGTTTGACAATGCGTCGTTCTTCACTGCCAAGGCGCTGAACATGGCCATCCCTGGCGGTCCCAAGTTTGAGCCTCTGTTCCGCGACATTGATCGTATGCTTACTAATAAAGAGAATTTTTTTCTCCAACTGTACTTGATAAAAACATTTTGCATAGCGACCGAGGAGGATTGGAACGAGTTCAACGACATCAACAAGATTATCATCCGTAGCCCGATTCGCACCGAGTACCGCGTGGCTTTCCCGTACTTGTACAACGACCGACCCCGCTCGGTCCACCTGTCGTGGTACCACCACCCCGCCGTGACGTACATCAAGACCGAGGACCCTGACCTGCCGGCGTACTATTTCGACCCCCTCGTCAACCCTATCTCCTTCCGTCAGGGTGACAAGCAGCTGAACTCGGTATGTTTGCCAGGATGGGAGGTGGGACTGACTGCTTTGGTGTGAAAACAGACCGCGAACCAGTTCATCGACGAGCTGGACGACGACTTTGAGCTTCCCGAAGAGTGTGCCCCCTTCCTCGAGACCAGCAAGCTGTACACGGACAACACTGCCAACGGCATCGCCCTCTACTGGGCCCCGCACCCCTTCGACAAACGCTCGGGCAACACACGCCGTGCCGAGGATGTTCCACTGGTCAAAAACTGGTTCCTCGAGCACTGCCCACCAGGTCAGCCTGTCAAGGTCCGTGTCTCGTACCAAAAGCTCCTCAAGAACTATGTCCTCAATGAGCTCCACCATCGTCCGCCAAAGGGCATGACCAAGAGGTATATGACTGTGAAGTAAAAGTAATAATAATAATTTTTTTTTTCCCTTTCGCAAAGAAATCTCTTCCGTCAGCTCAAGACGACCAAGTTTTTCCAGTCGACGCAGTTGGACTGGGTTGAAGTCGGCTTGCAATTGGCGCGTCAGGGCCACAACATGCTCAACCTGCTCATCCACCGAAAGAACCTCGACTACTTGCATCTGGACTACAACTTTAACCTCAAGCCCGTCAAGACGCTCACTACCAAGGAGCGCAAGAAGAGTCGTTTCGGCAATGCCTGTGCGTTGGTTTCAAGTGTTTTTTTCAGCTGAAAATAATGCTTTTTTTTTTTTTTTTTGGCAGTCCATTTGTGCCGCGAAATCCTTCGACTTACAAAGCTCATTGTCGACTCCCACGTCCAGTACCGCCTCGGCAACGTGGACGCCTACCAGCTTGCTGACGGTCTTCAGTACGCCTTTGCCCACGTTGGACAGCTCACGGGCATGTACCGCTACAAGTACAAGCTCATGCGACAGGTACAAGGGAAAACCTTTTTATAGTTTTTCAGGCTTACAAAAAAAAAATTTTTTTTTCTGTGCAGATCCGCATGTGCAAGGATCTCAAGCACTTGATCTACTACCGCTTTAACACTGGTGCGTTGTCAGTTCCGACGCGTT
>Ga0302233_10002202_pt1 | contig 12476 bp, 18 predicted proteins | sample II_Palsa_N3_1_FD_193516 | JGI IMG/M metagenome (GOLD analysis project Ga0302233, IMG submission 193516) | Peat permafrost microbial communities from Stordalen Mire near Abisko, Sweden - II_Palsa_N3_1 | ecosystem: Environmental > Terrestrial > Soil > Palsa > Peat permafrost | place: Sweden...
GGTGGTGCCGGTGGTGCCGCTCCGGCGGTCGATGGCTGTTCAGATGGCTTGAGCTCGAGGCTGACAGAGTGGAACTCCTCGGACGAAGTCTCGGGCTTGCCGCTCTCGCTCGAGTCCATGGTTTTCAGTGCCTCTTCTGGGACAAGGGGTGGGGAAAGAAACCATAATCGTCAGGAGAAAGCGGGGGAAAGAAAAAAAGGCAACAAGAAAGGTGACTGGTCGTTCAATGGCTTGCACCAGATTGTTGTCACACAAGCGAGGCGACTCGTTCAAAACTCGCACACAAACACAGCACAGCACAGCACAGCACAGCGCAAAGTCAGCCGCTCTTTAAAGGCGCTGGGGGGGAAAAAGCAGGTGCGAAAATAAAATAAAAACGGGGCCGGATCGACCATGATGATGTCACCGCCGCTCCGCGATACGGGCCCAGCAGTTGCATAAAATGTGGGCGTCACGGCGATATGTCGGGAGCACGGGGTGGCTGCGCTTCAGCTGGTGGCGTCTGCGCGTGCTGGTGCTGGGGCGCGCGCTGCTGCGTGCAGACCTGTCTGCCGCGCTGCTGTGGCTGGCGCACATTGCGGCCGTGTGCGGGATGGTCGTGGCGCTGACGCTGGTGGTGCTGCGGGTGGAGGGCATTGTGGCAGCGGCGCTGAACGGCAGGCACGGCACGTCCGCTGCGTCGTCGCTGGGAGGGGGCGGGATCGCGCTCGACATGTCCAGGGGGGCAGAGCCCAGCACCAGCTTCCTGTGGTGCGACGAGTGGGACATGCAGCCGCTGTGCCTGCTTCGCAACGTGCGCATCGACCCCCGGCGGCAGGAGATACGGCTGCTGCAGACACAGCCCCTGCCACAGCACATGGGCGACCTGGAGCTGCCCATCCACGTGGCGGAGAGCAGGGACAGGGACGGCAACGGCCCAGGCACCAACAACGGCACGACCGCGACGACACGCCTCATTCTGGTGCGCTGGCCGTGCGACGACAGCAAGAAGACCAACGTGACCGAGCAGCTCACGTGTGTGCTCATCGCGGCCGCCACCGCGCGCGTTCGTATCCTCGGGCCCAGTGCCATGGCGTCGCTGTCGGCCCCCGTCGTTGTGGTGCTCACGAGCGACGTGGCCAGGCCAGCGGCGCGCGATGGCAGCAACAGGGTGGCCCTGCTCGAGCAGATGGTGCGCCCGCACCGCGTGGCCTGGTGGGACGAGCTGCCCGCGGCCGTGTACAGCAGCGTCGCGATAGGGCGCAAGGACCCGGCGACGACCGTGCCGTACAACGCCGTCGTCGACCTGTGGTGGTCCTGGTCCGCGGCCGCCGGCCTGGGGGCGAGGGCTGCGCAGGCGTCCTCGACGACGACGTTCTCGCCCGTGGAAATTATGCAGCTGAGCGACTTTGGCACGCACATGCTCGGCACGGGGTCGCCCGCCAAACTGTTGCAGGTCCTCATGGCGCGCTGGCAGCCGCCCACGATCAAGGTCCTCATCGCCTCGCACGACCTCCCGCGCGACGTTGCCCGTCTCGCCGCCATCCTCATGCGGCCGCACCAGACGCTCATCACCATGTGGACGTCGCGCGAGCTCGAGGGCATTGTGCAGCAGCGCAACGGGACGCTGCTGGTCGTCCCGTCGACGTCGCTGCACCTCGAGCCGGACCACGCGCTGCTCTACGCACAGTGGCTCGGCGACATGCGCGCCCACCACGGCGGCCGCACGCGCTTCCTCCTGTACATGCCGTGGGAGCAGCTGGGCAACCAGATGCGCGCGTTCTCGTCGGCCTGTGCGCTCAGCATCATCACCGAGCGCGTGCTCGTCCTGCCCATGGTCGGCTACCGTTCGGCCGGCGCTGGGCGGTCTGCCGAGGCGGCGATGGTGTTCAACCCGCGGCTGTACACCTGGGGCGAGTTTGAGCGGTACTTTGACCTGGACGCGGCGATCGAGTCGCTCCCGTGCTCGTTCATCGACTCGCGCAACTTCATGCGCCTGTACCGCCGCGACGGCCTGGCCATGAGCGTGCGCTACCACGCGGTCGGCCCAGACACGTCGCCCGGCCAGCTCGTGGGCTACTACAAGGACGTGCTGCGGATACGGACGCTCGAGAGCAGCATCGCGCACGACAGCGTCAACTACGAGCTCACCCACGACAAGCTGCGCAAGCTGCACGGCAGCGACACGTCCGACGTCCTCGCCCTGGGCACGCTCTACCACTACTACGACTTTGGCGTGCGGCGCAAGCACCCGATCGAGCGGCACTACGACTACATGGCGCACTCGGGCTACGCACAGACGCAGCGCGGCTTTGTCGCCTCGGATCGCGTCCGCATCGCCGCCGCGGCCGTCGTCCAGCAACTCTACCCCAACGCCGCGCCGTTTGCCTGTGTGCACGTGCGCAGGGGGGACGTGGCCGAAAAGTGCAAGTTCCACGTCGACATGCCTGCGCTGTACGAGCTCTGCATGATGCCCGTCCCCGTGCTCCTCCAGACGCTGTCCAAGCACGTCCTGCCCGAGGGCATCTCCAACGTGTTTATCGCCACCAGCCCGTCCGCAAAGCCCTCCGAGTTTGGCCCGCTGACAAAGATGGGCTTCAACATTGTCGTCAGCCACATCGCAACCGCAAACGTCTCGGCCGCCCTCTTCCTCGACCCGATCGAGGGCGCACTCCTCGACCAGACCATCTGCTCGCACCACGCAAATCTCTTTGTCGGAGGCTTCTTCAGCTCGTTCTCGACTCGCATCGCCGAGCAGCGACGCGTCCTCACCCGTGCCTCGGTCATCCTGTGAAATAATATCCTTATTTATTTATCTATTTTTATATGGTGCCTTTTTTTTTGTGCTCATCGTTAACAAAAGTGCACACCAGACCCTCGGTCACCGGCAAGAAGAAGACTAGACAGGAAAGAGACGTAGGTGGCCTGGCCAGTGACTGCGCCCTTGGCGGCCGGGTTGGATCGCTCAGTGAAGACGTGGTAGCCGTTGGGGCCGTGCAGGTCCACCTCGATCACATGGCGCTCGAGCCGGGGGTCGGCCACGAGGCGCGCCTGGACCTTGTCAAAGCCGAGGTTGTGTGCAGCCAGCGCCGCGCACGCCATCGTGTTGACGTTGTTGGGCGCGATCGGGCACAGCTCGCGCACGGGGCCTTCAAAGATGACCGTCTCGGCGTCCGGGAACTTTTCCGCCTCGGCGACCTTGGCATCCAGGGGCGCCTCGAGCTTGAGGTGGTGGGGCGCCTTCTTCATCGTGATGGTGAGGGCAGTGACGGTACCGCGATCGCCCATCTTTTGGATGTCCTGGGCGCCCCACAACGCACCGCTCGGGATGTAGAGCCCGTACTTGGCGTCGCCGGCCAGCGCGGCCTGGCGCAGCTGCTGCTCCAGCTCTGCATCGGCGAGGGCTGTCGGCGAGCCGATCTGCGCAAAGTGTTGGGCAGCATGACAATAAGAAAAAAAACCGTACGAAAAAGTGCGCTGCCGCGAGAAACTTGGCGCCATACTGCTTGCAGATGGCCGGGTGCGCGACCTCGACGATGATGTCAGCGTGCTTGTCCGCAAAGGCGTCGAGGTCGTGCAGGACGAGCTCGGCCGGCACGTCGGTTATCTTGTCCGCGGTGCGGTTCCACACAAACGCGAGCTCAAGCTTGGCGCCCACTTTGGCATCCTGTTACGTAACATCAAACTGAGATCGCAAGGCCTGCGGGCGGCCGTCCGTTACGGTCAGAATCGCCTGCGCGAGGAAGCGGCCCAGGTTTCCGTAGCCGACAATGCCGATTTTCGTCCTGGCCATTTTTGGAGCAGTGTGTCCCCCGGGGAGTAAAAAATGAGCGAATTCAACGAGGTGGCTGTCGAGCAGCAGCAGCAGCAGCCACCGGCCGCCGAGTGGATACCCGTGGCGACAGAGGACCTGCTGCGGCGGTACACGATGATGCGAGTGGACGTGAGCGAGCGCAAGTTGCTGCTGGTGGTTTGGAAGGGCGTGCACTACGCGCTGGACAACTTTTGCTACCACTCTGGTATGGCTCACGGGAGGACCCATAGCGAGCACTGACGACAAACACCACAGGTGGACCGCTCGACCAGGGCGAGATCGAGGAGATCGAGGAACTCGGGCGGAGACCGTGCGTGGTGTGCCCGTGGCACAAATATAAGATCACGCTGGACACTGGCGAGGGCATCTACAAGCAGATCGACCCGTTTGTGCAGCCACGATGCGAGGTGACCAAGACCAAGGGTGTGAAGCAGCGCACGCACCAAGTCAAGGTATTAAACAAACAGATAATTAATTACAGTTAATTGTTTTTTCCCATTACAGGTGGATAATGGGCAGGTGTTTATAAAGCTCAATCTGGACGGGCCCGATCTCCCGTGCGACTACTACTCGTCCGAGTCGTTCCGCAATCTGATGAACCGCGCATCGCGGCAGCAAACGACACCACAGTACGAGGCCCTTGCCGCCCAGCGTGCTGCTGGTGGTGGCGGTGGCGTGCCTATGCACAGCACTCGCCCTGGCCTCAACAGTGGCTCATCCTAGATTCCGTTCACATTGTAAACTAAAAAGAGGGCATGGCATGGCATGGCATGGGGAAGTCACTTTGTTCGACCCCACATAAAGAAAACAAGAAAGCAGCAACGGCAATGGCCCCTCGTAAGGTCTACGTTATCGGCGTTGGCATGACCAAGTTTGAGAAGCCGCAGTCGCGCGAGAACTTTGAGTACCGTGTGTGCTGCCTGTTTTTGTCTTGGCTAACCACGGCACTTGTGCGATCATGATCGACCAGCTACCCAGAGATGGCCAAGGAGGCGATGACCAAGGCCTTCCTCGACGCCGGTACGTCCGCCGTGCGTCTAGTCTGTCTCACGTTAACACTCGCTGTTAGGCATCAACTTTGACAAGGTTGAGCAGGCTGCGGTCGGCTACTGCTTTGGTGCGTCCTAACCAACTCTTTCACGGTTGCTGCGTACAACTCACCGAAAAAAAAACACACACAACAGGCGACAGCACCTGCGGCCAGCGCGCCGTGTACCAGATGGGCCTGACCCAGATCCCCATCATGAACGTCAACAACAACTGCAGCACCGGCTCGTCGGCGCTGTACATGATCCGCCAGGCCGTCGAGGGCGGCGTGATCGACTGCGGCCTTGCCCTCGGCTTTGAGCGCATGCAGTCGGGCCCGCTCGGTGCCAAGCCCACCTGGACCGATCGCGAGGGCCCCATCATCCCCCTCTTCAAGACCATGGCCAAGCAAAAGTACGTCTTTGTTTGCGCTCAGCTCGGCGGTGGTTAATACTTGATCCATCGTCAGTGCGTGGGACAAAAAGTTCCCCAGCAACCCCCAGATCTTTGGCTACGCCGGCCTGGAGCACATGCAAAAGTACGGCACGACCGTGGACCACTTTGCCAAGATTGGCCACAAGAACCACAAGCACTCGTACGTTTGATCTCAAGCTACAAAATAATAAAACACGCTTTTTTCCCCATGTAGGACCAACAACCCCTACGCTCAGTTCCAGAAAGAGTACTCGTTCGACGAGGTCAAGAACGGCCGCAAGGTCTGGAACTTTTTGTCGCTGCTGCAGTGCTGCCCGACCTCGGACGGCGCCGGTGCCGCGATCCTCGCCAGCGAAGACTTTGTGATCCAGCACAACCTGCAGGCCCTCGCGGTCGAGATTGTCGCTCAGGCCATGGCCACCGACGCGCCCAAGGCGTTCGACACCTCGGCGATCGAGCTCGTTGGAGCCGAGATGACCCGCCTCGCCGCCAAGCAGGTCTTCAAGAAGGCCGGCGTCACCCCGAACGACATCCAGGTCGTGGAGCTCCACGACTGCTTCTCCGCCAACGAGCTCGTCACGTACGAGGCCCTTGGTCTGTGCGAGGTCGGCAAGGCCGGCGAGTACATTGACAAGAACCAGAACACGTACGGCGGCAAGCACGTCGTCAACCCCTCGGGAGGCCTCATCTCCAAGGGCCACCCGCTCGGCGCCACCGGCCTCGCCCAGACCTGCGAGATGGTCTGGCAGGTCCGCGGATGGTGCGGAAAGCGCCAGGTCCCCAACGTCAAGTACGCCCTCGCCCACAACGTCGGTCTGGGTGGAGCCGTCGTCGTCACCGTACCGTTCATGATGTTTTTTTTTTTTTCCATGCTGAATAGTTGTTTAGATCTACAAGAAGGGCTTCAACGTCCCCACTGCCAGCCCATCGGCCAACCTCGGCTACAACGCGGCCGTCGAGTGCAAGACAATCACCGTCCAGGTAAGTGAATTCGGCACAAGAGAATATCTGACCGATCGGCCAAACCAAAACAGGACTTTGCCAAGGCCCGCAGCGCAATCATGTCGGACAAGTTCCTGACCGAGCAGGACGTCCCGCTCAAGGCAAAGCTCTGAGGTCTGCTCGCTCGGAAAAAAAAAGAGAAGATATTTTGTTGTTGCTCTTGTCTGGAAAAATCAATGCTCATCGAATCATATTTCGGATCTAAAGTAAAGAAAATACGGTATAGGATCTTGTTTCAATGCTCAGTCGGAGGCGGTCACGGGCGCAGCAAAGATGTCAGATGTCTTGTCGTCGTACACGATCGCCTGCTCGGTAAAGTCGATCTTCTCGGTCTCGTAGCGGGCCTTGATAAACGCGGGCATGTCCAACGTGGCCTGGCCGCCAAACTCCACGGGCAGGGCCTCGGGGGCAATGAGGGCGTCCAGCTGAGACGATCCTCGCGCGACAAAGTGCCACTTGTTGGCAAACTTGGCGCTGAAAAAGTTGCGGAGGATGGCGTAGATGACTCCAAACCAGCTGGGCGTGTCGACGACGATAAACTTGCTGGAAAGGGACAGTGTTATTCATTTATTTATCAGTGCTGGGACGCGTACCGCAGACGGATGCTCACACGGGACTCGACCGTGCCCATAAAGGTCTTGGCGTACGAGGTCTCCCAGTTGCTCCAGCCCCATCCGTTCATGTCGGCGATGAACGTGAATCCGTACATCTGGGTGACGGGGTCGTCGGCCATACGCTCGAGGCAGTACACGACGGCGCGCATGAGCTCGGCCGTGGGCACCTTGTCGGGGAAGTAGTGGTTCGGCTTCATGTAGAGGATCGGGTAGCCGTCGCGGTCCTTGGTGAACGTCGGCATGATGACCTGCTGCTCGAGCACGTGGCGCACACGGTCGATCTTGAGCGGCACGAGCGTTCCGTTGAACTTTTTGCCATTGTTGGTGACTTGTTGGTACCAGGTCTAGGCGGGCAAGGGAGAAGAGGTTCAATTCGCGCGTTGTCGGCACGAGAGTCGTACCACGTAGTTTTTCAGCACCGTCAGCGTCTTCTGCACGTTAAACTTGCGGGCGCGCAGGAACTTGAGCAGGTCGTCGTCCGAGAAGGTCACGTCCTTGACCTTGTGCACCACGTCCTTCTTGAGCTCGGCAAAGGCAGCCTGCTGCACCTCGTCCAGAGACAGTTGCTGTTCCAGGGGCAGCTGGCGGCGCTCGGCTTCCTGTAAATTCGAAAGTGCTGTAGGCGCCAAAACAGAGGACTTTTCTTTGTGCGCTCTTCGTACGGTGGGGGTTGACGCGGAAGGCATCAGCGAACGAATGGGAGGGCTCAGAGTGAGGAAAAAAGGAAAACGGGACAATTGCGGAACAAATGACGAGCACAGATCGGAAGCACCGGAACAAATACCGGAACAAATCACTTGCCCTCGAGCGGGTTCCTTGCGCTAAGACCATCGCGAATTCGCGATGAGAAAAGAAAGGAAAAAAAGAACAATTCCAGAACGCCGGGCTTTTCGGCGGTAGGTTCCTGCATTTTTGGCAAGTCGGGGTCGCCGAACGGCAAAGAGGCCAGGCGTGCCTTCCGTGTAGCTGCTGGCGACGCACAACGTTTGCTGCTGATCGGGGCAGCGCAGGTAGCGGCGGAGGCTACGAGGCCACGGGACGACCACCACCCGTGGCAACAGATTCTGGCAAAAAACACATCATCTGTTGACTTTTTTTTCACGCCTGCGACCCCCGTGCGCGAGCATGTCTGCACCGCCAAGTCCCGCGCCCACGAGCTACCAGGTAAACGGCGGTTGTCTGTGTGGCTAACCCCCAGCGGCGTGCAGGGCGAGTACACGTGCACCAAGGGGGACGCCTCCATGGAGGCGTTTTGCATGAGCTTTGATTTTCTCGTGGCCGCTGGGTACCTCCTGCTGGTGGTGTTCTCCCTGCGCGTGCTGCTGGCCAAGCTCGCCCAGGAGCAGGAGCGCAAGTGGCAGATATTTTTCCACTCGTTCCTCATGGTCGGGTGCATATGTACGTCCGACGGAAGACGAAAAACCTAACAAACAGTCTGGGTCCAAAAGGCCGTTGTGTCTACATGTGCATGCTCCCGTTCAGCTTCAACTGGCAGTCGTACCACATCATCCTCAACACCCTGCCGTCGTTCTTCTTCTACTCGGCCTACTTTGTCTTCCTCTTTTTCTGTACGTGTGGTGTGGGGTGACACCGTTTTTATATCTTATATTTGTCTTTTGTCACAGGGGCAGAACTGTACCACAACCGGGCGGGGCGCATGACAAACTTCAGGCTCCCGTACATCCTGCTCAACGTCGTTCTGTACACCATCATCATCTTCCTGTACGTGCTGGACGCGATCATCTACCCCTTTTGCGTTGATGAGGTTTGCCGCGACGACCCGTACCTCAACCCTGTACGTCCTTTTTTTTTCCGCCGACTAACGAGCGTGCGAATAAACACAGACCGAAGTCACTATTCACATCTACACGATCACGCCATACATAATTCTAGGTGCAGGATATGCGTTTTACGGCACAAGTGTATGCACTTTCGTTTCTTCTTTTTCACAAGTATCATCTCATTCTTTTCTTGTAGCTGTTCCTCACGTTCCACCGTCTGCCAGCGGGCAACATCCAAAAAAGAGACGACCAGCGAACGTTGCTCTTCAAGGTGCCTTATTTTTTTCGATTATTAATGAAGGCGCCAATTGTAATTTTTTCCCCAATGTAGCTCGGCTCCATCACCACAATTATGACCGTGTTTCTAATCACGCGCTTCATCGTCGTGATCCTGTGGCTCACACTCGACTGGTCCACGGCATGGTTCTTTGACCCCATCTACTTTCTGTTCCTCGAGGTCCTGCCGGTGTCGATCCTGTTCAAACTGTTTGCAATGTCGACCTCGTCCTCTCAAAACAACAACCAGGTCGCGGCCAACGCCCTCACGCGCGGCAAGGACGCCCCAACGGTCGTGTCCTCCAACAACCACTATGGAAGTACATTGAGCAGTAACAGCGCTGGCGGTGGATCCTCCGAGACATCGTCCCTGCTACGGTCTTGACCTTCAAAAGGGAATGATACTAAAAGTAATTTGTTCAAAAAGCCGCAGTATTTTTATGTTTTCCATTAGCTCTGAGAAAGACAGAATTTCTAAATATCCATCACATCATCAGCACCCGCTGCCGCACCCGCCGCCGCCGCCGCCGATTGTTGAGGGAGCGCCATGATGGATGCGACGGCTTCGCGGAACGAGCCAACAAGGAAGCCCAGCTGCATCTTTTCAGAGGCGCCAGTGCTGAGGTTGCTCTCGATGGTCGCTAGCCGGTCCATCAGAAATATCCTGTGCTCGGACGGCATTTCAAGCTGCACGACAAAAAACATTTTAGCTTTCGTCCTAGAGGAGCCAGGAGAAAGCGTTACCTGCATTAGGTACTCGTGGATCTCTTGCAAAAGGTCCATTAGGGCAAGACCCTTGGTTGTTTTGAGGTTCTGGATGCGGCTAAAGGCGGTCGTGTAGGGCTCGTTCAGGAGCCACTCGACGACCGACTGGATGTCCTCGGGCAGGGGCGCTCCGGTTGTGGTGTGGATAGAGTCTGCGTCCACAGTGTCGTACGCCGCCGAGGCCGCCTGGAGGATATTGAGGGCTTTGCGCATGTCGCCCTGGGACAGCTTTAGGAGTGCGTCCACGCCGCCCTCGCTGATGTTGACCTTTTCCTTTTCGATCACGACCTTGATGCGGAGCTTGATCTGCGCCTGTGGCAGCGGGGCAAAGCGGAAGCGAGTGCAGCGCGACTGGAGCGCAGGAATGATCTTACTCACGTAGTTGCAGATGATGCAAAAGCGCGCGTTCTTGGTGTACTTTTCGATGACTACGTGTAGCCATAGTCAGTATAGAAACAACATGGGATGGGCTGGGCTGTACCTCGGCGAAGCGCAGCCTGCGCAGGCTGGGTCATTGCGTCGGCCTCGTCCAGGATAATAAGCTTGAAGGCCGAGCTGAAGACGGACCGCGTGCTGGCAAACTCCTTGATCTGCTCGCGCACGACGTCGATGCCGCGCTCGTCCGACGCGTTGAGCTCGAGGATCATCGACTGGAACTTTGGCCCGTACAGCTTGCGCGCCACCGCGAGGATCATCGACGTCTTGCCCGTGCCGGGCGGGCCGTACAGCAGCAGGTGCGGCAGGCGCTTCTCCTCGATGAACCGTGTCACCGTCTGCACAATGTCCTGGTGCGCAATCATCTCGTCCAGGTCGCCCGGTCGGTACTTTTCCACCCTGCAAGAAGGCGCCAGTTGTCATGTTCGTTCGTTCCTGTGGGTTGTCTTACCAGGGAAGCGAGTCCACGCCCTCTGGCTCCGTCGCCACCTCCTTGCCCTTGCCCTTGCCGCTGTACGCAGCCAGGCCGCGTGGTGGGCCCGCAAGCGTCGTCCCGCTCATCTCGTTCTCGTCCTCGCTCGACGACATCCCTCGCTCTCTCTCTCTTTTTGGCGCGAAAAAAAAAATGGCACGGGCGTCACACTCGGGGTGCCATTTTAGACGCCGGAGGCTATTTGCGTCGTCGTTTTGCCAGCACAGCAAAGCGGCATGGACGCACCAGCCGACTGGGAGGTGCAGTTCTATGGTAAGCAACGCCCCCCCCACCGCGCCTCGTTGTGAGCTCTAACCCGCCCACCGCGCCCACTTGCCGTTGCAACCACAGGCATCGTCCGCGAGTACATCATCTTTATGATCATCCTCCTGGGCTTCTGCATGGTGTCGTTTGTAGGGCTCAAACAGTACCTGGATCGGCAGGTACGCGTGGTTGTGTGCTTGTGTGGTTGTGTGCTTGTCGCGTAAGCTGACTCGTTTTCGCGCGCACTGCAAAGCAGACAACGCACATTGGCGCATCATTCCTGATTTGCGTCGTGTGCCTGTCGGCTGTGTGGGCGTCGCTCGTGCTGCTGCCGGTGACAACGCTGGCCAACGAGGTCATCCTGAGGTTTCACGGCAGCGAGTGGCTGCCATGGCTCAACACCAACCTGCTGTCGATGCTGTGGTCCTCGGTACGTCGATTGACATGCCAACTTGCTGTAACCGTCTGCGATGGCGCAGGTGTACTTTCTCACCAACGGGGCCCTGTTCATCCTCCTGCCGTTTGCGTACTTCTACTATGAGACAGAGGACTTGCAGCACCGGCGGTGGTTCAGCAAGACGTTTGAGACGCTCAAGGTGCTTGTTCTGGTGGACGCGCTCATGTACGGCTTCACCAAGCTCGTCCAGTTCCTGCTCAGTCTCAACAGCGCGCACGGGTTCGCGGCCTTGAACGCGATGGCATGCGGAATGGGTGCGCTGGTGATCCTCCAGACCCTGCCAAGCGGATTTGTTGCTCTGTTTGAGTTTGCAAGGTGCGTGCCCCCTTATTTTGCGTTTGCCTCTCCTAAAACAGCCCTCGTGCAGGAGCCTCAACGTCGACATCATCGAGACGCTGGACGACGAGGAGAACAAATTAAAATTCGAGCTCCAAACAGAGGAGAGGCGGCTCGAGTACCTGAGGAATCACACCAGGCGGCAAGCCACCGGCACAAGTAGCGGCAATGGCTACGCAAACGGGACGGGGGTCGGCAGTGCCCGTCGCAGCTCTGGGAGCACCAATAGCCACCACCTGTATCACAATCACTACCAATTACCGTCGTCGGCGGGCGGAATAGGGGTAACAAGGAGACTGATCACCGAGGAAGGCGTGGATGACATCCCCGTGTACACCATGGAGGCCGCGGCCAGTGGTGCCGAGACTGCCCCGTCGTCCCAGTCGCTCGTACGCAGTGCATCGAGGCAATCGCTGCTCGTCAAGCTTGTGCGCAAGTCGACGCAGATCCTGTCCACGCCCACGCTGACCGATGACTCGTACGCAAGCTGTTTTAAAAAGATAAAGGTGGCTAACGCAGGATGTCCACAGGGAATGGCATATGGTGGCGGACACCGAGACCCAAACGACGACCGCAGAGGAGCGGGTAATGATGGCCACTGTCCTCGGGTTACGGACGCAGCTGTACGACATTTCCATGCGGCGAAACTATGCCCGCAAATCCCCGCTTCTTCGCAAGGTCACCTGGCTGTTTTGCATCGTCTTCAACTTGTTTTCATGGACGGCGCTCATGGCTCAGCTGGCTGTGAACCTTTTCCTGGTAGCAATAATTTTATTTGTCCAAAAAAAAAAAAAAAAAAAAAAAAGAAACAAAAAAGCGA
>Ga0302233_10002203_pt1 | contig 12473 bp, 15 predicted proteins | sample II_Palsa_N3_1_FD_193516 | JGI IMG/M metagenome (GOLD analysis project Ga0302233, IMG submission 193516) | Peat permafrost microbial communities from Stordalen Mire near Abisko, Sweden - II_Palsa_N3_1 | ecosystem: Environmental > Terrestrial > Soil > Palsa > Peat permafrost | place: Sweden...
GTCCTGATTCCCTCTTTGCGATTCCTTTTTTTTTTTCCCTGTCGCAATGCGAACGTCGTCGTCCCTTTGGCGTTCTCCATAAAAAGTACAAAGCAACGTGTACCCACGACTCTGTTTCAGCAGCTGCGCGTCGCCATGGCCTGTCCAAAAGAAACCGCGAAAGAAGGGAAAGAAAAAGACCAAGGGAAAAAAAAAAAAGACGGAAGGGAAAAAAGAAGCGAAGCCAGGGACCCATGCCCTTCTAACCAAAACCCCCCACCGCCACCACCACCCACCGCCCTCCTTGGATGCCCCTCGTTCAGCAAACGACGTACCCGGGAGTGTGCATGCGACCCATTTTTGGCTGGACGTGTTCTTGAAGAAACGAAAGAGAGCGAGCCTCGTCGTTACCCGGGTGATTTTCCTCGCGTGGCTCTGGGCATTCCACACTGTTCCGTGACGTTCTCGTCGTCGCAGTTGCCTTCGGAGTGAATTCAGGATGGCGGCATCGACGGCAGCGGTGGCGACGGCCGATTTTATCGAGCTGGACCTGCGGTTCAAGCGGGCGGTCGACGTACGCCTTGACCTTGGCGATGCATTCGTTTTTAAAAACAAAACTAAAACAGGTGAGGACCGCGCTCAAGGCCAAGAACGACAAGGCTGACAAGATTGTGCGTGCTCTCACCGGCCAGATCCAGTACGCCCCTCCCTGTTCTGTGGTTGGCTGTACTGATGATGCACTTTCATCATTAGGGCACTGCTCGACCGCGCGGTCGCGTCTGGAAACTACGACATTGACTTTAGGTAATTCTACTTGATGCTTGATGTCATCCACAAAAAGGCTTATCATGTCTTAACCTTGCATCAGCTCTGACGACGAGGACTACCAGTTGCCGCCTCCTGCGGTCGCTCACCACCAAAATCAGTCTCAGGGAACAAAAAGGACGGCCGGTATTTTTTTCACCATCTCTCTTTTCAAAAAAATCAGCCTTTTAATTTTATTTTTTTTTCCTTCTATTTGTAGTCGCCCACGATGATGCGGCGCCCAAGAAACGCATTAGGAAGCGGGCGCCAGCAGCCGCTGCAGTCCAATCTAGCGCAATATCAACCCCGTCATTAACTTCGTCCTCCAATGCCGCCGTAACTCCCACCCTTTCCTCTTCCTCTTCCTCTTCCTCTTCCTTTTCTGCTGTCCCCACCCCTGCTCTTGTGTTTGCTGCCGATGAGGCGGCCGAATAGAACTCGAAGTGCCACGAAAAAAAAAAAAGAAATAAAAGTTTATTGCCCTGACATGTCGTCGTCCACAACAGGTTTGGTCAGGGACGACCACCACGAGCTGGACGAAAAGGTCGTGAACGTGAACGGCCACGACTCTGTACGCGGCGAGCATGAGCACTAGTCAATACAGCACTCACACTCACACACACACCAAAACAAACAGTACTATGATGGCGACAACAACGACGACAGCGACCTTGTGCAGTTCATGGAGCCCGTGGAGGTGCACGAGAACTGGTTCAACGTACGGCACCTGCTGCTGTTTGTGGTGGCCACCTCTGCCCTGACGCTGCTCGTGGGGCTGTCTGTCGCGGAAGACCTGCTGCACCGCCAGCGCCACAAGATTGTACGGCAAATCAACGCGGCCTTTGAGCCCGCATGGACCATTGGCAACGAGACATACCAGGCGCTCGTCATAGTCGAGCACACGTACTCCACCCGCGAGCCCCAGAACCCCTACTACGACGACCCGTACTCGGCTGAACACGTGACGGCGTTCTACCGCTGCAACAACCCGCACAACCTGCACGACCGTGTGCTCATCGTCCGCTTCAACGAGGACGCGGGCACGGCCGGCAACCTCGCATACTCGCACATCTACTACATGCCTTTCGAGGGGCGCATTGTGTGCTCGTACCGCGGCGTGCCCTCGGTCATCCGCTTCTCCAACACGCCCGACATGACCGAGCGCGACGCTCAGGGCATCAACTTTAACTGGAACAACGTCATGAAGGCACTCGACCTCACCTCCTCCAGTATGGGCACATGGATCTTTTCTCTCTCTCCCCCCCCCCCCTTCTCTAAACAAGCATTTTATTACTATTATTGTTAGACGTGATCAACCTCTTTGGACAAGTGCCACAGGGGTGGGTGCGGTCAATCATCCGGCACAACCCCGTCCCGTCGCCCAACGGCCACTTGGTGGCCGCGATGGTCACGGTCAACGAGACCGCAGACGGCGTCACGTACAGCCTCGAGACCGCCGTCACCTTTTACGATATCCGCAACCTCCTCTACCTGGGCGGCCGCCGTCTCGAGTTTGTCAAGAGCGACCAGCTCGACCTGCACCTCATTCCCGCAGCAACAAACAACGTCAGCGTCGAGGACTACTACTGCCTCTGGAGCCCCGACTCGACCGGCGTGTACGTGCTCGACCGCAGCGACGCCTGGTTTGTCCGTGCCGTCATTCCCTACAGCTTTGACCGCGTCATCAACGTTCCCAAGTTTGCAGTCAACACCATTTCAGGCGTCGTCAACGACCAAGGAATGGCTGCCCAGATCTACATGTCTGGGAACAACGCCACAATCGTCTATTCGCAGATCGATGGCTGGATACCATTCAACGATGTCCCTCTCGTCCCGCACGGCTCTGAACTCTACTCTGAGCTCGTCCCCGGAATAAACTACACGTTTATCAAGGGCTAAGGCTTTTTTTTCTTTCTTTTCTTTCAGTAGTCGGTACCGTATTTTGTAGTGTAGAAACTGTGACATGTATAATTGCCAAAACAGAAAAAAAGATGATGAGAGAGTACTTATGTGCTCAGTCCTTGAGGACCTCGCGGGAAACGATCATGCGCATGACCTCGTTTGTTCCCTCGAGGATCTGGTGAACGCGCGCGTCGCGCATGTACTGCTGCACGGGGTAGTCCTTGAGGTAGCCGTACCCGCCATGCATTTGCAGTGCTTGGTTGCAGATCTAACCAGAGGAATGAATAAATAAATAGATAAAAAAAAACATGATTACATCAAAGCAGCGGTCTGTGGCAAACAGCTTGGCCATGGCGCAGTACGCAGTCGCCTGGGCGTGCTTGGAATCCATCATTCCGGCAGCATTGCGGACCATCAGCCGCGAAGCCGTCAGGTCTGTTGCAAGCTCGGCCAACTTGAATTGAGTATTCTGCCCGCAAAAACAAAAAATAAATAAATAAATAAAAATTTTTTTTTTCAGCAACTGGCTTAATACCTGAAAGTTGGCCAACGGCTGGCCAAACTGCTTGCGGACTTTGCTGTGAGCAATGACGGCCTCGATCGATTTTTGGGCTGCGCCTAGACTGCAAGAGCCTTTGCACCACGAAATTGAGCCGCAGCGGAAAAACAAAAACAAAAAACATACTGATGTTGACGCGCCCGCCGTCCAAACCCTTCATGGCGATGGCAAAGCCCTGGCCCTCGACGCCGACGAGATTTTCAACGGGAACCTTGCAGTCGTCAAAGATGACAGCGCGTGTTTCCTGGCTGTTCCATCCGACCTTTTTATATATATATATATTTTTTTTGTGTGTGTGTGGAGACATTGTTCAGTATCAGCTTTCATGCCATGAAAAACTACCTTTTTCTCCTTCTTGCCAAAGGACAGTCCAGGCGTGCCCTTTTCGACGACGAGGCACGAGATGCCCTTGGGGCCGGGGCCACCCGTGCGGCACATGACGACGTAGACATCACTAAAGCCACCGCCGGAAATGAACGCCTTGGAGCCGTTGAGAACGTAGTGGCCGCCCTCCTTCTTTGCTGTCGTGAGGAGCGAGGCGGCGTCGCTGCCCGCGCCAGGCTCGGTAAGGCAATACGACGCGAATTTTTCCATCGACGCCAGCTGGGGGACAAACTTTTGAGCCAGAGCGGCCGAACCAAACGTGTCGATCATCCACACGCACATGTTGTGGATGGTGAGGTATGCCGTGGTGCTGACACAGCCTGTGGCCAGCGACTCAAAGATGACCGAGGCGTCGACACGGCCCAGGCCTGCGCCGCCGTACTTGTCCGACGTGTAGATGGCGCCAAAGCCGAGGTTGGCGAGCGAGCGCAGGGCATCGACTGGCATCTCCTCCTCCTCGTCCCACTTGGCCATGTTGGGCGCAAGCTCCTTGTCGGCGAAATCGCGAGCAATCTTCTGGTAGCTCAATTGCTCGTCGGAAAGGCCCTCGCTCGCTAGTGCGCAGGACCTATGTAAAACCAGACGACAAGGACAGGATTTGTACCATTAGGCAGCGTCGACAGCATGGCGCGGCGCATCGCGGGCCCCAGCGGAGCAATTGGCCGTCGAGTCAAAGCGGCCAGCATGATTTTTTCAACTGATTGAGTGCCCGCCCTATTCTTTCGAGATCATGATCTCTTTCCATCAAAAGAACAAACAAGCCTAGATACCCCCACGTACAGAAAGATTGAAAAGAAAAAGCATCTTATTTTTGTTTATATATTAGTATTTTTCGCTCAGCGGGGGAGCGCTGGCCTCGACACTCGCACTGGCAGCGGCAGCCGACGACGAGGATGAGGACGAAGCGCCCATGATGTCGATGGGAACGTACTGTGCAGAGTATGAGGGCGCATCGTCAGTAGGCTGGATGTACTGCTGCTGCTGCTGCTGCTGCTGCTGCTGCTGCGGGGGTAGCGGGGGTAGCGGTCGCTGCTGTTGCAGGGGCTGTTGCTGCGAGGCCAACGGGACGGCTTGTACAGGGTGGGTGGCAGTGGTGAGGGCAGCAATGGCAAGCTGGCGCTGCTTCTCGAGTGCCGGGTCGACCTTGATGCGCTTGGTCAGGTGGAAGCTGCAGTGGCACGAGACGATCTCGAAGAAACACTCAAAGATGTAGCCGAGCATGAGGATGCGGAAGATGTAAAACACGGTCAGGTTGAAAAACGACGCAAAGCGCTTGTTGTCAAACACGCAAAAAAACTCCTCGACGTAGTTGCGCATGGCGACCCTGACCTCCTTGTCGGCGTACTCGTCGTGGACGCTGTGGGTGAAGATGCTCTCGCGTGCGTTCTCGTACACGGTCTTGGAGTATTCGTCGACGTAGTCGACCGTCTTGATGAACTCAAACTTGACCATTGACCAGGGGAGGTCGACGTCGATGTCGCCCGAGACGTCCTCCACAAAGTCGTACGAGAACGGGATCGAGATCCTGTTGGTGTAGACCTTTTGCCTGTTGCGGTTGCCCGAGCGTCTCTCAAAGTGGTAGCTGTCGACCGAGAACACAATGTCGGGGGCGATCTCGCGCATCGACTGGACATACTCGAGGACCTCCCCGGGCGTGCGCTTGTTGCGCAAGAGTTTGTGCGTCGGGCTGCGCAGGATGTCGTTCAGTCCAACGAGAGTGCCAAGGATGATCATCGCCACGCCCACACTGACAAACGCCGGGCCTGCCGCCCGGATAAAGTTGTAGCCGAGCGCGAAAAAGACCATGCCCACCCAGAACGCGAGCATGGACAGGAGGTACCGAAAGTTGATCTTCTTGGGCACGACCGCGGGCTTGACCAGACCGTTGCTGCCCGCCTCGGCCCTGCTGAGCAGGTGCGTCGACTCGTCGGCCTCACGGTGGCGGCGGTGGACCTGGCCCGACGAGCCGAGCGAGTACACCAGCAGCGTTACAACGAGGTGGGCAAAGGCAATGACGGCGTTCATCATGATCCAAAACATGAACCACCCAAAGGGCATGTTGGGCTGGTAGTCTGCCATGCTGCTGCTTATCGTTTGGCGAGGGGGAGGAGGGATCTGTCCGGTTTGTTTTTGTACCAAGGCCGAAAAAAAGCCTCTTACAAAATCACAAAGGGTTACTTTGCTTCACAAAGTGCGAAAGAGGTTCAACGTTTCACACGCATTATCCACGTGGCCGCCATGCTCGCCCTTCGTGCCCTTCGTGCTTCGGCCTCCGTCCGCTCCATGTCGACGACGTTCCCGTCGTGGACGTCGACGCTGAACAAGCACCTGGACGCGGTCGACCCCGAGATGGCGCAGATCATCGAGAACGAGAAGAAGCGCCAGCTGGAGAGCGTCGTGCTCATCCCCTCGGAGAACTTTACCTCGCAGGCCGTGCTGGACGCCCTGGGCTCGGTGATGCAGAACAAGTACTCGGAGGGATACCCCGGCGCACGCTACTATGGCGGCAACGAGTTTATCGACCAGAGCGAGAGCCTGTGCCAGAAGCGTGCCCTGGACGCGTTCAACCTCGACCCGGCAAAGTGGGGCGTCAACGTCCAGCCCTTGTCTGGTAGAACGAAAAACGGCTGACTTGTTGCACTAAGGAGGCTTTTTTTTTTTTTGCCTGTAGGCTCGCCCGCCAATCTGTACGTTTACGGCGCCCTCCTCAAGCCGCACGACCGCATCATGGGCCTCGATCTGCCCCACGGCGGACAGTAAGTTTGTTCTATCCCCGTTTCCTTTTTTTTTTTGTTTTTTTTGACGTTTTTCTCCTGCTAGTTTGTCCCACGGGTACCAGACGCCCACCAAGAAGATCTCGTACGTGTCGGTCTACTATGAGACGATCCCCTACCGCCTGAACACTCAAACCGGAACCATCGACTATGACAAGCTGGCCGAGATTGCAACCCTGGTCCGCCCAAAGCTCATCGTCGCTGGTGCCTCGGCGTACTCGCGCGACGTACGTTGCCCCCCTTCCCTCTTTGTCGCCTAATCTATTTTTTTCCCCCCTCCTAGTACGACTACCCCAAGTTCCGCCAGGTCGCTGACAGCGTCGGCGCCTACCTCCACTCGGACATTGCGCACATTGCCGGCATGCTCTCGGCTGGTCTGCTCAAGAACCCCTTTGAGTACAGCGACGTTGTCACCACGACCACACACAAGTCGCTCCGTGGCCCTCGTGGCGCCATGATCTTTTACCGCAAGGGAGTCAAGGGCCAAGACAAGGCCGGCAACCGTAAGAACCAAAAAAAAACAGGTGTATTCAGAAGATGCTTTTTTTTTTCTCCAGCGATCAACTACCACCTCGAGGACGCCATCAACGCATCCGTGTTCCCCGGCCACCAGGGTGGACCGCACAACCACACCATCGCCGCCCTCGCGGTCGCGCTCAAGCAGGCCAAGTCGCCCGAGTTTGTCGCTTATCAGACCCAGGTCCTCCAAAACTCCAAGAGCTTTGCCAAGAACTTCCTCGACAAGGGCTACCAGATTGTCTCGGGCGGCACCGACAACCATCTTTTGCTGCTGGACCTGAAGCCCTCGGTAACCCGCCTCCTATTAAAAAAATTCTCTTGTTTATTTGAATTATCGCAGGGCATTGACGGCGCTCGCGTCGAGCGTGTCCTTGAGCTCGTCAACATTGCTGCCAACAAGAACACTACCCCTCAGGACACCTCGGCCCTCGTCCCCTCGGGTCTCCGTATGGGTACCCCTGCCATGACCACCCGTGGCTTTGTCGAGAAGGACTTTGCCCACGTCGCCAACTTTGTCGACCAGGCCATCACCATCACCAAGGACATCAACAGCAAGGTCGCCGGCAAGAAGCTCAAAGACTTTAAGGACGTCCTGGCGGACGGCGGCAAGGCCTACCCTGCCATCGACAAGCTTAAGAAGGAGGTTTCTGCGTTTGCCAGCTCCTTCCCCGGCATTGGCTTTTGAAAGAAAAAAAAAATAAAATAGTAGGACCTATTTTGTTTTTTGTTCAAGAAAAAAGAAAACAAAATCAAAAACAAAAAACGACAATCGATCTCTAGTCGTAGTCATCGTTATCCTTCGCGATCGTACGGACCCCGATCGAGGCACCAGGAGTAGCGGGGAGGACTACGGGTGCCAGGCTCTCGGAGGAGGAGGACGTGTGGCTCATCATCGGCTGAGGGACAGCAAAGGATGCCGGTGCAGGCAGAGGCGACGGTGATGACGAGGACGACGTGCTCGCAGCACTGCTGGTCCGCTGCGGAGAGTGCAGAGCGGCGTGGCCTGGCGGCATCTGACCAAACGGCGTTGCCACGAGTCCAGCTGCCAGCGGGATCGTCGGGGATGAAAAATCAAAAATGGGGATGCTGGACTGCTGCGGCATGGGCGAGAAGATGGACTGTGCGTGCGGATGGTGCTGGTGCTGGTGCTGGTGTTGGTGCTGCTGGTCTATCTGCGACGACATCATTTGCGACGCCGGGAACGCAATCGGTGCAAGGTGCACGGCGCTCTCCGACTTGAGACGCTTGATGGGTGAAGACAAAACCGGCTCCTCTATCCCCACCGCAGCGTCCACGGGCTCCGCGATCTTGTCTTTCTTGGACGGCCTCCCTCGTTTTTTCGGAGCGGTCGCCGCGGTTTCGTCTGTCACGAGCTGGATTGCATCGTCTCCTAGATCGCCTCCCCCAGACGCAGAGGCCGACGAGGACGCGTTTGCGTTGGACTCGGTCCGTGTCCTCCGGGGCTTCCTTGCGGCCGCTGGCTCGCTGGAGACGTCGGCCACGTCCTTCACCAGGGACTTGAGAAAGTCAAACTGCACGTCGTTCATAATGACCTTTTTGCTGTTTTCCCACAGGCGCATTTTGGCGTGAGTAACAAGGCTCACTAGTGGGCTTACAGATGCGACGGCGTCATACGCTGCGAGTTGCGTTGCTTGGCTTCGTCAGCAGCCTTCTCAACGAGTGTTTGCATAAACATCTCGAGTGCTTTGGCTACAGTAAAAAAAACAAAACGAAAGGCGCCCTTGTAAGCACGCAACCCACCTCTCCCCTCCCCCAAAACAGAACAGACAACAGGCAAAAATGAGAACGGTACAGATCAGGAACGGCGACGCCTGTGCGACCTTGCCCACTTCGTCGTCCTTTTGCATGATCTTTTTGATGCGTGCCTGCACCGTCAGCATTGAATTACATAATACACCCAAAATATGCAGTTAGTTAGATCTCCCGTGTCGTCGGCTTACCACGGGGAACCTGGGTGTCTTCTTGCTCATGGCTGTGAGAGGGGGGCCGCACAAAAAAACAAACGCCGCACAATGATATGGGCTTTGCAGTCGCGATAATGGCGACCAATTTTTGCAACTAGTGCTTGCCCAGACGACGGCGGCCAGGACGACGACGACGACGACAAGCTTGTGAATGCAGATGTCGAGGATGGAGCAGTGGAGAACGCCCTTGTCGCCTTCTCCTTTACACGAAAAAGGTCGCAATAAATAGAATGCGGGCCCCCCTTTGCGGCGATAGCCCCCCCCGCTCAGCGATGCGTCGACATTGACGACCGGCCGCACCAAATCAGGCAAGTATGGCCCCGGGGTACAGAAGGATGGGCAAGAACAACAAACAAGCTCCTCCTGTGCATCCTTTTTGAGCTGTGACGCGTCGTTTTTGGACGCATACACTTCAGAGTAGGCGCGGCTTTGCCTCCCGCCCGCCACGCCCACCCATCTCCCCATCCGCCATGCTGCGTGCCCTTTTCGCGGCCGTGCTGGTTGCTGCTGCCGCCACGCTGCCATCGCAAGCCGCCCCGTCGTTCTATGGCTCGCAGCTGCTGCCCTCTGCGTCGTCGTCTAGTTACGCTATCGCGTCATCGGGATCGATTGTGGCCACGGGAATGCCGCAGTGCGCCTGGGCGGTACCTGCAACGGGGGCATCGACGATGCCGGCTGGGTCTGCGTTCACCGGCAATGGGTACGTGCAGATGTATTCCTGCCCAACGGCCGCAACGTGTGTGCTCCTGTCAACCGTCCTGGCGCCAGTGGCCACCGATTCCGGCTTTACCCAGAGCTGCTTCGGGCTCAGTGTTGCCCTCACCAACAGTGGTCAGTTTCTGGCTGTGGGCGCGCCCATGTACAGGTACGATTCTATTCGTGATTACCCGCATCCAGTAAATTCTGAAAGAAAAATTGTTCTATTTATTAAATAGCAATCAGCAAGGCGCCGTGGCCTTTTATATCTGCTCCGTTGCATCCGGGTGCGGTTCGCTCTCGCACTCGACGGGAGCGTCCGGCACGACCAACACGTTTGGCACGCAGGTGACCTTGTCGATCATGTCCACGGGAGCAGTGTACGCCGTCGCTGCCTCGCCAAACGCCTTTGTGGAGCCCGTCGTCGCAGACCTCAAGCTGTTTGGCTACTTTGGGACGTACTCGACCTTTTATTTTAGCAACCCGCAATCCACGAACTCGTCGCTCAGCTACACGAGCAATTTCGATCCCGACAACGAGGGCGTCTTCACGGGCTACTCTGTTTCGATGGCGCCGGGCCTGCCCATCTTTGCCGCCTCGGTCGGCTACTACAACGTGATTAATTCGCTTGTTGGTGGTGTGCCTTTGTTGGGATGGCTGCTAACCGAGCTCCTTGCGGACATCAACAACAACCCTGGTGCAATGCTCTACTCGTGCACGTCGCCGCCATTGCAATGCTCCTACACGGGCATTCGTGTCACCGTCTCGACCACAGACGAGTTTACGTATCTATCCGTTGCCCTCTCATCGTCCTTTCTCGCCATCGGCGCGTCCCAGGCCAACTCTGGCGCCGGATCGGTCTACATCTACTCTTGCTCCCTCTCGACCTCCTCGAGCAGCTGTTCCTCGTCGGCTACCGTCGTCACGGGCACGGGCATCGCCAACGCTGCCTTTGGCTATCAGGTGTCGGCCTCGGGCTCGTACATTGCCGTCGGTGAGCCGGGACAGGCCGACGGCTACATCTACTCGTGCACGTCGTCGTTGTCCTGCCCCCTCGTCGGCACTATGGCTGGCTCCGGCTCCTCCTTTGGCAACGGCGTCGCCTTCCAGGACGGTCTTGCGTTTGTACTGGCGAGCTCGCCCGCTTCAACCTTTTGCAACCCATCCGCTGCCCCGTTCGAGTGCCCTTTCGCAACCACCTCTGCGACCCAATCGGCCACCGAGTCCGCCTCGCGGTCCCTGTCCCAATCGGCCACTGCATCGTTCACGGCAACTGCGACTGGCTCTGCGACGGCAACTGCGACTGGCTCTGCGACGGCAACTGCGACTGGCTCTGCCTCGGCTTCGTCTACGGTAACGACGTCAGTGTCCCATACAGCATCGGCCACTGTGTCGGCATCGGCCACTGTGTCGGCATCGGCCACTGTGTCGGCATCGGCCACTGTGTCGGCATCGGCCACTGTGTCGGCATCGGCCACTGTGTCGGCATCGGCCACTGTGTCGGCATCGGCATCGGCATCGGCGTCGGCAACTGAGTCCGTGTCGGCTACGGCAACCGCAACTCTGCCCGAAGCGACGACGATCGAGCATGTAACTACGACTGCAACGGCACCGCACGAACCGTTTACCACAGCTGCTCAGCTTTTAACGATGGCCTTTGAGTTGCCCGAGACAGCGACCACAGCAATGCCCGAAGCGACGATCACAGCGACGTCCGAAACGGCGACCACAGCGACGTCCGAAACGGCGACCATAGCGATGTCTGAGACAGCGATCACAACAATACCCGAGACAACGACCACAGCTATCGTCGAGCCGGTTGCCACTGCGACACCCACGGCGATCATTGAGCCGGCGACGACAACCATCTTTGAGCCCACTATAACTGCAGTTACTGCCATGCACGAGTCTACAACTGCCATGCACGAGTCTACAACTGCCATGCACGAGTCTATAACTGCCATGCACGAGTCTGCAACCAATATGCACGAGTCTACAACTGCCATGCACGAGTCTACAACTGCCATTCACGAGTCTACAACCACTGTCAACGAGTTTTCAACCATTGCTTTCGGAGCGTCCTCCACCTATGCCTTCAGCGAGACGGCAACCACTGTGTACGAGTCGGTGGCAACAGTAACAGCAACAACAACAGTCCCCGCCGAGTTTTCAACATTGCAGGGGCAAGCAACGATTGGGTACAAGGACAACCAAGATTGGGTCCCTGCAACATCGACTTTCATCGTCCTGACGATGACCTCTTCGCCAACGCCCGCAGCGACCCGAGGTATATTCAAACCTAAAATAAACAAAACAAAACAAATAATTTCAGCCCAAGCGAAAACGATGCATCATACAACGACGACTGCTGCCGACTCCGTTTCTGCCCAAGCTCCGATTGCGACAACGACAGCTCAACCAACGTCACAGCCTGCGGCCGCAGCTGCAGCCAGCACAATGCTCTACTTTAATCCCCAAATGCCCACCGGCAACGGCGACAACCCGCAAATCCAAATCTACACGCCCACGAGCAAGCGCTCTGCCTCGTACACCTTTGTGACCGCCGTCCCTCTGATCTCGTGCGGCGCGAGTGGATTCTTCGTGGGTCACATCGTTCTGCCAGACACGGTCACGGCAGCAATGGTTCCATATCTGGGCATTTCCTTTGTCAGCGTCGCCTTATCCAACACGACTATCTACGCCGATGGACCCAGCTGCAACCCCAGCACGCCAAACAATTATTACACGTCGATCGGCAGCGCCCCCGTCAATCTCGTCGCCAGTCCCAATGGGTGCGACGGACAAGTCATATCCAACTTCCGTAACTACATATGAGTTTGCTTTTTCCTAAGAATTTTCTTTTTTCCTAAC
>Ga0302233_10002204_pt1 | contig 12469 bp, 12 predicted proteins | sample II_Palsa_N3_1_FD_193516 | JGI IMG/M metagenome (GOLD analysis project Ga0302233, IMG submission 193516) | Peat permafrost microbial communities from Stordalen Mire near Abisko, Sweden - II_Palsa_N3_1 | ecosystem: Environmental > Terrestrial > Soil > Palsa > Peat permafrost | place: Sweden...
CAAGCTGGCGGTGGTAAACAGGCTGGCGCTGGTGAACAACACGGCAGCGGCGATGGCGATGACATTCGGCTTCATGACGTGTCTCCTTAGTGAGTTCGTTGGGTGGTGTTGTAGTGAACTATAACACCGACTTTCGACCTGTCAATACTCGATCAGCCGTTTTGCAACATGACTGATGGCCTATATGCCAGATGAAGTTTGCGGGCTCTTGCCGGTACAGGCGGAAATAGGCTTGTAGTGCCGCAACACTTCAAACATGACGGCTGCAAGCCCAGTCGTTGCTTCGCGCACGGACGCGCGATAGGCCGCCAGGCAAATCCATACAAAGCGGCGGATCAAAAGCTGACTCCTGTGTGCGATCCAACCGATACCTCAGCAACGTCGGTTGGAGGAAGGTCAACGCATGCCACATGCGTGGCATGGAAGAGCAAGAGTGATTGGGCTTTCAGCTATAAAGAGCTTGGAAAATGGACAAAAATTACGCAAGTTTTGCCGTGCTTATGCTCTCTGGCCTATTTATATCGCCAGCTATTGCATCTACCTATGTGCCATGCGACGGTTGTTCTTATGGGCAGATGGAGCGCACTGCGCTAGCCCATGGAGTCGGCCGATACGTCGTTGGAAATATTCTCACCCGTGAAGTTGCGGCCTTTCGGATTTATCTGGCTAATTATGTGAACAATGTTTCAGCAAATGATCTTGCAGTGAACTCGCCTCAAAGTCGTCTTTACTCAGATCCTGACGATCTGACTCCTCAAGAAAATACAGCATTTTCAGCTTATTATGCGTTCTATTCAGCGGAGCCAATCGGATACAAAAAGCAGTACAATTTACGTATTGTTCCGTCAGGTGAGCCGGTAGGCGTGCCAAACAGCATCTTAAAAGCCAAGGTGGAGAGTGCTGGTTTCAAGGCGATCATGGACGAGGCTGGCAAAGTAGGATCGTTAAGCGAGCCTAAACCGGGCGGTGGTACGGTCTCGTATCCAACCCCGGGCGTGAATGCATATACGGTAGTTAATGGTGGTCCAGATCAGAATGCGTTTTTACGTTGGCTTGGTGGGACGTCGACGTTTGGTATAACGGGTGCAATGACGAACGCCGTAACGTCTCTTTCCATATTACATATTGCTGACGGAGGAAAAATTCCTGGCATATCATTCACAGTGACCTTTACAGACGGCAGCCATATTGGGGCTTATGTGGACTCCACGCAGCTGCCACCACAGATCAAAGTTAACCAAAGCACTGCAGTAGATTCATACGGGAACACGATTCCCCCGTCGTTTGCTGCGGTTGCTGGTGAAGGAAAGCAGAATTATGGATTCCTAGGCCGTGGAAATGGATCTGATCTTGGCAATATGAGAAGCCAAATAGGTAGTTTTGGTATTGCCGTGCCTGCTACTCGACGGTTTGCCTGCACTTCAACTCCGGGGGGCACTCATTGCGTTTCGTATTAAAAGCAAAATAATGGTCCGATAGCCTTCCAATGCACGTCGATCTGATATAGATCTGGCAGCTGCATATACAAACGCAAACGGCCCCGAAGGGCCGTTGCGTACGTCATGCTGTAGGGAACGAATCAGGCAGCTTTGGCGACTGAAACACCGATGGCACCGATCGAGGCCTTCGCCGACGCCATCGCGGTGGCCTTGTGCTCGTCGCTGATATTGAGCCCTTCGGCGCGGACGAACTCCAGTTCGGTGATGCCGAGGAAACCGAACACGGCGCGCAGATAGGACTCCTGGAAGTCCGTGGCCGCAGCGGGGCCGCCGCTGTAATGGCCGCCGCGGCTGGAAGCGATGATGACGTGCTTGCCGCCCGCCAGGCCTTGAGGGCCTTTTTCTGTGTAGCTGAAGGTCTTGCCGGCGACCGCCACGCGGTCGATCCATGCCTTGAGCTGGCTGGAAACGCCAAAGTTGTACATCGGTGCGCCGATGACAATGACATCGGCGGCGAGAAATTCCTCCAGCATCCGGTTGCCCAGCACGGCGGACGGATCGCTGGCATCGGTCACCGGTGTCCAATGTGGCAGCGGCTGGGCAGCTAGGTCGCGGTATTGAGTCGTAAGGTCGGGGGTACGGCGCTTTAGCTCGACTACGATGTCGGCGGTTAGCTGACGCGAGACCGAATAGCTACCCAAAGCGCTGGAATCGATATGCAGTAGTTTCATGATGATGTCCTCGATCGAGCCGGTTGCCGGCCATGTGATCAAGGTACATTTAGAACAATGGAGTGATAAGATGGCAATAATCAGACTTATCGTTCTTCAATGGAAACGATCATGACCGTGCTGGGCGGGGCGTTGCAGGACCTCAACGATCTGTATTTCTTTGCTGCCGTGGTCGAACACGGTGGTTTTTCCGCGGCCGGCCGCGCCTTGGGCGTGCCGAAATCCCGTTTGAGCAAGCGCGTGGCACAGCTGGAGGAGCGGCTTGGCGTGCGCCTGCTGCAGCGGACTACACGGCGATTCGTGGTTACCGAAGTCGGTGAACGTTTCTACGCGCATTGCCGCGCGGTGCTGGAAGAGGCGCAGGCTGCACAGGACGCCGTGGACGAACTGCGTGCCGAGCCACGCGGCGTGGTGCGCCTGAGCTGCCCGGTTTCGCTGACGCAAACCGTGCTGGCCGACGTGCTGCCGAATTTTCTGGCCCTCTATCCAAAGATGCAGGTGCGCGTGGTGTCCAGCGATCGCCGCGTCGACGTGATTGGCGAAGGTTACGACCTGGCCATCCGCGTGCGCACCAAACTGGATACCGATGCCAATCTGGTAGTCCGCAGTTTCGGTCAGTCGCGCACCTTGCTGGTCGCCAGCCCGACGTTATTGAATGCGCTTGGGCGTCCCACCGTGCCTGCGGAGCTGTCGAAGTTGCCGGGGCTCTCGATGCGCGAGCATGAGGGTGCCCAGGTGTGGGAGCTGGTCAGCGCCACCGGTCAGCAGGTCAATGTAGAGATGCAGGCACGGCTCATCACGGGTGATTTTGCGGTGCTGCTGGAATCGGCCCGGCGCGGTTTGGGAGTGACCTTGCTGCCGGATTTTGTCTGTGCGCCAGCCATTACGCGGGGCGACCTGGAAGTCGTGCTGCCGGATTGGAGCGTGCCCGAAGGCATCATGCATTTCGTTTACCCCAGCCGGCGCGGTATGTTGCCAGGGGTGCGCGCCCTGGTGGATTTTCTTGCCGAGCGGCTGCCGGAAGCAACCTTGCTGAAACATGAGCAATGCAAGCAGCGTCCGCTGAACGACCTGCCTGACGGATCCTGATGTGTGTGGCTGATTTGCGCAGCAAGATGCGCACGGCAACGCGAATGCAGTACGCTGCGAACTTTATAGACATCCAGACGGCCGAATGATGATCGAGACAAAACTTCCGAAAGTCGGTACCACCATCTTCAGCGTGATGAGCCAACTGGCGCTGGAACACATGGCGGTCAATCTGGGTCAGGGCTTTCCGGATTTCGAGCCGCCGCAGGCGCTGCGCGATGCGCTGAGCCGTGCGATGAACGAAGGAAAAAACCAGTACGCACCGATGCACGGAATCGCTGCGCTGCGCGAACAGATTGCATTGAAAACCGAGAAGCTCTACGGCCGCAAGGTCAACGTCGACAGCGACATAACGATCACTTCCGGCGCTACCGAAGCGCTGTTCTCGGCCATCGCCGCGGTCGTTCGCGCTGGCGATGAAGTGATCGTGTTCGATCCGGCTTACGACAGTTACGAGCCCGCGATCGAACTGCAGGGTGCTCGCGCGGTGCATATTCCGCTGACGGCTCCCACGTTCGCGGTCGACTGGCAGCGCGTGCGCGATGCGCTTACGTCGAATACCCGCATGATCCTCATCAACAGTCCGCATAATCCAACAGGCGCGGTGCTGTCGGCCGCCGACCTGGAAGAACTGGCCGCGATCGTGCGCGACACCGACATCGTGGTGTTGTCCGACGAAGTGTACGAACACATCGTGTACGACGGTGCGCAGCACGAAAGCGTATTGCGCCATCCGGAACTGGCCGAGCGCAGCATCGTCATTTCGTCATTCGGCAAGACCTACCACTGCACCGGCTGGAAAGTAGGATATGCGATCGCGCCCAAGGCGTTGTCGGCGGAATTCCGCAAGGTGCATCAGTACCTGACGTTCTGCACGTTCCATCCTGCGCAAGTCGCTTTTGCCGAGTTTCTGGCCAGCGACCCCGGGCACTATCTTGGGTTGCCGGCGTTCTACCAGGTCAAGCGGGATCGCTTCCAGGCATTGCTCAAGCCATCGCGATTGAAGCTGTTGGATGTGCCGGGTGGCTATTTTCAGCTGGTCGATTATTCGGCGATCCGCGACGAGGACGATCTCGCTTTCAGCCGGTGGCTGGTGCAGCACGCCGGCGTGGCCGCCATTCCGCTGACGCCGTTCTACGACAGTGCGCCGAACACGCGTCTACTGCGGCTGTGCTTTGCCAAGAGTGACGCGACGATGGATGCCGCGGCGGAGCGCCTATGTCAGCTTTGAATTCTCCGATTGCAACTATGCATCCGTTGAAAGTCTCGCTGGTGCAGGGCGCCACACGCTGGCATGACGCTCCAGCCAATCGCGACTACTACGGTGCGTTGGTGCGGCAGTTGAAAGGCAGCGACCTGATCGTGTTGCCAGAGACATTTCTGTCCGGCTTCAGCAACGATACCCGTGCCAGCGCGCAGAGCATGGATGGCGAAGGCGTCGCGTGGTTGCGTGCGTTGGCGATTGAAGTCGGTGCCGTCATCTGCGGCAGCCTTGCGATTCGTGAGGGCGACACGGTCTACAACCGATTGCTTTGGGTCAAGCCAGACAGTAGTTACGTGCAGTACGACAAGCGTCATCTGTTTCGCATGGCCGGTGAGCACACGCGCTACGGCGGTGGCAATGAACGCCTGATCGTCGAGTTGAAAGGTTGGCGGATCCTGCCGCAAGTCTGCTACGACCTGCGCTTTCCCGTGTGGTTGCGCAATCGTCGACTGGCATCCGCCAACGGCGGCATGGAATACGATCTTGCATTATTTGTCGCGAACTGGCCGGCACCGCGGCGACAACCGTGGCGCACGCTGTTGCGCGCACGGGCGATCGAGAACCTCAGTTACGTGATCGGCGTGAACCGGGTCGGCGTGGACGGTAACGAGTTGCCCTATGCCGGCGACAGTGCGGTGATCGATCCGGTGGGAGAGCCGCTGGTGGAATTGGGTAGTCAGGAACAGCTGGTGACGTTGACGCTTGATCCGAAACCACTGCTCGCACACCGCGAACGTTTTCCCGCATGGATGGATGCCGATGCGTTCTCGCTCGATCTGAATTGAGTGAGAAAGCCCCGATCTACCCTGAGCGTAGCGCAGCGAAGTCGAAGGGCACTCGACCTACACCCTTCGACGTCGGCCTTGCGGGCCTACGCTCAGGGCGAACGGCTGAGGATTTCGTCATTCAGAGTATCGCCAGCACCGCCTCCGGCGGGCGGCCGATGACCGCCTTGCCGTTCGCTACGACGATCGGACGTTCGATCAGCTTCGGATGCGCCACCATCGCGGCAATCAGCGTCGCATCGTCAAGCGTCGGATCATCCAACCCCAACGATTGATACTCCGCCTCGCCAGCGCGCAACAACTGACGCGCGGTCATGTCGAGCTGCTTCAACAACACACCAAGCTCGGCTACGCTGGGTGGCGTGTCGAGGTAGTTGACTACCTCGCACGTGCCGACGCGCTGTTCCAGCAACGCCAGCGTGGCGCGCGATTTTGAGCAACGCGCGTTGTGATAGATGCGCACCATCGCTCAACTTTCCCGATCAGCGATTACCCGAACGGTTGCCGCCGCCACTGTTGCCACCGCGCCCTGGCGGCCGACCACCAGCGGGTCCACCGTGACCCTGCGGTCGGGCGCCACCGTGCGAACGATTGCCACCTTGACCCTGCGGCCGACCAGCACCGCCTTGAGGACGATTGCCCCCTTGACCTTGCGGGCGTGCACCGCCCTGGGCATAAGGGCGCGCGTTGCCGTGCGGAGCATTGCCATACGACGAATTGCCGTGCGCCGAATTCCCATGGGTCTGGTTGCCATGGGCTTGATTGCCGTGAGGCGCATTGCCCTGACCCTGTGGACGACCACTGTGTGCGGGTCGACCGCCGGGCGCGCGGTTGCCGGCGCCGGGACCACGTGCTTCACCTCCGAAGCCACTGTACGGGCTGCCAGCGCCACGGCCTTCGCCGCCGCTGCGTGCACCAAACGGCTTGCCACCGGCACCGGCTGGACGGCGGTTACCCGGCGCCGTGCCACCAGGAGCGTTGCCACGCGTGCCACCGGGACGGCCGCCACCACCTTCGCGGTTTTCGCCAGCAAACCATGTACGTACCGATGGCAGTTCCTGGCCTGGCGCTACGCGTCGACCCTTGCCACCACGATTCGGACCACCTGCGCCGCGCTCCGGGCGCACCACATTGCCGTTGACTTCCTTGCCGTCACGACGTGGCGGCTTGCGGCCGCGCACCGGCTCTTCGCGGATGCGGTCGTAAGCGCGCAGCTCGCGGGCCTCATCCTGACCGCCGGTCCAGGCCTTGCTGCTGCCACTCTCAGGACGATATTCGGTGACGCTGCGATTGGCGCGGCGCTGATGCAACACCGGGCTCAGCGTCAGCACGGGCTGCGGTACGCCCAGTCCTGTGGTCTGGCGCAGCTGCTTGACGGTTTCCGCGTCGAGCGGCTCGCAGTCGCCACGACGCAGGTTTCGTGGCAATTCGATCTTGCCGTAACGGATGCGCTTCAGGCGGCTGACCAGAAAACCTTGCGAGTCCCACAGTCGACGCACTTCGCGGTTGCGGCCTTCGCGGATCACGACGCGGAACCAGCTGTGGCTACCGCCGCGGCTGATCACGGCGATTTCGTCGAAGCGGGCAGGGCCATCTTCCAGTTCCACGCCTGCTTTGAGCTTCTCGATGATCTCGTCGGGCACTTCGCCGTGCACGCGGCACAGATATTCGCGCTCGAGCCCGCTCTTCGGGTGCATCAGCGCATTGGCCAGCTCGCCATCGGTGGTGAGCAACAGCAGGCCAGTGGTGTTGATGTCCAATCGACCCACGGCGACCCAGCGCGCACCCTTCAGGCGCGGCAGCTGTTCGAACACGGTGGGGCGACCTTCCGGGTCGTCGCGGGTGGTCAGCACGCCTTCTGGCTTGTGATAGACCAGCACCTCGGTATCGTCGCGGCTGTCAGTAGCGACGACGAATTGCTTGCCGTCGATGACGACCCGGTCGCCAGCATGCACACTGTTGCCGATTTCGGCCGGGTTGCCATTCAGTTCGACTTCGCCGGACTGGATGCGTACTTCAAGCATGCGGCGCGAACCGAGGCCTGCGTTCGCCAGCACTTTGTGCAGGCGCTCTTCCAGCGCGGGCGCGTCGGTTTCGGTGCGCGTTTCGCGCTTCAGGGATAAAACGGATTTTTGCGGCGCAGTCATGCGCGGTACTCCTCGGTATCTTGCTCGGCGGCATCGGGTTCGACGTCCGCGGCGGGGTTCGCTGCCTCATCGGCAGTGGAAGTTGAGTGTTCGACGGGTGGGCTCATGTCGGAGCCAGATTCGTCGGTTTCGGTTGAAGTGGTCGGCACCTGAGCGTCGACCGTGTTGCCGGTGGTGTCATCGGTACCGGTATCACCGGTATCGGTTTCATCGGCGTCGAGCGTGTCTGATGGAGCCTCCTCGTCCGGATCGATCGGCAGGTCGCGTGCAACGCGGACGGTCAGGGGTTCCTGTTCGAAGCGCATTTGCGGATCTTCCATGTCGCGGATTTCCGACAAGGGTGGAAGCTGATCCAGCGATTTGAGGTTGAAGTAGTCGAGAAAGCTGCGGGTGGTGCCGAACAGCGCCGGTTTGCCGGGTACATCGCGATAACCGACCACGCGGATCCATTCGCGCTCCTCCATCGTCTTGATGATGTTGGAGGAAACCACCACGCCACGGATCTGCTCGATTTCAGGGCGGGTAATCGGCTGGCGATAGGCGATCAGTGCCAGCGTTTCCAGCAGTGCCCGCGAATAGCGGCTGGGCTTTTCGGTCCACATCCGCGAAATCCACGGATGCACTTCCTGTCTTACCTGGTAGCGAAAACCCGAGGCGACCTGCTTGAGCTCTACGCCGCGGCCATCGCAATCTTCGGCCAACGCTTCCAGCACTTTGGCGATCTGCTCCTGGCTGACGTCGTCGGCTTCGTTGAACAGGTCGCCCAGCTGATGAACGGTCATCGGCTGACTGGAGGCCAGCAGGGCGGCTTCGATAATCGGTTTGAGTTGCTCGATCTGCATAAGCCTTAGGTCGGATGCCGATTCAATGGTTGCAAATTCATTCGTTGGACGATTCGATCAATGCCGATTCGCCCGGTTGGGTGTCGTCCGCCATGGCGTCGACGGCGTGCTCGGAGTGGCTCACTTTCGCCTTCACGTAAATGGGCGCCAGCGGTGCTTCCTGCAGAATTTCCACCAGCATTTCCTTGGCCAGCTCCAGCATCGCCAGGAACGTCACCACGATGCCAAGTCGCCCTTCGCTGACATCGAACAGCGTCTCGAAGCGGTGAAAGCTGTTGTCGTCGAGCCGGCTCAGCAACTCACCCATGCGCTGACGCACGCTGAGCGCCTCGCGCTTGATCGCGTGATGCCCGAACAGTTCGGCCCGGTGCATCACATCTTTCAGCGCCAGCAGCAGTTCCTGCAGCTCCAGTGGTGGCGGCAACTTGATGACGTTGCGCTCACCCACTTCGGCGTGCACCACCACGCTGTCACGTTCCAGCCGGGGCATGGCTTCGATGTCTTCTGCCGCCCGCTTGAACCGTTCGTATTCCTGCAAACGCCGTACCAGTTCGGCGCGGGGATCGTCTTCCAGCCCTTCTTCGGTCGGCGGTCGCGGCAGCAGCAACCGCGACTTTATCTCGGCCAGGATCGCGGCCATCAGCAAGTATTCGGCCGCCAGTTCCAGCCGCATCACATCGCGCATCAGCTCGATATAGGTCATGTACTGCCGGGTGATCTCGGCCACCGGGATGTCCAGGATGTCGAGATTCTGTCGGCGGATCAGGTACAGCAAAAGATCCAGCGGCCCTTCAAACGCCTCCAGGATGACCTCGAGCGCATCCGGAGGGATGTACAGATCCTGCGGCATCTGCAGCATCGGCTGGCCGCGTACGATGGCCAACGGCATTTCCTGCTGTTGCGGTACCGACGCAAACGCGTCCTGCGTTACCGCGATCGGCTGAGACTCGATTGGCTCAGTGCTCATCAATGCATGTCGTTGGGCCGCCTTCAGCGGCTGGCAGTGCGTTCAACACGATCGGATTTATTCCAACGTCGGCTCGACCGAGGAATGTCCGTGCTCGAAACGTAGCGGTGAGGCGGCGTTCCCGGGTGTAGCCCTGTCTTTCACATCTTCAACCGAGGCGCATCGGGCGCCATCGCTGCGAAGGGCATGATGAAGCCACTCGTCGGTGGTTCGATCAGGCGGATCGCCGGCGACCCTGGCGCCAGCTCCGGGTTGTCAGCCACGGCAAAGGCGCAAGTCCAAGGTGACCAAGAGGCGACACCCGTGACTGTTGGTTGGGTCGGTTTGAGAGCATCGGGTGGATCTCATGGGGCCGTCGGGCTGACCGACAAACGTATTTCCATGGAGCCACGCGTGGACAAAGAGTAGCGACTGTGCGGCGACAAGTCTAGCAGTGCCGGCACGAGCCATCGAATTTCTGTCGGAATGCGTCGTCAACACATGGGCTATATGTGACCTAAAGTGTCTGTCGGCAGCATGCGCTGCGCTGATGTGTGCTGGCGTGGAGTGGCGTCGGAGAGCACCTGGGTTCATGCCGCAGCAGTAGCAAGGTGCGGGAACCTGTTTGTGCTTCATTGCGGGCATGCCGCGCTGAACAGGAATGCCTGCAGAAAGGCGCAGGACATCGCAGCAGCCAGAATGACGACGACCTGAAACCGATCATCGCAACTGCCCAGACACCCTAGTGCTGACGCGGCATTTCGCGGGCTGGCATCGGTATTGCTTGGGTAGGGCAGGACACGCATAGTTACCGCTCGTTTGCGACTATCTTGAAGCACGCTGGCGAAACCATGAGGTGGCCTGGATCACCGGGATTAATTGTAGGGAGATGTGCTGGCGCGTCGGTGAGTGACGGGTCGGGACGACTCGGGATGATGGGGTTGACGTCTTGCCGTTGGCAGACGCAAGCGCAAAGGGACGGTAAACGATGACAATCGAAAAAGACGGTATGGGTGGTGGCGAGCCGGAACAGCTGCGCCCGGCGCGCATGCAGATCGAGACGACGGTACTGATGAGCCGTCGCGGCGAGTCGCATCCAACCGAATTGGTCGATATCTCTGCTACCGGTGCTTTATTGCGGCGCCCGCTTGGCTGGTCTGGCGAAGTCGGGCAGAGCTGGGTGCTGGACATGATTTTCGGGCACAACCTGCATATCCACCTGGAGGCGGCAATCGCGCGCATTTCCGATCACTACATAGGCTTTTCGTACAGCCGTATCCCCGAGGACAAGCAGGTCCCCCTGTGGAATTTGCTGGGTGGTTACGCCGATATCCTGGAGAACTGGAAAGATCGTTGAGCGACGCGTCTCGCAGCACACGGTTCAGACGGGTGCCCGAGAATGCGCTGGGATGGATACCGCGCACGATTAGGAGCGCGGGCACCTCATGCGGTGTATGGCGGGTCAGCGCCCTATCTGGCTGACGGTCGCGTGGATAAACCGCGACCCTGGCAAGACCTCAAGCCGGAGCCTTGACCTCGTCGCGCAACTCTCGACGCAGGATCTTGCCAACGTTGGTCTTCGGCAATGCATCGCGAAACTCGATCAGCTTGGGCCGTTTGTAGCCGGTGAGATTCTCGCGACAGAACTGCCTGAGCGCTTCTTCGGTGAGATTCGGGTCCTTGCGCACCACGAACAGCTTGACCACTTCGCCGGAATGCTCGTCGGGCACGCCCACCGCGGCCACTTCGAGCACGCCGGGGTGCTGCATCACGATATCCTCGACCTCGTTCGGATAAACATTGAAGCCGGAAACGAGGATCATGTCCTTCTTGCGATCGACGATATAGAAGTAGCCGTTCTCGTCCATCTTCGCGATGTCGCCGGTGTGCAGCCAGCCATCAGCGCCAAGCACCTTGGCGGTCTCGTCTGCACGCTGCCAGTAGCCTTTCATGACCTGCGGCCCGCGCACCATCAGTTCGCCCACCTCACCCATGGGCAGCGGCTGATTGTCTTCCGACCAGATTGCGACATCAGTGGACGGCACCGGTAAACCAATCGAGCCGTTGTACTGCGCCAGATCGAGTGGATTGATGCAGACGGCAGGGGAGGTTTCTGTAAGCCCATAGGCCTCGGCAAGAGTACAACCGGTGACCTTTTTCCAACGCTCGGCAACGGCTCGTTGTACCGCCATGCCGCCGCCCAGGGTCAGGTGCAGCCGGGAGAAATCCAGCTCGGCGAATCCGGGCGTATTCAGCAAACCATTGAACAGTGTGTTGACGCCGGTCAGCGCGGTGAAGCCGGACTGCTTCAGCTCCTTGACGAAGCCGGGCATGTCGCGCGGGTTGGTGATCAACCAGTTCAGTCCACCCAGGCGAGTGAATACCAGTCCGTTCGCGCATAGCGAAAAGATGTGATAAAGCGGCAGCGCAGTGATGATCACTTCCTCACCCGGAGTGCTGTTCTTGCCGACCCATGCGCCGGCCTGCAGCATGTTCGCCACCATGTTGCCGTGGGTCAGCATGGCGCCCTTGGCGACGCCGGTGGTACCGCCGGTGTATTGCAGGAAAGCAATATCGTCGTGGCCGATCGTCACGGGCTTCAACGGGTGCGGCGCGCCTCGCGCAAGCGCATCGCGAAAGCGTACGGCCTGTGGCATGTCAAATGCCGGCACCATTTTCTTGACGTGCTTGAGCGCGAAATTGATCAGCACGCCCTTTGCGCCCAGCAGATCGCCGATGCCGGTGGTGATGACGTGCTGCACGTGGGTTTCGCTCACGACTTGCTGCAGCGTCGCGGCAAAGTTGTCCAGCACCACGATGGCCTTGGCGCCGGCATCTTCCAGCTGATGTTTCAACTCGCGCGCGGTGTACATCGGGTTGGTGTTGACCACGATCAGGCCAGCGCGCAGTGCACCGAACAACGCGATCGGATACTGCAGCACGTTCGGCATCATGATCGCGATGCGATCACCCTTGCCAAGCTTGAGCTCGCCGGTGAGGTAGCCGGCGAACTGGCGGCTCATCTCGTCGATCTGGCCGTAGCTCAGCCGGTGGCCGAAATTTGCAAAGGCCGGCCGGTCACGAAACTGCGCGAACGCCTCCTCGAGGACAGCCGGAACTGAGGCATAAGTGTCGACGTCAATCTGGGCGGGCACATCTGTCGGGTAGTGATCCAGCCACGGACGTTCGTTGCTCATGCTCGGGTTCCCTGTACTTGTCGAAGACC
>Ga0302233_10002205_pt1 | contig 12466 bp, 14 predicted proteins | sample II_Palsa_N3_1_FD_193516 | JGI IMG/M metagenome (GOLD analysis project Ga0302233, IMG submission 193516) | Peat permafrost microbial communities from Stordalen Mire near Abisko, Sweden - II_Palsa_N3_1 | ecosystem: Environmental > Terrestrial > Soil > Palsa > Peat permafrost | place: Sweden...
GCTGCTGCATCGGCGGCTTACAAATTCACAAGTGACGAGAGTTGGCAAAGAACGACCGTGCTTTCACTTGAGGTGCGAAAGCACGGTCGTTCTTTTGACACTCATGTTTTCCTCTCGAGTGCACAATCGATGAATTCTCACCAATTTTGCACTCAGCGTTACACACTGAACACACACACGCTTTCCAAAGTAGGTCTCCACAGTACTAGCTTGGGCAGGAGGAATGTCATCGCCCGCCAGCACCGCCGCTGCCGCCGCACAGCGAATCGAGCGCATCGGCAGTCACGTCGGTCATGTGACCGTCAATCCCACATCCGCCACCGCCGCCGGAACTGCAACAGCAACAGCGCCGTCGGCTGTGCCGGTGGACCTGGTGGCGCTGACCGACCTGGTGCTGGGCAGCAAGAGCCGTGCTGCGCGGCATAATGTGTTTCAAGTGATCGCGAGCGAGCCGGCACTGTTCAAGTACGACTACAACACGACCAAGGAGACGCAGCGCGAAGTCGCGTGGGCGCGTCTGAAGAAGCTGAACGAGCACGGGTTCATCCGCCCGTACGCCGCGGACGACTTTGAGACGGCGCATCTGCAGAACGAGGCGCTCAACATTGTCGACCACTCGGTCAACACGCTCATCGGCGCCCAGTTTGTGCTCTTTGCGGGCTCGATCCGCAAGCTCGGCTCAGAGACCCACCAGGAAAAGTACCTCAAGGACGCAGAGGCCATGAAGCTTCGTGGCTGCTTTGCCATGACCGAGCTCGGCCACGGATCCAACGTGCGCGGCCTCGAGACCACGGCCACGTACGATCGCAAGACGGACGAGCTCGTCATCCACACGCCCACGGAAACGGCCCAAAAGTACTGGATCGGTGGCGGCATGGACGCCCAGATGGCCACCGTCTTTGCCCAGCTCATCGTCAAAGGCGTCAACTATGGTGTTCATGCCGTTCTTGTCCCCCTTCGGTACTCTTTTTTTGAATTATTTTTTTTTTTTCATCGCTTGCTGACGTCGTTCTCGGTAGCGACCCCAAGACAAACAAGCTCCTGCCCGGCGTCCGTGTCAAGGACTGTGGTCTCAAGCAGGGCATGTATGTTGTTAAGGAAGGAAGAAAGAAAACATAACTCACAGTACAATAAACTCAGCAACGGCGTGTCCAATGCTCGCTTCTGGTTCAACAATGTTCGTGTCCCCCGTGAAAACCTGCTCAACAAGTATGGCGACATCAACGCCGAGGGCGACTACGAGTCGCTCATTGCCGACAACGACATGCGCTTTGCGGCCACAATCGCCAACCTGCTCGTGGGCCGCATCGGCATCGTCAGCGGATCAACCGCGGTCAGCAAGATTGGCCTCGCCACGTACCCTTTTAAACCCTGGAGTCTCTCTCTCTCTCTCTCTTATATATGTTACTACTGCAGGGCCATCAAGTACGCGCACACCCGACGACAGTTTGGTCCGTCAAACGCCCCCGAGACGCCCATCATCGAGTACACGACGACGCAGCTCCGTCTCCTGCCGTTCCTCGCCACAACGTACGCACACTCGTTCATCTCAAGGGTCGTCGCAAAGGAACTGCACGAGGCCCAGACCAACGGCGACTTCCAGGCGGTCAAGAAGCTCCACGTCATCCTCAGCGGTCTCAAGGCCATCTGCTCGTGGCACTGCGCCGAGTCGCTCTCGTTGGCGCGCGAGGCGTGCGGTGGCCAGGGCTTCAAGACCAGCAACCGCATCGGCTTCCTCATGGGCGAGACCGACGTGTTCAAGACCTACGAGGGTGACAACATGGTCCTTTTGCAAGGCGTACGTTGCTATTTTTTCAGTAATCAGGGGGGGAAATAATTTGTGTCGGGTGTCTGCAGCTCGGACGCGATCTCGCTCGTCAAAAGTGGGACAATGTTGCCGCGCTCCGTGGTGACCTCGAGCTCAAGAATGTCAAGGACGAGAAGACGCTGCTGAGCGCGGAGCACCAGCTGCTCCTGTTCAAGTTGCGCGAGGCCGATCTCGTGACCAAGTTTAGCGAGCTCATCGCGTCCAACAAGAGCGACAAAGGTGAGGCACTGCAGATGTACGCACTGCTCTCCGTCGATGCAGCGCGTGCACACACCGAGCGCGTCGTCCTCGAGCACTTTATCAAGGTCGAGTCTGAGCAAACAAACGTGGGTGTCAAGGCGCCGCTCTCCCTCCTGCGCTCGCTCTACGCAATCTATCGCCTCGATCGCGAGCCCAGCTTTTTGCGCGGCCAGTACGTCTCCCTGGCCAAGGCCGACGCCATCTCCAAGCTCAACATCAAGCTGTTCCAGGAGGTTAAAAAGGTAAAATGATACGCTCATAAAAATAAAAATAATAAATACACATACATTTTTTCACGTTTCACGTTCTGCAGATTGCCATCCCCCTCGTCGACGCCTTTGACATTCCCAGCCAGTTCCTGGGCGAGATCGCCGGCGACTGGGTTGCAGCCAACGCGTACGATGCCGTGGATAACCAGTAGTGGACCATTGTTGCATATATTTTACATTTGCGAAAGTGGAATGATGCTGAGAAGGAAACCACCACCTCTGCTGCTCTTTGGCGTGTGCGTTGTCGCGGCATCGTTTGCCCTGGTTGCGTTGGTGGTGCTCGTGCGCGATGGCCTCTGTGTCCAATCGACAGCAGCAGCAGCGGCAGCAGCAGCGGCAGCAGCAGCGGGGGCTGACCGACTGACAGTGTACTGGCTGCGCGAGGACTTTGAGTGGGGCCAGAACTGGGAGTTCCTGTGCTTTGACCTGCTGCGCGACCTGGGCATGCCCGTGCGCCTTGTCCTGCTCGAGACCAACGACGACTGGGCCAAGTGGCCGGCGCGGCCAGGGCGCGTGCTCATCGCGTCGATGCACGAGAACCTCGCGGTCAAGCTGGCGCGCATCCACGAGGCGGGCATCACCAGCAAGTACGGGCTGCTCATCCTCAACGACGAGTGGGGCGCCTTTGACCAGGACCGCCACGTGCCCGCCGAGGTCCCGCTCGTCATCCGCCCCTACTACTCGCCGCTCAAGTACCCGCCCGCGACGGCACAGCGCGAGGTCGTGTACGTGCCACCGGGCTACCTCCACGGGCGCATCGTCGCCTCCAAGACAGCGGCGCTGCTCATGCCCGCGTCGACGCGCGACCTCGGCTGCTGGTTCGCGGGATCGGAGCGTGCCGAGCGCGTGCCGATGCTGCTGGCGTTCAAGCGGGGCGAGGACATGGACCACCCGCTGTGCAGGCTGGACGAGACAGAGGGGTTTGGGCTGGGTCTGAGCGCCGCCGAGTACGCCCTGACGATGCTGCGGACAAAGCTCGCGCTGTGCCCCGGCGGCATGTCGGTCGAGACGATGCGCGTGTACGAGGCATGGGAGAGCGGCGCGCTGCCCGTCATGACCGAGGGCGACCTGGCCAAGGCCCACTGGAACGTCACGCACCCGGGTGCTCGTGTTCTCATAGTGCCCAGCTGGGACGACGCGCCCCAACTCATCCGCGCATGGCTCGACCCGGCCAATGCACAGCAGCTGGACGAACTGCAGGCCTACAGTTTGGCATGGTACGCACAGTTCAAGCAGTCGCTCCGATCGCGTCTCTCTCGTGCGATCCGCTCCCGTCTTTGACCCCCACCCCCCCCAACCCCCGTCTCCGCGGCGTGTCCAGCCACTCGTGTAATTAGTTTACGTACTACGTACAGCAGTCGACTCAAAAAAAATGCATCGCGTCCTGGGCCTGTCAGCAAAACGCACGGGTGCGCAGGCGATGCTGCTGCGTCGCGCCCAACGGCAGGTCGCCTTGTCCTCGCCGATGGGCGGCATATCAACGGCAGCAGCAGGGAAGGCAGCAGGGAAGGCAGCAGGGAAGGCAGCAGGGAAGGCAGCAGCGACAGCTGCAGCTGATCCCTCTGTTGTGCCTCCTTTGTCACCGTCAGAGAACACCACCACCAGCGCCAACTCGTCCAAGAAGGAGCCGCAGTGGCTCGAGCGCACGATCACCATCGCCGACTCGAAGCAGCGCCTGGACCGTTACCTGCGCTCCGAGTTCAACCTGCCGCAGTCGCTTGTGGAGAAGCTGCTGCGCAAGCAGTACGTGCTGGTCAACGGACAGCGAGGCGTCGACAACGACTACAAGATCGGCAAGGGCGACCTGATCAAGCTGCCGCTGGGCATCAAGCTGCGGCCGATCGACAAGTCAGACAGGACGTCGTACATCGACGTGACGGAGGAGGACCGCGCGATGCTGCACAAGAGCGTGCTGTACACCGACAACGACCTGTTTGTGCTCAACAAGCCCTTTGGCGTCGCCACGCAGGGCGGCCGCAAGATCACCAGGCACATCGACGGCATGCTGCATGTCCTCAAGAGCGACAAGGACCCCGACGAGGAGCGGCCCAAGCTCGTCCACCGCCTCGACAAGGACACGACCGGCTGCCTCCTCATTGCTCGTTCGCGCGCCTCGGCCGCAAGGCTGCAAGAGTTCATCCGCGACCCAAAGCGGATGATCAAGACGTACTGGGCGTTCCTCCTCGGCGTGCCAAAGCACTCGCAGGGACGCATCAACCATCCCATCAAGCGAGCGGTCACACACGACTATGAGCGCATGATGCTCGCAAGCCTCGAGGAGGCCGCAAGTACGGTTTAATCGGTTGTGTGGGGTCCGACTGTCTAAAGTATGTCTACGTCGCAGTCTCCGAGGATGTCGTGCACATGTCCAAGCGCGATCGCCAAGAGCAACAGCTTTTCGATGGTGCCGTTGTTGTTGTTTTCCGAGCCAACCAACTAACGCTCTCTCTCTCTCTCTCTCTTGTTCAGACTTTGAGAAAAAAGCCGCGGGCGTGGAGAAGGGCAAGGCTGGGGATGAGCTCTATGAGGACGACTCAGAGTTTGCAAGCCACCACAAGCACAAGGTGTACAAGTCCAATGTGTTTTCTGCCGTCACAGACTACAAGGTCATCCAAGCAGCAGGAAAAGCGGTAAACCCCAGGAAAGATACTTAAAATTAGCTTGTAGTGACCTCTAAAAAACCAGGGATCGTGGGTCCAACTTGAGCCTGTGACCGGAAGGAAGCATCAGCTGCGTGTGCACTGTGCCGAAGTCTTGAACGCCCCAATCCTGGGCGACATCAAGTATGGAACTCCAGCGGCCGCAAGCCCACCCCATTTCCAGTCGCTCTTGGGCACCGACCCGCTCCCGATCCATCTTCATCTCAAGTCAATCAAGCTTGTCGGCTGGTTCCCCTCTGGGGGCGACCTCTTTGTCGAGTCACCGCTTGCTCCCCACATGTTGGAGACGTGGAAGCTCACGGGCGGCTCGTCGTCCAAAAATATCTGATGTGATTGCAAATACGCTTGAAGTTTTGTCGATACAATTGAAATTTTATCAATGAGATGGAAAAAGAAAGGGACAAAGGAAAAGGAAAAGACTATTGTTTTATTTACGGCGTCGAGGTAGATCCTGCTTGATCGGTTTGCTGTTGATCATCGTCAAAGGTCATGTCGAGGGCTGTCGCGGCTGCCGCCTCGCTCTCTGCAGCAGTGAACTCATCGTCGTCGTCGCCACCTCCGGCGGATGCGGATGATTTATTCCTCTTTTCCCAACCTAGTTTGTCGCAGTAGCCCGAGAGGAACAACGAGGCCTTCTTCTTGACCTCCTTGGAAAAATCGGGGTGTGAGTGGCGCTTCGATTCCTTTTGGATGAGGATGGTCGTGAGCTTTTTCGCAATGTGCTTGAATTTCTCCTTCTCGACAGTGTCCGTCTTGTAGCGACTGAGACTGGCCACGACAAAGTGCGCGACGTCGCTGCGGAACTTGTGGTTGGATGGCCCGCCTGCCGTGTGCTTGTGATGCTTGCTCGAGGAGGAGGAGGACCGTCGGCTCGACTGATACACAAACTCGACACGACTCTGCTGTGACTCGGGCTCAACGGGTGCCTGGCCGCCAGTGTACGACAAGCGCAAGAGCTCCGCCTGCTCGTACGAAAGGGCAGGTATATCGGCCGACGAAGGGTAGTAGTAGCGAGTTGGGGTTGCTGTCGAGGAGGTGGCAGTGGTTGGTGCAGACTAGTTGCGGTTTGTGAGAACCGAAAAAAAAAAAAATGTGATTGGCGGTTTCGTCTCTTACAGGAGTCGCAGGCGGTGGCGGGACTGTGGGTTTCTCCCACTGGGTCACGTTGAGCGTAGCGTGGTAATAGTAGGTGTTTCCTTGGCCGTCCTGTGCACTGTACCAGCCAGATGGTAGTTCGTCCGCTCTATTTTGATAAATTTTTTATAAAAATTTTATTAAATAAAAAAAGGCAGTATACTTTTTGACGGGGGTCGAGTCCTCATCGCGCCCTCGCTTGTTACTACTAGAGCTGGCGGCAGTCGAGTCGTTGTTCCGAGGCTCCCACCGTTTTGACTTTTCCTTGTCCTCCTTTTCCCTTTCCTCTCGGCTTTCACGTTCTTTTTCGCGACGCTGGCGTTCGAGCTCACGTTCGCGCTCACGTTCCCTGTCGCGCTCGTCATACCGCTTGCCTAATTTTTATGTAAACAGGGAATGAGACGGGCTGTTTCTGATGCCTGTCCTTACCGTTGTCACGAGAATCACGGCGCGAGAGGCGATCCCTGTCGCGATCCCTGTCGCGATCCCTATCTCTGTCACGGTCGCGGTCCCTATCACGGTCGCGATCCCTGTCCCTATTATCCCTATCGCGGGTCCTGTCGCGACTGCGACTGCGACTGCGACTCCGGCTTCTGCTGCGGCTGCGAGAACGACTTCTGCTTTTGCCGTCGTGCGACGACGTCGTGCCATTGGTGCTTGCGTGACCATTGGTGGCTGCGACAGCGTCCTTGTCGTCGGGCGAGGCGGTGTCATCGTTCGACAGCCTGTTTCGCTCAAAGCGTGGGAGCTTGGGTCCGTCAGCTGAGGGAGAGTTTGTGCTCTTGCTCAGCGACGAGGTGATAATGCGCTTGGGCAGAGGGATGATCGATAAAACTTTTTGAGCCGCCTTCTTGACCGCATCGAGCGAGTGATCTGAGAGCTTGTGCAGGCGCTGCTGCAACTTGGTCGTCTTTTGGGCTCGCATGTACTCTGACTCCATCGGCAGTTGTCCAATAAACGAGAGTGCCTGGTTTGAAAATATGTTACAAATAAAATAAAATAAACAAGACTGGACATACGCCAATCAAAACAGCTTCATAGTCGCGGAATTCGGTCAACCAGACCATGAGCATTTCGAGGCCGTCGTATTCTAGGAACTGCTCTTGCACGCGCCTGGACTTGGTGGCCTGTTTGTAAAAAAAATAAAAATAGAAAATAAAAAAAAAGTAAATTGAAAAAAAATCCATAACCGGCACGTACCAGCAGACGACGGATCCAATGTTGCGCCTTCTCGCTCTTCTTGGTGGAGCTCATCTTACGAATTGTCTTCATGTTGAGAGTTGCGTCGGTGTAGGGCTGCACTTGTTCGGAAGAGTCGTCCTCATCCAGAGGCTGCTGGTCCTCCTCGGCCTTTTCGTCGTCATCGTCATCGGCCTCCATGTCGTCGCCTTGAGGCGAGTGAGATTAATATTACTTGTAAACAATGGGAGTGGAACACACCTTTGTAAAAATCATTGTCGTCATTGTCCAGGTCCTTGGTGACGGGAGACTGACCGCCGATGAAGCCCTTGCAGTTTTTGGTGCCACAGTAGCAGGGCTGGGCTTCAACTCTGGAACGATCGAGGTTGTAGTTGAACGTCAGCTCGTCGCCCTTTTTCAGAGGCTTGGTCGTGAAGATGCCTATTCTTGTTCGTCTGCAAATGACAATCCGAATGAACTTTTCTGTCAACCGTCAGTACTCGTTGATACCCAGCAATGTTCCATTTTTGGGTCTCGCAGTTGGGATCGCAGCTATGGTTGATGAAGCGAGAGAGCTTGCCTCGATCATGGGCGTCGATAATCTACAGGAAATTTAATGTTATTCACATATTCTCGTGGATTACTGTGTCCGAATCGAGAGCCATAAAGTAGAAATGCTTGGAGCCTCGCTTCTTGTAGACCATGGTGCGCTTTTCAAACTCGGACTTGGTGACAACCTCGCCGCAGTACTCGCTCACAAAGGATTCGCTTAATAAAAAAAAATAAAAAAATAAATAAAAAAACATTTAAGCGGATGCAATAATTTTTCGTAGCGTACGCTGGAACATCCATCAGAGCACGGAGACCACATCCTTTTTTCGGAGCACGGAAAACCTCGACGGGCATATCCTGGAACTTTTGGAAGCTGTATGGCAGAATGTCTTTTTTTTTAGGTAAACAAACCTATTTCACAATTCCGTACCGTTGGTTCTTGCACTTGTTGCCACAGGCGCACTTTTTAGGGGCACACTCCTGCTTTGTAAGACGGTTAATGCAGTCTTCGCCGCACCAAGTTGACTCGTCATCTGGGCAGGTTTTCGTCGTCATTAAAAGGGAAGCACGCAAATACATCGTTCATACTGGGGTCAAAGGTGCACGTGCAGATGTCCGTTCCCTTGAACGCGGGCTCAGTGCCAAAGAGATAGACGTTGAACTGGATCAACGTGACAGCCTTGAGAGCGGCATCGATGACCTCCTGGTCAGTTCGCGTGTCCTCTTCAACAACGGCGACGGCAGCCTAGAAAGCAAGCAAGACAATAACTCCAATGTTTTCCCTGTATCCTCACCTGTTCAGTCTCGGGACTCTGGGTAGCCATGCGCTCGGGGCTCGTCCACGCTAGCGAGGAGTAGCGGAAAACGTGAGTAAAAAGAACGCGATAGAGAGGTCGTCGATTTAACGGCGTACATCCGCCGGGAAAAGAAAAGTTTAAACGCACAGAGCACCAGCACACGCCACTACAAACGGGGTGCAAAGCTCACGTACACAGCACGCGTTACAGCAAACAGCGCCGCCCGCGCGCGCAAACGCGTTCGAAGTGAAGAAGAGGAACGAGAAAAAAAAAAAACGTCCAACTTTTCGCCATCTCGGGTGCCGTTGAACGTCTTTCTATTTCTCGTTGGGCTTTATCCCCCGGACCACAGCAGCGCCCCCTCCTTCGCGCCATCCGCTTGAACTGCTTGAAGGCGGCTTGGGCAGCGTTATTTGTTCTTGACACGTATAGGACGTTCACTCGGGCGCCATTTTAATAATACAGAATAAAAAAAAAGAAGACTGAAACAAAACCTCGGATCGGGTCGGCCCGATAAAATCGTGATCGGTCCGAGTTTTGACGCCATACACATGCACACACGCACACACGCACACACGCACACGCACACGCACACACGCGCACACGCACGCACACACGCACACGCACACACGCACACACGCGCACACCTCCCCTTGTTGTCGTCGCCAAAATAAATATAAGATACGTAGGCGTCGTCCATGCGGCTTTTATTTCTGGTTGCACTCGCCTCCTGGCTATCAACCCAGATAGCGCACGGCCAAGACTCGCCTCCGTTTGCTGCGCAACGCGGATCCTTTGGCGACTCGGTCGTGACGGTGCAATGGACATTCTCGGACGCGTACGACTCGATCAGGTTCGTTACACTGGCTACCAAAAAAAAAAAAAAGGGAACGCGATAAGATTCTATTTATTTTATTTTCGTGTGTCAGTTTCGACTTGACTGTGCACGGCCATGCCTGGGTCGCCGTCGGCATCAGTGCGAGCGATGCGCTGCCCAGGATGGTTGGCTCTGACTTTCTCGTGTGCCTGACCAACTCGACCGGCTTCTTTGTGGTGGACGCGGCCGCAGACCCAAACAGCTCCAGTGGCCACGCAGCGCCCGTGGAGGACGTCAAGCTCCCTGGCGGCTCCAGCGACGTGTACGGCGTGTCGGCCGAGTCGGCCGATGGCGCGACAACATATCACTTCTCACGCAAGTGCTACACGGGCGATCCTTTTGATGTCCCATGCGTCCTCGCCAAGGGTTTCTTCTACTCGTACGGCAGCCTGAACGCCGACGGCACGTATATCGCCAGGCACGGCTCCCGCGCCTACCTGCAGCTGCTCGTACCCATGTTTAACTGGAGCAGGCACGTCTACATCAACAACAACACCGGTGATGCCAACACGACGTCGATCATGTGGGCCTTGAGTGAAGACCTTTCGACAATCACGTTTGTGGTACTGAACTCGGTTTTGCACAACCCTAACGCGACTTGAAAAAAAACACAGGCCAGGACGACGAGCAACTGGGTCGGTGCAGGCTTCTCGAAGGCGGGGAACATGAGCGGGAGCGATTTCATCGTCGCCTCGTTTGACCCCAGCGATTCGACCTTTGCGGTGACAGATCGTACCGCGGCGCCTGTGAACGAGTCCAACTGGCGAGGAGAGCCCATCGTGGACACCAGCCTCGGAGGAACCAATGACATTTTGGCCAGCGCGGTGTTCTGGCACAGTGGTCAGCTGATATTCCAGTTTTCACGCAAGGTCGTCACAGGCGATGTGGTACGTCTCACAGTGGATCCGTATCGCTGCTGACATTGTCCCCAACCCCCCTAGTTTGATCAAGCCATTGCTAACGCAACACTTGCCCTCTTGCTCGCTCATGGTCCAACGGATGGCAGCGGCGATCTCCTCATCCACACGGAGACGCTCTCACGGTCGCTCAATTTCTTTGTGCCGGGCGAGTTTGACTTTTTGCCACTGCCAACGACGCCGGTCATCCCCTTTGTTCCCGTCGCTAGGTCATACCTTATCGAAGTCCACGCCATCCTCATGGTAGTGGCATGGACCTTGATCGCGTTTCCCCTGGGCGCGATGGCTCGCTACTTCAAGGTAAGGAGTTGTATGCCTTGAAAAATCCCTTTCAACATGTTTTCTTGAAGATCATCATGCCGAGTTGGTTTTACATCCATCGCGCTGGAAACATTTTCGTGGCCTTGGCATCCATCGTCGCCTTGATTCTGGCTTTCGAAGGTGCACTATATCAAAAAAAATATATACAACTAACTCGTACAACCACATCTAAGAACTGGATTGGACTTTGTACCTCACCGCTCACGCTGGACTCGGCATTGCCACAATCTCGATTATGGCTCTTCAAGGTGTGTTTTACCCAAGAGAATTTTTGCATTTTAATGTGTTCTCCTTTCTAGTCCTCCTCGGTTTCACGTCGCACTGGATGTGGCATCCAGGGAAGCTGCCTGCGTTCTTCCCCGACAAGATCCACTGGTGGACCGGCCGCATCGTCGTTCTCATGGCAGTCACTACGATTTTCCTGGGTATCGACCTGTATCAAGAGTTGTACGGCGACGTCGAGGACATCGTGCCGATGGTCCTAATGGGCGTCTATGTGGCGGTCACCCTCGTTGTCGTTGTGTGGCTTGAAACCACAATAGGCCAAAAAGTAAGTGCCATCTTTATTTTTTTCACACAGACAATGTAAAGTATTAATAATTTTCAATAGGTAGAGATTGTGCCTGAAGGTTATAATGCATTGTTGGATGTCAACGGAGGCGACTCTGAGCCGTTTGTGAAGGAAAAGCACACGAACCCCTCGATTTGGTATGGAGTGACCTTTTACCTGATCGTCTCGGTCGGCCTCATCCTCTCCGTCCTCATCGACATGTTTATTGGCATCATGCAGGTGTAGTTAGTTGTCTTTGTGCATGTCTTTATTTTTTTAATTACATGACAGTTTTTGTAAGTGCCTACGATCTACTGTGCTCTTTTTTTTTCTCTCTCTCTTTTTTTGCGTCTCTACTGCAGTGAAGCTCAAACAAAGGCCTTGGGAGACGCTGGAGTGTTGTTGTCTGCAGGAGGGGTGGACGCCTGTTTTGCGGCTGCTTTTTGTGCCCTCGATTCCATGAGTTTGGCCATTTCAATGCGTGTCTTCACGTCCACGTAGATTGCCTCGAGCATATCCATGCGCTGACGCCAAGGGATGGAGTGATTTCTGAGTGAGAAAAAAAAAAAACACGTGAGAATTGGGTTGCTGTTTTTTTCTCCTAATCAAACATACCCGATAAGTGCACGCTCGGCATTCTTGTAGTCCTGATTTTGGAGGACTTCGTCATCTGGCTGGAGACCTAGGAGGTCATTGAAGGGTTCTGGAGGGTTTTCAATGAAATCGCGTCTGTTTGCAGGCTAATGGGAAAAAACATGTTTTTTTTTTAATAAGTTTACTTATCTTGACACAGGTTCTCGGTCGTACCTCTTTCTCGCTCAGACGGTCCTCAAACAGGCGCCAGTTGGTTCGCGTGGGGAGTCCGTGCATGTGCACACGCTCCTCCTCAGTCAAAACAGGTCGCTTGGACAGCGGGTCAAGGAGGGAGTCGGCCTCCTCATCAATGGCATGCGTGACGACCTTTGGCACCTTGCTGACAAACTTTTTGTCCAGCAGGAAGGCTAACAAAAAAAAATTTTTTTTTTCTTTCTGGTTAGTTTCAAATTGCAACGAGAGTACGAAACCTTTTGCGGCAATTCGAGCCTTCGCACTTGGCATCGAGTCGATCAACTCATGCTGCTCTTTGGAGAGGCGTGCGTCGT
>Ga0302233_10002209_pt1 | contig 12445 bp, 20 predicted proteins | sample II_Palsa_N3_1_FD_193516 | JGI IMG/M metagenome (GOLD analysis project Ga0302233, IMG submission 193516) | Peat permafrost microbial communities from Stordalen Mire near Abisko, Sweden - II_Palsa_N3_1 | ecosystem: Environmental > Terrestrial > Soil > Palsa > Peat permafrost | place: Sweden...
ACCCTCACCGGTAGCCCCTCGCTCATCTCCACGATGGGTGCGTTCAACATGAACATGAACTTGTCGAGCAACAGCGGCTATCTCGGCTACACGTCGGTCGCTTCGGGCGTCGTCGTCCCGCAGGGCCCGGCCACGGTCTCTGTGGCCACATCGGGATCGCTCACGAGCAACTCGTACACGACGACCATGCTCTCCAACTGGCTCAACAGTGCGTGTTTACTTGCACTAATGATACGATCGTTAAATTGAATTATTTTATTTATTTTTACGCATAGGTGTTGCGACGGCTGTCAAGCTCAACGGTGCCTATGCGGGCAACATCGCCGGCTTCACCGCACCGTACTCGCCCCTGCAGCAGGCCTTCCAGCTCATGTCACCGCCGATCACAGCATCCATCGGCGGCCTCAACTCGCAGAGCCTGGCTTCCAAGTCGTCCCACAGGTACCTTGTGTTCATGTGGAAATCCTGAAGCTGACTATCATCATCGTAGATCTACTTTTCGACGTTTTCATGCACATGGGCCTGCCTCGGCTCGATCACTGTGTACGTTGTTGCCAAGGTGAACAACCCGCTGGCGACAACTCTCGTGCTCAACACGCTTGCCCTGCCCACCCTGTACTGGCAGCAGAGCAGCGTCAGCGGCAACCCCCAGCCTTGCCCGATCTCAGGGACCCTGGGCTACGCCAACGAGGGCACCGTTACCACGACGGTCGCAGCCAGCAGCACGGCCTGCTCTGGACAGATCGCTGTCGACTACGACGGCTCGCTCGCCTACGCGTGGGACTTTATTGGGGACAGCGACACGTACTACATCAGCATCCCCTCCAGCAGCCCCGGACAGATGGGCGTGACCATCGGCTCGGGCTACACCGCCACCCTCAGCTGGTACTACTGCGGCATCCCCATCACACCCACGGGCTCTTGCTCGCCATAATTTTTTAGCTCATTGTGTTCTCTTCTTACTTGCTCTTTCTTTTTCCCTCTTCCTGTCCGTCTAAATGAGATACGCTATACAATACTCCCCTGATTGGTTCCTATGTTTTCGATTCATACATGCACGACGTACTCCTTATGATTGGGATTCCAATTTCTCATCATCCACGGCGCGCCTTTCCTTACATGTATTTTTTCTCTATTCTTCCTCCTGATCTAGACTCTCCATTGCGTTGGCAGCGACGCCACCGGCCGCAGAGGACGCGATGGCCTTTGGGATCTGCGACGCCAGCACGTTTAGTTGGCTGTTGAACTTGGCCACGACCGAGCGCTTGATGCGCAGCATCTCGCGGAACGTGTCCTCGTTGCCGTGGCTGACCTCAAAGTCGTGCCATGTTTGCCAGTAGACGTTGTCGGCCTGCATATTACCCTTGTTACTCTCGGGGGGAAATCGAAGCAAACCAAAAAAAAAAAAAAAAAAAAAGCGTACGCGAGGGTCACAGTATTGCGAGCCGTGGGAGAGAATGGCGCGGGCACGATCAATCTCGCCCAGTTTGCGCTCGAGGTCGGAGTAGCGGAGGCACATATCGCGGACGCTGCGTTCGGGGAGGACTTCGATGGCTCGCTCGTAGATCTCGCGTGTGGACGTGACACCAAAGGTCTCTGCCGCCTTCTGGATGTAGAGCAAAAAGGCATCCTCGCGGCTGGCGGGATCGACGGCTTTGGTGGCTCTGTCGTAGATCTGCATGGCGTGTCTTGCGAGGCCATAGTCCTCCTCAAGCTTGGCGTACATGATGTACAGCGGCTTGCACAGCTTGGCGGGGCAGCCATCCAGCGCCTGCTCAAACAGGTCGCGGGCACGCTCGAGCTTGTCACCGCCATAGTGCGCGATAAACTTGGCCAGGTACGTGTTCCAGATCTCAAAGGCGACGGGGTACTTGAACGCGTCAATGCCTCGCTCGTACACTTTGAAAGCCTCCTCAAACAACCTAAAGTAAAATAGAAATTGTTAGGGTACTTTTTATTTATTTATTAATTTGTTGTGTCAATACTTGTTGTCTTCCAAGAAGAAGGCATAGTTGATGATGATTTGCGGCGTGGCAATCTTGAGCTCGAGGATGCGGTCGTACACGACCTTTGTGTTCTCGATCGTGCCCACCGACTCTTGCAGGTCGACAAAGAACGACCAGAGCTTGATCGATTTGTGCAGGCGCGCTTGCACGGGGATGCTGTCGTCAAAGTAGTCGACCTGTAGCCCCCGTTTGAACTGTGACGTCGCAACGCCCATCAGGTCGAGTGCCCTCTTTGCGTTCCTTTATTTTCCAATTAAAAAAAAGAAAAAAAAAAATTCATTTAGATACGCCCCTCTGCGTTGAATATTGTGTATTACTTTTGGCGAATTTCCATTTCTGCATAGTCACACCAGACTTGTGACAGGTCATCGACACTCTTGTAGTGGACCTTGACGGCGCGGTCAAATACCCCTCGGGCCTTGTCAAACTCTTGGTTCTCCTCATAGTACTTGGCAAAGGCGGCCCAAAAGTTGGGGAGGGACCCGATGGCCTTCTTGGCATCGACGGTGGCGACGGCCTTGTTGCACGTTTCCTCAATCTAGTTTTTTATAAAATTAGCTATGGAGCAAGCACCGGGCCGTCGTACCTGTTCGGGTTTTCCAGCAAAAAGGTTCACCCGCTCTTGCCACACGTTGACGTTGTTTGGGTTCTAAAAGAGAACATAAATGAAATTTTATATACCAAAAAAAAAAAAAAACCTGTCGCAGAAGCACGTCGTTGACGAGAAGGGGACGACGCTTGATGAGCTTTTCGTAGCGGGCGATCCGTCGGTTGAGCTCGAGCTCGTCGGCCGCCGAGGGCATGTCGGCCGCAGCGACCTCCTCCATCTTTTTCGTGCTCAGGTCTTCCTCAAACTTGGAGTAGGAATCAAAGATTTGTGTAAAGTCGCGGACGGTCATGACGGTTGTGACGGCCTCCTCATAGACGTTTCTCGCCTAATTAGGTTTTTCTTGCGTTAATAAAACGTGCAAGCACCAAAAAAAAAAAAAAAGATAAAACCTACCATCTCGAATTGGCCCAGGTGTGTGTAGTAGTTGGCCAGGCAGACCCAGAGACGGCCCAGGTGCTCGGAGAAGCGCGTGATGCCGCTTCGAATGATGCGTTCGACCTTGAGCGTCTTGATCTCCTTTGCGTGCAGGGAGCACATCTCTGTCAGCTCGAGCCACATTGCCTGCTGTGTCTTGCCCTTTTGCGACTGGAAGTTGTCGTCGTTGATGGCCTCTGCGAGCCTGCGCGCTGCCTCGTCATAGTTCTTGATCGTGACGAGGTAGTCGATGTACTCCTCGACCTGGCCCGGGTCCAGCTTGAGGTATCGCCGGTACACGCGAACGGCCATCTCGGGCACGCCCGCGGCACGGATAAACGGGAGGTACACTTTCCAGATGCGCTCGTGCTGGGTCAGCGGGAGCGACTTGAGCGCGCGGTCCAGCGTCTGGCGCGTCTTGGTGATGAGCGCCTGGTGCTGCAGCACCTCGGCATAGTCGAGCCAGATCCGCGGCATCTTGTGCAGAAAGATGAGGGCGCGCTCGTACGCGTTGTTGAGGGCCGTCCACTGCGCGTTGTCTATCCGCACGTTCTTGAGCGACTCGCGCCGCTCGTCCAGGTACGCCTTCCACAGCTTGTAGCTCGCGGGCAGGTCTGAAAGGCGCGGCACGAAAAGGGGTGCGAGGATTAATACCGTGCACCACACCATTCAACAAGAAAAAAAACAAAAACGGGGGGGATTACCTTTGACACTGCGCTCGTACAGCAGGAAACGGACGGCAGGTGCCGCGGCCGCCTTGTGTGCCAGGTATCGCTGCCACGCGCGCAGGCTGTACGGGTTGCGCAGCAGGTCCTCCTCGTAAGGCATGTCGTCCTCGCTGTTGAGGAAGAACGACGACGACGGCTCCCCCATCCTTTTTCTCTACGCGGTGAGCACAGTCAATATAATAAAGCGGCTAAAGCGGAGGCCTAGCAGGGAGGGAGGGAGGTGGGGAGAGAGGCCCAGAAGGGAGGAACGAAGTGGCCGAGGAGAGGAGAACGGCAAGCCCAGGCTGACACGGGACGCACACTGGTGTAAAATGGCCGCGTTACCCTGGGACCCACACTCCGGTCCATATTCGAAGCGAAGAGGTCGGATTTCCCGAATGCGTTCATTCTTGTCGCGCGCGCTGAGCTCGTCGGCGGCCCAGCACGCTTTCAAGTTCACGACCCGGACGCTGCCGGATGTGAAGTCCCTTGGCGCATCTGGCGGATGGTCGTCCGTGGGGCGCCCTGGTGGCGGTGAGCTGTTTGCCGACGGGCCCAAGATCGAGCTGGGCGGGGACGGCTGCGTTCACGTTCAACGTGGTCCCAAGCTGGGCACGTCTGTGCACCCGTGGTGGCTGCTGGACAACGACCCGTCCAAGGTGGATCCGTCGACCAAGCAGAAGATGCGGTCATCGGGCGGCGTCAACCTCAAGCTGACGATTGCCAAGGCGGCACGCAAGCGCACGGGCGACGACAACGTGGACACGCTCGAGCTGACGTGGTCCGATGGCAGCGTGACGTCGTACGCGGTCCCGTGGCTGCTCGAGTACGCGCCGGTGGACTGGGACCCCGCGGGCACGCTGCTGGGCGTGTCGGCCGAGGAACCCGTGCTGTGGCGCGGCGACGAGTTTGTGCAGGAGAGGCGACAGCTGCCCGTGCTAGACTATGGCGGCGTCATGGGCGACGGCAAGGCGCTCTACGCCATGATGGAGCATTTGCACAACTATGGGATGTGCTTTGTGCGCAACGTGCCCACCGAGACGGACGAGAGCGAGAAGCTGATCAAGCGCTTTGGCGGCATTGCGCGCGAGACCTTCTACGGCAAGCTGTGGGACGTCGTCTCGACAGAGAATGCGATCAATATCGCGTACACGGACGTCGAGCTGGGGCACCACATGGATCTCGAGTAAATAGAATGAAATAAAATAAATAGTTTTAGCGTTATATTTTTTTAGGTACTTTGAGGCGCCCCCGGGTCTGCAGCTGCTCCACTGCCTCAAGAACAAGGCCATCGGCGGCGCAAGCACCTTTGTGGACTCGTTCACGGCCGCCAAGATCCTGAAGGACGAGAACCCCGAGCACTACCAAGCACTCAAAGAGTACCCGGTCGTGTTCCACTACCGCCGCGGCGACCACCACCGCCGGTACGAGCGCCGGACGATCGAGGAGGACGGCCGCAACGAGTACCTGCGGATCAACTATGCACCGCCGTTCCAGGGCCCGAGCCTGCTCAGCCCTGCGCACGCCGCACGTTTCTACCCCGCCTTTGCCGCCTTTGAAAAGATCCTGGCCAGGGAGGACATGACGTACCGTGTGCGTTTGAACGACGGCGACCTCGTCATCTTCAACAACCGCCGGTAAAAAAGCAGAAAATAAATGCATGGAAAGCTAGTTAAACATGCTTTTTTTAGAATCCTCCATGGACGAGAGATGTTTGACGCGTCGTCGGGCAAGCGGCATTTGCGTGGATCGTACGTCGACATGGACGACTACCGCAGCACGTACCGCATGCTTGCGGCCAAGTACAAGTTTGGTAGTTCATAGTAGATGCATGCAAAAAGCAAACAACGACCGAGCAATCCTAATGAGCAAGGTACGCGGGAATGTCAAAGACGAGGGACCCAGCGGCCTTTGAGATGACGCCACGCTCGGTGACGATGCCGGTGATGAGCTCAGCGGGGGTGACGTCGAACGCGGGGTTCCACACGCCAATGGTCGCGGTGCCGACCTGGACGGTCGTGAGTTTGAGCGGCTGGCTAATGCTTCCTGTGGCGGGGTCGATGACGGCGCCTGTGGTCTGGATGACCTCCTTGGGTTTGCGCTCCTCGATGGGGATCTGCGCGCCCGTGGCGATGTTGAGGTCGATCGAGGTCGTGGGCGCGACCACAAAGAAGGGCACGTTGTGGTGGCGCGCCAGCACGGCCAGCTGGTACGTGCCAATCTTGTTGGCCGTGTCTCCGTTGGCCGCCACGCGGTCGGCGCCCACGACGATGGCCGACACGCCCTTGGTGTGCATGAGTGCGGCCACCATGTTGTCGGTCACGAGCGTGCTGGGGATGTTCTCGGTCACGAGCTCGTAGGCGGTCAATCGGGAGCCCTGTCACATGCATGGATTAGAAGCACAGCATTAGGCCCGTTGTTTGTTTTGCTATGGTGGAGGCACTTGCCTGGTTGTAGGGACGTGTCTCGGTGCAGTACACATGCTCGATCTGGCCCTGCTCGTGCAGGTACCGGATCACGCCCAGCGCCGTGCCGTAGCCCGCCGTGGCCAGCGACCCCGTGTTGCAGTGTGTGAGCATGACGAGCTTCTGCTGCTGGACCAGCGCCCGGATGAACGCGCCGCCGTGCATGCCCATGTTCTTGTTGTCCTGCACGTCGTCCTCGAGCATCTTCTCGGCGGCCTCGATCAGGACCTGGGCCAGCGCGTCCACCGAGGTGGCCGAGGGCGCCGTGGCGTGCACGAGGGCCGTGAGCTTGTGGGCGGCGTCAAACAGGTTGACGGCCGTGGGGCGCGACGTCTTGAGGTGCTCCCACTTGGCGTCGACCAGCTGCACAAAGGCCGCGGTCGTGGCTGGCAGGGATCCCGCACCACGCATGGCCTGCACCTCGACCGCGAGCGAGAGGGCGGCGACGATGGCGATGGCGGGCGCGCCGCGCACCTTCATCTCGCGGATCTGCGCCCAGCCATCCTCGACCGTCAGCACTGGCTCGTACGCGCTCTCGTACGGCAGGTTGAGCTGGTTCAGCACCGACAGCGAGCCACGGGCGTACTTGACGGATTGCAGTAGTGGTGTCATCCTGACGAAATGGGTAGGTTTTTCAGTTTGCCGACGCCTCAAACGGAAGCTGCGCGGCTGTCAATCAAGTGGAGTGGACGATCCCGTAGCAGTCGCAGACGGGATCTTTTGAAAGAAAAAAAAAGAAAAAAAAAGAATTTGGGGGGCATGTCATTGCACATGTCATCGAGGAAGCCTTTCAGCGTGTTTCTTTCTCACGATCCCGTCCCCCACACCACCCAACTCTCCTGGTCCCTTCCTCCTCCCCACGCATTAATTCAAGAGAGAGACAACTCAACAGACAATGGTCCTTCTTTTCGGCTCCTCCAGAGTCCACTACAGGTTTGAAGTGCAGCAAAGAGAGAAAGAGCAGAAGGGAAAGAGGCGCAGAGGTCTGAAGAAGTTATATTTTTTTTTTATTTGTATAGGTCCTAAATAAGAAGAACGACTGTTAAAGATTTGGGGGGAAAGAAACCAAACAAACAAGAGAAAGAAAAAAAACAACCCGGAGGGTTCCTTTCTTGGTCTGTGTTGTGTACGTTTAGGCAGTCTTCTCAGCCTTGATGTCGTCAGCCGAGGGAAGGACGTTCTTCTCAGCAGTGGTGGTCTTCTTGAGCTTCGAGTGGAGGCCCTGTTTAGAGATATTTTTAGCTCGTGTACCCTTTTTTTCCCTCGCAGAAAAAAACAGTACCTCACCGCCGCCAGAGATCTCCTGGATAAAGCCCTTGCCTTCAGCGCCCGACATTTTCTTGATGAGTGGTTTGGAAGAGGAACAACAAACTGCAAAGGGAAAAAAGTCAGAGGACACAAAGGGAAAAAAAAACTGGAAAGAAAAAAAGTAGGGGCAAGAAGAAAAAAAAACAGTCAGCCAAGAGGGAAAGGGGGAAAAAACGGGCTAGTGCTAGATCAGCGCACGACCGAGACGACACGAGGACACATGAGAGCAAGGAAGCAAGAAAGAGCAAGCAGGGAAAGAAGGCAAGAGAAAAAACAAAAACAAAAAGTGCACTGTTTATTTTTTTTCGTGCTGACTTTTTTCTTTTTCTCCCCTCCAGAGTTCCTCTTGATTCTGTTCTTGAGACAGCGGAGCGGAGCGAGTGCACAAAGAGGAGTGGAGGGAGAGGCAGGAAGGTGCAGGGGAGGGGAGAGAAGACGCGTGGAAGTAAACTGGCGAAAAGAGGGGAAAAAAAGCACCGCACACAACCGACAGCCGAGGGAGGGAAAAACAAAAAAATGAAAAAAACAAAACTCTTTACCCCGGGTTTTATAGGTCACCCAGAATGACGCATGTCTTGCTGAACGAGCCAATCACGTCTGTCCATGTGCGCTTCTCTGATTGGTCCACTTTGCGGATGTTTTTGAAGCATTGTTTGTTTTTAGATCTTGCCTCCCTACGAGCCCCGGCCCTGGCCCCTCAAACAGTTTTTTAGGAATGGTTTGCGGAAAGCAAAACAGCAAAGCAACAACCAGACATCTGGCCACGGTGACAAACGAACCGGCCGCAGGCAGCGCGGCCGTGACGGGTGGCGACGCTATGTTTTCTTCGATAAAAACACTTTATTACAAGTTGAGAATGCGTTTCCCTCCAGACTCAATGTCCTCGATCGCCTTGATGTACTGCTTGCGCAGATTCGAGTTCTTGACGAGGAAGCGGTTGGTGCTGACGACGCCGCGGAGTTGCTTGGTCGTGAACTCGCTCTTGTGCTCGTTGAACCACTTGTCAAACTCGTTCTCGGGCACGTAGTACGACTTGATGTACAGGTCCATGAAGGCCCTGTGCGGGATCGGCTTGATCTTGGTCAGTGAGACGAGCTGCTCCTGCAGCGACGCAAAGTCCAGCTGCATCTGCGCGCGACCGCCGTCCGAAAACTCTTTCCGGGTGCAGTACGCGTCCACGAGCGTGTCGATCGAGTGCGTGATCAGCTGCTTCCACAGAATTTCCACCACGCTCGATGGCACGTCCTTGAGCTTTCTAAAATAAAATAAAAAAAGGAAAATAAAGAAATTAGACCAAATAAATCAAGGGCATTATTTTATTTTCCGTACGAGGTTGTGTCCGTGTCCAGTCGCGTCTTGAATTGCAAAAACTCGAGGGCCAGATCCTGCACGTACTGGCTGTGCTTTTCACTACTGTCCTTCATCTTCCAGTCGACCTTGTTGATTTGATCGATGACTCGGTCCACCTATGTTTGGGTGTCTGCATCAGAAACACAGAAAGAAAACAACAACTGTGCGAGCATACGTTGATCAGGCGACGGGAAATGCAGCGGTAAATGTACAGGCGGAGATCGTTGACCGTGTCGACAGTCTGGCTGAAAAACTGCGACAAAAAGGCCGCGTTGTTGGCCGGCATGAGCGCCTCCAGCTTGCCGCGGAGTGTTCGCAGGACATTCTCGAGGTAGACGATGGACTCGTTGGCCGTGACACGATTGTTGAGCCCAAACAGGCCGTCGGGCACGTTCAGTTGGACCTGGGTGCTCAGCTTGGGGATTGTAAACTTGTGATTGAGCACTAGAAAAAAAAGGGATTGTTAAAAAAAAAAGAAACCACCACCACAACAAAAAATAACGCACTCGACTCGGCAGGGAGCAAACTCAACTGCTCCTGCTGCTGCTTGTTGGCCGCGGCAGCCTGGGCAGAGTTGGGCTCGGCGGCGTCGTAGCGATCGCGAAGGCGCTTGAGCGTTGACCGTAACCGCGCGGCGAGGGTAGGATCAATGCCGCCCACGAGCTCGTTGGCCGATCGAACATCGGTGGCGAAAAACTTGAACACGCAGTAGAGCTGTAACAACAACAACAACAACAAAATTTTTTTTTAATCAAAATGAATTCAATATTAAGAAATCGTACATAGTACTCGACGACGTGGGTCATCGCAACCAGGACCTCGTAGGCAATGGGCGAGAGCACCTGCGCCATCGACATGTAATGGCCGATCGTGCGGACGACATAGACAGTCGTCGAGGCGAGGATCGGGCCACCGCCGACAACGGACACGGCCTCGCTCCCCCTTGCAGCGGCATTGCGGCGAGCGCGCACGGTCGCGTTGACAGACTCGTCCTCCCACCCCTTGGATCCGGCGGCGCCACCGGCACTGCCAGCCTTCTTGGGCGTGTCCCCATCCTCGACAAAGTCACGCTTGAGCTCTTCAGGCCCCTCGTCGTCGCTGCTGTCATCGTCGTTGGTTGCTTGGTTGACCGACCGAGCCGAGAGGGACTTGGTGACGCCGTTCTTGCCAGCAGACGACGACGCTGACGTGAGGACCTTGCCCTTGCTGATCGTTGGCATCTCCTCGTTCTCAAACGAAAAGCCGCCGAGGGCGAGGGTCGAGTTGAACAGCTCGAGGTTGCCGTGCACGACATCGACATTGGCCTCGGCAAGGGACGCGGGCAGTGCCACGTTCCTGGAAAAGTCAAACTCGCGCAGGGTCTTGATGGAGAAGTCGGGCTGGAGCGGGCACGGGAGCCACGACTCGTTCTCGAGCATGGTTTTGATTTTCTAAAAAATTTTTTTTTGCACACTTGGTAACGCAAATAGAACGCACTAGGACATACCTCCATGTCTTGCTTGTGCAGAACGGAAAAATACAGCTCCGCCTGCTGTTTGACGATGCTGCGGAGGATGGGCGACTGCTGGCTCGTAAAGGTGTCGCCAATGTTGATAAACTTGTTGATGAGGTTGAGGAGGGTCAAAAAATCGTCAATCTTGAAGCCCGCGAGCGATTTGGCGTTGAGGCAGGCACCGAGCCGGCGCTGGACGTCCTCCCAGATGAGCTTGCGCGACCGCAATAGGTTCTGCTCCACCTCGGCAAAGTACTTGTTGGACTCGCCCGCGGTCACCGCGTCGCCGTGCCACTTGATCATGGCGTAAAAGTTGAGCATGTGGTTGCACGACTTTTCCATGAGGATTCGCAGGCACGGGATAAACTCAATGTCGTCGCGGAGCATCGCGCACAGTTCCTTGAACGGTTTGCTAAAATAAAGTACAGAATTAAAAGGAAAAAAAAAAAAACAAGACCAAAAAAAAAAAAAGTACGATTTTAAACGCTCGGGCTTGGCCTTGACATCTCCAGCGATCGAAGACATGGCAAAATTGAGCACGATCTGGTGCGTGAGCACGTTGAGCTCCTCAGACATGTGCTTTTGGATGATTTCGATGACCTCGTGGTGCTTGGCGACGAGTTTGAACCTAGAAGAAGGAAAAAAAAAATTGTTTTCTCTTCTTAAATGAAAAGAGGACCACCTACCCAATCAACGACTTTTCGTAGACGACCGGGTTAAACTGGCGACATATGCTGCCGAGCGAGGCTTGGAGCTTGTCCTCGATTTGCTCAAACGACGTCTTTATTTTTTTTTTTTTTTAGTTTTTATTTATTTGAAAAAAAATAATATACCCCGAATCGCTCGCCCACTTCCTTGACGCTTTGAAACATGCTGTACTTTTCAACGTCCTGCTGGCAACGCATGCACATCTCGATCGCGAGCGGGTAGTCTGCCTCTGCCAGCGCGACGTCCATCTGCTTGGCGTTGACGAGGATCTGCTTGACGCCCTCGGTGTCGTCGTAGATTTTCTGCAGCAGGCTCGTTCTTTTCAGCCTCTTCTGGATAGTTTTTTTTTGTTTGTTTGTTTGTTACGGTCAGGAGCTTGCGCTTGCGGGCCTTTTCGACAATCTGCATGCCACCGCCCGTGAGGCCGTTCTTGGCGTTGGTCAGGTGGATGCGGCTCTTGCGTTGCAGCGAGATCGTCGCAATCAGGTCGGCCTCAAACTCTTGCACACGAGACATTCCAGCCACTAGAGCCAATCGTTGGTTTTACCATTTTAAAAAATAGACATACCAAACGACTTGTAGTTGTCAAGGATGACCGACGTGAGCTTGGAGTCGATCAAGTCCATCGCGCGCATCTTGTCGTTGATCTCCCTGTCGAGCGTCGCCGTTGTGAAGTCCTTTGGCAGGTTCTCCAGGATGTACTGCACCTCGTCCACGTTCTCCTCGTAAAACTCCTTGGGCACGCTGCTGAGCAGCTCCTCATCCGAGACCTCGGACTGCGTGGGGTTGAAATGCGGCTTTGTGTTTTTTAAAAAATAAACGTTTATGAAAGAGGAAGAAAAAACAAGTTTGCAGGCGTGTACCTGTTGGTCCTCTTCGGCAACACGCCCCCGCCGTGCGCCTCCTGCGCTAGTGCTGCTTCCCCGCAACGTGCTGCTGCTGCTTGCGCCACGCGGCTGACCCTGCTGGGGCCTGTTTGGCGACGGGATGTTTGGCAGGTTCTGGATGAGCGTTTGCGGGTTGAGCTTTTTGAACGCCGCCGCGATCTTGTCGCCGTTCATCCTGGCGGGCTTGGTGGAACTCTTCCAACTGACGCCGCCGCTTGTATGTGAGCTGGACCGACTTGAACACGGCCGAGAGGATAATGAGCAGGAGGACGAGCGGGAAAACGGCACCCGCTGCGACCATACAACGTTGAAAATGGTGTGCACACTGTGTTCAAAGATGTTGTTTAAAAAATAAATTTTATTTATTTTCTTTTTTTTTTTTTTTAGATCAATCTTCGACCATTCGGGGAAAGCAAACAGACAATCTTTTTATTTTTATTTTATTACAGTGGTCTTGGTTTTTGAGTGTTTTAAAGGGGCAGAAACCAATAAGAAATT